>Ga0268247_10000366_pt1 | contig 15652 bp, 9 predicted proteins | sample AgamicOrMae_FD_200245 | JGI IMG/M metagenome (GOLD analysis project Ga0268247, IMG submission 200245) | Agave microbial communities from Guanajuato, Mexico - Or.Ma.e (v2) (version 2) | ecosystem: Host-associated > Plants > Phyllosphere > Phylloplane/Leaf | place: Guanajuato, Mexico | collected...
AGGCGGTGAGTGTGCTCTCCACTTTGGCTTCTTTTTCTCCCTCGGCCCACAGTCTTCGGGCTCTCAGTCCTCGAACTAACTGGAAAGCAACTCCATTCATTTCTTTTCCAAACTCCTAACCAAATTTAAAATTTTTTTTCTCAAAATTAAATCCACTCGCAGTAGACCTGCCGTCTCGCTATGCTAAGAGCTCTGCTCGCCGAGATTGGTTCCTCGGCGAGTCGCCGGAAGTTCCACAAGCGAACAAGCCGGGCCACCTTTCTGGCGGTGAGCCAGATGACAGAGCGGCTCTGGTGGAGAGACAGACCACGGGTAAGGAGGCGCGCCGGAAGAGGTCTCATGAGTTCATCGTTTGTTTCTCGCTCAAGAGGAATCTGCGCATCATTGGCAACATGGCCAAGGCTGACAAGGTGGCGCCCATTCATCGAGATCAATTGTCTCAGACGAGCGCCGCCACTAAGGGCCACCAAGCACACCAATGCAGCTTTCCAGTGGGCGGCCATTGTGCAGGTGGTAGTGCGAGCAGTGCCGCAAGTGTGGCCAATTCCAACCGGGACATCAAGGTCATCCACGGCCTGCGCACCTTTGCCATGATCTGGATCATATTTGGCCACACCATTGGCCTGGTGAGTCCCGAAATGATGAGTAAGTATTCTGACAGCTGAAACATTTGTGACGCTGTTCACTGCCGATAATTGTTTTGTCACTCTCTCTCTCTCTCTCTCTCTCGACTACCTTCAACTCTTCCACACAGCTCCACTCGTCCTTCGAGTTTTGCATTTGGCGTGAATTGCCAGAACAAACTTCCAGCGCAATGACACAGCCACTTCTCTCCCAACGGAACTTGATCCAAACATTGGGCCTAATCCTCGTCTGCTGATACATTTCGAGCAGAGGATTGTCCCTGTTGAGCCTCATCGCTTTTCCCACCAAAATCAGCTTCTCTTCTCGGAGTCGAACTTCTCTTCTGTCAAATGCAAGACTTCCGAGAGCGAGTGCCAATCTTGCATTGGCTTCTGACGCCATCTAGCACTCATTGAACGGACTGGTTTGTGCAAACAAACTTGCAAAACCCAGAGAACATCGTGCAAAAATTAGAAATAATTCCCAAGGTTTCGAAGCTAATTTTCTCCACTTTCATCTTGTTTCACTCCACTTTTCTCTTTCCAATGCCCACAAAACCATCATCTCAGTCTTCTGCCATTCGCAGCAAGCTGGATTTCCCGCTCCACTTGAATCTGGTGGCTCAGCCAACGGCGAGCCAGTGCATCTAGTCTACACTTGTGAGCCACTTCCTCGTTCCTTGGCTCTCTGTGTCTCTCGACATCGTCTCGTGATCGTATCCATTTTCCAACAACAAGCTTGCCAGGCCAAGCTCAACCGGTTCGCGAGAACCAGAGCGAGATGTTCAGCGCGGCTGATCTTCACGCTCCACGCCCAGCAAGTGAAACAATCTGTCGTCTTCTCTTTCCATCACTCTGGCTGCGAATTTCCTCCTAATCACGATCCACAAGACTCCTCTCGAATGGAGGCAAGCAATTCGACACTTCGCATTATGTTCTCTCGAGCTCATTATCACCCAAACCGGAACTGCTGATGATACAAAGTTTGCAAATTCCAGACTGCTAACCAGACAACTTGGTGGAAATTTCTCCCTTCCCCAAACTGTAAATTTTAAACTGCAAATGCATCTCAACTCATGAACAACCAATGAACATTGCTTGCAGACAATCTGTTCGCCCTTGCTCAGCTATCCTGCTCGTCCAGACTCCTGCAGGCCTTGCTGAATGCAACTCTGGCGGTTGACACCTTTTTCATGATCAGCGGACTGGTGACGGTGATCAGTTTTGCCCGCAAGTGCAAGAGTGCCGCCCAACTGTTGGTGCTCCACCCGGACGACCTAGACGAGGTAGAGGCGAGCAAAAAGGGCGCCCTAATTACCCAAATCGGCGCCCAACCGACGGCCAAACTGGCCACTCAGAAGTCGGATCACTTCGGGCTGGACAAGAACTCGTGCTCCTCGTCCACTTGTGACTCTTCCGCTTCCTCTTCATCGGCCACAAACTCGATGATAATCATCAACAACAACGAGTCCTCCTCCTCCTCCTTCTCTCTCCACAACGAGCACCAGGGAGCCTCCCAACTGGAGCCCGCCTCGAGCTCGGCCCGCTCGCTTGCCAGCAGCTCGGAGGAGAGCACCACGGCGAGCAGCAGCCGCCATTTGGCCGCCAAGACGAGCTCCCAATCGAGCTCAACGGCACACCTGGCCGATATTAAGCAGCACGGGTCTCTGTTGCCGGCCGATTTCCAGCCTTTCGTGTGGTTGCTCATGCGATACCTGCGCCTCACGCCAAGCTACGCAACGGTCATTGGACTGTCCATCTTGGTGCCCACCATTGGGGCGCCTGGAGGTCCATTTTGGCCGGAGACTATGGGCCAGCTGGAGCCTGCGTGTCGCAACAATTGGTGGGCCAACTTGTTGTATGTGAACAACTTTTACGAAACCGACAAATTGTGCCTCATTCACTCGTGGTACTTGAGCAATGATTGGCAATTTTTCCTGCTCGCCCTCTGCCTATTTGGCCTGATGTATATTTCGAAGAAGTTGGCCCTCCTCCTAATGGTGAGTGTCTTCCTGGCCAGCTCAGCGGCCACCTTTTCCATCATTGTTGCAAACGATTTCCCCCCAACAATTGTCACCACCTCGCCCGCCGTGGCCGAACGATGGCAATTCATCCACTCGCTCTATTACAAACCCTGGCCCCACTTGCCCGCCTATCTGATTGGCCTATTTGTCGGCTATCTCATCCTGTTGGTGCAGAAACAACAAGAACAACAACGAAGCCAAGCTAAGCTCGGGCCAGAACCAAAAGTCGGTGAAACGGGCACCTCTACCTTGGCCATGGCGCCCGGCTGGAGGCTCGCCTGTTGGCTCCTGTTCGGCTCGGTGGCCATAGCTCTACTGAACAGCATTTATCCCTGGAATATGGGCATAGCCGTGGACCCACTGGTGGCCGGACTGCACGGGGCCACCTTCAGAACCTTGTGGGCGGCCTGCAACGCTTGGCTAGTGTTTGCACTGATCATCAGCGGCGACAAACAGACAGGCTCCCGCAACCTCCTGGGTCAGTTCCTCTCGTGGCGAGGCTTCCAGCTGACCAGCAGGCTCACCTACTGTGCCTATTTGGTGCATCCTCTCATCATCTATTACCATTTTGGAGTGCTCCGAGAACGAATAGACTCCTCACTCTATGGGCAGACCTTCAGATTTTTGGCCACCCTCCTACTGAGCTACCTGTTCGCCTTCCTCCTATCCCTACTGGTCGAGAGTCCCTCCATTCAGCTCCAGCGGTTCCTCATAAATCTGTTCGGCCCCCAATCCAAGGGGATCTCCAAGCAGACAGAACCACCAGCCAAGCATTGGCCAGAAAAAGGCTCCCGTGGAGGAGGGACCACTGACAAAGGACAGTCGTCGAGGAAGAAGAGCAAGTCAAAAGAGACAGACCAGGCTGGAGGCAGACAGGGAGAGGCAGTTTCTTGCAGAGTGATAAAGAAGAGAAAGAAGGACAAGTCGGATGGGAAGGAAGTCTCCTCGAGTGTTGTGAGGAAGGGCAGTGAGACTGCTCACTTCAGCGGCCCTCAGGCCGCTCCGGACAGCAGTGGCAATAATACAGACAGTGTCAATAGTGTAAACAATAGCGCCCTCGACATGGAGTTCCAGCGGAAATTGGCCCACGCCATAGGAAAGGGATTCAAGATACGCACCCGCCTGGTGGCCGCAGGTGATAGACCCGGTCCAAGCATCAACAGCCAGGCCAGACTGGTTGGCATGAGCAAGGGCCGCCCAGACCAATCGCCGGCTCGACATCCGAACAGACTAGAGCCTGGCCGGAAGATGGTCCCATTTGTTGCTGCAGAGGCACAGTTGGTCCACGACCACCAGCGGCACAACCATCACCATCGCCACCAGCACCACCAATTCCTGGCCCCCTCCTCGACGAGGACTTGCGAATCAATGGATCAGCTGGTGTTCCTAGATCAAGAGGTACCTGAGCGGCTGGCTCAATTGCGACCCTCACCACGAGCTCCCCCGCCGCCACCGCCACCGCCGCCTCTGTTACGGCCCGGTGCGTCGGGCGCAGGTCGGGGTGCTCGATGTCACGAGTCCTTCAGCACCTTCATATGCATGCAGCAGCAGCACCAGCTGGCCGGTCACAAGCAACCCGTCGCTCTTGGGGGCACGTCTGGTGACACAGGCGGAAGTATAGAACGAGATAAACTGTGACCTTTCGGGTGGAATCCACGGCGGCAGACTACACCGGCGCTTTCTGCAAACGCAAAGACGTTGATCTTGACTTGCACCGACGTTCTGTCCATTTGCTATTGTGGAGAATAAATTGATGTCTTCGTTGAGTTTCTGAGTCGAGTCGGTTGAATGCTCACATAGTTATGAAATCTCGGCTGTTGTGGCGAAAACGCACGTATCTCGATGAAACTTGGTATACAGGCTATTTAGAGTATGCTGAACACGATAGCGGTAGTCCTAAAGTGCGGAAACGTCCCGTCCTCGAGATACTGATCTTGGTGGTTTCCTGCATTTCTCTGCAATTCCAGCGCCGGCTGGTTTGGTTCGGTGTTGCCCGAAGGGCGACCGTGGCGTTGGTTGGATTTTTGGTTCGGTTGGTTTGGTTTTGGTTGGGTCTGGTTGGTTGGAGGCTAGAAACTGCGTCTCTCGAAAAAACCGGGAGGGGGGGGGAGTCCACACTTTTGGACCTATTGAATATCGTCTAGTTTTGTCGGGCGAGTCCGAATATATATGCCACGCCTCGAAAAAGGGGTGTGTAGTTCCGGTACAAAACCCAACAAATCCTATCTCTCGATCAATTTGAGGGCATCTAGTTCCGTTGAGTCTCAGACCAGGCGGCAATTGAGTTCCTATCGCATGGCGACCTCGCTGGTACATCGTTCAGACATCGCCTTGGCAAGGAACCCTCGACAACCTCACCCTCGGAGGCCATATGGCTTGCCAGACCAGAATCGTACTTTTCCTGCGCAAGTCTAGAGCACATTCCATAGAAAAGTTTGAACTGGTTCCCACTAGCATCTAATTGTAAATTGCCTGGACATTGGCCGTAGCCCACAAGCATTCCACCAAGCATGACGAAATCGGCGCCAGCTCCGAGAGCCATGCAAACGTCACCAGGGACTGTGCAACCTCCATCAGAAATAATGTGGCCATGTAGGCCCTGCGCCATCTCGGCGGATTCCAAGACTGCACTCAACTGCAGTGAACCCACACTCGTCTTCTTTCGTGTTGTGCAGACAGATCCTGGACCGTTGCATATAGCATAGACTTGCTGCGGCAAGGCTATGATCTTCTGGTCCAGGACGACTAGCTCAAGTTGTCAAGCTCTGGCGCATCGATGGAGGAACCTCTGACGTGCCTGATCAGCCTATCGAGGGCTGAATCTCTGTTTTGCGGGTCGTGCTGTCAAGAAATAGATTGACTAAGAAGGAAGATCGGTTACTACCTAGATGGAGGGAAAGAACCAACGTGGGATCCTTGATAGAGTCGTTGAATTTTCAGCCAAGTTTTATTGATAACTGGTACAATAGTTGTATTAAACTCGATATGAGAAGACAATCTGATTTCATAGCTGAGAGTCCGTTACTCATTTACTCGGTCATCTAGACTCATTGATTCTCCAGATATCAGGTATAGGTAGTGGATGGATTGTTGGGCATCTGTTAAACTCATTCCTAGCAGATGGAATTCTCCCAAGCTAGGTCGCACTTGGCTCATGTATTTGCCTTTTGTCCCCATGCAGTGGGAAATTATCGAGTGTGCTCATCTGGACACTCAATGGGAAGAGTCATGATCATGATCTTTGATCGCACATATCGTAATCACGAGTCGTTCTCTGTCCATTCGATAAGGTTTTCAAATATCTCAGCCTCTTCAACGTACAATCTTTCATCTGAGAGTAATCTTTCGGAATGGTTCTCGTCAAGATGCAGAATTCTATGAGTTTCGGAAGCGAGGTCCAAGTTCTCCAGACAACGAACATGAGAGCTCTATCAATGGGCTCGGTTTGATTTCCGTCATGAAACAATTTCCCTCGTGTGGCAGAATTTGATGATGGTATCCATGATATGGGAGTCGATATTCTTGACGGTAACCTGATCCCCTTTTGTCTTCTCCAGTTCGCTTTCATAGCTCTGGAAAGATCTTAACTTGCCGCAAAAACCCTCTGGTGGACTGGAGATTTTTCTTTGCTGATCACGATCGTAAAATCGTTCCTCCAATCTGGCATTCCTTCATCAGAGAACCCAAATTGTGTATGTCCGATTGGAAGCTGTTTCTCAGCTGATTGGATCACGCTTACTAACTGTCCAACAAGTATATTCGACCCACGAGCCATGAAAGTGTTAACGATCAAAGGCTTCGGCCAACACATATAAAATAGTTAATCATTGTAACGCCTACAGGGTTACAGCACGACACCCGCCCCCTACCGTGCTGAAACACAGGAGTCGTCCCGCCGCTTCCTTTTCTGTGGCTATCCATTCAATTAGCAGACTCTAAGCTCCGCCTTGTCTCTCTGATCAATCAATAGGTGAGCTCATAGCTGCAATTGGCCTCATAAGACTGCTAGATTCCCGCAAACCCCATCCATTGCACGATCATCATCCCTGCCTCGCCCAAGGATGCCCACCCATATTTTCAACCAAATACACACAAGCAGGCGCTCGAACTCTCGCTATAGCCTCGCGTAGGATCCAAGTTACCAGCTCAAGCTCATTATAGCCCACAGAGAGATTCCATACCATGCAGATGCTGCATCCTACTAGCTAGGCGTCACGTATACTGATGCGCGTTCTAGTTGGCAGGGAGCTGTGAACTAAATCTCAGACTTCCACAAACTGGCCATCGCACTGGTAGATACTGATCTGGAACATAAATTGGCCCCACTAATAACGCTCTCTCGACGGGGAGTCTTTGAGTGTCATGCGGCTATTTTTGGCGATTATTTCTCGATTTATCGTCCCATATCAAGTGCTAGTGACAATTTATATCTCGAGTGTGAGTTTCTTGTTGCTGGCTACACCAAAACTGGAAGAAGCTATCATCTAATAGTTTTGCCCGTCAGTTCCGTTGCGCATAGAGAGCTCGTCGTTGCGAAACGTACGTTTACATATAATTATCGGGACCAGAAGGCTGGCAACCAAGTCCGCAAATGTTCACGTATCCACGTTAGAAGCTTGTGCCAAGGGCACGACCTGCCCTCTTTTTCCTCAGGCTCAAACGGATACACAAGCTCGACGTTGCCGCCTTCAGCCCTCATGTAAAGAAAATCGAACGCTAAATCATCACCCAAACTGACCGCTGAGTCACAGGTCCTTTGGTAGCATTGAGGTTGAAGTGAGAATCTATTTGACCACTGTGTTGTACTCATCAAGTCTGTCTAACGACACTCAACCCTCATGTCAATCTCAGGCTGTTTATCCGTCCGCATCAGAAAACTGTGTCCCTCGTACTGTTTCGTCTGCCTATTTCTCGCGCATCCTCTGGCTTGATATTCAAATGAGCGCCAGTAAATTAATTTGTCGTGAATTCAGTTCATGCTACCGCTCGAGAATAGGCCAGAGAAAAATAGAGACAATTAGAAAGATTAAAGAGGGAGTATCTGTAGACTGGGCCAAGTGAACTTTCGTAGCTTATCTGCTTTTGGTTTGGCCTGGAATCAACACTTTTGCACCGATACAGGTGGACAAACAATTGCCAGTTGGGTGCCCATGTTGTGGACTGGTCGCTGCGTGTCGGAACTGTGCACCTCCCTCACAGCAAAGCGGCCGACCCCATTCGCTGGGCAACCTCAGATCCATTCACATGGAAATATGACACAACATTTCGTTGGCTCCACTCAGAGAATTGGGCGCGATCTCGATTTCAGCCGAGTGTTAGCAGTGGACCAGTTTTGTGGTGGGCCAAGCTTCGTGCGGCTCTCTCTCTCTCTTGTCTAAGCTGGCAAAGTGGCGCCCGGGACACAATTTCACCCTGTTGGTTGATTTTACGAATAACTGAGAGCCGAACGACCACAATTGTCCATTTGAATGTCCATGCGAAAGGTTCTTTGCAATGCGATGGACGCTCTTTGGAACGGAAACTGCGAAATGAGAGAAATGAGCGCACCAGTTCCGCTGGGCATTATTGGAGAGTGGAATTTGTTTCAACAGAGTGTCATAAAATAGGGGAAAGAACAAGGCTCGAATTACAAAAGAATCGCTAATGAGTTGAGGGCAACAAACGATGAATGGAGGAAGAAATGGGAGAGAGAGAGAGAGAGAAAAAGGCAGCTTTGTCCACTCGACGAGAGCTGTACATCGGGGAGGGTCTGGTGGTGCCCTTTGCTTGTGTGCGGCATTTGGCCCACTGGGCGTGTGCACCATTGGCGCAGATTGGCAGCCTCTCCATCAAACGTCGCTCGGGCTAGGCCTCCCATTCCATTCACACCAGCGGCTGAATATTTGTCTGTTTGTAATCTATGCTGCAGACTGAACACCCTTATGCATTAGATCTGCTTAGATTTGCCTCCCGTTCCCTGTCCATAATTACCGTTAGCTTGGCGTCCCTTTTTCCAGCCGGCCGCTCGGCCTCGGCTCGGGCTGGCGAGCGGAGCTCTCAGAGCAACAGGTGAGCCTTGCGGATGAAGTGAAAACAAACCGCGTGTCTCCAATTCATTTTACACGATCTTGGCCAAGATCGCGTAGAATTGTGAGCTGAGCTGAGGAGTGGCCTCCGAGCGAAGAGGTGATAAGTGGAAAGGGCGAGAGGGATGATTGTCGATCATTGGGGCAGATCAATGAACGGAGACAGTGTTAGCCGCGAGGATGAGAAGGAGGAGGAGAAAGAGTAGCCGGAGAGAGGTTTTTGTCGAGAGATCTTGGCCATTTGGGAGCAGAGGAGACAAGATGACGCGAGGGAAACTCGCCCTAAGTCTGCTGATCGCCACCATTGGCCTGCAGGCAGTTGTGTGTCTGATGGCCGATTCCCAGTTGGCGGCCATGCAGACCGACGCGACGAACAAGCAGCAGCAAGCACAGCCGCACAAACAAGTCTCAGCAACGGCCGCAATGTCGACAAACATGAGCAGCATGATCGGCGCCCAACAGAAGCAGAACAACATGACAGTGATGGTGACCAACTCGAGCTTGGCCAGCCAGCCGACGGCGCACAGCTCGAGCCAGGCGAGCAGGCCGGCCGTCAAGTCGACCAAGACGACCAGCGAGACGGGCGGCGAGCAGTCGGGGGGCGCAGCTCGAGCGGCGGCGGCGCCCAACTCGCCGGCCTTCAACTCGCGCCAACACTCAGGCCGCCAGCAGCAGCTGCAACTGATGCAGTTGGCCGCGCTCGCCAACTCCTCAAGCTCGTCCAGCGGCCGACCGCCACCCTCAGGCGACCAGCAAATGGCCCCCGACGACGCCCATGCCACCCACGCCTTCGCGGGGCCCCAGACGGGCGCCCTGGGCGCGCAAACCGGGCCGCCAGCTCGCCAAGACCCGCCGGAGCAGACGGCCCAGCAGCAGCAGCAACAACAACAACAACAGCAACAACAGCGTCAGGCCAGCCAGATGGCCGACGAGCAGCTGCGCCACCAGCAGGCCCACCGTCAGCAAGAGGTAAACAACGGCGCGCCCCAAGGCAGCTCGCCTCAATCGGGGGCCAGTTATTCCCAGTCGGCCGGCCACCAGCGCACCCAAATGGCCGGCGTTGAGTATTCGAAGACACGCCAGGAGCAGGCGGGTCGCCAGCATCATCACCCCAGCCAAATGTCGGCCTCTTTCGCGGGCCAGAGCTCGCCGGCAACTGGCTGGCAGACCATAGGCTCGGCCAGCGCCAGCATATCGGCAGCAGGTGGCGAGCTGAGCACTGGCACGGTGGACGCGTGGCGCGCGCGGGCCCAACAATCGGCCCCGCCCAGCAGTCTGGCGCCCCCGCCCCCTCCCGTCGGGTACATCAGCAGGCCTGCGGCGGCCGCGCACGCAGCGCACAGAGAGCAGCAGCAGCACACGAGCTGGCTTCGGCCCGCGCAGGGCGAGCTGGCGGATTCGGCCGCCCTGCCCACCCAGCTGGAGAAGCCCGCGGGCTACTCGTACCACTCTCCGGCCTACACGCACACCAGTCTGCCGGAGTCCAGCCCCGCCGCCACCCTTGCCGACCACGCGCCCCCTCCCGCCCTGGTGGGCCGCCTCTCGACGCCCCACCGCCAGCTGACCAGGCACGAGCACCACTGGGCTCGCGGGGCCCAGTTAGCCGCCCAGCAGCAGCAGCAGGTGGAGCTGCAGCTCGCCTCCAGCTCAGGCAGAGTGTCCGGCAGCGCCCAGAGCAGACCGTCAGCGGCGGCGCCACCGGCCAGCCCGTGCAGGCCGGCCGCCAGTTTGGGCTCCCCCTTCGGCCAGTTGGGCAGCGAGCTGAGCGGCGACCCGCTGCTGAGCTCGTCGTCGAGCTCGTCGGCCACTGGGCTGCATGCGGGCGCACCTAAGTACTCGCGGGTGGGCGACGGAACGCGTCTCAGAAGCCACTTCATCTTCAAGGTGTTGCGCGCCGACTCGCTGACCGACTGCGAGCTGGCCTGCTCGCGAGCCTCCCTTCTGGCTGGGGCCAATTTCCACGACTCGTGTCGCTCCTTCAACTTCCGGCCCTACTTTGCGGCCGAAAACTGCGAGCTGTCTCGGCACGAACTGCGCGCGCTCAAGCTGGACGATGGGGCCCAATTTGAGCAGCACACCCAGTTCGACTTCTACGCCCTCGACTCGACTGCACACTCCCCGCCGAGCAGCCTCCTTTCCCCCTTGGAGCAGAAACAAGTCTTCGCTTTGCAACAACAGCAGCTCATAGATCCCACTTCCGGCTCCGAGTGTCTCGACGTGTCGCAGTCGTGCTCGCAGGAGGGCATGGAGTTCACCCTTAGGACCAGCGAGCCGTTCAATGGGCGCATCTACACCTACGGCTTCTATGACTCGTGCTTCTTCGACGGGCAACAGTCGACGACGAGTGTGTTGCGCATCAGCCGGGCCAATGGCTTTCCTCGCTGCGGCACCCAGCAAATAGGCGACCTGATGACCAACATCGTGGTGGTCCAGTTCAACGATTACGTGCAGACGACGCGCGACAAAAAGTACAATCTCACCTGCTACTTTTCGGGCCCCGGCGAGGCAGTGGTCACCTCCAACTATCTGGACACCAAAATAGACGAACGCAGCCACCCCATCCAGATCGAGCACTTGCCGCCCCAGAACGTGATCACCTCAAACGTGCACCTGCGGGTCCTCTATCGCGGCCAGCCCACGAACACGATCGCCGTCGGAGACCTGCTCACCTTCCGCCTGGAGACCAGCCAAACGGGCGCCGGAAGCGCAGGCGGAAGTGGCGGCTCTCCAGCGCCGCTCAGACACAATGTGGGCCGCCAGATGTTCGCCGGAAACGAGCTCAAGAGTGGACAAGTGCCCGCCGCAATACAGCCGGGGGGTCACAATGAAATCTTTGCCACCAATGTGATCGCCAAGGACCCATATTCGGGCAGACAAGTGCAGCTGATCGACTCGCTGGGCTGCCCAGTGGATCCGGTGAACGTGTTTCCGGAACTCCAGCGTACGCCCGACGGCGCCCTCGAGTCCGAGTTCTACGCCTTCAAGATTCCCGACTCGAATTTTCTGATCTTTCAGGCCACCGTTAGAACCTGCAAGGCGCCCTGCGAGCCAGTCATCTGCCACACGCCCGCCCACCAAGCAGTGCCCCAACAGCAACCGCTCCATCTGGGCCCCAGCGCAGCCATCAAGTCGGGGCCCTCGCTGGGCGCCTACCTGATGGCGCCGCACTCGAGCTCGGCGCCCTCGTGGGGCCGTCGCCGGAAGCGCCAGACGCAGCCCAACGAGCTGGCTGCAGCGCCGCCCCACTGGGAGCCCAGCGAGGACCAGGAGGAGCGCCTGCTGGCCGCCGAGGGCGAGACCATCGAGCACATCATTCCGGTCAGGCTGCATCGCCCTCTCGCCAACCAGGCCGGAAACGAGTCCACATCAGGCGACACAGTTAGACCAGTGCCGCCTGTTACCACGCGCGTCAGGGGCCCAGACCTGAGCGAGCCTGAAGAGGAGGTCAAGGAGATGTTCAGGGTCTACATGTCGAGGGCAGAGATCAACAAGCACCAGAAGCAGAGACAGCATCAGGCTCAGATGGACGCCCAACAACAGGGGCACCGTCTTAATCGCAACACAGGAGCTGTTTCGGAAGGTGAGACGGAGAAATTTATCAACTCTAAGCTGGGGCATCTGAACTTGGAGTTCGAGAAGTCGAGGCCCGAATTTGCAAAACAAATCCACGATCTCGCCGAACAGGATTTCACCAGCATAAGCGCACTGCCAATTTGCGTTACCCAGACAATCTATTACATGATGCTCTTTTCGATAGTCTCGCTCAGCCTCATTGTTTGCTCAGTCCTGATCATAGCAATCTACCTTACACGAAGGGGCAAATTTCGCATCAGCCAAGTGCTGGCCGACTCAATGTTTTGATTCCCATACTCAAGCCACTTCTCTGGATACTCTGCACAAGAGAGCGGAATAGAACCGAGATTCTGGGCCAGCCATATCTTGTCTTAAAGAAAGAAACCCTGCCTAAATACCACCTGTTGGAAAGTATATGTAGAACGTTAAATTATAACCGCAAACCATGCGCCAACTTCTGAGATCAGTCCAATCTAAATCCAGTCATAATTAAGTTAGAGATTTATTCCAACAGTTGTGATTCAGGATTCATCGTTTCCATGCATCTTCATGCGCTTATCCTGGGCCGATTGGCCGGTTTCTTCACTTTGTAAATACGCACCAACCAGTGGTCGGTCGTGTAGGCCTCCTCGAGGTGTTTTAACTTGAAATTCTTGTTTCCAATCTCAACATTTCTGGTCCTATCGTAGCCAGGCGGCGTTCTCGGATCAATCAATAGCTCCCCAAATCTGTAATAACTTAATTTGTACATGAGACAGTTGAGTAGGGTTTTGGAACCGCCGGCATCAACACGAAACTCGCCACGCTCTGTGAAATAATCACTCTCGCTAATCTCATTCGGATGTTCGCCCTCACCTATCCTGACCATCCACAGGAATTTGTTGATATCGTCGCCTGAATATCCTATGACTCCGCCGAAAATCACTAGTACATAATCTACATCCAACGACTGCATTATCTCATAGGCCTTATCTTCATCGCTAGCCATTGCCAAACCTACCAGGGCAATGTGACTATTGTTCCACGTGTTGTTATCCGTTAATGTTGTACGATTAGCCATACCAGCTATCTGGTAGCCATAGTCCCACCAAGACATCACTCGAGCTTTATCATCAGTATTCTGAGCAAGCCAGTAATAAGCTTCACGGAAATCGTCCAAGATCATCCTAGATCCATCGCTGTTATAACTGGCCAATACTATGCTGGGGCTTGAATAGGCATTGCTAGTGACCCATGTACAGTGGACCACAAACATAAACAGGAAAACTACAACTGTGGCTGCCATCAACGCCTTCTCTGTTGAGCTAATACCATGTTCCTTCTGATCACGATCTCTAATTTTCTTCAGCTTAGATACTGGGTGCTTATCGTGAACCGTATGCTGTTGATGGGCTTGTTTCTCTGGTACTTGCCCACCTTTTTCCTTCCTTTGTGTCTGATCAATCGCATTATCTAAATCATCTTCTTTCCAACTCTGAGCAAATAGCTCTGAGAATGCCACCGCACTCAGTACACATACAACAGGTGTCAGAGTTAGCATTAGCCGAACCATGACACCTGCAAAATAAGATGCAGTTATCGCATATAGTGCAATGAACACTCTTTCGTCGTTTACTTGCTTGATACATAACCACAAACCGATCGGGTAGACGGCTACCAGTATGTGAAGATCAAAGAAGAAAGAGAACCAAGTTGTCGGTTGGTGCTCGGAAACGGATGCTATAATGGGAATGTGTATCTTTGCATAGCCGGTGTCCCAGAGTGAATAGAAGCGACCTGACCAAGGCGCAATATAGCCCAGTTGGGTCAGAATGATGACGGTGAAGAACACCAATCCGGCGACAGCAGCTGAACCAGCTAGTAAGTAAATCTTGAATTGGGCTTTGGAAAGTTTGGTTTGTAAGTACTTGAGGAAGGCGTAGGCTTGTACAAGAACAAAAACTCCAGCTGATGCCATGTGCTCGGAAGTTCTTACTGGCTGGAAGCCAACGAAGGGAATTTGCATAGATAATATCAGGCCCAGGGTAAAGAATGTGGAATAAGCGACGTACAGTCTATCAGAGAATCGTCCCATGAGCATGAGGACAAAGACATGTAATGGTATCAAGTTGATAATGAAGACATATCCACCCCATGCTGACACCATGAAGAAGTAGGCTAATGCCGCGTAGGTGGACCACATGATACTACCAGTTTTCACTGACTTGACCCAGAGATAATAAGTTAGCATGAGAGCGAATATAGCTATTCCTTCATTATCATAACTACCAGCGACAGACCTACTGATATATCCAGGTGCTGTACGGATTCAAGATTGGGGAGAAGTTGATCGTTAGTTAAAAAGAAGCGAAACTTTCATTGAGAAATTCGCGGTCCTGAAACTTACCAATAGCTACAAAACATGCAGCAAATAGTCCAGCTGACTCATTCCACAATTCCTTCGTCAGTAAGTAGGTTGATATTGCAGTAAGACCACTAAATATTGGAGCTAAAAACACGCATATGTCTCTGATGTGAACCGATATATTCAATGATTGTAAAACATAATGAATAGTCCCACTAACTATCATCAAACCTGGAAAAGTGGTACCACCAACTATCCTCCCTAACGGATACCACGCCCTCTCGTCGAACCAGTTTAGGAAATCATACCAGCCATGCTCAGTCATATAGTGGGTGGCCCTGTAATTGAACCAAGGGTCAAACTCGTGGATGATTGATTCAAATCTGATTACAGCGAACAATCTTGACAAGAAGCCCGCGAGCCATGCCAAGGCAATTATGGCGTATCTTAACAGTGGCAAATCTGTCTGGGTGCTCATGGTGGGAATCAAATAAGTAGATTGATCCGGATCAATAATTTTCGACTGACATTTGTGTTGAAACAACTAGGTTCCTATAAATATAAAGGTAATCAATATGACAAAACTGCCGGTAAGCAGCTTCAAAGAGCAACGTGAAAGTTGCGTGGAAGGATGACTTCCCACTCGTAGTTGCGCCGACTTTAGAGTACACGCTGCTACTGACCAAACAATCATTCCAACTCTGGAGCGCAGCGGCGGTCATGTTCAACATCCCAGCATTCAGAGGGGGCGTGGGCGGTCCAAGTTGGCTGGCAGTTTGCTGGTTCCTCTCTGTTCGGGACGCGGGAACTTGAGGGGACATGCCACGCCCATTTTTTCCCGTTTGCTCGCGAAAGTCTAATGTACGTTACGCGACGCTGACCATGGGCATCAGACGACTGCGCGGCTCGAAATCCCGAAGAACACGCCCTCAAGAAAGGCAACTGCCGCTCTGTCGGGATCGGATACCCAGTGCAAAACAACTGCACGCGCCAATTTGTTTAGTCACCGGATTTCAACAACTT
>Ga0268247_10000368_pt1 | contig 15620 bp, 4 predicted proteins | sample AgamicOrMae_FD_200245 | JGI IMG/M metagenome (GOLD analysis project Ga0268247, IMG submission 200245) | Agave microbial communities from Guanajuato, Mexico - Or.Ma.e (v2) (version 2) | ecosystem: Host-associated > Plants > Phyllosphere > Phylloplane/Leaf | place: Guanajuato, Mexico | collected...
ACCGAATGTTGCCCTCTGAATCTTGGAAATTTTTGTAAATATAATCCTCGGGCGTCTTTTGAGCATCCAAGCCGAAGGTGGACTCCACATCATGCTGCTGTGTCTGTCTAGTTGTCGTGTTTGTCTCCCCCTCAATCTGATCTTTCACTCCGCCCTCATTAGTGGACCCGCTAAGGCACCTTGTAAGCCGAGCCGAAAAGATACTTGCTCCCCTGAAGAGCTCAGCTTCCAATGGTTGGCGTGTGGCCGCTGTTGTTTTCGGGTGGCGGAAACTCTTGGTGGCCAAACTGTGACATGCTTGGCCCATCGAGCGATTTCTCAAGATTGATAACATTTGTATTAATATTTTTTACGAAGCTTTCCTGATAGATTAGTCGCTCCTAAGGTAGTAGAGCATCCCTATGGAGGGGCCGAGATTGGCTGAACTTCAGCAATCTGCCCTTGTTATGCATGCCCGCCAGGTTTTCATGTTGAGATTAATGTAATGTTGAAATACTGCCTGAATTATGCTATGGTATGAAATGAGGATCATGTGAGCGAAACTATCGGGCAATTTTAATAGTATTAGACAATTATCAAAAGTCCATTTGAGACATTGCTCTGGAGGGGCGTGTAAACATTGGGGCCCGCTAGTTGAGAATGGCCACAAGGCGCGCATCTGTCTTCTCCTAATAGTTGGTCCTCATGCCACAGTCGAAGGAGGAGGAGGACCACTGGCACAGACTGTCTCTCTCACATTGTCTCGGCCCCACTCGACTTGGGGCCAGTCACGCAAGAGGAGAGGACGCGGTGGGCATTTGCGTGCAAAGCAGACGCGAAGCGCCCGTGTCGCTAGGCGCCCGCTCGGCTGAGCGCTCGATTGAGAGTGGCTTACAGTTAGAGACAAGTAGAAGTGTAGACATGCTTATTGTGGGCCCAGCGAGACGGCATCTTGGCGAGAGGATGCCCAAAAGGGAAAGGGAGTGTGTGTTTCAAGATTAGACTGTGTGTGTGTGCGTGTTGGAATATTAATGAATGAGTGTGCCATCTTTTGGAAAATAAATTCATCGACTGTGGCCAAGTGGGGGGACTATTGTCTAATGAATAAAGATGAGCTTATCGTGGTTAGCGGGAAAGCTTAGAAGCTTTCCCAAGTGCAATGGTCGGATACTTTGGGACTTGGGGAAGCAGAAAGGTCACGTTGAGAGGAGCTTTGAGCGAGCCTTCTGCTCAGATAGATTTGCCTTTTCTAGACATTGGCATTTTCTAGACATTGTCACTTTGTCGTTATGTCATTCTCTTTATGTAATAATCGATCTCTAGTGTGTACAATGTGTATCAATTTTGAAAGTACGTCTCCAGTGGTTTTGCATTTGCATTTGAATCTCCGTTTATTTCATCATCATCTAAGTAATAATCTAAATAATTAATTAGGGACAAGGAGGAAAAGGTGGAAGAAAAAACAAGCGGCCTCTCTGAGTGGGGCCATTAAATTTGTCATTTGTTGCCTAGAGAGAGTTATTGAATAATGTTTAACTAGGTTCTAAATTCTCTTCCAAATTGAATGAAGAGAATTTCAATTGTCCAGGGAGACAGTGATTGTTTGCGGCGGCCCCAAACAACGTTCGAGTGTGTCTAGAATGCCAACAACTGTGGCTGACTTTGGATCGTCATGCTGGCTTGTGGGCCGGCCAATTGGGAGTGTCTGTGTTGGGCGTGCAATTGTTGGTTGAGATTCCTATGGTACTGGTGGTTGAAGTGGTTTGCATTTGAGAATGGGTGCCTGTCCAGCCGGAAGGCTTGGTTCAGGCGCCGGGCGGCAGTCTGTTGTCGAGGGACCAGCAGGTGCTGTCTGCTGGCGGCCAGCTGGATGTGCTCGCCGGCGGCCGTGGAGCCGTCTGGCTCGGCGCCAAGCTGGCTGGATGGCGAGGCGGCGGCCGCGGCCGACCTGTGCTGCATCATGGAGACGAGGAGGCGCGGTTGGCGAGGTCCATTTTGGCGCTGTGAGCTCGCGCTGTGCATCTGGTGGTGCTGGTGGTGTTGCTGTGGCGGCTGCTGGCCCATGGCACCAAGTGGCTCCATTTGCGGCTGACTAGTTGTGCTGCTCTGGTCTCTGTCGCCGGAGATTGGCTGCCCGAGTGGCTGCCGCCCGATGGTGCCCAGAAAGGAGCTGGCGGCGCTGGCCTGTTGTTGGCTCGGTTGTGGTTGCATTTGTGGCTGCTGCTGCTGCTGTTGCTGTTGTTGCTGTTGTTGCTGTTGGTCCAGCTGCACTGTGCAGTTGCCCGGCTCCAGATTGAGCCTGGTGGTGATGTGGCTCTCGAGGACTGTGTTGTGGCCGCAGAAGGACTTCACCTGGCCGTCGCTGTCCATGATGAGCACCTTGTCGATGGGCCAGCTCTCGTCGCCGCTGTAGATCCAGCCCTTGTACTTGGTGTAGCGCAGAAGGACGTGGGTGAAATTCATCAAACTCGGATGGGCCACAATGAGACTCTGCATGGACTGTTGGCTGAGCTCGCGTTGCGCCGCGCTGGCCGCGCCGCCCGCGGTTCCCGGCGGGCCTCCCGCCGCGCCCACGCCGCTCGCACTGCCCGCCGCGCCCGCACCTGCGCCGCCCAGTGCGCTCGCTTCGGTCCCCGCGGCCACGCCCACCTGCTGCGCGGCTGCACTCGCGCCGCCTTGGGCCGCCGAGGCTGCGCTGCTGCTGGGGCTGGCTGGGCCACTGCTGCTGCTGCTACTGCTGCTGCTTATCTGCGGCGAGCTGAGCAGGAAGGACTCGTTCTTGCCCCCAGTGGCCACCAGGGTCACCTCCACCTTGCCCCAGTGGGTCTTGTAGCCCTTGGAGCCGATGAGCTTGATGATGAACTGGTTCGCACAGAAGGGGGCCTCCTCGTGGGTGGTCAGGTACATCTTGCCGCGGCCCTTCGAGTAGTTGGCCAGGTAGCCCATGTAGGAGCACTTCTCGTTGTTTTGGCCGCAGTCGAAACAGTCGCCGCGCAAGTAGCTCTCGTAGGAGTCGCAGTTGAACGAACGGAAACGGCACCTGTTGAACTCGAAGGAGTCCATGAAGAAGTAGAGCGCCCGGCGGTGGTTGCAGAGCGACTTCCAGTTGTCCGACTGGTAGATGATGTCCGAGAAGGCGGCGAAGAGGACGCTGTTGCAGCCCACCTGAACGCGGCCCCCATTTGGGTAGAAGTCCACGTGGCCCATGGGCTGCAGCGAGCCGAAGCCGCCCCTCAGGACTCCGTCGCCGTTCGAATGGATGACGTCCACGAATTGGGCGTCGCTCGGGTCCAGACGGTCGTTGGCCTCGTAGCCCTCGAAGAGCAGCGAGGCCGGATCGAGACCAGTGATGCGGTTGATCCAGTGGCGCGGCACACTGGTGCTGTTGCGGATTTCCATCCCGGCGAATCCGGCAACGTGGGCGCCCAAGGAGAAGCCAATCAGATGGTAGCTGTTTCCGGTGAGGCCATACTTTGCGTTCAGAGCCTTGATCAAATTGGCGATCTTGTGGCCCACGAGGCGGGTGTTTCCGGCCGCCTGGACGTAGTTGAGCAAGGCGGCGCCCTTTTCCCAGTCGACCACTAGGACGTTCACGTCCTCGTAGTCGAGCAGCTTGCACACCATTTCGCTCACCCAACGCCGACGGCCGCCGCTGCCGAAGCCGTGGATGATTATCTTGATGGGCAGCGAGCTGTTGAGGGGCCTCGTCTCGCTCAGCTGCTGTCTCGTGGGCTGAGTTTCGTTGCTGAGCTCGATCTGGTCGCTGGAGGCGCTCAGAAAGTCGGCCATCTTCTCGCAGCCAGTGTGCGGGGGCCCACCCGCAACAAGCTTGGCCAGCTCCTTGGCGTCCGGCTTGGCGGCGCCCCCCGCTTGCAGGGGACTGGAGTCGCCGGCGCCCGAGCCGTTGCGCTGCAAGAGGGCCGGGTGCTGCTGCTGCTGGAGGGCGGCGGAAGTGGCCAGTTGGTGTTGCTGTTGCAGCAGACTGGTGGCGGCCATGCGGGCCAGGTCGCGGTGGTGGCGCGTGTACAGCAGGAAGGTGACGTCGAGGGGGCTCATCTTGCTGTGTCCATTGCCCAGCCCCATGGAGACGGAGGCGGGCGGAGTGGCGGGCGCGGACCCCACAGACACGCCCCCCTGCGGCGGCAGCGGCGTGGTGGCGGGCGGCAGGCCCGAGCTGGCCTGGATGAAGCTGGCGCTGGTGAGCATGGCGGTCATCGGGTCGGCCACGCCTCCCTCGGGTTCGGGCTCGGGTTCGCCCGCAGCGGCAGCCGCGGTCGCAGAGCCGGTGTGCGCCAGTGGCGCGTGAACGCCGGCCTCCTGCTGCGCCTGCACGTGCGCGCACTGCAGCTGGCACTCGGCCTGTTCGTCGAGCGGGCCCGCCGGCCCCGCCTCCTCGTCCGCCGGCAGCTCGTCCGCGTCCGCCGCCGAACTTCCCAGTAGCGCGCACACGCAGCTCGAGACCGTCGTGCTGGCCACGCCCCCCTGCGGTTCGGCGCCCCGCGGCCCGCCCGCCGGCCCGAACTCGAGCGGCTGCATGGTGTGCATGATGCTCGACAGGGTGCCCATCAGACTGGAGGGCGCCGTGCTCGACAGGAAGGCGGCCACCTGCTGCTGCTGCTGCTGGCGCCGCTCGTCCAGCCCGAACTCGTGCCGGTAGGGCGGCTGCAGAAAGTCTGCGGCTTGAGCTGCCACGCCCACCTGCTCTTGTGCGCCCTCCTGCTGGCCTTTCTGCTTGTGCGGCCTCAGGAGCTGCATTTGGGGCGCGGGCCTCGCCTGGCGCCCCTCCAGCGGGCCGAGCTCGCCGTCGGCGCCCCGCCTTGCCCGGCGAGTCACAGACCGGCCGGAAGTGGCGCTCTGGGTGCCTGGGGGCAGGGCGCACGAGCGGCGCTCCATCCAGCCGAGGGGGCCGTCTGAGGCGAGCGCGCCCTCGAGACTAAGGGCGAGTGTGTGCGCGAGTCTGTCTGTCTGGCGGCCGGCCGGCTGCTGCTCGTCCTGCTGGAGGAGGAGGAGGAGTTGCTCGGTGGGGCGTGGCTGCGGTTCTTGTGCTCCTGTGGGCTGGCCGCTCGTCTGCTGCAGTTGCTGGGCTGCGCTCGTTTGGCTGAAGAAGAGGGCCAAGAGTGAGAGCGGGACTAGCTGGAGGAGGACTGTTAGGAGCATTCAAGTGCCTGCGTTTTCACCAACTGTGTGCCCTACTGGTTCCAAGTGCGCCCTATTGAGTGTATTGATTTCTAGTCTGTTTTTCTACTGGTCTTCTTCTTGGGCGCCCTTCTCTTCGGCCACCCTCGTCGTCCGGCTGGCTGCCACTCGTGTTCACTGTCCAGTGGGCCGCCGCCTCGTCTCACTCGCTCTCACTCATCAATTGATCTCTGGTCTATAAGTGTCGGTGTGTGTGTGTGGAAGTGTTGCTGTCAGCAGATCAAAGCCTGTTGCTTTTGTCTGGCCCACCTGTTTCAAAAATACTGCCAATCGGCGGGCCTAATAGACTGAGAGCTTGGTGCTGGTGTTGGGGCCTGCGCGAGCGGTGCTTGAGCTTGGGCGTCTGATGCTGGCTGCTTGGGAGGCGTTGGGTGAAATGTAAACAAACGAATAAAATGCGGCCGCTTCTGCCAGTGCGTGGCCGCTGCGGCCGACAGTACGTCGTAGCGGCCAGTCCCAGTCCCAGTCTCTGTCTCTGTCTCTAGCGTTCAGTCTGTCTCTGTCTCTGGCGTTCAGTCTGCGGCTCCTCTGCGGCTTGTCTGCGGCCTGTTGCTGCTGCTTGGCTGCTTGGCTGCTTGGCTGCTCTGCTGCTGCTGATGCGGCCACTGAGTGCGCGCAGGACAAGTAGCGGTGCGTGAGAGAGTGGCTTGGGGGCGAGCGTGTGCCGAAATGGAGTGCGTAAAAGTGTGCGCCCAACAAGTGCGGCTAACTGTGCGCGGCTAACTGTGCGCGCCAAGTGCATGCAGCCGCCTGAAGCCGCCGCCAGACGAGCGCCAACTGAGCGCCAACTGAGCGCCAACTCGGCGCAAATCTCATCACACAGCTCCGACGACAAGCGCCGAGGAGGAAGCGCAGTTTCACTCATCATCTAGCCGGCCACTCGCTCGCCAGCCTCTCGCTCGCACACAATGGCCCGCTGGCTGCCGGCCGCGCCTCCTCCTCTGCTGGCCATTTTCACTCGAGGAAGCCGCGAGACAGACTGCGCCCGCATATTAATGCCAGCGCACGACTCTCTGCCCGCCGGCCTGCTGCTGCTGGTGCTCACTGATGGCCAGTGGCCACACACATTAGCTCCCAGCCACACACAGACGGGCGCAAAGTGCGCGCCGCTAATCAGCTCCCGTTGGCTTCCAAGCGAGCCGTCTGGCTGCCCGCCGGCCTGGCGAGCGAGCGGCCGGCCATTGTTCGCTCGGCGCCACCATTAGGCCGCTCATTAGGCTCGCCGAGCGCCACTCGCCAGAGCTTAGGAGTGGCTTGCCAGTGGCGTGCGCCGAACGCCGAACGCTGAATGGCCAGCCGATCCTAAGGGCCAGTGTTCGGGCCGCGATCGGCCGGCCAGTGATCGGCCAATTTGTCTGAGCGACTATAAAATTAGACATTGCTAGTTAGACATTATTATTGCTCATTAGGGCTGGCCAGAGGCGCACAGTGGCCCTTGGAATCAGGCCAGCGAGCTGCCCAATTGGCCCAAGTGGCTCAAGTGGCCAGCCCAGAAGAGCTAAGGAGGAGGGAAAAAGCGCACACTCACTGCTCGCTGGGGCAGCCTGTTGATGGTGAAGCCGATGGGCGATCGTCGCTCGTTTGCGGCCAAGCTCAGGCGAGTCTGTCTTTATCTTTATCTTTCCGCAGCTCTGCCAAGGCGCTCGAGTTGGCAAAAACTGGCCGCCGAGCCGCAGAGCAGCCAAGCGCGAGCACAGACAGTCCAACGGGCGCACTGCGGACTGGCCGCCACTCAATCTGGTCGCAATCGAGCTCCCAATCTGCTTCCCTTTGGCGCCCTCGTTCGCTCAATCGAATTCGGCCCAGATCAATGAAGTGGCGCTCGAGTGCAGCTCGCCTGCAAAGAGCGTCTCCTCGGCTACATACAGTCTCTCGAGTGCAGTCTCTCGACTACATACAGTCTCTCGACTACATACAGTCTCTCGAGTGCAGTCTCTCGACTACATACAGTCTCGCTCAGCGCTCAGGAAAGGCGACAAGTTTCAGCGGACCGGCTCAGATGGACCAAGTGCGACCAACCTTTGATGCTCTACTCTCGTTTAATGCTATTATTACTTCTACTGCTAGTCACTGAGACGTTCGGGTTAAATTAGCGCCCAGCAAAAGGAGGCACAAGCGCCGCCTCCTCCACTCACTGGGCCGAATTGGAGGAGGCGGGCGAGACCACGCCCCCCTCGGGCTCCTGCCTCTTGGGCATCTGCTTGGTGGGCCGGGCGGCCGCGGGCCAGTCGGCGGCGCCGTTGTGCTTGCCGGCGGGGGCGGGGCGCCAGCGGTCGTGGGGGCGCGCCCGGTCGCTCACCTCGATTTCCGCCTCGAGCTCGAGATCATGCTTTGCCTCGTCCGGCTGCGGGTCCACGCCCCACTGGAGGCGCGCGGGCCTGGCCCGCCGCTGCGCCTGCTTAGCGTGCGCAGAGTCGCGGCCCGCAGACCCGGCCCCCGCGGCTCTGCGCGCGCGGCCCGCCTCCTCGTCCTCATCAAGCTGGTCGCCCTCCTGCTGGTCGTCTTGGTCGTCGCAGGCCGAACGACTGTCGTCGGCGCGCTCGGCCTCCTCGGGCTCCTCGTCGGCCTCTTCCGGCTCGTCCTCGTCGCCACTGTCGCCGCTCTCGTCCGCCAGGTCGCGCTCCGACTGCGGCGAGCCGCTGCCGCTGGAGCTGGGCGCCGGCCGCGCCTGCTGGCCGCCAGGGGGCGCCCCCGGGCCCAGGCCAGAGGCTGCCACTGCGGCGGCCGCCGCCGCCTGTTTGGCGAAAAACTGGTAGGCAAACTCGATGGACGCTGGCCCCTGCGGGTCGGAACTGCCTCCGGGGGGCGTGGCGCCGCCGCTGGTCTGGCCGCCGGTGGTTGGAGTCTGTTGGGGCGAGGAGGCGGCGCCGGTTGGGTGCGCGTGGGCCGAGCGGGCGGCCGATTGCATGGCGGCCGCGTAGGCGGCGAAGAAGGGGTTCTGCTGGTGCTGGTGCTGGTGCTGTTGTTGTTGCTGTTGTTGCTGGAGGTGGTGCTGGTGTTCGGCGGCGGCCTGTTGCTGGTGCTGGAGGTGCTGGAGGTGTTGCTGGTGGTGCTGCTGGAAGGTGGTGGGGGCGGCGGCGGCCGCCAAGTAGGAGGAGAGCGCGGCGGGCGAGAAGAGGTGCGCGAAGTGGTGCTGCTCGGCCGCCGCGGGATGCCCGCCGAACACGCCCCCGCCCATGGGGAAGGGCGTGCGCGCGTGCCCGCCGCCGTGCTCCAGCTGCGCGCTGCCGTTCGGCGCGGACGCGCGGCCCACGCCCCCCTCTTGCTGCGGGTGCGGGCCGCTCGGTCCCGAGGCTGCTCCGTGCGCCCTCTGTGCACCCTCAGCTCCGGCGCCCACCTGACCGGAGGGGCCGGCCTCCGAGTGGCGCGAGGGACACTTGTCGGGCTGCTGGCCGAAGTGGGGCCCGCGCGGACTCGGCGCCTGCTCCGACGTGGCCCGCGACGACGACGAGGGCGGGGCCGCGCACCCGCCCAGCCCGCCAGCGCTCATCGCGTGCCCCAACAGCGCCGAATTCGCCCCCTGCGCCCCGCCCCCAAGCAACGCCGACATCGGAGACAGGAGGGCGTGGTGCGGGTGGGCGTGGCCGCCCAAATGCTGTCCCTGCTGGTGCTGCTGCTGTTGCTGCTGTTGGTGCTGGTGGTGAGGCGCCGAGGCTGCGAGCTTCGACTGCAGCGAGAGCAGCAGTCTGTTCTGCTGCTGGCGCTCATGCTCGCGCTCCTCAGCTGATTGGCGTCTGCATTTGAGGTGAGTCCCATTTTTTTCAATCGTTCGCAAAGTTGTCATTTCCGTTTCCGTTTCCGGTTTGCGGTTCGCGGTTTCCATTTCCGGTTCGGTTTGGTTTGGTTAGACAAGTAAGACGGTGGTTAGAGTCGGACCTAAGGGTGAGCCTTGGGGCGGTCTCGGCGGCGCGGTCTTGACGCTTTAATCTCGCGCGCCACTGTCTATAGGCTGCGCGACGATCGCCAGTCGAGCGCCGGCGAGCTGGAGACGCGCACGCCGGCGGCTCTTTGGCGGCGCGTTTGGTGTGCCGCCGCGCGACAACAAGTCGCGTCACAGACCGAGACACGCACTCAGATACAGTCTCAGATGCGCACTCAGATACAGTCTTAGATACAGTCGCACAGACAGACACACTCAAAGGGACCTGCGCAGACAAGTGCGCCTCTTTGATGTGGCCAAGTGTCGCCGAAAGCGAGTTGCCGCCGTGCGAGCGCACACTTTCCGTGCGGGCGGCCCTTTTGACTGGCCGCCCGACACTTGAGCGACGCCGAATTAATGGGCTCTAATTGGGCGAGTTATGTGCGCCATTTAATTTGGGTCTGCTTGAAGCTTAGGTTAGCTGAGCTGAGCTGAGCTGAGCTGAGCTTAGCTTAGCTTAGCTTAGCTGAGGAGCAGGGCGGCGCCAGTGCACAGGAGCCGCCGCCTCAGCTTGTCGGCGGCCGCCAGTCGATCGTGGGCCGCCGCTCGCCAGTGCTTGGGCGGCGCACTTCAACTTTAATCGTCGCCGTCGGGCTGTCTCTCGGCAGCGCCAAACGCTGATCATCATCAACATTTGGCTCCTCCATCATCGCGAACCATCATCGCTCGGCGTCACAGCAGAGCCCAAAACGAGCTCGTAAATGTCTCGGCTGGCGAGAGATGAAAGGAAAACGAGTCATCTTCGCGCCGCCTCAGCTTCTTCTTGACTGTCGACTGTCGACTGTTGTCTGCAGAGTGGCCCAGCAGCAAACACAGTCTCCACTCGTCGTCTTAGTTGACTCCGCAGCTCAAGTGGATTGAGTGGGATCGTTCGAATGGATTAGATCGCATCTGATTGGATCCAGCCCACTTGGCGCCGCACACTGTCTCGCCTGCGCCCACACTTTGCCCAGAGAGTTGCCAGCCGAAAGGGAAACACTGCGAGCCCAGTTTGCACTTCGCTAATTGATCTTCAAGCGAACCACGCCGCCCATGATCATCGCCAGCGATAAGCAGCGGCGCCCCCTCGCTCGCGGCACACAAAAAAGCGCCCGCCCCAAGCCTTATAGGCGCGAGCAGGTGCAAACTTTTGCCAGACGTGCCAGACACGCACAGTCACAGCCCCGCAGCTCATCCTAGGCCCTTGGGGCACTGCTCAGCTCAGCTCATCATCATCCATCGAGCGGGCAAATACTTGACGATAATAATGCTCATAATAATAATAATAATAATAATTGTAATAATAAAATGAAATAAAATTCGGCCGCCTCAAATGAGTGTGACGAGGTGCAACCAAGTCCTCGGCCAAGTTCGCCGCCAGTCAAAGTGGGGAAAAAGTTCGCGCGGAGGATTAACTCGGCCGCCTTGGAGCGCTAGTTTGCAGTGCATTGAAATTTCGAAAGCAAGCACGTGCAGATTGCAGTTGCGGCCCCCATTTTGCCGCTGCCAATGCACGATTGTTTAATCCCGCGTTGCAATCGGGCGAACATAACAGGCCGGCCGAACGAGACGCAGCGAACTTGGTGCGCCAAAGGAGAACAGTCTCCTGGGCTGAAGAGTGGGAGAGGCCCGCAGAATTGGGCCCAAGTGACGGGCGCTAATCAAGTGCGGCGGCTTCTGCGCTTCAGAATGCGGGCAGCTAAGCACTGGGGGCAAGTTTAGGCGCAGAGCAAAAGTTCGCCAGCGAACTTTTCCCCCAACGCTTAACTTGGCTCTAATTCAATTCACTCCACTTCACTTCACTTCAGTCTGTCTCAGAGAGAGGAGGCACTTGAGGGCACTAATCACACGCGCGCGGCCTGTCTATTTGTATTCAGATTCGCGTGTATTCAAATGAAGCGGCTTCTTTAAACAGAAACGATGATGATGATGATTATTATTATTATTACTATCACTTATTATTATTATCATCATCAGACATTAGTCGTTTAATGTGTGCAGCTGTGTGTGTGTGATTGTGCGCGCTTTTGCAGTTGATTTTAGGCAAAAATCAACTGTTTCCATCTTGGGCCGCTAAAAACTACAGACACAGAGAGCGAGAAACTAAATTAACGACTTTCGGCTGGAGAAAAAAGAGTGCCACTGCTGGTGTGTAGAAAGAAGCAGAAGAAGAAGTGCCGAGTGGGAGTTTGATTTGAAAGGCGTGCGCGTCCTCATCTTGGGCCTCTCACTCAACTTTGGGCCCTCCTTAACCGCTTTAAGGACTCTAAATAGTGAGTAGTGGCCCCTCTCTGGCTATTTAGTGGAAGTGGAGAAAGTAGACGCTTCTGGAGAACACGCACTCCTCTAAGATGATACATAGCTCGCCGGCGTTCCATTCTCAAGTCCATTCTGGCGGGCCCAACAATGATGATGAGCGCGCGCGCGGCCATAAAAGCGGCCCACGAGGAACAGTTGTGTGTGTGTGTGAGTGGAAGGATGGGCACTTTTGGGGAAAGTTGAAGGAGCAGTTTCCATTGGAGACGAGCTGCAGTTTGGCCGAAACGATGAACGAAATGAACGAAACTATTTTGTTCTTGGGCCCTTTTGGCTTTAATTGTTCACTCGGCGGCTGAGAGGCGGCCAAGCGGCGGCCAAGTTGAAGAGTGGGATCCCGCAAGAGTGCACTTGAGGAGGAGAGAAGGCCGGTGGGTTGGCACAGCAGAAGGCGCCTTTGGGTTGCAGATTGGGCCAAGTTGGTTGGAGCAAGTTCGCTGGGATTTGGCAAAGTTCGCCGGCGAACAAAACTGGCCCAAAAGTGAGCTGGAGAGATAAGCCGCGCCAGTGGGCGAACAAGTTGGGCCAGTGCTTGGCGGGCGAATGTTGCCGCCGAGCAGCACCGGCCCAGTGCTCAAGTGCTCCTGAAGAGCCCGCATGGCAAAGGTTCGCTGGCGGCCCAGCGGCGTCAATTGTTGGCTCGGGCGAACTTGGCGCAAGCAAAGCGAAAGGCGAAAGGCGAACAGCGAAGAGCCAAGAGCGAAAAGAGAAAAACGAAAAGCGAAAAGCGAAAAGCTAAGAGGCGGCCAAAAACAACTAGCGCTCGCTAATAACAGTCGCCAGCGCCGCACAAAGCCGCTTGGAGCAGCGAAATCAAACAAATCAAACAGCCGCCAGCCGACGGCTTCCGATTGCATCTCACTGACAGGCGCTGGCGCCCAAAGTCGTCAATCAAATTGGCGGCCGGCAGCAAAATTGGCTCGCCCTAAGGACTGGCCGAGCTCAACCTAAGGACTGGCCGAGCAACCTGTCCGATTGTCTGTCTGTTTTGCTTGTTTTTGCCGCCCAACACGGCGAGCAACAGGCGTCCACTTGAGCCAGAAAGACTCGCGGCCACTTGCCAGCGGCGTCAAATGGGCTCCAAATGCGCCCAATTGGCCATTCAACTCTGGCCAGTTACTGCCATTCAAGTGGAACACAATCGACAATGACAAATGATTTGCTCCCGAAGATGCGCCCTGAGGCTTGGGCGCGGCAGACTGGCTCGCGCACGCCAGTCTCGTGCCGGCGCGTCTCTATAGGAGGCGCCTTTTGGACTTTTGGACTTTCGGGCTTTCTGCTGCTCAATTGGAACTCCAATTGGAGCTCAAATTTGAACTGCAATTTGAGGCACAAGTTGTCTTGAGCTAAGACTTAGCTCAGCTTGGCTCAGCTGAAAGCAAAGCAAAAGAGCGCTCAGCTTAAGCGGCTGTTTGAGTTTAACTGAACGCAGAGAGACAACAAGTGGCGCTGGTTGTCTGGAAAGGTGTCTCGAAGTGGCCACTTGGCGCACTTTGCACACACGCGCCCACTTGAGACTGGGGCTAGACCGCAAACAAGAAGCTCGCGGGAAAGCTTCACAACTCTTATCAAGGCTGAAACACTCGAGCTGAGCGCTGGCGAGGGAATTTGCTCGCCCCAAGCTCGTGCTCAAGTGGCTTTCGGCGCTCTGCTTTCAAGCTGGCGACTCTTTCGAGCGGCCGGCACTAAGCGTGAGCGCAATTCGGCTTCTCTTTGGCCCAAAAAGTGGCTCTGTTTGGCGCAAGTGGCGCGCGAGACAGTTGCTGGTCGTTTTTGGGCGAGATTCTGCGAAAATCTGGCAGAATTTCGCTCGGAAAACTCCAACTCGAGCAGCTTGCCAAGTTCGAGCAATGAGCTCAATCGCGAGCATAATTAAGACGCCACACACACTCTGCGGCGCTGCACTGAACCTTGCACACTTGCACCAGACTCGCGCCAGAGCTAAGCGCCGGCGAGCTGGCCAAATGGTGGGAATCATTGGGCTAATTAGCTGGAGGCGAGCTGGAGGCGCGCGCCTTGTGGGAACGGGCGCGTCTGCGTCAGTGTGCGGCCAATTGGCTCGTGTGAACTGGCACTAAGGCTGAATGGTGTCTCAATTGTGGCTCAATTGCCACTCAATTGCGGCCAAGAACTTACCTCCATTTGGTGCGTCTGTTTTGAAACCTATAATTGCGTTTGATTGCATTCAATTGGTGCGGTTTGCCCTGGTCAGTGGTGGGCGCTTTTCGTTTGTGCTCCTTGAGGAGCGTCAGACAGTCTCTAGCCAGTCTCTAGCTAGTCTCCAACTAGACACTTACCATGTTTTCACTTGCGCGTCCGTCATCTTGAGGCCCTTGGCGAGCGAGGCGCGCTCGGCCGAGGCGAGATACTTCTGCTTGTGGAAGCGGCGCTCCAGTTCGGTGATCTGTTGGCGCGTGAAGGAGGTGCGCGGCTTCTTGCGCTTGGGCGGCGTTCTGTTCTGGTAGGGGTGGCCGATGCGGCGCGGGATGAGCGAGGAGGCGCCCAGGGCGGCGGCAGCAAGCGCGGCCTGGTGGTGCTGGGCGGCCGCGGCGGCTGCGGCTGCGGCGGCGGCGGCCACGTGCTCCCCGCCCACCTGCGCGAGATGGGGGTCGGCGCCCGCACTCTGTCCGAGGGGGCCGGCAGAGTGGGGCGAGCCTCGCTGCTGCTGCTGCTGCTGCTGGTGCATGGCGGCCAAGTGCTGCAAGGCGGCCGACTGGGCTGCTGCGGCCACGCCCATCTGCTGCTGCTGGCTCTCCAGGCTCTGGAGGTGCAGGCTGTGCTGGTTCTGGTTCGGGTTTAGGTTTAGGTTTAGGTTGTTCAGGTTGTGCGGGTTCTGCGGGTTTTGAGTGTGCGGGTTGTGCTGCTGCTGCTGGTTGTTCTGCGGGTTGTGCGACGACTGTTGCTGGTGGGAGAGCTCAGATCTGGTGCCATTCTGCTGCTGCTGGTGCGCGGCTGCGGCTGCCGCTGCGGCCGCGTGAAACGCGTGCAGGCCCGCCGTGAGCTGGTGCGCGCCGAACATGCTTCGTTCGCTCTTCTACTCTCTACCTCTTTCGCATCTAATCCCTTTCTGTTCGCTGCCAATTCGCTATCTTCCACCAGTGCTAATCTTCTGCGAGCACTAATCCCCTGCTTGATTTCACAAACACCTCCAAGTTGCAACTCTCTTCACGCCGAACTTTATTCCAAACACTCACTACAAGTGCAAATACTATATTGCTATCTATTTATCTTCTGCTATATTATAACAGCTCACTCACCAACTGCGCCAATAGGCCTCTCTCGTAGCTTGCTCTTATACTCTTATATTATGTATTCAATAGCTCTTGCAGACTTATAGACTAACGACTATAATCGCCTCTTAAGTTGATGATGTGAAAAGAGCGCACAAAGAGTCACTCTTGCGGGCTAACAATCTGACTAAGTGGCCGCTTGTAGAATAAGTTAAACTGCGCCAACAACAGCAGCAACAACAACAACCAGCTCAACATCAACTCAGGCAGGCGCACTAGAAGCCCACTCCACTGCCTTATCCTCTGCCACCTCTGCCTCCTCTCTGGCCTGACTCACTCGCTCTAGCTTGCTCTCATAGGAGGCCTCATGCGACTCTCTCTCGTGGGCTTTGGTGCGCCTTTGCTGGTGCAATTTTGGCCAGTTTCCACACTGAACACCAGCACACAAGAGCTCACTTTGTTCGCATTCTTTCTTATGGGCAATTTTACTTAACTCAAGTGCTCTTTTCCATTAAAAGAGTGTTTTCTGACTGTGTTTGAATGGGCGCGCCTGCGCACTAGTGGTGCAAGTTTGATGCCGCAATTTGTTGGCGTCAAATTGAGTGTGTGTGTAGTTGTAGTAGTTGTAGTTGTAGTTGTAGTTGTAGTTGTTGTTTGGCGTTCTCTAGATTCGCTGGTCGGCCGTTGATTCGCGTTGACTGCTTTGTGATTCGCTGGCCCAAAGAGGCGCGCACACGCTTAGCTGCACTTGGGCCGCCTAAGCCAGCGCGTCTGAAGTTCGCTGTGAAGTTCGCTGGAAACGAGTGGCGCGCGCGCACCAACATTCGGCCGCCTTCTGGCAGCCTTCAGCGAGCGGCGCTAAGCCTGCGCGAACTGCCAGCGCCAACTCTTAAACGGGCCACTATTGCATGCGAACGATAGAGAGCAAACGAGCCCTGAACACTGGGCCACTTAAGCGCCGAACAATTGGCCACTGGGATGCGTTAGAGGCGCGAGTCTGC
>Ga0268247_10000369_pt1 | contig 15603 bp, 9 predicted proteins | sample AgamicOrMae_FD_200245 | JGI IMG/M metagenome (GOLD analysis project Ga0268247, IMG submission 200245) | Agave microbial communities from Guanajuato, Mexico - Or.Ma.e (v2) (version 2) | ecosystem: Host-associated > Plants > Phyllosphere > Phylloplane/Leaf | place: Guanajuato, Mexico | collected...
CCCGAAATAAGTAGAAAAGAATCTCGTCTGTTTGAAAGGTAACTTGAATTAGTAGTCGGACTGTGAACCATTGTCACTCGTTAGGCCTCCCAATAGTTTTGATTTGAAGGTATGAAATCACGCTTAAGACTGAAAGGAGAGGCCTAGAAGCAGCTCTTAAACCTATTGAGGTACGAAGTGACTCGACCAACGGGAGAGGGGCGAAGGCCACTCGACCTTAGTTAGGGAGAGGAGCGGTCTTACGCCCGAAAGACTCTTTCACTTTACCTATCTTAACTTATCTAAACAGGCTATCCACCGCTAATAGCAAAAATTGCTTGACCCGGCTTACCATTCTTTCTATTAAAGAAAATGAAAGGGCTACGAAATACCTTTCTACAACTTACTAATGAACGAACCTTGGGACTCGCTAGCGCCTGTTGAGTCATCATTAGCTCTTTGTCTTTATAGCCGCTTTCCTTGCTTCGCCATACCTAGAATGGACTTACTGACTAAGTAACTTAAGGTTTGGAACCCTTGCTAGCTGCTTTTGCGTGAACAAAAAAAAAGGAGGCAGATTTCTTTCTCGTTAGAGGTAAGAGTATGAACAACCCGGTGCAGTGGTTCCTTTCCCCCCAGCGGAACAATCAATTAAATAGATTGACTTCCTTTAGAGCAGGCAGAAGTTCAGTCCTTGATTTCTTTGCTACATACCAAAGGAAATTGGTCCAGTCTCAGTCTAGGTAAAGTCCACCTTGTTGTGATAGGAATGAACAAGAACAAAAAAGTTTTCGCTAATGTAATGAAAATACCAATTGTTGTTCCAAAGAAAATGTGTTGAAGAGTTAAGATCGATATTCCCGTTAATAGGGAGGGAACTTGACTTTAAAACGAAATTTCGCTATATTTATATATACAATAACCTGAATTGAATACTGAGGCAAAAGAATGAGTTTATGCTTTTAATACGCTTAATACCCTGTCCTGAGATCGAACCTCGGCGTCATATTGTTTGGACGTTCCCTTCGTCTCCACTGGCTAATCCATGAGATCAGGGCTACCAGCATGCTGACCATTTAAAAAGGGCGGTAGAACTCCCTGGTTGACCTGTTTCAGAGAGAAAGTGGGAGGCCTGGACTTGTTTTCGTGTGCTTCCCCCGGCTTAACCTCTATTCCCGATAAAGGGCTAGGCGACTTACGGGATAGACAGGCGCTGGAAATGGCTGACTCTCTGTCTGTCTCTGTCGTTTCCGATGTAATAAATTAAATGGGGTGCGTGGACTTCCCAAATCGTTGTAGTCGTTGGGGGCTGACCGTAAGGCGTTGATCCTATATCGAACATTTCTTCATCTTCATTTTCTTCTATTTTATTGCAGCGGAGTCTATGGGACAAACGAAGACTTGCTTAAAATAAAAAGAATCTTTACTCCCAAGTGCTAGTTCTGTAGCAAAAGCTAGCCCTTTTCAAATTCTTTAACCCTGCCTTCCTATCTGTATAAGCCGTTAATCCAGCGCTCTAACCCGGAGTAGTAGTAGAACCAGTATAAAAAAACCAGCCCAAACGCTAATCTGTAAGCGTTTGACTATATCTTTCTCTTTTCTCCCCAGGGAGATTCTATCTTCTATCTCCAGTAAGGATATCGTAATCCCACGTGCTATCCAGTCAGGTTCAGAAGTTGCAAAGTAAGCCTAAGTATGACTTGTAGAAGTGAGGAAAATCCTGTAGTCGACTCCATAAGCAGTCCAGTATTCGATTTCTTATGTCCCCTAGTCCTACTTCTTTCTATATATAAAGAAATAGTGAAAGACGCAGCCTCCGTGCGTGTGATTCACATTCCAATTGATGAATAGTTCTTTCCCTTCCTTCCCCCGTTTCCCAACCTTTAGCTTTATTAGCTACTAGTAATGCGGATCGTTCACACAGTAAGAGAAAGTAAGCAATTCCTTAACTTCCCGATTATGATAAAAACTTTCTATGGTCTATTCGCAACCAACCGTATTGACTCCTCAATTTTCATTCAGGATACCACTGCTTTGGCTACACAAGGTAAATTTTATCAGCTGTGTGGAATAAACATGTTGTTGTTCACCTGCTGAACAATGGTGGAGGCAAAATGAAAATAGAAATATACGGTAACCCCTTTTGCAGGAGTTAAGATAAGAGACAAAGAAGCCAAATTGGTTCATTCCAACTAACTTTCTGAGCGTTGATGATATAGGGCCGTCTGATGGCATTTCCCGCTTCTATATTTCCACAATTCGTTAGCATGACTTATTGATTGACTTCCATACGAATTTAACACAGCACTTCGGACTAAATTCCCGTACAACACAGGCAGTAGAAGGGAAGGCTCTCACATAAGAGCACCTGGTAAGCTGCGATTAACTGTAGAAGTCGATAGAAGGTGTGAATGTTAGCGAATCTTGTTTAAGGAAGTCTTATGGGCGAGAATTCCGTGAAGGAATGTTAATTTAGCCAGTGGTTGAACAGCTAGGCTAGCTCCATTGGTCTTCTTTCCCATTTCTAAAGAGTATCTTCCTAATCAGTGGCTTTGACTCTTCAATGACTGCTATTTTCATTATATATTTGGCTTAAAGATCTTGCTCAATAGCTTTTGTGTTGACCGAATCTTCTCCAGGACTATTCTATATTCCTATGACCAAGCCGAAAGGAAGTCATCTCTATCGCCTAGTTTTTGCACTTGATATATAGCCCCTAAAGGAAGGGCTATATCCATATAGAATTGGTCATGAATCGTTTGTTCCATACGTAGCGATATCTTATAAGATAGAACAAAGAAATACGGCCATGATTTCGGTAACTTGACGTTTGGGACGATAGGCACCCTTAAGGGTTAGATTGCGTCGAGAGCCAAAGGTACCGTATTTCCGAAATACCAATACCACTCGTACAAGAAAAAAGCCAGTAGTTAGCTTCATTGGATAATGAACCGTCTTCCTCTTGTTTGTTGGCATGGAGAGAGTGACCCCTGTCCCGTGGGTGCCAATTATGAAATCAGCCTTAGATGTTGTAGGGGTAAAGTAGATTGAGCGAGGGAAAAGGCTCAGATCAGAGCAACATACGAGATCTTACTCGGAGATCCTTGATCCTTTTTACCTGTCGAACTCAATTAGTTCACTTTCTTCCTCAAAACCTTCAGGTCTATCTGTCTTTCGTTTTGTGTCAGTTCTTGTCGTAGAGGTAGTCTATGGTCTTTCAGTTGTAGGACCATTGGCCTAGTGTCAACCAAATTCCCTCCGGACCGAGACGTCGAGGAAGGAGCGATCTATGCGACTTTAGTTTAGACTTTTTACTTTCGCACCATTAGTAGTTGAGCTGACCAAACTCGAGTTTTTCGGGTGCTGAATTCTTTTGTTCTTGCTCTTTCTCCTTTATTTCAGTTCCATTACTAATCTTACTGTCTTTAATCTTTAACTCAACGCACTGTCCGTGCTTTGTGAAAAAGATTCCTTTTAATTCGTCCATATAATCTTTGAAAATGCCCCTTTCTTCTGGATCGAGGTGCTTCGGGATAAAGTCATTTTTTTTCATTACTACCTGGACTTGTCAGTCAGACAATCGGGATTTCGGGATGCAGGGAAAAGAGGAAAGGACTTAATAACTAATAGATAGGCACAATAGAAAGAAAGGCCTGGTCGTTTCTATGATGTCCCCATTTCTTTGTTTGGTAGGCAGCCAAGCGATCACCCGAGAACTCACTCTATTTATGCACCTGGCGGTCTCCCGATCCAGAACTCACTCCTGTAGGAGACTTGCACCAGTACTCTATTCGGGAGCAAATGCCCGATCGGGATAAAGAGGGTCCTATATTGGGGAAAATGCACGACTTCGGAGCTCGGCTGGGACCATAACTTTGGAATCGAGCCAAGTTTTTTTTTTCACGCTTAGTCCCATAAAGAAAGTCGGCAGATTTGCTGCCAGACTGGAGAGGGAATAAGGGGGACTAGTCCTAACTTACTGGAGCAAGGAATCCCTATTTCTTAGCTCTGGGAGCGATCTCGTACAATACTGTTATTTGCCTTGCTTTCTATCTCCAAAAATGGGCTCAATGTCCTAAACGAAACTGGAAGAGCGGATACACAATCCGTTCACAATCTGAGGTAGCGGGCTAAGGTTACGAAGTTAGACCGAGATGAACGACTCAATTCCTCTACAAAAGAAGTTGCGGACTCAGATCTTACTAGAAGAGCAATGACTTGAGACCGGGATCGATGGAAGGGGTTAAAGAAGGAATGAAAGGCATGAAAAGCGAACTCACTTCAAGAGCGTCTACTAAGAGATCACGCCCATCCAAACTCCATAAGGTAGCTTGCTATTACTCAGGATAGGGAAGCTAACGAGCAACCTAGCTACTCGGACCTAGCCCAGCTACGAGAAGCGTTGATCTATTCTCGTTAAGCTCATTCCTCATCCAAGTAAGAAATATCTCACAGGAAAGCTTTCTACTTATGAATGAAATCCCACGCCCCCGACTTTGTACCATCAATCGGTTATGCTCGGTCGGAGATAGGAGAAGGAACTCACCGTCTAAAGAGAAGGTAGCCGTAGCTTTCCATAGTCTTGACTTAGCTTTAGAGAAGCTCACGAGAAAGAGGACGCGGGCTTCTAAATGGGCGCTAGTCCTCACGGGAAGCCTACCCTGTTTGAGGTCTGGTCCCCTACCTCACGAAAGTCGCTTGATGGCTGAACCACTCCCAAGGCAGTGTCCTTGGGGACGGCCCGCGGAAGATCTTTAACGTAGTCAAATGATCGATTCATTCGCAGCAGGCAGACCTTCTTACTATTACTAATAACTAATAGGTCAAACCAAGCCCTTCTACGCCTATCTTCCCCTCTGCGCCTTGAATAAAAGCAGGATCGGGCGCCCCGGGGATTCTTTTCTTTCGGCTCTCATTCACAGGCTTCTTTACTTTCCTAAACGGATCGAGCTTCCCGTTAATAGATGAACACCTGTTCTCCTCTTTTGGTTTTGATGTATCTGCTAATGCTTGGATGCCTCTGCTCTGGTGCTCCAGTTGCATATGTTGCTTCTTTGGACGCGGAGGGATCCCTTGTTGAAGTTGTTGGTTTAACTAGTGCGCTGAGCAGCTTCTCACGCAGCACTACTCTGTGTGGGGAACGAGCCGCCGAGCGTATGCGTCAATCGCGCCCAACAAGCTTGCTTCTGCTAGGCTAGGGGGCGTTAGGTGTAATCGGATAGACTATTCCACTATTGGGACTACCTTGGTTCTATTATCAATCGGTGAAAAGTCTCGCTTCGCTACAATAACACAGGGAGTTGGCCCTTGAATATCCTCTGATATTCTCAACTCATACCGGTTTTATTCTTAGCTCGCATTGATCCTTTCAAAGTGGAGATCCAGGGCATATACTTAGAATTAGAATAGGTGGATGAGAATCTATCTTTTAATTCACCCAACACTTCCTTTAGAAGGTCCACATCCTTGGTACCGGTTGAAATGCTCTTGAAGTCTAGTAACCTTAGGAGCAAGGGCCAAACATTCAATTCTTTCTTTCCGACTGCGAGCGATATCCGATAGAACGTGTGTTCCTGCGTTGAGAGGTAGCGGAGAATGGCCGGATAGCAGCCCGTCACGCACCCACCCCTTTATTTTCGATTTACGATATACCCAGAAGGAAGGAAGTTACGTGCATCCGATCGATCAGCTATATAAGAGTTCAATCAAAACTCTTTTCAAAACCCTAAATTAAAAAGAGCTTTTTAAGCATTCACAAATTATAGGCTATGAGGACTTCCTGTCTCAACCATGAAGCTACAGACTACACGGGAAGATTCCAGTAAAGTAGCTACATGTTTACGACTGCCAAGATTACTACTTTAAAAGACCTTTACTTTGGCACCGGCCATAGCTTCAAATCCTTTGAACCTCCTCTTCCTTCTCTTTAACTCAGTTCATTTCTGAAGTCAGAACTCCGTTAGCGCTTCACTTTCTCACTGAGAATGAAATGGGCTTACTTTCGATGAAAGCACTCTCGAGGTCAATGAAATGTAGATTCTTTCGTGAAAACGCTCTCACCTAGAATAGAAGATGGCCCCCCTTAGGACCCCTATAACACTTTTCCCGGCCTATTCTGACTTATCTTGAAAAAAGCGCAAGCCCCTCTTTTCTTTGACGTGAGAAGAAAGGTAAGGGAATTGACTCGAGAGCAAAGCCAACTACAACTTCTTCTTCCTCTACTGATGTCTCGACTTATGATTCTACTTGCCTTTCTTATCTAAAGAAGATATCAAAGACTTCATTTGATCTTAAATCAACAAAGTAAGTGACTCGGGTGAGAGGCACGAACGAGTTAACATGAGAGTAAAAAAGCCCCAAGTACGCTTGTCCCCATATCATTGCTTGTTCCAATCAACCCTATTCTAGTCAAGCTATCTTCAATGGAGCAAATCGTAGCTGTTATAGTTTCAATTTGAAACATTCCCCATTCAAAGATCCGTCGATTTATCCGTCGTAAAACACCTCAACCTTTCGTCTATGGAAGATGGCCTTCAACTTATTCGGTAGAGCATCTCTTGATATGATAGATCGGGTTGAGATTATTCTGCTGTCTACGTTTTCAAACTCATTTCTTTCAATATAGGTGCAGTGAGAACATATCGCATGTCATATCCTTTTTTTGCCTATTGCCCTTGCTTGGCAACTTTAGTTTGACTACGCGCATAAGCATCTCTCTATTAAAAGGCTAACTCTTCATCTCTTGAGGTCGAGTATCACACGCCCAACAAAATTATTCCACATCAGGGATCGTTCCTAACTTACTCACTCCTGCCTTGCTTCTTAGCGCTCCCTAGGACGCGGATCGGAATGTTTTTGATCAATTGGGTCAGCTAGTCAACAAGGAGAAGGAAGAGATCAAGTACGGGATCCTTTTGGAAGCCTTTTTCCGTCAAACAGAAGACATAAATAAGAGAGAGATTGGATGCTCCATGGAAAATTGCACTCGAAAGCCACCTGAGATGGGATTTTCTGCGGAAAGAGATGTCTCTAGTCTAGTTCCAGATTATCGTACCTAAGCACTCTTACAAATGTGTAGAAAGAGAAGATATTTGATCTAGGTATTCCAAGCCGTATCAAGTAGAAACCACGGAATCCTTACCCTCCGGATTTGTCACACATTAAAGATAAGGGAAGAGAATAGAAAAACGGAATATGGAATATATATAGACTTATGCCGTTCCAAAAATGAATATAGCCACCACTGAATCCGAATCCATAGGCCATCCTTACCTTAGTCTCAAAATGAATTTCAAGGATTGCGTATAGAACTACGAAAAAAAAATAGATTCCTTGCTATAATTAAAGACCGAAAAATTGTCTACCAAAAACGGGCCTAACCCAACATCTGCGGATGACTTTGAGTTCTACTAGCCCACCTCTTCTCATTTTCTTTCGTTAGACTTCCACAAAGAAAGTTAAAAAAAGAAGAATTCGTAACTTTCTCTATAAATGATTCCTATCTTTTCCCAGTTCTCGCTCATGACTTCTTTCAAATGTGCTAGTTTCACACGGAAACTTCCTTAGCTCACTTTCTAAGTCTAGTCTGTTTCGGGGCAATGCATCCTGCTCTTTCAGTCAGGAAGTCTCAGAAAATAAAGTTGGACTCACTATCTACCTAGACTCCCATGGAAAATGTAAAAATAAAAACAGCAATTAAGATTAAGAAAAGTTCTTAGAGGTCCTCCTCCAGTAAACCATGGGTCAGATGGAAGTAGATCCCGTAAAGCCTCATTTCAATTTTCACTCTTTTTAGTCTTTCTACGACTACGATCTCAAAGGAAGCCTTGGTTTTTCTTACCCAGATCCTGATCACTGAGCTCTTGCAAAGAAAAAGGTTAAGCGGGAAAATATGAGACGTTTGCTTCACGTTTCGAAAGAGAAGAAGAAGAGAAAATTGAACTCTATGACAGATTCGTTAAGCTTAAATATCCGGGAATAGACAGACCGCAAGTCAACAAGCAAGGTTTTTATTACGAATAGGTCAACAATCTTTTTCCTGTAAATCAATCTTCTACTTTTGGTAAGGGGAAGAGGGAATATGTCGTCATCCATCTGTCATCGGGAATGGGTCTTCTGTCCCTCTGGTACTGCGAAATCTGTATCGTTAATTGGCAATTTTTATCTTGAAAGACGCGAATCCCTTCAACCATTCCAGTTCAGTTAAATATAATGAAAATAGAAAAGAGAAGAGTTTCAGTTCCAATTCCAATAGAAGAAGTAAATCTCATTGTTGAAAGTAAATGACACCCAAGTTATGATATGAAGGATGTAGGAGGGAGGGTCCGAAGTAGGGAATTTATTCTACTATATCAATAGCAATGATAAAGGAATGGCTGACACAATCAGTAGCCGTTGGAGCAGCTGCGGGCGGTGGTTTAGTTCTTTCATATAACCCGGTTTCATTCCTTCTATTGCTGGTTAGCTCATCTGGTAGCTCGCTTTCTTCTAGTTCTTGGTTGCTGCGACATAAGGAAAACGTTCAGAATGTCTCTTTAACTGTCCAAAAAAAAATCGGACCTATTGCCGAGGTTCCCTCTGAATCTTTAGGGAAGGGCAACTGCTTCACACATGAAATTCCAAGAAAAGTTTCTTCTGCTCAACCCGATGCCAAAGATTCTAAAACTTCAGATGAGACAACTCCTTGAATCAGATGATGTCTCCTAATATTAACGCCGGGATCAGGCCGCTCCTCTCCTTTCAGTCGAGAACTCCGTACCTCGTACGGTGTTAAGCTTCGCAGCCTCTCAAGGAAGTCTTTTGCGAACTCCGTACCTCGTACGGTGTTAAGCTTCTAGGCCTCTCAAGGAAGTCTTTTGCGCTGCTTCGCAGCCTCTCCCTAAGGTCTTTTGCGTGATTTCATACCTCTCACGTTGTTCGCTTCGCTCCTTTTAATAAAATTGAATAATGAATAATAAGAAGGTAAGCATCAAAGCCCAGAAAACCCAACCTATACAAAGAGCTCTTTTCAGCCCCTACTCCTAACAAGTGAAACCACCATATCTTGCTTCGTTATTTTATTCCACCACAAATAGATTTGCCGCATGGATTGGATAGAGACTGGAAATTGGATGCTTATTCGAGAACAGCCAATGAGTGCACAAGAGCTGATAGGCCCAGAGTTGATTCCATTTCAGCGCTTACTCTAAGAAGAAGACCTGTTGATGCGGCGGCTAGGATCCGATCTCGCTTTCCGCTTGACGAGGGATTAGGCCTATCTGCCTTCATTAAAGTAATAAGAATAAGATTGCCCAGCATTAGAAGCAGTTTCCATCTTAAGGATGGATGGTTACACTATCCTTCCCCCCCCTCGGTACAGCAAGGCGGGAACCCAGCCGATCGAGAAATGTGTGTCACAAGCCGTATGCTTAATGCAAGTCGAACGTGATTTTGCGGGGAAGGTCGACCTTTCTTTGTTGTCTAATCGAAAGGCTAATTCGCGATAGACGACTGGGCGAGAGAGAAATGGGGGTCGTGGCAAAATTGGGTTCGAATCCCATAGCCCCAATGTGGCAATCTTGTTAAAAGAATCATGTATATGAATTGTTTCTTGTATCTATACATATGCAAAGAAAAAATCGTCCTCAATTCTCTACCACTAGTGAGGAAGGTACCGAAAAGAGTACGAATCCTTGTCTTCCGTATTGGAAAAGTAATCGGTGGTCTTGTTCTGTCAAAGGTCGCCTTAGAACTGGGGTATGTCTTGATGGATGACCTTACTCGTGCTGTGGCTCAATTTTATTCTCCTCCGTCGGGTGAAGGGTGGTTCAGTCAACCGCCAACCCCTACTCCTCCACCAGAGAATTCCGGTGTGGGGCTCATTCCGGGTGCGCAAAGCGAAGGGGAAAGCCCAGACCCGAATCACAATGCTTCGGAGGCAGGTAAAAAGAAACTTTTTTCGGTACTAGAACGGCATCTTCGCAGATACTGTGCTTCCCAAGCGGTCGCGCATAAGTTTCCTTCTTTGAAAGATCGAAAGAAAGCTTTATTATCTCTAAGCGATGGGACTTGCGTACCCCGAGAAGCATATTCCGCAGGACAGGAAAGACAAGTATGGTAGAGAAGCAGTTTTCCCCCTCTAAATGAAGAACCTGCGAATAGTACTTTAGGCTTACACTTCATCTCAACAGGTAAGGGCCCACGTGTGGAGAGTTTCTTTAACCAGTGGTATCCAGTATGACTTCTTTCAGGTTCTATCCAATCCAATATCACCTGAAAAAAAGGTAAAGTTCTAGTTTCGAGGTTAGGTTTGCCAGGCAGACAGGCGAAGTCAGCAGGGGGTTCCAACTCATAAATAAAGTATTAAGTTTAAGTTCCACAATTTGAAGAGCTTGTATCTTCTCGGCCCTGGCTCTTTCCTTCCTTGCGCTTGGAGTCGGGGGTCCTGTTGCAGTCTTTTTCGCTGCAAGTTTTTTTTACATCCCTTAAGCTAGTCCTAAAAGAAAAGGCAGTCCTTTTTGGAATCTCTTCTTCCGGCCAGTTTCCTTCCAATGATAAGGGTTTCGGGCAGTTGAAGTGTTAAGGTCTTCCACTGGAGTTCCATTGTCAGTTGGAGTTCTAACAGTAGGAGCGCCAAGGTGAGCCCTTGCAGCCATTGAGATCTATCTAGTGGAAATGCCAGTTTCCAGCTATCCGGTTAAAGTCTTTCGTTCTGCCAGCGAGCCAGTGCTTGCAGCCTGTGGGTTAGACTGCCCTAAAGCGAGTAGGAGTTTACTCACATGCAGTTGGAAAGTTTGAAGGCAGAGCAGGAGTATTCATTTCAAATGGGCTTTGATAGATCTTTGAAATTTGAAAGATGCTCAGTCCACTCTCTTTTCGATCCAGTTACAGTTGGAGTAGTAAGCTCATCTAGTTCCCCTGTTTCTCTCTTTCCTGCAGTTTTAGTTTTAGTTGTCTTTCCTGTCGATCTCGGCGAGCCAGTCTTAGTAGTTGCCCTAATAGGAGGAGGGCCATATAATAGTTGCTAGTCTTACTTCCACGGCGTGGTAGTTTTCTAAATTGGGAGAAAGTTTACATCCTTTCTTATCTTAGATCGATTTTGCTCTTTTTGTCTTTCTGTGCCATCTTCAGGCGATCGAATACTTTATCGTCGAGGCCTCGAAAGTCGGGCATATTATATATGATGGATACGAGTGGGCCAGAAAAGTGAATAGGTATCAGGCCAGGTTACTTTTTTGAGAGTCCTAAGGCGAGCCAATAGGTAGGTTTCATACGGTAGGTCCAAACGCTCTAACGATCTCCAAGGCTCACTATTCTTATCATTCTGTCCATGGGGATCCAGCCGAGCTTACTTCGATTGTATTTCCTGTCCTTCTCCCAACTATCCAGTTGCAGCAAACAATTCCTTTCTTCCCCTCGAGATTTCTTAGGGCTAGCAATAAGATTCTCTGGTAGGCCTAGGTAGGGGTAGACCCTAATGTATTAGTGATATAAAAATCAAAGGTGTTCAGCTAATAGCTGGTGGGTCACCTGTAGAATTTCTTGCTGTCCCCGCCCCCGTCCTTTACTTGCCAGTAACAAAGTACCTCGTCTTGTCATGCAAGTAACTCCGTCCTTTAGGAAAGTGGCATCTTAGAATAGTGGGTTCCACGGGTTCTAGGTCGGGGGCAAATGCATATTCCGAGTAACCTCTTATACAGTCATCTGCTAGGCAAGTGAGAAAGCTACTTTATAAATCTTACGCTTAAGGCATCCAGGATAAAAAGTCCCCCTATCTTTCTTTTATAGATCTATTTCTAGTCTGGCGACTCCTTCAGTTGCAGAATAAATATAAGCCTCTGGAGTTGCTAGCAAGCAAGGAGGAAGAATTCTATCAACTGGCAAGGAGAAAGGAGTATTTCAAGCCAGCCAGGGCTGGGGCCTAGGCCATTTTAAAGCAGTTCAGTTCAAAAAAGTTCTAGCAAGCCATAAGCTTCGCTAAAGCGACTACGTTCCTCGAAAGGACGCTTTTCTTGAGCTTATTCTTGTCCCCAAGGGAAGTGGAGTGAAAAAGAGAGTACTTCACCACCATGCTTGGTTTGGTTGGTCTCCTAGCTCGATGGTACCGGATGGGTGTTAGTTCAGATTCCAGGTGGTAGAGCCAGGAGAAGGAGGCCGGGGGGTAGCCGCCTGTCGTGAGTCTTAGGTTGGATACTCCAACCTTTAGTCTGGATGTCTCGTGTCGATAGGTTAGGGAAGCTTCTAGAGCTTATTCAACCAATTCCCAAGGGTGGAAGTATGTAAGGTGAGCGTTAGCGAACTGTGGGAGTAGATAAGTGAATGGACCTACTTCTCCGGCTTTTGGGTATGCCATAGCAGCGCTACTTATCTGATATCCCTACTGAGGAAAGCCCTTGATGTTCTGGGTTGGACCCAGTGACTGAAGCCATGTCACCAATAGAAGCTCTTCTAACTGATGATTGATGAGGTTTTGAATCAACCGTATTCTCCTCATGGCTTTCACGGTAAACAATAGATAGTGCATAGGACTAATCCACTGTAGCTGAAAGTACTAGTACTAGATCGACTGGAAACACTAACCCCTCGACCTGCTCGATGCGCTAAAGTGGATCCGTCTCCGGCTTAGCATTCTTAGGCACGAGAACAAACGGGGGAGGCTAAGGGGAGTCTTCGACTTCCTCATTATATTATAAGGATTGAACCTATCAGCCATAAGCTTTAGTTCCAAAGTAATAAAAGAAATATAGTAGGTCTTCCATCATGGTCCTTCATCAATATGTTGGAAGACCTAAATAGGGATATCTATCAATGGCATTCATGGGCACGGGCTGCTCATGAATTGGAGTTAATCCTAGCATTGAGAAACAAACAAGGTATGTCTCATAGCTGCTACTTCTCTTATAGTGACGTCTTTCTTAGCAGCTACTGATCTACGATCCTTCACTCTGTCACTGTCTGATAGTCTTATACCCACTTAAGGAATAGACCTATGGATATGGATGAAACCAGGAAGCCATAAAGCATACTTCCCTGGTCATCAATAGCACAGCTAAGGAAGAAGATCGGCGAGTTTTGTCAAAGGCTGGGCTTTGAGCCCAGCTCGTCCTCAATAAGTAAGAAGTAATAGAAGAGGGGTAGCCGCGCCTATTGATTTGTTTTTGTCTCACTGTACGTGCGGGACCAGTCTACAAATATGGGAGATGTACAAGCACTGGGAAAATAAGAATCCTTGGTCGATAGGGAGACGTTAGCTAGCAGCCGAAGACGAAGGAACAGACCAGTGTGGAGATGAGTCTGCTCGACGCAGAGCTGGATCTGCTATATGCGGTAGTTCTTCCCCCATCAAAAGGCTCTGAGACTGCTACTTAGCCAGGCTACGATATTTTTTTTTAATGATAGAAATAGGGAACGCCTACAAGCAGCCTTTTCCATCGTCTTTCGCTGAGCCTGGTGTGAACTTCTTCCTTCCTTCTTACCCTTCAGCTCTGATTCCGCTAACAGCGGCCCTTCTTCCTTCAACATCTGCTTCAAAGAGCTAAGCCCGGGTCTCACAGAACTGGGTTACTGAACTATCTTCCTGGAGCTACCTCCTTACTTAGATCGTTCGTTCCCCAATTCAAACTCGGATCAGTTGGAAAGTGGATTCCCGTGCCTGGGTACAAAACTATAAGCTATGATGCGATCTCTCACTCAAATGAAATGCTAAAAGAGCTTTCCCTCCCCTACTTCAACTTCACTCTAGGTTCCTAGTTCTATAATTCGATCTCGAAAGAGTGAAATCTATCCTTTTTGCTTTATCCTTTATGTTTCTGTGCCGGACGTAACTAGGACAGGGATGCATCTATGTGTGTTACTATCTCGATTAGCTGATTTCACTTCTTACCTTCAAAAATTCTTATGCCAGCTTCACTGATAGACCAGTGTTGGTTAATCCACTGGTGCCATCATGAAGTCGTGCCCACTCAGACCACCGAGGATCCAAGGATCAAAGGTGACCACTGTCTTATCGTCCAAGACGTACGAAGGACAAGTCTGAAGTGACCAAGCCACCCCCATATCGTAGACCTTCCAAAGAATGCCAAACTTATAGATATTACTATCAAAGTCTTGGCGCTTCCAGGAAGTAGCACATATAGGAGCATCAAAGAATTGATCGAGGGAAGGGTCTGGATTAGAACTGATGGTATGGTACCAGGACAGCCAAGTTAACCATTGTCTCATCCATTGATAGACAACGGTTCTCTCAAGAATCTCCCGCTCCCCATCAAAGACCAACTGTTCAGGGAAGAGTCGGATCTCCTTAGGTTTTAACTCCTTAAGGAGATAGAAAACTATTCTTCCCTTCAGGTAGGGATTGAGGGGCTTACCCCGTCCTATCCACCACTCTAAAGGTAGTTTTGTTGACCCATAGGGCTTACCAACGGCCGCTTTTAGTCGTTCCCAAGGCTTTGATTGAGTCGACATCAAAGGCGCTCTCACTCTATAACCTGCACCAGCCAATCTCTGAAGTACTGAGAAATTTTTAATCGAGTACTTGTGATTGAGTTGGCATAGGCCAATGGTGGAAGGGCACATTGTCAGGGCTCGCAAGGAGATAGGGGACAAATCCACTTGTAAGTGTTTTGTCCAATATTTCTTCGCGAACTCGAGAGTCCCATTCTCTTCTATTAAAGATTTAGATAATGGGATGGTGACTCCCATGCGATCTAACAATTTTGTGTACTCGTCGGCTACCCGTGCATCCGCGATGACCACATCATCACCGAGAATAGCATAGTCCCAAAACGGACTCTTTCTATTCGGATATGCTACTTTTGCTGCCATCCACACCATGTTGTGGTGTGGTGTGACAGAGTGAAGAGGGTCCAAGAGCCATAGTAGCCCAAGGCTTGTCCAGCTAGGAAGGATATCTCAGTGGATCTCCTCACAAGGGGGGACCAAGACTGAAAGTATTCAATCCTAAAGCACCATTCACGAGAGCCGAAGCGAGTGTCGGGTCCCATATCATAGACATGAGGTCATGAATCACTCCCAATGGCCATCTATCGGTCGCAGATTTAAGGTCAAACGAGTAAACTCGTGAACACCTTAATTCACGCAACCGGCGAATTGGTGCTTCTTGGTTGAACGTTCCATCAGTGGGAAGACGGCGAAGAACAGCCATCGCCCTCTATGCCTCTCTATATGTCCAATACCCTTATTTCGAAATTGCGTATAATATAGAAATAAAGATGATTCGCTTTTTTTATGTTTCTTTAGCCTTTCGTGGAGATCGAATCCTCTTGTCCTCTCAACTCATATTTCCCACGTAGTTCTAAGGTTAAACCAACGATTCTCTTCTCAAAGTCAAAGCAATGAAAGAACCACCCCTTCCTGTTTTTTGTACTGAAAGAAAATTAGACCCCATTCAGTCCTTCTTTACCACTTTTCAGATAGAGGGGGTGAAAATGAGGTATCTTATTTTGAGCGCAAACGGTATGAAACGTAAATTTATTGTTTTTAATACTACTTCTAGTGTTCAGAAGAAAGAAGGGATGGGGGAAAGCCAAAAGAAAGCCCTATTACAGATCGACAAGCCAAAACGAGGAAAGGGAGTAGCTATGAACAATCAACCAATGCCAATGATGGTCAACACCTCCTTGATAC
>Ga0268247_10000370_pt1 | contig 15592 bp, 7 predicted proteins | sample AgamicOrMae_FD_200245 | JGI IMG/M metagenome (GOLD analysis project Ga0268247, IMG submission 200245) | Agave microbial communities from Guanajuato, Mexico - Or.Ma.e (v2) (version 2) | ecosystem: Host-associated > Plants > Phyllosphere > Phylloplane/Leaf | place: Guanajuato, Mexico | collected...
CAATTAATTTAATTGCCGATCCCAAGGGCTCAGAGCTAGGCCAGAGTTGGGCCGTGGAAAACTGGTGAGAGAGAGTTGCAGGCGATTGGAGGCAGTCTCGTGTGGGCTTTTGTCGTGAGCCGAGTTGAGCCGCGAGAAGAGGCGCCCAAAGGAGAGCGGCTTTTGTATGCGCATTTCTGTGCTTTTCTGCGCTCACGACTCACCACAGACAACAAGGGCCAGCAACTGGGACTGGATGCTCGCGCGCCAAATGCTAATGCTATGCGCGCGGCCGTGCAGCTGTGCGCCCAAGAGGCTCAGCCAGTCGCCTGCAGCAAAGGCAGTCCTTTCCTGGCCGCCCCCAAGGGATGCCAGCGCCTTTTAGTGCGCCTTCCAGGGCGCCTTCCAATGCCAGTCGCCCACAGGGCTTGCCCTTGCTCCTCCTGGGCGGCCTCCTCCGCATGTCGCGGCCGCAGCTAAGGGCCGGCCGGGTGGGCAAGAGTTGAGCGGCGCCGGACGTGGCGCCCCGAGCGAGCGGGCGCCCCTCCAGCCGGGGCCCCGCCGGCGACCATTGTCTCGCGCGGGGCCCGCCGTGCTCGTTTGTTCGCCTGCGGCTAAGGCTGAGGCTGCACTCCAGCTAGCTTGCTGATGCCTGGCTGTGTGGGCCACACTCAGCGGGGCCCCGCGAGAGGCGACATTGCCTTATCGAGCCAAACGGCGCCAGAGTGTCGAGCGCGCCCTCGAGGCAGCCGACGAGTGCGGGCGGCCTCCAGCGCGCCTGCGCAGAGGCTCCTCCACGCAATTTCCAGCCAGCAAGCCGGCCGGCCGAGCTGCCAGCTTGCCAGACGGCCAGCTCGCCAAACGGCTAGCTTGCCAGTGGTCGTCTGTTTTGTAGAAACGATTAACGACTCTTTGGCACAAACAACTTTGCGTTTTCTTCAAAGGGGCGCCGAACAATCGAGCTCGATCATGAACGAAGTCGACTGGGCCGACGTTTGGGGCTCCTCGAGCTTGATATCGGCCGGCAGACGGTCTCTGCCTCGGGCGCTGGAGCAGCAAATCGGCGGCTTTAGAGGGTCTCTTTGAAGATTATTGGGGACGAATTGGCGCTGTTGTGGCGACAAATCGGCCTGCCAGTCGAGCTGCAAGAGTTGGGTGGCAAGAGTTGGCCGGCAAGACCGTCGAGTATCGCCATGGGCGAGCAGCCAGGCGGCCAGAGAGGCGGCCAAGCTGCAGAGTTGTGGGCGGCCGAGCCGATGCTATGGAGCCGCCGTGCTGCGTGTTTGTCCATTGGCGGCGCGCAGTGCAAGCAGCAGCAATGGTCCTAAGCAGCGGGCCGAGTTCGCCCGCAGCGCGCACGCAACGGCGACACATGCGAGCGCGCGCGCTGAAGTCTCTAAAATTTCTAGTGCTCACACGAAGAAGAGCCAGGCCGCTGCCAATTGGTCGCAGCCTCTTTGTGCCGAGTTTTCGCGAGAGACTCTCTTTGGGAGAGTCTCGCTGAGCGAGGCTTTCCACTTTCCGGAGTTGTTTTGCGTTTCCTCGGCCACGAAGATAATCTCATGCTCGATTTCGCTGCTCCAAACACACTCTCAAATGGGCCCGGATTTATCCACTGGCGCCGCCTCTCAGCCGCCCGACTGTCTCGCCATGGTGCCTCCCGAGTGGTGGCACCTTTTCGCCTGCCCGAGACGCCTCGAGACGCGGCCGCCATTTGCGTGGGATCCATGCGGCGCGTGCGCGCAACTCTGCGCCGCCGACCCTAGTCTCTGGCAGGTCTGGCCGGCTGCAGGCGCTCCAAGGCGGCTCGAGAGCCGCCACAAAGGCCCAAGTGGCCGAGCGGCACCCCTGCACCTCTGCAGCCCTAAGCTCGGGCGCTCTTCTCGCGGCTGCTCGAACTCATCATCATCAACATCAAACACAATCAGACACAGAGACAAACACAAGCTCGCAACGAGCAACTAGCAGTAAACAGCAAAGAGCAAAGAGCAACAAGCAGACAACAAACGACGGGCGACAGGCGAGAAAGAACAAACGGCTAAAGGCCAACAAGAGTTGAGAGAAAACTCCCCCAAGACACTTTGTTGTGGCTCCATTGGCGAGCGCTCGTCTGCGCCGCAGACTGTCTCTCGCCTTGGGCAGCCAAACGGCGCCCACGAAAAGCCGCCTCTCTTGCACACTCTCGGCCGCTTGCAAGCTCCAACTTGGAACGCCACCAAGACGCCGAGCTCGGCGCCATTCCCTCGCCTTGCCAGCAGCCCAATTTGGCCCACAAATCTCCACCTTTCGGGCCCACTCGAGCGCCAAGCCGCCGCAGACTAGCTCCGGAAACTCAGCCTTTTTTCCCGCTTTCCTGCGCCAAACTGCCGCCCGGAAGTGGCCGGCGACTGTCTCGCGCTCACCGTCCACTGCTTGACCTTTGGAGCGGCGCCTTTGGAGCGATTTGGATCGAGAATTGTGAGACATTCTCTAAGGAATACAAAATGTCTAAATTCGACTCCATTTAGACATTTTGCATTTTTTGCATCTTTGGCATGTTTTTTCTCATTCTCTTTCGTTCGAGACAGTCGCCAACTAAGAACTGGCCAAAAGAGCAACCTCGAAGCGCCCTCTCAGCCAGCAGTCCTTAGGTCTGCCAGCTTGTGGGCTCAAAGGCGCCACAAAGGCCGCACGAAACGAGGGACAAAAGATGACCAATTGGGCGTGAGAATTTCTCAAACTCGGGCCCAAAAGTGTCAAGGTAAAAGGAGGAAACCTCTTACCTTGCAGCTTCTCCTCCAGTTTCCTCCTCCTTGTTCCTTCCGCTGCCCATTGCTTCAGTCCCACTCTTGGCCCGCAGATTTGAGCAAATTTTGCCCCCAAGTTCGCAAACTTCAAGTTCATCTCCTCCTCTTGGACTTGCCAATGATCCGGCGGGAAAAACATCCGGCCAGAAGAGTGCCATTTTGCACTGTCGGAAAGTGGCCTTTTTTGCACGCCGAACACTGTGAAGACTGTCTCAGCTGGGCGCTGTGTGTGTGTGAATGCGGCGGCCAAGAAGAAGAAGAAGAGGAAAGCTGAGCCTGCGAGAGACAAACTGGCGAGCAAAGGGGGGAACATTAGTGGCGCTGAGGAGCGTCTTTGGCCCAGGAAACACTTGGCCAAATGTAAGCCCATTCTCATTTCAGCTAAGAGGCGCACAAATAAATGCTCCGCCGCCCATTTTGGGCCAGGAAGTGTTCGCAGTTCATGCTAATCTCTCAATTTGCTGCTCGCCCTTGCCGGCCCTAAGCGGCGGAAATGTGCAAACTTTGCTCCCTCCTTTTTGTTCAACACTTTTCAGCCAATTCCTTCTCGTTTGTTTGCCCCTTTTTGGCCCTCTTTCTCGCTGCCCATTTTCCACGGCCAGCAAACAAATCTGCAACAAGCTACGAGTCTCAAACGGCCCAGAAATTGGAGAGCCTACCTTCCAATTCTGGCCGAATTTACGGGCCAATCGGGCCATTCTTGCCGGCCGGAAACTCGGCAGGGGCGCCCTTCCGTTTGGGCGACTGTCCGCCGGCGGTCTTGGCGCGGAAATCCGTGGAAATCGGCAGAAACTGGAGAGGAGAAGTGGCCGGAAAAGGTGGCTCTTCGACGGCTGTTTGTCGTTGGTGGCCGATTTGATCTGGTGTCTGGCGCTGGGAAAAGCCGCAGACTGAATGCGGCAGACTGTCTTCGGTGGACTGTCTTCGATGGACTGTGTGCCGCACACTCAGCTCTGCTTGCACCAGCTCGCCACTGCCTTTTAGTGCCCAGCTAAAACGCGGCCAGTCCTTAGGCCAATCTGGCCGCCCCTCTTCCGTTTCCGCCTCCTTCTCGAGCCAGCGCGGGCCCGCTCGTGTGGATTGTCTCCGAGAAGGCGGCCACCTCCGCGATTCGATATGCAGATTGGCACACGACTGAATGGCAAGACTGTGTGGCACTCGGATGCTCGGGCGCTAAGGAGAGACAGTGAGGAGAAAAGGGGCGTCCGGAAGTGGGAGGATGAGGGCGGATTTGTTGTGTGTGGCCCGCGAGAAAAGGGACACACGCACTTATGGCTTATTGGCGGAAATTTGAGGGAAATTTGCCATCAGAAGACTCTTTAGCGGCCACGAAGCTGCGCCGAAGAGCCGCCTCCGCGTGTCTGTGGCGCTTTGCGAGCTTGCCACTTCAATAGTGGCCAAGAGTTGGCTTACAAGTTGGAGTTGAAGTTGTCGCGCAGATTTGCCGCAAGTTTGCATGACGAGCCGAGCGCGAGTTGCAAGCTATGGACTAGGCCCGAGGCTTGGCCGCGGAGCAAGCCCACTGGGCTGGCTGGATAGTCCTGAATGCTCAGATTTGCCGGCGATCGATTTTCGTAGGCCGCAGAAATGGGGGAAAAGGAAGGGGCGCAAAGTTGCCAAGTGACAGGCCGAAAGAGGAAGAGCAATATCAGGCGAGCAATATCAAGCTAAAGTAGCTGCTGCGAGTCGGGCGGCAATTTGCAAAGAGGAACCAGTTCGAATGGAGATTGGCGTGCCGCGGCTTGTCTTTGGCTGGTCCTTGGCTCGCCTCTTGCTCTTCTCTGTTCTGTGAGGCTGTGCTTATGCCTCGACAAGTGTCTGCAACATAAACTGAACGCCCGTTCTTGAACGAGAGCCTTCACAGTCTCTGCTTCTTTTTGTCCTCCTCTTTATCACCACGTCTCCTCCTTTCGCACAACTATTCGCGATCGAAACGAGCGGCTCCTCATGAGGAAATGGGAAACAAAATCACTGCAGACTGTCTCTGGCTGGCTGCCCAGCGTCTTGGCGTCTCAGCCTCTTAGCGTCGCCTCGAACGCGATGAGCCTCCATCTGGGCTGGCAAATGGCGCCAAATGGGCGCAGCTCGGCCGCTCTTGGCGCAGCTTAGCGTCGGCCAGCCGGCGGCCAAGTGTTGGCCGCGTCCAGTTGGCCTGCGTCCAGTGGTCAAGGCGGCCCGAAGGGACGCGAAGAGTGGCCAGCGAGTGGGGCTCATTGGCCTACGTGCACATGCGCAACAGGTGGGCCGAAATCGTTTTTCGCCCTCCAATGCTTCTTTGCATACAATCCGTCGGGCGCGCAGCACAATATTGCGTGCACAACGCGCCAGTCCCAGTCCGCCATCGGAAAGCCTAGGGAAAGCCTGAGGAGCCCAGACAGTCGACGAAGGAGCCAAAGAGCAAAAGAGCCGAAGATCCTAAGGGCTGACTGGAGACTGTCCGCGAGACACTCTGCCTAGACGCGAACATGGCGCCTGCATTTTGCATTTGGCAAGCCTGTTGGCCAAGTGGAGCACACTGGTCCAGGTGTCTAGTTTGTGGCCGGCAGACGAGTGCTCGTGCGTGTTCCGTGTTAGAGCGAGAACAAGTTGTCTCTGTCGAGGAGCTGAAGCTTGAGGATCGAGAGCTAGCAAATTTTGCTCCTCTACTCTCTGCTTTTGTCCACCCGAACAGAAGAGAAGACATTTTGCACACTCTCTGTGTGTGTCCACTCGCAGCAAGCCCACCAAGTTTGTCTCAACTCTGCCGCCCAGTTTCTCTCGCCAGGAGCCCTTTTCCCTCTCCTTCCAAGCTGGCCGCTCGCATGCAAGAGGCGCCACTCCAGACTCGCTCCCTGGCCACAGGTCGACAACACTTCCAAGTGGCAACAGTCCGCAGCTCACTTTTGGCGGCCGCAGACTGTCCACAGTGGGCGAGCTTTGCAGCTTCCAAGTGATGAGAGAACTCTATCTTCTATCTTCTATCTTCTATCCTCTATCCTCTGTCATCGAAATGAGCAGTGGACGAGCTTTGGCCAGCCACTGATTTGCGTGCCACAGACGGAATAGAGTTTAGGCTACTTAGAATTTAGCTGTTTTGCAAGATATTTTTGCAAAGTTTTGCAAAATCCACAAGCTTCTTGCAAAGTCCAAATGCAGTTTGCAATAACCACAAGCATTTAGCAACAGATTTTCAAGTTATTTCGCAAGAATTTCGTCCAGTTTTTGCAAGAATCTCACCAAGTTTGATGGAAAATTGACCAAAAAAAAACATGCACGCCTCTTCACATTGCCAAGCAGAAAGCAGAATGCAGCACAAACGAACACTGAACAGTCAGAAGAAGAAAATGGCCAAACACAATCGAAGCAAATTTTTCTACATTTTAACCATTTTTGTGATCTGTGCCAGTCTCAAGCAGCTAGCCAGCGCCTCAGACAAGGAAACAAGCAGCAGCACGAGAAGCACACTCAGCACCAACCAGACGCTTGGCGAGGCGCCGCCGAAGCTCGTCCCAGGCGAGCAAATGGGCGCCAACTCGACGGAGACAGTTCCGAGTGAGCCTGGTGAGCGAGCCGGCGAGCTGGCCGCGCCGTCAAGTGGCGGCGAGCTTGCCGAGGAGCTGGACGAGCTCGAGCAGGCGGGCGCCGATCTCAAGCTGCTGAACGTGGAGCAGGCCAAACTGGAGCGCCGCCGCTTCGACAACTGGACGACAAACTCGACACAAAGGGGCGCCGAGGGCCAGAGACTAGCCTCGGCGGTGGCGGCGAGGTGGCACAACCGGACGGAGTGTCTGCACAAGGGGCGCGTGTACCGCGAGGGCCAGCCGGTGGCCATCGAGGAGCAGCCGTGCCTGAGCTGCAGCTGCAGGATGGCCATCCTGCAGTGTTTCCTGCGCGTCTGTCCGCCCGTCGTCTCGCTGGAGGCGCACAGACGCAAGCTGCTGCAGGCCGACCAGGACCAGCCCTCGAACGGCGCTCCTGCCAGTCCTGCCGCCAGCTCGACCTCCTGTCTCATGGTCAGGGAGCCGGGCCAGTGCTGTCCGGTGATGCGCTGCCAGACGGGCGCGCCCGCCGAGCTGGCCGCCAGCCAGCTGGAGCCAAGGACGGGCGCCCCAACGCTTCCGGCCGCCTCGAACAACTCGGCGGCGGCGGCGGCGGCGCCCGAGGAGCTGGAGCGGGCGGCCAGCGCGCAGACAGGCCGCCTGAGCGTGGTGGGCGGTCCCGCCGGGCAGCCAGACTCCATCCTGCTGATCAGCTCAAACCCGCAGGCCCTCCTGCAGCAGCAGCAGCAGCAGCTGCAAGGCCGACAGCTCGCCCACAGCAACGCCAGCGCCTCAATGCAGGGCGCCACTTCCGGCGAGCTGGCGGCCGCGCCCTCGTCTCTGCAGCTCAGCGGGGCCCCACCAGAGGCGGCGGCGCCGGCGGAAGTGGGCGCCGCAGGCCAGTCGGCCGCCCTGCTCGAGGCGCTCCTCGAGACCATCTACTCGAACGCGGCCGCCCAGCAGCTGAGCGGGCTGAACCTGCAGGGCGCGTGTCTCCTCAATGGGTCGCTCTACTTTGAGGGCTCGGCGGTGATTGCGCCCCCGCAGCTTAGAGGCAATGGTCAGACGGGCGCTTCGGGTGGTGGTCAGGCCCACCATCAGGCGTGCCAGTATTGCTACTGCATCAGACAGAAGGTCATGTGCGTGCGGCCCCGCTGCCAGCTCATCATTTCCGGCTGCACGCCCAAATACAGCGACCAGTACGCCTGCTGTCCCACCAGCTACTCCTGCGCCGCCTCGCCCTCCAACTCCCTCCTGCCGCCCGCCCACCTGTTGCCTGGCGGGGGCGCCGGAAGCTCGGCAGTGGGCGGCGTGCGCTCGGCGGGCGCCCCAAGCTCGCTGGCCGCCCGGCTCTCGCTCCTCGTCGAGCAGGCGCTCGCCAGACTGGCCGCGAAGCCCGCCAGCTCGCCCTCCAGCGCCCAGCTCGAGCTCACTCTGCGCCAAGCGGATGGCGGCGAGCAAGCAGTCGCCAGACAGACAACTTCCGCCATGAAGCAGAGCGAGCAGGATGGGGCGGCCGCCTACGTGGCCTCCATGTTGGGCGCGCTGCTGCTCAGCCAGGAGAACGCCACCAGCGCCACGGGCCAGCCGGAGGGGCGTCCTCCGCTCGGCAGGCCCGCGAGTTCCGCCTTCTCGGCGCCGGAAGTTCCCCCTCCAGCCAGCGGAAAGGCGAGCTCGTTGGGAGGCGCAAGCTTGGCAGTGCAGACAGTCTCGGGCGGCAACGCCACGACAACAGCAGCAGGCAAGCCGCAGCGGCCCAGACAGACGCACAAGAGCGCCCAGACGGGCCAGACGACGGGCGCTTCCGGCGAGCAGCAACAGGAGCCAGTGAGAGACAGACCTCCGGCGGGCACCACCGAGCGGCCCTCGAGCGTGGCCGACTTCCTGGAGCCAATGAACAGGCTGGGGCCGCACGTGAGTGGCCCGAGTGGGGCGGGCGGCTGTCTGGAGAACGGGCGCACCTATGCCATTGGGGAGCAGATTCCCACCCTGGAGAGCTGCAAGCACTGCTACTGCGGCCTGGAGGGCACCAAGGAGTGCAAGATGGTCGAGTGCACGCTGCAGGCCGCCCACAACTGTCGCCCCATCACGCCCGAGGGCCACTGCTGTCCCATCCGGTTCGAGTGTCCCTCTTCCTCTGAGACGGGCGGCTCCGACGAGCCAGCCAACTTGGAGCAGAGCCACGAGCTTGGCGGGCCGAATGGATGCTCAGCCACTGGAGGCGCCAACTGTCCAGTGGTGGCCAGCTACGAGAACTCGGTCAGCCAGCTGGTCAAGTCCACGCGGCTCGTGCAAGACAACCAAGCAGCTCAGCCGCCACAGGACAACCAGAGCCACTCGCTCACCGAGGAGCTCAGCCACTTCATCATGCAGATCAAGGCCAACGCGTCCGCCACCGCTGAGCCTCACACGCAGCAGCAGCAGCTCGAGGACACTTCCGGCGGAAGCGCGGGCAGCACCGGGAGCAGCGGAAAGGCGGCAAATGTGACGACAACTACCAGCAGCGACTCGGCCACACTGGGCGGCCAATTGGCCACCGAGGCGCCGCTCAGACAGCGGCTCGACTACCACAGTGTGCAGCCCACGGCGGCCCAGCAGCAGCCGCCAACGATTCCCGCCGGCCTCGTGGGCATTCCCTCCATCGAGCCGGAAGTGGCCAGTCCCCAGCAGCGGCAGCAGGAGAACGGCACCAGCGAGCCGCCGAGCTCGCCGGCCGACGACCATTTCGAGGCGCCGCCATCTGTCTCCCCATTTGGAGGGCCGTCTGTGAATGAGCAGACGACTGGCCGCGAGCTAAGCGACATCAACACAACCAGAGGCGCCTCTTCGGACGACCAGCAGCCGGCCGGAAGGGGCCAGGAAGTGGAGGCGCGCCCCGTGGGAAACCAGCGCGACCTCAGGTCCACCACGAACGGACACATGCCGGCCGGCGAGCTGACGGCGCCGCCAAGTGGACAGCCGAACGCCAGCGCCGAGTGGGCGCCCCACGCGGGCCAGATCTCGCCCGCCGCGCCCCTGGGCCACTTCCGCTACAGCGTGGGCGAGCCGTCGGGCCAGCCGCAGCCAGTTGGCGGCCCAACTTCCGCCGCCAACCAGTCGGAAGTGGTGCCATCGCTTCCGCTTCCCCTCGGGCAGCCCCAGAACGCGAGCGACGAGCTGGTGCTCGACGAGTACCTGGCGGGCGGGCCGCCCGAGCAGAGTGGCGCAGGCCGCGAGCCCGCCCTGCCCCGCCTGCGCATGATGCAGATGGGCGTGGCGCCGAGTCCCGACCGCGCGCACGCAGGACTGCAGCAGGCGGCCGGGCCGGGCTGGCACAACGGGTCGCAGGGCGGGACTGTGGTGTTTGACGACGAGCTGTCGTCGACTGGCAACAATGTTGGCCTTGGCGCCAACAACACCATCAATGGCAACAACAATAATGGCAACACCGACAGCGACAGTGTCGCCTGGAGCGCGCAGCCGGAAGGAAATGGGACGATAAGCGGCGAGAGCCCGCCCACCACGGCCACGCCCTGGCAGGCCACCACGGGCACGCCCCTCGGGCTGAGCGCCGCCGACCGGCAGGCGAGCGGCCTCGACAACGGGGGCTGGCTCAAGCCGCTGCCCAACTGGATCCGCTCGTTCGGCCAGCGGCTCAGCGGGCAGCCGGCCGAGCGGCCGGAAGCGGCCGGAGGAGCCCAATGGTCGCCCGGTGGCGCCGGAAACTCGGCGGCGGCGGCCTCGGGGCGCTCGCTCGACGAGCAGGGCGCGCGCGCCTCCTCGCCCCTGCTGAGCATCCTGCGCAGTCTGGTGGCCGCGGGCCCCAACCTTCCGGCCGCTTCCGGCGGGCCCCAGTCGGCCGGCGAGCTCGAGGCTGCGCCCAGGTCGGCGCGCCTAGTCATGCGTCCCCTCGAGACGGTCACGAATGTCGCCCCACCTCGCAGCCAGTCCCTCTTCCAGCCGCCCACCGTGCTGGCCAACAACCACCGAGCGCGCGCCCTCGCCAGCGCCAGGCCGCCAACCAGCCCCAGCTCCAGCTCGAGCTTGGCCCCCGTCGAGCCGCTCGAGATCGTCACCGCGCCAGTGCCCCACGAGCCGGAAGTGTTCGGGGGCGCCCCAGTGGAGCGGAACTTGAAGCAGCAGCTGGGGGGCGAGAGCTCGCGCGAACTGGTGGTGGTCGCCTCGAGCAGCTTCGCGCGCAGGTCCGACGCCGGGCCGGAAGTGGATGGGGGCGAGCCGGGCGACTCGGCCAGCGAGCAGACGGCCTGGCCGAGCACTGGGGGGCGCAGTGGGCGCCAGAGCGACGCGGGCGACCAGACAGTGCGCTACTTCTCGAGCGTCTCCTCGGCCTCCATGGCCAGTCTGCCGCGACCGCAGCTCGAGCACAGGTTTGGCGCGCTCAGGGAAGGCAACTCTCCGCCGGCCGGCCAGTTTCCGGCCCAACTTCCGGCAGAGACTCGCTCGGCCGCCAGACCTCAGCTCACCTGTTTCGACCAGCTCACCAACAGGACGTACCAGCAGAACGAGCACATTGCCAACCTGGAGGAGCCGTGCAAGAGTTGCACCTGCGTGCTGGGCAAGCAACTCTGCTCCACCCTAGTCTGTCCCCAGAAACCGGCCGCCGACTGCAAGGAGGAGCGCCGCCCGGGCCACTGTTGTCCCAGCTACCTGTGCTCCAACCGCGTCAGCTCTAACCAGCTGCTCGGCCCCGCAGACCAGGAGCAGCCTCTGGCCACGTTGCAGCCTAGCTCGGTGGAAATACCCTCGCCCAGTCTGCCTGGTTTACCTAATCTTCCTAATCTGCCCAGTCTGCAGCCCAAGCTCGAGGCCCACAAGCAGCACTCCAGAATGATGCACCAGCAAGCTCAGCAAGCTCAATTATCTCAACAAGCTCAACAGATGCAGCCCAGACTTGGACTGCCCAGCCAGCGAGCCATCGTGCTCTCGGAGCACCAGGGCGGACAGCAAGCCGCCGGAGGACAAGCCGCCGGGGGAGCCTCACTGGTGGCCAGCGGGGGAGCCCAGTCCGTGTCCTCGTGGCTGCCGCCCAAGCCCGTGAGACTGGCCGACCTGGCGAGCATTCTGCCGCCGCACCTTAGGTTCAGAGCGCCCAGTGGGCCCCAGCTGGCAAGCGAGGGCAGAAGTTTCGGCGAGCGACAGCCGGGCGGAAATGGGGCGCCAATTTCGGCGGAGCAGAATAATGATTTGCAGGCGAGTCTGCGGAGACAGGCGGGCCAGCTTGGCCAGCAGCAGGCCGGCCAGCAGCAAGCTTGGCGGCCGCACTCTAAGCTGCAGCTGCTGGGCAGCTCGCTCGTCAGGCCGCCCGTGCTCATGCACCCAGGCCACCAGCAGCAGTCCCAGCTGGCGGCCGGCCCACTCGGCTCCTCCTCGCAGCTCCCCCTCCAGACCAACCGGATTAATACCCCGCCCAAGAGTGTGGCCGAGCAGCAGCAGCAGCAGGCGCCCACCCTGAGACGCCGCGACGACCTGCTCACCAACCAGATCAGCCTCACCGCCCCCGCCGGTCTGTCCGCCACTTCCGCTTCCGCTCCGGGCCAGCCAAAGCCTTTAAATGGCGCACAGCCGCAGACTGTGGCCCACTCGCCACTGCAGGCGCTGCAACAGGCGGCCCTCTGGCAGGCGAGCAACCTGGTGGGCGTGCACCAGAGTCTGAACAAGAGCGCCCACGGCCAGCCGGCCGCCAAGCTCGAGCCGGACGCGCTCGCTCGCGCGGCCCACCCACCAAAAGCGGCCGCCTTCTCCGCCCAAGTGGCGCCGCCAACTTCCGGGCCGCACTTCGTCCCAGTGGTGCTGAGCAGCTCGAGGACCGAGTTCGGCCCCACCGCTTTCAGGTCCAACTGGGCCCAACCTGAAAAGCCGCCAAGCTCTCACAACCGGCCGGAAGTTGGTTTGGTCACTACTAACTCCTTGCTAAGCCAGCAGCAGAGGCAGCAGCAAGGACAGAGGCCGCCCGCATCAACTCTCATTGCATCCAGCGAGGCGCCCACTGTACCAAACGCCGAGCTGCCCCACTCGGCCACAAGCTTAAGCTCAAGCTCAAGCTCAAGCTCGAGCTCAAGCACCGCGTCCATTCAGCCGGATCTCAGGCCAGTCTCAGAGCCACCCACGCGGCGTCCACCCGAGCCCGCCTCCACCGCTTCCGCTTCCGCTCGAGCTTCCGAGACGCCCGAGCTCCAGAGGCGCCGAGTGGGCGACCAGGGGGCGATCTTAGGAGTCACTACAGTCTCCTCCTCAGCGCCAACAACAACAACAACGACAACTACCACAACAACAGTTGACGAGACGACAACAGTCTCTACGACGACCATTGCGCCAACTGCCTCAGACTGGAGCACGATGGCCACACGCTCGCACTCGTCAAGCTCGCACTCTTCAAGCTCGCCACAGCAACAGAGAGAGTCCTCAGAGACCCAAAGTCCACCCACCTCGCCCAATGACCGCCTGACTGTCCAGCCGACTGAGGGCCCCTTGCACAGCTCGACGTCCACGCTCGACGGCGGCACCCTCAGCGAGGTGTCCTCGTCGGTGGCCCAATTCTCCTCCGCGCCTGAGCTCGCGACCACTGAGAGGTCGTCCACAAGTGAAACTGGCGAGCCAGCAACGGTTGGCGGCAGCAAAGGCGCGAGAATTCCCCTGGAAAGCTCGCCGGATGGGCGGGAGACAGATGCCGGAAATATAGGCGGCTCCTCAGACGGAAACCAGTCCAGTGCTTCCACGAGAGATGGGCCACAGTCGCAAATTGGAGATACTATGGATGGAAACTCCGCTAGTTCGGCCTCTCCGTCGGCCACCAGTGAAAGCTCCTCTTCGTCCTCCGCTGAAGAGCTGGAGGAGACTGTGTCGGATGGAGCAGCGCCGTTGGATTTGTTCAGAGTTTCCGAGTGCAACATCTACGGGCAAGTGTACAAGGTTGGTCGCCTGATAGAGCGACTGAGTGATCAGTGTAAACAATGTCACTGCACGCCGAACGGTGTGGATTGCAAGCAAATAAAGTGTTGAACAATGATTGCTTTTCATCAGCTTTAGTGGCACTTGGATTGCTCATTTATTGGCATTCAACGGTGTACGAATAACTAGATACGATAAGCAACGATCGAAGGCACGATGAATGAGAATTCGGGATAATTTTGACGCAAATTTCGACGACTTAAACCTCCAGAAAGGTCTACCTGTCGTTAGATGGCCTCATGGTTAGAGGCCATCTAATGATCCGCCACCAGTCTGGCCCTGAACCTGAAAAGTTCATGTCTAAACTGCACTTCTGTTCATGACGGCGGTGGAGCTCAGGATCGCTTGTTGCACTTGATGCTGCTGCTGCTGCTGCCTTCGTCTAACTATCCATGGGTGTCTAAGTGCCTGGTTGGGGGTCATCCTAAGCTTAGGGTCCCACTCTAAGCAGCGTCGGACAAAATCTATGAAATTTGCCTCATCACAACCTCCAAGCGCCTTCTCCCATGTCCTCGAGCCTGGCGGGCCGCGAATTTTCTTGCCTCTTTTCGAGCGCCCTCCAAGCAAAACAATGCGCCCATTGGAGAGCACTTCTCGTGAACAATAACGAGGCAAATTGTTCTGACTCGAGAAGAACTCCCTCACACGCTCTGGGCATGATTTTTGCAATAGGCTAGCTGGAGGTAGGCCCAACAATTCCATCATACACGCCAATTGGTCGCCCTCATCCTCGCCTGGCAACAATGGATTTCCAATCACTAATTCGGCCAAAATACAACCCAACGACCACATATCAATTGGCATCCCATAATTTGAGCGCAATATTGTCTCTGGCGAACGATAGAAGCGCGACTGTATATATGTGTGCTTCCTTTGGTCAACAAAACAGGATGAGCCAAAATCGATAACCTTTATCCCACTACGCGACTGTTGTTTCAGCAAAACATTCTCCGGCTTTAGATCGCAATGTATTATGCGATTCTCTCTCAGGGCTTCCAAACATTTCAATATAGAGTAGGCAAAACGGCGCACTAAGTGAACACTGAATCCGGCAAACTTGTTCTTCCTGGTTAGCTCGAATAAATTCAAGCTTAACAATTCAAACGTTATGCACGTATGGTCACGGAAGATGAAATGATCGTAAATGTGAACAACGTTCATTGTGTTATCGGTGTCATTTTTGCGCAAATGTTTCAATATGCTGATCTCTATCTTCGCTTGCTGGTGGAAACTTTTCTCATTACGCACCATCTTTAAGGCAACATATTGCATCGCCTTGTGATCGTAGGCCTTCACTACGCTTCCAAAACTCCCTTTCCCAATCATCTTCAGCATCTCATAGCGATAGGCTATGTGATCGTGTGGAACGTGTATATAAGAGCCTAGCGAGTCATCGAAACCGAAATTCTTACACGCAACAACCTGTTGCTTGTAACCACCGATGGCGGCGCTATGCTGAGGTCGGACCTTGTTCATGGCAGCGCCAATGAAGTAAACCTCAGGGTAGTGTAGAATTTCGCCCAGCTCATGCTGCGTCAGCCTGCTACGTAATCTTTCATCATCTAGGATCCTCTTTGGCGAGACACCAAGATTGGCGCTTGTTACATTGGCAGCTGGTACGCGCAAAGGTATCGGTGGTGGCAGTGACTTAGCAGAATGTGATTGTGGTGGTTTCACTTGTGGTGAATTGAATGGCAGCAATTGTTGCGCTGGAGAGACTGGCACGTTATGAACACTTTTTGTCGCGTCTTCAGTTAATTGTTCAACTTTCTTTGTTGAATTGCACTTGGTCGGATAATTTTGGCCAATATTGTTATTCAGATCAGACTTGAGTCTGTTTTTGTTGACATAGCCGCTGGTGCTGCTGCTAGTCAATGAGTTATCACGTTTTTGTTCCATTTTTCCCACTAAATTCTTTCTATCAACTGTGGATAGATACGATGTTGATAAGGTGGATGATGAATAGGAAGTGGAGGAGGAGGAGGAGATAGCAGAATTGGATGCTGCTGATGTGGAAGAGAATAATGAGGAGGTAGTTGTGCTAGTGGTGGCATGATTTGAATGATTTTCACGTTCCTTGTTATGATGACGATCGGCGGTGATTCTTTTGCTGTTGGCAGTATTACTAATAGGATCAGTTACATTGAATGATGAAGATGATAGACTTGTTCGGGCGAATTTGTCCGCTATGGATCTCGTAGACAAATTGCCATTTGTCTCTCCTAATTGGTCGAGATCATCTCTGTTGGCGTCCACTTGTTGCGCTTGACGTACGTTGGCCATCATTGTTTTTCCGGCAACATTTGTTCCACTAATGGTCATCTTGATAAATTTTGGAACAATCTCACAGAACCTAAGAGG
>Ga0268247_10000371_pt1 | contig 15567 bp, 9 predicted proteins | sample AgamicOrMae_FD_200245 | JGI IMG/M metagenome (GOLD analysis project Ga0268247, IMG submission 200245) | Agave microbial communities from Guanajuato, Mexico - Or.Ma.e (v2) (version 2) | ecosystem: Host-associated > Plants > Phyllosphere > Phylloplane/Leaf | place: Guanajuato, Mexico | collected...
GGACGACCGGGATGTCAAACTGCTGTAACAGTTCGGACGATCCCACACCCGAGCGCTGTAAAATTTGTGGCGAAGCAATGGCACCCGCACACAGCAGCACTTCGCGTCGCGCATGAAGGGTGTGCAGGGTATTACTGTCACCGATCATATATTCCACGCCAATTGCACGCTTGCCTTCAAACAAAATACGGTCAGTGGTGGCATGGGTCACGATTTTCAGGTTCGGACGGCGTTTCGCCTGGTCAAGATAACCGCGCGCGGTGCTGGAACGTCGGCCTTCTGGCGTGACGAAGCGGTCCATCGGCCCAAAGCCTTCCTGCTGATAACCATTCAGGTCATCTGTGCGCGGATAGCCGGCCTGAACGCCTGCCTGAATCATTGCTTCAAACAGCACGTTGTTGCCTTTCTTCGGCGTGGTCACGCTGACCGGACCATCGCCGCCGTGGTAGTCATTGGCACCGGTATCGCGCGTTTCTGACTTGCGATAGTAGGGCAGACAGTCCAGATAGCTCCAGTTTTCCAGGCCGGGCATGCTTGCCCAGTTGTCCAGATCCATCGCGTTACCCCGGATATAACACATGCCGTTGATCAGCGAAGAACCGCCCAGGCCTTTACCCCGACCACACTCCATGCGGCGGTTGTTCATATACGGCTCAGGCTCAGTTTCATACGCCCAGTTATACCGTTTTCCCTGTAAAGGGTACGCCAGGGCCGCGGGCATCTGCGTCCGAAAATCGAAACGATAATCAGGCCCACCCGCTTCCAGCAGCAGAACATTCACGCTACTGTCTTCAGTCAGTCGGGTGGCCAACACATTCCCTGCGGATCCGGCTCCAATGATAATGTAATCAAATTCCATTCGTCGCTCCTCAGGTAAGGGGATTAAAAGACAGACTGAAAGCGCGTCAGCTCAACCTGAACCGACTTCACCTGGGTGTAATTCTGCAGCGTCATCAAGCCGTTTTCACGACCGACGCCAGAATGCTTGTAACCGCCGACAGGCATTTCAGCGGCAGATTCACCCCAGGTGTTAATCCAGCAGATGCCCGCTTCAATCTGATGAATGACGCGGTGCGCACGATTCAGATCCCGGGTCACCAGACCCGCGGCCAGACCATATTCGGTATCGTTAGCGCGACGTATCACTTCCTCTTCCGAGGTGTAACTCAGGATCGACATCACCGGCCCGAAAATTTCCTCACGGACAATTTTCATGTCGTCGCGGCAGTCGCTGAATACGGTTGGTGCCACCCACGCGCCCTGATCAAACCCGTCACCGGTTAAGCGTTTACCGCCACACAGCAGACGGGCACCTTCTGCAATACCGGACTCAATAAAGCGCATCACGTTGTCACGGTGGCTGAAGCTGACCAGCGGACCAAAGTTTGTCTCGGGATCGCGCAGATCGCCCGCTTTGATACGGGCAACACGCTCTACGATTTTGGCTTCGAACGCAGACTGCAATGCGGCCGGGACAAAAACGCGGGTACCGTTGGTACATACCTGGCCGGAACTGTAGAAGTTAGCCATCATGGCGATGTCGGCGGCCAGATCGAGATCGGCGTCATCAAAGATGATCAGCGGGGATTTGCCGCCCAGCTCCATGGTGACGTCCTTCAGGGTCGATCCTGCCGCATTTGCCATGACTTTTTTGCCGCTGACGACACCGCCGGTAAATGACACTTTATCGATACCCGGATGCTCGGTAAGCAGTTGACCGGTAACCGCGCCGGTACCGGGCAGCACGTTGAAAACGCCGTCCGGCACACCGGCTTCGGTGTAAATTTCAGCCAGTTTCAGGGCCGTCAGCGGTGTGACCTCGCTGGGTTTGAAAATCATAGCATTGCCTGCGGCGAGGGCCGGGGCAGATTTCCACAGGGCAATCTGAATCGGGTAATTCCACGCGCCAATACCGGCGACCACGCCTAAGGGTTCACGGCGGGTATACACAAACGCGGTATCACGCAGAGGAATTTGCTGGCCTTCCAGCGCAGGGATCAGCCCAGCGTAATACTCCAGCACATCGGCACCGGTAACGATGTCGACGCTGGCGGTTTCACTGAACGGCTTACCGGTATCAAGCATTTCCAGTTCAGCCAGCTCATCATTGCGCTCGCGCAGAATATCTACGGCCCGACGCAGAATGCGTGAGCGTTCCATGGCGGTCATGGCTGCCCAGACTTTTTGCCCTTTTCTGGCCGCCGCCACAGCGCGATCGACATCCTCGCGCCCGGCTATCTGGACATCAGCCAGTACTTCGCCGTTGACCGGATTAATCGTCTGGAAGGTTTCTCCAGACGTCGCGGCAACATAAGTACCATTGATGTAGAGGTGTTGTTCGGTGAATCGGGACATAATTTCTCCTGGTTCCGTTACGCGTGTTCGCCGGCTAACTGCTGGCGAATAAATTGAGTGGTCAGTGTCCGTGCTGTCGTCGGGTCAAAGGGCTTGCCGCTTAATGCTGCGCGTAGCCACAGGCCATCAATCATGGCGGCCAGCCCGTGAGCGGCAAGCCTGGCCCTGTCCCTGGGCAACTGGCGGCGAAACTCCACGGCCAGCGATGAAAAAAGACGGCGATGACTGACCCGTTCCAGACGTTGAAGCTGAGGCTGGTGCATACTGCTTGACCAAAAGTCCAGCCAGGCTTTCATCACTGCGCGTTCGACCTGACTTTCGTCGAAGTTTCCTTCAACGATTGCGCGCAGTCGTTCTTCGGCGGGGGCGTTGGCTAACGGCTGCAGGCGACGGGCAACTGCCTCACGTAGTTGCCGGGTGACGTCGCGCATCGTGGCTTCCAGCAATCCGTTCTTGTCCTTGAAATAGTGGCTGATGATGCCGGTTGACACGCCCGCGCGTCGGGCAATCTGAGCAATGGTGGCATCATTAATACCTACGTCATTTATCGTTGCCAGCGTCGCATCGATCAGCTGTCGACGTCGTATTGGCTGCATCCCTACCTTTGGCATTGCGTTCGCTCCCACCCAAAATCAGTCCCCTATTTAATCTTTTTTTGATTGGATGTTCAATATAAATAGAAACCTTGTTAGGATGCTGTGTCTTAAAAGTTGAGTAAGTGAAGCGGTAAGTGTGGCAGATTCGTTAGTTTTGACCAGAATGTAACGGCAGGAAACGAAGCGTAAAAAACACTTACCCCTCGGGACACCGGATGTTTTTACCGGTTTGAACTCTTGCAAAATTGATAAGCCAACAACCAGAGGTAAACGATGATGAGTCCACCAGCGAGTGAAAAAGACAGAATCAACCCCGTGGTGTTCTACACCTCCGCAGGATTGATTCTGACCTTTTCACTCATCACTATTTTATTCAGCAGCGAAGCCGCCAACTGGATACTGAGGGCGGTAAACTGGGTGTCCGAAGCGTTTGGCTGGTATTACATGTTGGCCGCCACGCTTTATATCGTGTTCGTTGTGTATATCGCCTGTTCCCGTTTTGGCTCCATTAAACTCGGGCCTGAGCAGTCGAAACCGGAATTCAGCATACTGAGCTGGTCGGCAATGCTGTTTGCCGCCGGTATCGGGATAGACCTGATGTTTTTCTCGGTGGCGGAACCGGTTTCGCAGTATATGCTGCCGCCGGAAGGGACAGGGCAAACGCTTGAAGCGGCCCGTCAGGCGATGGTCTGGACCCTGTTCCACTATGGCTTAACCGGCTGGTCAATGTACGCCCTGATGGGGATTGCCCTTGGCTATTTCAGCTACCGCTACAATCTGCCCTTAACCATCCGTTCCGCCCTGTATCCCATTTTTGGTAAACGCATTAACGGTCCCATCGGCCACAGCGTAGACATTGCCGCGGTAATTGGGACGATCTTTGGTATCGCTACCACGCTGGGAATTGGTGTGGTGCAGTTAAACTATGGGCTGAAGGTCCTGTTCGATATTCCGGAAGGATTAACGGCGCAGACGGCATTGATTATTCTGTCGGTGATCATTGCCACCATTTCCGTGACGTCGGGCGTTGACAAAGGCATTCGTATTTTATCGGAACTGAATGTGGCGCTGGCTCTCGGCCTGATTCTGTTCGTCCTGTTCGCTGGCAATACCGGCTTCCTGCTTAACGCACTGGTGCTCAACGTAGGGGATTACATCAATCGCTTTATGGGCATGACGCTGAATACGTTTGCCTTTGACCGGCCAACAGAGTGGATGAACAGCTGGACCCTGTTTTTCTGGGCCTGGTGGGTGGCCTGGTCGCCGTTCGTGGGCCTGTTTCTGGCACGTATCTCCCGTGGCCGTACCATTCGTGAGTTTGTGCTCGGTACGCTGGTGATTCCTTTTACCTTTACGCTGCTGTGGCTGTCGGTCTTCGGTAACGCGGCCCTGTATGAAATCCTTCATGGCGATGCGGGTTTTGCACAGGAAGTGATGGGCCATGCGGAACGCGGTTTCTACAGTCTTTTGGCGCAGTACCCGGCCTTCAAGCTGAGTGCTTCCGTCGCGACCATTACCGGTATGTTGTTCTATGTGACCTCGGCGGATTCCGGTTCGCTGGTGCTGGGTAATTTCACCTCCAAACTGAAAGACATCAACAGTGATGCGCCGAACTGGCTGCGTATATTCTGGTCAGTCGCCATCGGCGTCCTGACGCTGAGTATGCTGATGACCAACGGCATTACGGCGCTGCAAAATACCACGGTCATCATGGGGCTGCCGTTCAGTTTCGTCATCTTCTTCGTGATGGCAGGGCTGTATAAATCGCTCAAGGTGGAAGATTATCGCCGCGTGAGTGCGACGCGGGATACGGCGCCTTATCTGGCACATGCTACTGACCGCCTGACCTGGAAAAAACGGCTGTCGCGCCTGATGAACTATCCTGGCTCGCGCTACACCCTGAAAATGATGGATGACACGATCTTTCCCGCCATGGAGGACGTGGCAAAAGAGCTGGAGCTGCGTGGCGCGCGCGTCACGCTGGACCGCGTGGCCGCCGACGGGGAGCATCCCCTGGGTTATCTGGACCTGCGCGTACAGCTGGGCGAGGAGCAGGATTTCCTCTATCAGGTCTGGCCACAGCAGTATTCCATTCCGGGCTTTACCTACCGCGCGCGCAGCGGGAAATCTACGTATTACCGGCTGGAGACGTTCCTGCTGGAGGGCAGTCAGGGTAATGACCTGATGGATTACAGCAAAGAGCAGGTGATCATCGATATACTCGATCAGTATGAGCGCCACTTGAACTTTATTCATCTGCATCGAGAGGCACCGGGCAGCAACATTACGTTCCCCAGCGCCTGATCCCACAGCCCGTTAGCCGCCAGGTTAACGGGTTTTTTATGGCTGACGGAAAACCCGGCCGCGTAAACATGGTCCACAGCCAGTCAGGTTTTGCCGGAGGCCTACGATACATCCGGGGACAGGGAAATGTGTCATCACTGCCGTCCACGTGACAACGGGAGTTTACTGTCGGAATTGTCCCGACCTAAAGCGGGGCAAATTCAACTATCTTTAAACTTTACAGGACACCAATGACTGTTGTGGACAGGGAGTCGTATGCGAAAAATTCTCAGAACATTTCTGCCGCTTTACACCACCACGTTGTTGATGCTGTTGGGCTCAGGGTTACTCACTACCTACGTGTCACTGCGTCTGGCCCATGATCAGGTTAATGGTGCGCTAATTGGGGCCATCATTGCGGCAAACTATATTGGCCTGGTGATCGGTGGCAAGGTGGGTCACAACCTGATTGCGCGCGTCGGTCATATTCGTGCCTATGTAGCCTGTGCCGGCATTATCACGGCGTCAGTGATCGGACACGGGCTGACAGATTTTATCCCCCTCTGGGTTTTCCTGCGCCTGATCATCGGGCTGTGCATGATGTGCCAGTACATGGTGCTGGAAAGCTGGCTTAACGACCAGGCGGAATCGTCACAGCGTGGGCTAATCTTTGGCTTCTATATGGTGGCGACCTACCTTGGCTTAAGTAGCGGTCAGGTGGTGCTGACCTTACAAAGTGACTTTGGTCTTCAGACGTTGTTAATCGTGGCGCTCTGTTTTTCCCTCTGTCTGGTGCCGATTGCGCTGACGACGCGCACGCATGTTCGCGCGATGTCACCTGCGCCGATGGAACTGGGCTACTTTCTTCGCACCATCCCTAAATTACTCAGCACCACCTTATTAACCGGTATGGTCGTCGGCGCCTTTTATGGCCTGGCGCCGGTGTATGCCAGCAGCAAGGGATTCAGCGATGCGCAGACCGGTATTTTTATGAGCCTGACGATCTTTGCCGGGCTGGTATCGCAGTTTCCTTTAAGCTGGCTGTCCGACCGTTACGATCGTCAGCGGCTGCTGTTTTATATTGCGGCGCTTCTGGCGCTGGCCTGTTTGCCGCTGGTGTTGCTGCCCAGGCTGTCATTTCACTGGGTGCTCGGCATCGCCTTTCTTGCCAGCATGGTGCAGTTTGCCCTCTATCCTTTGCAGGTGGCGCTGGCAAACGATCAGGTGGCGGCGGAGCAGCGCGTTTCACTGACGGCCTGTCTGCTGATGGCGTTTGGTATCGGAGCCAGTATCGGCCCGTTGCTGGTGGGCTCGCTGATGCAGCCTTTCGGCAGTAACATGCTTTATCTGTTCTTCACGGTGTGCACCCTGTTGATTGCTGTGCTGAGCTATGTGAAGAAAGCGCCGCTTCCGTTACCGACTACCGAGGTACCTTTGCCCCACGTGGTGTTACCGGACAGCCTGGCTACCTCGCCTTTAGGCGCGGCGCTTAACCCGGTGCTGGAAGACGAGGCGATTCAGGCGGCGATGGTCACCAGTGATGAAGAGGGCGCAGAGGACGAGGGTGAGAATGAGGACGAAGGCGACGTGACCCAGGCGCGCGACGATGAAAGCCGCAGCAGGGCCACGTCGGGTTCCACATCTCCTGACGGATAAGCGTTACGGGCGATGAAAATCCTCGACACGCTGCATGGGTTTTGCCACGCTGAAAGCCGTTACCGCAAGGGGGAATGTCATGTTAGAACTGCGCCCAAACTGTGAACGTTGTGATATCGATCTGCCTGCGGCATCGCGTGATGCGCGCATCTGTTCGTTCGAATGTACCTTCTGCGCGACCTGCGCTGAGCAGCATCTGCAGGGGCATTGTCCCAACTGCGGGGGAGAATTAGTGCGACGTCCCATCCGGCCCGCCGCCAAATTGCTGACCCATCCGGCGAAAGCGCGCACCGCCTGAGTTATCGCCGGGCATCGCGCCAGAATGCGCAGGCGAGATGCCTGCCGCTTGTGCAGGTCCGTCCGCACTGAGCCACATTTCTGGCGCTGTTATCAGCAAAACAGCGCCGAATGCGTGACAGTGTCACTTTGAGGGTGGGGCGGCTTAACGGAACAGTCGGCCGTCGCGCACCAGTTCGCGTGGATAGCTATTTTTAATCCGGCTGCCAACCCGTTTTGCCAGCCCCAGCGGCTGAGCCTGATAGGTCACAATCATCTCATCAACGGTGGGCGGGTTTTCAGGGTAGATATCGCGACCGCGAAACCACGCTTCCGCTTCCGCCTCATTCAGTTCCACTGTCTGCGCTGGACGCGGTGACGCCAGCGCGACAACGGCCTCATGTTGCCAACGATAACCCTTCGCAAAGGTTTCAGCCAGTTTCAGGCCAATCCGCGAGAAACGGACCTGTCCTAACAGCGGGACGATGTCGGCGGGAAACAGCCAAATCTCTTTATCGCGTTGCCACAGTTGCAGGCGCTCATCCCACTGAAGCGCCACCTTTGCGGCCGCCTGAACAATATCGTTTTCCAGTTTGCGGTTTACGGGGGTAAACGCGAGCTTGCCGACTTTGTATGTCGGCGCAGGCAGCCGCTCAACAGAGGCGATTTTGCGTAACCGCGCGACAAAGAAGCCTTCACTGTCAAACAGCTGAGGAAAGACGTGCAGGTAACCTTCGGGCGTGGCTGCCTGTTCTGCGCCTGGAAACAGCGTCGTCAGCGGCGCAACCTCGACGGCTGCGGGGTAGCGCGCCAGCAGCCAGGCCACAACCTGTTGGTTTTCGATCGGATTGAGTGTGCAGGTGGAATACACCAGCGTACCGCCAGGCTTCAGGGCATGAAACGCGCTGTCAATCAGATCGCGTTGGGTCTGGGCGATATCGTGGGTGCTGGCAAGCGACCAGTTTTTCAGCGCATCCGCATCTTTACGTATCACGCCTTCGCCAGAGCAGGGCGCATCCAGCAGGATCGCATCGAACTGTTCCGGCAGCGCAGGCCCAAAGACGCGGGCGTCAAAGTGAGTCAGCGCGCTATTGGTCACGCCACAGCGGGTAATGTTCGCGTGCAGCACTTTTACCCGGCTGGAAGAGAACTCATTAGCAAGGACAATTCCCTGGTTGTGCATTCGGGCAGCAATCTGTGTTGTTTTCGAGCCGGGGGCGGCCGCCATATCCATGACATGCTGCGCATCGGGACAGGCATCAAACAGCGCCGTCACCGGCAGCATCGAGCTGGCTTCCTGAATATAAAACAGGCCACTCAGATGCTCTGCTACGCTACCCAACGGTAAACTTTCATCCTCCCGGCTGATCCAGAAGCCGTCTTCACACCACGGCACCGGCGTAAGCTGCCAGCCGTAGTGAGCCGTTTGGGCCAGAAACGCGCTGACGCTGATTTTTAACGTATTGACTCGGAGGCTGCGGCGTAACGGCTGCTGGCTAATGTCGATAAACTGCTGCAGGCTGGCCTCATCGGGCAGGCTCTGGCGCATAAGGTCAAGAAAATCGGCAGGAAAACGTGAAGCGGCGTCGGACACGGATAAGTTCTCTTTGAGGCAAAGGCGGGAGTGTAACACGCGGAAAGAAAACGGGCAGCCTGGCTGCCCGTTTTGGGAGGATTAAGGTTGGTTCGGGTCAGGAATGGCCGTACCCCAGTTACGCCACTCTTTCGGCGGTTCGTCCTGCAGCAGGAAGTGCTTGTTCGCATTCGCCTGCGGGGCCAGCGGGACCGTCGGTGGCGTAGCAAACTGAATGCCGCCGCGGATAAATTGCTGGAAGGTACCGGTTTTCACCACACCGCCAATCAGCCCAAAGTCCAGGTTATAGCCGGAGGCGAGCCAGAACACCGAGTTATTACGTACCAGATGCTGATATTTCTTACTGATGCGCAGGGCGATTTGCACGCGATCCGCCATATTACCCAACGAGGTGCCGGTCACGGTACCGACTTCGACGCCCCGGAACAGGACCGGCGTCCCTAATGACAGAGAACCCGCTTCGGTGGCATCCACATAGATGTTCAGGCCGTTGAGGTAACGCGAGTCGGTGATGGTGCTTTCCTGCAGCTCAAAGGTCCGCGCGCCGCGTCCTTTACCCGGGTCAACGTTAACGTAAGGCTGCAGGATCGTTTCCAGATGATTCACCCCGGCGGCCGAAATCTCGGGCGACACCACGGAGAAACGACTGTCAACGCGCGCGAAGTTCTGCACGTATTCCGGGTAAAGTACGGCTTTGGCCACCACCTGATTATTGTCATCACTCAGTGACAGCGATTCGATCTGACCCACGTTAATGCCCAGATAGCGAATCGGCATGCCCGCGGACAGTTTGCTGGCATCATAGGTGTGCAGGGTAATCTGGCTGCCCACCGCGCGAGCGGCCGTTTCGGACGGATAAAGCACGCGTTTTACGCCTTTATCCACTTTCGCCCCGGTCAGGTTGTCAAAGCTGATCGCGCCTTTTAAAGCCCGGTTCAGCGGGGAGGCCTGCACCGTTAATCCGCTGCCGTTAAGCTGCACGCGTGCGCCGCCTTCCGCCCAGAAGACACTTTCGTTGGTGAGGAGCTTACGGTATTCCGGTTTGATATGAACGGCGATATCAAACGCATCCGCGCGCGGTGTGACTTTCGTGATTTCGCCCAGCTGGAACTTGCGGTACAGCACGACAGATCCCGCCTGAACATCCGGCAGACTTTTCGCGGTCAGCATCAGCGTGGTCGACGGACCGTCACCCACAATACCTTCCTCCGCACGTTCCGCATCCGCAAACAGTGGATAGGCGGCTTTTGGCGCACCGCGCTTGCCGGGATCCAGACGAATACCGCCATCGACCCATTCACGTGCGCTGGCACCCAATACCTGCATGCCGTCCAGACCGAATTTCACATCAAGACGACTGTTCACGATGAATTTACTGTCGCTGTGCACCAGTTGCCGGTGGTCAGGATTAATTGCCACAACAAAATTCACCCCATTTTCATCCAGATCGCGCGAGATGACCTGGCCGATTTTCATACCGTATAACATCAGCGGTTGCCCCGCATCGATGCCATAGCTCTCCGGCGCGCTGAGTTTTACGGTGAGCACATTGGGTTGCTGCAGCAGCGTTTTGTCAGGCGCAACCACGGTAAAATGCTGTGCGGGTGGACCGTCGCCGGGCACCAGTTCAAAGGTATTGCCGGTCAGCAGACTGCTCAGGCTGGTGTCAGTCAGGCTGAGTTTCGGACTGTGCATTTCAATGCGTGTGCCTTCGCGCATCAGGCCGACCACAGACGGATCAACCGTCATCTCGCCGGTGACTTTGCCGCCGTCCTGCAGATTCAGTTTGGTGAGCGTACCGACTTCCAGACCCTGGTACATCAGCGGCGTTCGGTTAGCCGACAGGTTATCGCCGTTGGGCAGATCGAGGCTAATCAGCACACCGCGCTGGCTGTGAGCCAGATCAGGATAGAGGGTGTAATTCTGGTCGCTCTTTGCGGCTTCCGCGCTTTCGGGCGAGTCAAAGGCAATCGCGCCATTAACCAGCGCCGCCAGGCTTTCCAGCTGCACTTTGGCACCGCTCAGGCTGACATCGGCGTTCAGGCCGGACACGTTCCAGAAACGGCTGTTGGTTTTCACCAGGTTGACGAAGCGACGTTCGATAAGCACGTCAATTGACACGCCGTTGTTTTGACCGTTGATACTGTAGTCGTACACGCGGCCTACCGGAATTTTGCGGTAATAGACCAGTGAGCCGGTATTCAGCGAGCCCAGATCCGGTGCATGAAGGTGGATCATCAGCTCGCCGGTATTAACACGGTATTTCGGTTGCGTATCCAGGGCGGTGAAGGTGTCGCTCTCTTTACCATCGCCCGGCATCATGCCGATGTAGTTACCGCCGACCAGCGCATCAAGGCCGGAAACCCCGGCCAGCGAGGCTTTCGGTGTCACCAGCCAGAATTGCGTATTCTCACGCAGTGCATCACGCATATCACTTTTGATACTGGCTTTGATCTGGATCTTGCGATAGTCGTCGCTCAGGTTGATGCCCTGCACGGTACCGACTTCCACGCCCTGATAGCGCACAGGCGTGCGCCCGGGCACAATCCCATCTGCCGTCTGGAAATTAATGGTGATTGTGGTGCCGCGCTCCTGAAAATTCGTCCATAGCAGCCAGCCCGCAATCAGCATGGCGATAACGGGCAGCAGCCAAAAAGGGGAAATTTTACGCTTATTACGCAGCGTAGCATTAGTCGGTGTAGTCGGCGTTTCCTGTTGCATGTGCATCCCAGAGCAGGCGGCTATCCAGCCACTCAACGGCCATAATGGTCAGGATCACAGCCGCGCCAAAGTAAAACGCGGCAGGTCCCATGGTAAAAGCCAGTAACTGGTCACGATTGACCAGTGACATGGTTAACGAAATGACAAACAGATCCAGCATAGACCAGCGACCGACCCAGGTTACAAAACGCAGGAGACGGATGCGGGTTTTCAGGCCTTGCTCGCAGCGAAAATGAATGCTGAGAAGCAGCGCCAGCATGACCAGAACCTTGGTAAAGGGCACTAAGATACTGGCGATAAAGACGATGGCGGCGACCGGAATATTACCGGATGCCAGGGAAAGAATGCCGGAGAAGATCGTATCTTCCCGCCGCGAGCCATTGAGGTACACCACCGAAATGGGCAGCAGATTGGCCGGGATCAGCAGCACAATGGAGGCGATGAGCGCAGCCCAGGATTTTTGCAGGCTGTGACGGCGACGGAAGTCGAGCGGTGTATGGCAGCGGGGGCAACGTCCTCGTGCGTCGGGAACATCGGTATAATGGCAGTTGAGACAAACCTGCAGATCCTCCCGTCGCGTCACCTGAGGCTGTTGCGGATAAAAGTGTTCCCATAGCTGCTCAATATTGAGATGAATCAGCGTCATCACGCTCAGGACGGTCAGGGCAATGTAGGCTACCAGACCGTAGCCCATTTCGAGATCGGCGTATTCCTGAACTTTAATCGACGCCACCGCGATGCCAATCAGGAAAATGTCCAGCATGACCCACTCTTTCAGCTTCTCCAGCATCAGCAGAACCGGGCGCAGATTCATGCCCAAACGCTGGCCCAGCGCCAGGTAGCCAATGCCGGCCACAAGCGTGACGGGCGCACCGATAGTACAGAACGCCACCATGGAGGCCGTTAACACGTTGCCCTGCAGCGTCATCTGCACAATGCCTTCCAGCAGGCTGGCGTTAATGCGCATACCCAGCAGCCGGATATCAATCAACGGCATGCTGAAGGCGAACGGCATCAGGACCAGCATGGTGGCCGCCATCGCCAGCAGACGCGTCATCGACCAGTCATAGCCGCTGACAATTTGCGCATTACAACGGGGGCAATGTGCCGACTGATGCGATTTCACATCTGGTAAGGAAAAAAGGGTATCGCATTGCGGACAACGCTGATAACGTGCGTGGGGCAATGTCTCGCTAATCGCGTGAATTTTCATAAAGAGTGCAGGGTTCGCTTATTGTTATTTACGCAAAGGGTTGTTAAGACATTGCTGTGTACCTGTTTCGGGTATCACGCTTCGATCCACAGAATGTTAAGGTTATAGTAACTAACGCTATGATTCACCTTATGGCTATGGATTTTTAGTGCTTATTTTTAACTGGCGGAGTGGTTAGCCGCCCGGATGTCACTGGTAACGGTTGAATAATGAACAAAACTGCCTTTTACGCCGATTTAGATCGCGATATGCGCGCCTTGCTGGCGGGAGAAACGGCGTTCCTCGCCGCGATGGGTAACTTTAGCGCGCTGTTGTATGAACGTCTCGAAGGCGTGAACTGGGCAGGCTTCTACCTGCTGACGGAAGCAGACACACTGGTGCTTGGCCCGTTCCAGGGTAAAATTGCCTGTGTGCGCATCCCCGTGGGTAAAGGTGTCTGTGGTACAGCGCTGGCGGAAAATCAGGTCCAGCGTGTAGATGATGTGCATGCGTTTCCGGGGCACATCGCCTGCGATGCGGCCAGTAATGCTGAAATTGTGATTCCTCTGAAAGTAAACGGTCACGTTGTGGGCGTGCTGGATATCGACAGTGTGGAATACAATCGCTTTGATAGTGATGATGAAAAAGGGCTGGTAGCCTTGACTGACGGGCTTTGCGACGTGCTCGCGAACACGGACTTAGAAAAATATTTGCAGCTGACGCGTAGCTAATCGACTGGATTGCATGGCATTTAGCGATGTTGTCATTATAATGTCGCCTGTTCATGCCTGCTCTGGTCGGCAAACCCGTAGTAATCAGGAAATTTCATGGAAAATCAACCTAAGTTGAATAGCAGTAAAGAAGTCATTAGCTTTCTGGCGGAGCGCTTTCCGCACTGCTTTAGCGCTGAAGGTGAAGCGCGTCCGCTCAAAATCGGTATCTTTCAGGATCTGGTCGAGCGCGTTCAGGGCGAAATGAACCTGAGCAAAACACAGTTACGTTCAGCATTACGTCTTTATACCTCCAGCTGGCGCTATCTGTACGGTATTAAAGCGGGTGCGACCCGCGTGGATCTCGACGGCAATCCGTGCGGTGTTCTCGATGAGCAGCACGTTGAGCATGCCCGCAAGCAGCTGGAAGACGCGAAAGCGCGTGTTCAGGCGCAACGCGATCAGCAGCGGGCCGCGCGTCGTGAAGCCGGTGAGGGCGAAGAAGGGGCCAGCGCGCCACGTCGTCCACGCAAACCTGCTCCGCGTAAAGCCGCAGAGGGTGACGCCGCGCGTAAGCCGCGTCCGCAGTCTGCTGAGCGTCCTACTGCATCGCAGCATCGCAAACCGGCACCCCGTCCGGAGCAGCAGGCTAAACCCATCACTGATACCTCAACTTTGCAACCCGGCCAGAGTATTAAAGTTAAAGCAGGCAAAAGTGCAATGGACGCAACCGTTCTGGAAGTTTCTAAAGACGGCGTCCGGGTACAGCTCGCTTCCGGCATGGCAATGATTGTGCGCGCAGAACACCTGCAGTTCTGAAACGGAGGCTGACCCCGGCATGAACACCTTGTTAAAAGTTGGATTGATCGCGGGCCTGCTGTTGTCAGGCCCTTCCTTTGCCGCCGAGAACATCACTCGTGCCGATCAAATTCCTCAGTTGCATGAAGATCCCCAGGATCCTACCGTCAGCGAGCGCGTCACCTCACGGTTCACGCGTTCTCACTATCGTCAGTTCGATCTGGACGGGGCGTTTTCCGCCAAAATTTTTGACCGCTACCTCAACATGCTCGACTACAGCCACAACGTGCTGCTGGCGTCGGATGTAGCACAGTTTGCCAGCAAGAAAACGCAGCTGGGTGACGAACTGCGTAGCGGTAAGCTGGATATTTTTTACGATCTTTATAATCTGGCCCAGAAACGCCGCTTCGAACGCTATCAGTACGCGCTCACGGTCCTGGCTCGCCCGATGAACTTTACCGGTAATGACACCATCGATATTGACCGTTCCAAAGCGCCCTGGCCGAAAGACCAGAACGAATTAAATGCGCTGTGGGATGCCAAGGTGAAATACGATGAGTTGAGCCTGAAGCTGGCCGGAAAAGACGAAAAAGAAATTCGTGACGTGCTGACCAAACGCTATAACTTCGCCATCCGTCGCCTGGCACAGAGCAACAGCGAAGATGTGTTCCAGCTGGCAATGAATGCATTTGCCCACGAAATCGATCCGCACACCAACTATCTGTCGCCGCGCAATACCGAGCAGTTCAATACTGAAATGAGCCTGTCGCTCGAAGGGATTGGCGCCGTACTGCAGATGGATGACGATTATGCCGTGATCAATTCTATGGTCGCAGGTGGCCCGGCGGCGAAAAGTAAAGCCATCACCGTTGGCGATCGTATTGTCGGCGTCGGTGAGCCAGGCAAGCCAATGGAAGATGTGATTGGCTGGCGTCTGGATGATGTCGTCGCCAAAATTAAAGGACCGAAAGGCAGTAAGGTTCGCCTTGAAATCCTGCCTGCCGGTAAAGGTACTAAAACCCGCATTGTGACACTGACGCGTGAAAAAATCCGTCTGGAAGATCGCGCCGTTAAGATGAGTATTCACAATGTGGGCAAGCAGAAAGTCGGCGTACTGGATATTCCGGGCTTCTACGTGGGCCTGACCGATGATGTCAAAGTGCAGTTGCAGAAACTGCAAAAGCAGAATGTCGACAGCATCGTGATTGATCTGCGGACCAACGGCGGTGGCGCACTGACCGAGGCGGTCTCACTGTCTGGCCTGTTTATCCCAAGTGGCCCTGTGGTGCAGGTGCGCGACAATAACGGTCGCATCCGTCAGGACAGCGATAACGACGGCATTGTGTACTATAAAGGGCCGCTGGTGGTGCTGGTTGACCGCTTCAG
>Ga0268247_10000372_pt1 | contig 15533 bp, 19 predicted proteins | sample AgamicOrMae_FD_200245 | JGI IMG/M metagenome (GOLD analysis project Ga0268247, IMG submission 200245) | Agave microbial communities from Guanajuato, Mexico - Or.Ma.e (v2) (version 2) | ecosystem: Host-associated > Plants > Phyllosphere > Phylloplane/Leaf | place: Guanajuato, Mexico | collected...
GCGGGGGCGAGGTTTGCAATTGGAGAGTTTGGTGTTGCAATTTGCAAGTTTGGCGGTTAGATTTTGGCGGCCAAAGTTGCTCAGAAGCAGCGGAAACTGCTTGGCCAACTGCATACAAATTCTAAACAAATTCAATCAGGTTCGAATTGTTTTGGGGCGAGGCAAAAAATAGTTGAGAAAAGGGCCAAGCCTTAAGGTTTGCCCTAAGGTTCAGCTGAAGACTACTGCTTGTAGTACTCTGCTGTCCAGAGCAATCACATCACAGGCAATCACATAGGCACAATGATTAATGAAGCTTGTGTGCTCTCGCTCGAGCTGAGCAAGAGCAGACTTGCCCAGTAAGCAGAGGCTCGAACGAGAGAGAGAGAGAGAGACGAAGCAAGGGGCGAAAAGAGCAAAAACGGAATTCCTTTTTCTCCGCTTCTGGCTCGAGATTTCCGTCCGTGGCATAAGCCAAGAAGGTAGTTCTTGGCCGAGAGCTGGCTGGCTGAGAGAGGGACTAGAGTCTGTCTTGTTCCTGGCCTTTTTCTCCCTTTTTTGCGCCCTTCTTCGTGGCATTGAACTCGAGCCGGCCGGCTTTTTCTCGAGCCCATTCCATTCTGGCGGCGAGCAAATCGAGGGGCCAAATTGAATTGAGTCTGGAGCTGGAGTAAAATAAAAGAACGAGAAGAAGAAGAAGAAATAAACTCTCCACTTACAATGAACATCCAACTTGATAGTTTGGCTCAATGAGGCCGAACCGGATGGAATTCTGGGATTTTGGGCCACACAAGTGAGCGCTTGCTGATTGTGAGAGCGCTGAATTGTGAGCTGCAATCGGGAGGAAGTTTGCTGCTGGTCCACTGTTTTGATTTGTGTTTTCAAGAGTTCGGGCCGAAAAACGGTCCAATGTTGTTGTTGTTGTTGTTGTGGTTGCGGTGTCCAGGCCGGATATGGATTGGGTGTAATTTAATTTGGAGCCATTTTTTTTTTGATAAATGGTCTGGATTAGATTATGGACTGCTGATATTGAGCGTACAACTGAACCTTTTGGTTGGATATCACCATCAGATCCGATCGAGCTTGAGTGAGGCAAGCGCAAAAGAGGAACCACAGTCTGAGGCCAGTTGTGGTTCCTGAAAAACAAGGATTGCTGTGGCAAAAAAGGCTGTACTTACCGTCAATTGGGGGCTCGTACTTTTGGCCCTGGAAGATCCAGTGGATGGTGGCCTGAGGTCTGGAGCCATGAGTGACACACTCGAAGGTGGCCACTTGGCCGGCGAGCAGTTGTTGGCCACTGTTTGCCCCACTGGACTGCTCGTGTCTGCCCATTGGGCCGGCCGTTTGCGTGGAATGGGGGACCACGTGCACCTGTTTGAGGGAAATCTCCTCGGGTTTCACTGTTGTAGTTTGCATCAGTGTTTTGGGCGTATTTTAATACACAAGAATAGGGATTTCTTGTCAATAAGATGCGGTTGCGAAATGTGAATTGAACGATAGACTTCGGTCTTGAGAGATTCAAGTCTGGAAAGTTCAAGTCTATTCAGTTCATCAAGATTCAGAGTGCATCGCTCAACACTTACGATTCAGATCCAATGTGATGGAGCTTTGCAGGGTGCTTGAGCTTAGGTTGCTATTGGTTGCTTGGCAAGTGAAAATGGACAGCAAGTGGGACTTGTTCAGAGTTGGAATCTTGAGCGTGACACTCGTGCCTGAAGATTGCGTGTTTCGTGATGGAGCAAATTTTTAATTGAAGTCCAACATTTGAGATTTCGTTAATTTGTTGCTCAAAAATTGCAAATTTTATAGACGCAATCCATTCAGTAAGACCGAAAAAAGGAAATCCGTTTGGGAGTAGATCTGGCAGATCTGTATTGGTTTTCAAGAACAAATTAGACAATTAAAGAAATTCGCACTGACCTTCTTTATCGACATTCTGCTCGGCAGACTCAATCAGGTTGAAGTCGCGCCTCCACGTGAGCTGAGGTCTCGGTTTGCCCCCATGGGCGAGACAGACGAGCTGCAACTCGTCGCCCTCGTTGAACGGCCCAATGAGGCCGGACAACTTGCGCTGACCTGAAAGACTTGTTGACGTGAGCAGCAGAGATTTGTTGGCCGCCAACTGGCCGGAAGCGGAAGCTGAGGAAGAGGAGGAGGCGCCCAGGAAGATGCTCAGATCGTCTGGGGGCACAACTACGCGCAGGGAGATTATCGTGTTCACCGTTCGGCCGCGCTGGAAGTCCACTCGACACCTGTAGTCGCCCTCGTCCTCCTGGCGCACGTCTGCCAGCTCCAAGTAGGCGGGCCTCGTGCGATGGTTGAAGCTTATGCGGGCTGCATTTCCGGTGGCGACATTTGACAAGTTGTTTTGGGCGCGTCGTTCGCACACGAAGCGAGCCGAAAAGATTTCAGTTTGTTTTTAGACACCAATTCGAGGGTCGTTCAGTTCGGGGGCTGGTTAGTTTTGAGCTTGGGAGTGTGTGTGGCAGCAGCCTGAGCAGAGTGAGCACTTTCAGGCCCGTCGGCTCGTGCCTGTCCGCCTGTGTGTGTCGAGTTGCTCAAATCGAGACAGATGAGCACGCAGACAGAGGCCGGCGAGCTACAGTCACGCCCGCCAGTCTGTCTCTGCCGCCAGCCGCTCCAAATGGCTAACAGACAGACATACAGACAGACAGACGGGCGGACAGTGGCAGACAGTTGCAGATAGTGGCAGACAGTGTTTGCACTGTTTGCACTGTTTGCAGGCGACTGTATTTGGGGCTGGCTCGAGTGTGCTGCTTGTTTGCTGTTTGTGCTTTTGAGCCAGTTGGCAGCTCTGAGGATGAAGTCTGAACGATTTACTTACACGAATATTGCTCATCGAATGTATTTTTTGCTCGATCGAGCGAGCCCACTGGTTTGTTGTTGTTGTTGTTGTAATATATGTGCGTTTGTCGTTGGGCGTCGAGTGGCGAGTGGCGAGATAAGGAGCAGCTCGACGAGGGCCGTCACATTTGGACACCCAGAGGCACACAGCGAGAGACGTGGGGCCGCATTTTTGAGCACAGTTTGCAGATGTTTTATTTTGTTGCCAGTGGCGCCATTTTCCAGAGAGGCAGAGGCAAAAGAAGTGGAGAAGATTTCCGATTGGTTGTTGTATTTCGACGTTTGGCATTTGCCAGTTTTGGTGTTTGCATTGTGTGTCGAAGAAGAGGAAGAAGAGTGTGTGTATTTTGCAGCCGGCGCCCAGAGGCAAGTGCAGAGGGAGACTTGGTTAGTTGGGTGCGCTCTTGGATGTGGCCCCTTCGAGTCCGTTTCAAGGAGAGTCAAAAAACAAATCGACCAAACTGGAGCTAAGGCGCCCTGGCAGAGCTAAGGGGCGCCAAAGACCAACAAAAACAGGCCGCCCCATTCAGAGACGAGCCGCCGTTGTGTTGTGGAAATTGGATTTTCCAATTTGAGCCAAAACAGGCCCATTCAGAGGCAAGTGTGTGTGCGCTTTGTGTTTGCCTTTGCCTCAGTGTCTGTGTCTGTTCGTGTGGCTCTTGGAGGAGCGAGAGGCAGTTGCAGGCAGCCAGTCACATCTGTTAAGCTCATCAATGCAAATTGAGCACTTGCAGCTGTCTTCGTGGCGGCCGTTTGTTTGTTGGCTCGCTTTCCAAGTCAAGTACATGCAGGCGCCTCTCGATTTGCGGGCCTGCCAAATGTCTGCTGCCTGTCCTAAGGAGTGGGGGCAACTTTCAGCCCACAAATTTGGCTAAATTTGGCCCCTTTTTCGCTAAAAAAAGGGCCGAATTTGGCGAAGGAAACAGACAAAATACAGAACAAAACAAGAGAAGAAACTGGACCTCTTCTCTGGCCCGGAAGCTCACCTTTTCTCGCGTCCACCGTGTAGATGGGCGCCAAGGAATCATCTTTGTACCACAGAATAAGCGCCACCGAATCGTCCGCACTGGGCGCCACAATATCACAGACCAGATTTGCCTTGCCATTAACTTGAGCGTGATTCACCATGGAGGCTAAGGTTTCGGAGGGTTGCAGGTTTTCCCGAGGAGGATTTTCCATTTCCCATTGGCAAAATTGGTGGTGGTCGGTCGTTTTATTTCATTTTTTGCAAATATTTTGCCCAAAAAGGAGCCCAAATCGGAGCCAATCCGAAGTGTTCATTGGCGGGACAAATATAATGGTGGTAATGGAGGTTGTAGTTGTTGTTGAAGGAGCGAGATTTTCAGTACCAAGCAGTGGGGGAGGAGAAGATTTGGCCACCATGATGAGAGTTGTTTGTTGGATGGGAGATCGATTTGATTGATTAGTATTGGGCGAAGATGGTTGTTGGTGCGCTTGGCTGGCGGGAGGAAAAAGTGGAGAGAGTTTAGGCGCGCTCCACGAAGCAGCAACGCCACTCGTTCGCCGGCAAGCCCGGCCGGAAGCGGAAGCCGAACCATCCAGCGCACAGGCGTGCCATGCGGAGCTGAGCAGCACCCGCAGCTTGTCTGCCGGAGGGGCGCCCCTGGCGCCTAGGTGGTCGCGGGCTGAACAGAGTGCCAACTAAGCTCGTTGGCGGCGGGGAATTTTCTTTAGATCCCCGTCCAGATCGGGCTTGGCAGGACTGCAAGATGGCCACACGAATGGGCCGGCGGCCAGTCCATGGGAGTGAGCAAGTGAGCGAGTGAGCGTGGGGCCCAAAAGAGGAAAGGGCCACCAATTCGGCCCGCCCGACAAGCTCGAGCGGCTTTATTATGGATGAGCTTATCTGATTGGATGAGATCGATTTCCTCTCCTCTCTTCTCTCCTTTCCTTTTCTGCCCCTCTTTGCCTCCCGCTGGCGCGCCTCTCGAGCTAGCTGCGCGCGCCCACCGACGTTGGTGGGCCCCTCCTCTGCACACAGCTCGCCCTCGACAGTCCAACGTCGGCCGAGCTTGGCGGCGAGCTTGGCAGCGAGCTTGAGAAAGTCTGGGAAAGTCTGAGAAAGCCCAGTGATACACTTGGAGGGGCAGTGAGAAATTTTAGCAACTTCTCATTACGACCAGAGGCGAGCTAAGGCTGAGCTGAGCCTGAGCTGTGGCCGAGCTTGGCGAGCTCCAAGAGGCCGCCACTGAGAGGCAGCCAAGACGACAACGAGCAAGACGACAGCAAGGACGATGTTTATTGGCCTCCTTTGCTCAAGCTGCGCCTTAGCTACGCCTTAGCTACGCCTTGGCTCTGCTTTGAGCTCGACGCTTGGCGGCCGGCATACAAGTTGCGGCGCCACTCTGGCCGCCCGTGGGCAGTCTTTTTGTTTGAAATGATTTATATGAAACGAGCAAATAATTTCTCCCCCGCGCGCGTCCACTCGCCGTCCATTGGGCCTTGCCGGCCGGGCGCAAATTTGGGCTCCGAAACAAGTCTGGTCGAGTTGTTTCGGTTCTAAGCTGGCAGCACTTAGCCAGCGTAGGCCGGAAGACTCTCCTTGCGGGCCAGAGACTCGCGAGGGACAGGCGCCGGGGCGGAAGTGGCGCCCAGTTGGCAGCTAGTTCTTGGCCCGTCTTCTACGAGACTCGTGTGTGTCCGAGGTTAATTAGTTGGCCGCCCAAAGAGCTGGCGAGAGTCTTGCCACGACGAGCCGAGCGGAAGTTCGGCCCGCCCACAAGACGGCCTCGCCAGAGGGGCCCGGAAGTGGCCGGGCGCAAACTGGGCCGCCGCTCTGTCGCCGAGGGCGAGGTGTGGCCGCATTTTGGCGCTTCTCAGAGGCGCACACTTGGCGTCTGGAGTTTAACTTGGGTGTTTGCGCGCCCACAGCTCCAGTGGGGCGCCCATCACGCGGCCACACTGTCACCAATTGATTGAATTTTTGCGCCTCCTCCCTGCCAACTGGGCCAGTCTCTGGCCGCAGCAGCGCCCAATGGCCAGCTATTGGGCGCTGGTCTGCGAGGCGGCGCAATGCTGGGCCGTTGGGCGAGAAAAAATGGCCATTTCTGGCTCGCTTGAGTGGTTCCGAGCGGGGACGAGCCGGCCCAAATGCCGCCGGAAAGCCTCGAGCGGCCGAGCTAAATGGCTCGTTGCGGGCCCACCGGCGGCCGCATCTTAGCCAGCGAGCGGTGTTTGCAGCGGCCAGTGGACGCCCCGGGCGCAGGTCTCGAAAAGGGGCCCAAAAAGAGGCCAAAATTAGCCAGGCCCACTCGGCAAGGGGCAGATAACAAGCGGCCAACTGGCGCACAACAGACGCTCGCCACTTTGGCCATGGAACAGGCCCACTTGCAGGCCTGCACGCACACCAAGCGGACTGCATTGGACGGCTAACTTGTTGTGCTTTGGGGGCGGCACACAAAGCGAGCGCCTGCACTTTGGGCCCTTTGTTGCAGCTCGTCTGCGGCTCGCCGGCGCCTCACTGGGGCACAAAAGTGGCCTCGAATGGAGCACAAAAGTGGCCCCAAACGGAGCTCACTCACTCGGACACAAAAGAGCCACTAAAAGGCCACCAAAAGGCTGCTAAAGAGCAAGCAAAGGACAGCCGAAGAGTGCCCCTTTTTCGCTTGGGCGCCAAATCTGAATCAATCTCACTCCCATTTGGGCCGGCCAGCCACCTGCAGAGCACTAACTAAGCGGCTGGCAAACGAGCCGGCCGAGCGGCAGTCCAAAAAAGGGATGTGAGAAAAGTTGCTGATTAATCTGCAACTTGCAACTGGCAACTGGCGAGCGCCACTCGCAACTCGCAACTAGCTGCTCACAACTCGCTACTTGCAACTTGCAACTGGCCCCCAAGCACAAAGGGCGCCCTCTGGCCATTGATCGCCGGCCCATCATCATCACCATTCTGTTATTGTCCGCCGCTCTGCGTGTGTCATTTGGTGTTTGTTGTTGCCCTCCAACTGGGCTGAGCTCTCCTGCTCTGTGTTTGTGTGTTCGTGTGCAAGGCTGATGCTTAGAGCTGCATTGCCACACGCAAGAGCACCCAAATGGCGCCGCTTGCGTGCGGCGCTTTCTGCTTGCCAAGCAGCCCTTCTGAGCGCCTTTGGGCCCCCAATTGGACACTCTGGCCCAAGTTGGCAAGCTCGCCGAGCTCGCCAATCATTAGCGAACGGCAAGGCGGCCAAACCGGCGACATGGGCGAACCGTTTACTTTGCACCCAGGCGGCCAACTTGGCCGAACAAATTCACCTGAATCCCGTCCGGATGGGCGCCCCTTCCGCTCTTTCTCTCTCTCTCTCCAACAGAACTCGCGCCAATTTGCCACCGCCGAGGGTCGCAATCCGCCAATTGGGCCGGAAAGCGGCCGCCCGCTAATGATCTCTGCTCAGTGCGTCCATGTCTGTGTGTCTGTGTCTGTGTTTGGGCAAACTTGTGCTCGTGTGTGTGCCACAGACAGTGTCTGGCAGCCAGACACAAGGAGGACCAGCAGCAGCAGCAAGCAGCTCGGCGCCCCAAAGCCCAAAGCCTGAAGTCTGGAGCCTAAAGCGGCCCAGTGGGCGCAATGACCGAGAGAAGAATGGGCCCAGCGAAAGAATTTCAAACAAAAAGGCAAACACGCTTGCAATTCGCGGCCCATTATCTTGCATCGATCTGCGCTCCTTTGGCGCCTGTCTGCCACTAGCTTGCCTCTTTCCAGCCACTGTTACTGCTGCTGCTTTGCGCGCGCCCCCAACTTTGCTCCTCCAACTTGCAAACTCGGCTGATTTGTTCGATCTTTCCAGAGGGCCGCCCAGACAGCGCGTCTGAAGAGCGCCAGCAGAGCGGCCGCATCAAGCAACTGGGAGCAAACATCGAACACAACGAGTGTGTCCAGAAGGGGCGGAGGTCGCCCTCTAGCTTGGCTGTTTGTGCGCCCTCTTTGTGGGCCCTCCTCGCAGGCTGCATTCAGGGCGCCAGTGCTAGTCTGCAGCATCAGAAGGGCCACAGACTAGCACCGCCTTCTTGCCAGTTTGGGCAAATTTGTTCGGCCGCCCTTCGAGAGAATCAAGAATATTCGCGACTTGTTTGTCTGATGCAGTTCCGGCCGCCAAGACACACTCAGCACTGGCAGTCACTGGCCGCCTGCTTCTGCTTCTTGCGTCTGGCGCTCTGAATTGCAAGCCAGCGCCCAATTGCAGGGGTTTGGGCTCAAGAAAGGAGCCAAGAAAAGAGAAGAAGAGGCGAGTGGGGGGCAAAAAATAGCTGCAAATTCAAGTTAATTTGCAGCACTTGCCGCCCGCCCTTAGCTCTGCCTCTGGATTGCGGCCACTTTTTGCCAGCAGCCCCGAAGCTAAGGGCGCCTCCTCTGCATGGCGCCGCCCTCCTGCCGCTGTCACATTCGCCCTCTACTCTTGGGGCTCTACCCTCGAGCGCGCCTCCAAAGGGCGCCCCAAGCGGAAGCCGAGGGCGAGCTGGCCAGCCTTCTCTGTTGGGCTTCATTTGATGCGCACTTGGGCGGCGGAAGAACGTCGACGTGGGGGGCCAAATCAGGACTTGCATGGCCCCCGAGCGAGCGGAGAACAGGCGCTCGCAAGTGGCCGCCGTCCCTTAGCTGCCCCCAGGCGAGAGGCGTCTTCTTCTGGGGGCCCAATATCATGACAGACCTTGGGGGAGGCGCCGCTGGTTAGCCGCCGGTGTGCTGCCAGTGTGCTGCCGGTGTGCTGCCCGAGGACTGCGTTCCGGTGGGCGCCAATTAACTGGCCGGGCAACTCTTTGGCCCCTCTTTCGGGCTGCTCTTTTGGCGGCCGAGAGAAAAAGGGCGCCCCTCTGGAGCTGCAGTTGGACGAGGGCGGCCACAGACGCGCACAGCCCAAGACAACGAGCGGCCGACGGACAACAAATCAGCCAATCAATCTCCCGGCTCTGAGCAGCAGCCTAAGGAGGAGTGTTCTCGGCCGCGCATGCTAATGCTGCCCCACGCAGGCTCGCCGAGCGCAAACAAACGCGCCTTATCTCTCCAACAATGGCCCCTCGCCGGCCGGCAAGCTCGGCCTGGCAAGCTCGGCGAGCTCAGGCCGGCAAGCTTGGCGAGTTCAGGACGGCAAGCTCGGCAAGCTCAGGCCAGCAAGCTCGGCCTGGCAAGCTCGGCCAGCGGGCGGCCTGCCCTAGACACTCGCGCACGCAGACCGTCGGAGAGTGCAGCGCCCAGCCAGCAGCGTAATCGTATTAATTCCCGGCGCCACACGGCGAGCCGCCGGCGACACACCTGCGCCACTCGCGCACTCGGCCGCCCAAATGGACGCGCTTCCGGTGCGCTTGAGCGAACAACTCGGCGGCCAGCGAGCAGCCAGCGAGAAGAGCTTCTTGCGGGCCTCTTGGCGCCTGAGGGGCGGCCGGTGTTTTGGGCGTCGGGAAGGTGGGCGAAAACATGGCGCGTGGGGGCGAAGAGCGAGTGCGAGCGCGAGTGCGAGTGACACATCTGTGCTGGGGACTAGCTGGCGAGGCCGCACGTGTGCAGCTAGCAGCCAGCGGCGAGCTCGCCGCCAACAGACCGTCGAGGCTCCATTTCCGGTGGCACTTTTGAATTGGGCGGCCGAAATTTGTTTGTCGCCTGAGCGTGTTGCGGGGCGCCAAATTAGCCATTTGGGTCGGGGGAGCAAGACACTGCCACTGCAGGCAGTGGGCGGCCACCTGAGAGCCAAGGTGGCGGCGCGAGGAAATGATGAAGGGTGGCCGTGGGTCTGCGGCAGAGAGTCTGCGGGCGGCCGGATTGCGTGCGGTCGCGGCAAGACAGTCTGCGGCCGCCAAATGGGCCCCTTTGGATTCAGAACGCGTGCTGGCCGGCGCTAATGAAGCGCCGGTGGCTCTGCGGCGGCGCACTCGCTGGCCAGGTAATGGCGGCGCGCGTGTGGCCCGGCCGGAGGGGCTACACCGGCGAGTGGCCAGCTGGCGGCACTTGGCGGCGAGCTGAACGAGGCTCGCCGCCCATTTGCCGGCGGGGCGCCCGAGCAGAGCTGCAGGGGCCAGTCTGGGGCGCCTTTGGGACGCGAGTCGGTTGCTCAATTTGTGGCCGCTTATCTCGTTCTGTTGGAGCAAAGGGCGCCCAAGTCGCGGGCGCCCAAAGCGAGCGGAACTGGAGCCGCGTGGCCAGAGGGCGACGCTCGTTATTGATTAGCGCTCCAGTGATCAGGCGGACCATTAATATTCAGGGGCTGCCAGTGACACTGGCCCGAAGGCGAGCAGTGAGCACTGAACGGCAGACAGTGAACGGCGAGCATTGGACAGAAAGCAGTGAGCATTGAGGGGAAAGCGGCGAGGTGGCTGGGAGCCAAGTGGGCGCCTAAACTGCGCCAGAACTGGGCCCGAATTTGTCCCCCGACCACTGTCTGCGAGCGGCCGCCAGAGAGCGCCCACTGCGCCCACTGCGCCCACTGCGCCCACTGCGCCCACTGCGCCCACTGCGCCCACTGCGCCCCCAGCACTCATGACTAATGACTCATGCTCGTCCCCCGCCGCTGCTCGAGGGCGCCTCTTCCTCTTCCTTTTCCGCTGCCGCCAGCACGCCGCCCAAGTGTCGCCCCCACCGAAAGCAGTTCTAAAATTGCTCCCACTCGCCCGCGCCAAAGGTGCCCGGGCGCCGCTTCCGTCCGGCGACTCGAGGGCGCCCGTTCGCCGTATATCGAAAGTAAAGGTGCCCCCAAGCTCGGGAGCGAGCCACATGCAAATTTGCTCGTCGCCTCTTCCTTCCCGGAAGGCCACCCTCCGGCTGAGGGTGGCTAACCTGCGAGCACTGCGCGGCCGCTCTATTAGCTGCGGCGAACACCAGCGCGCCAACCGGGCCCATTTAACTCAATCAAGATCCGCCGGAAGCGTTCATTTTGTATTCACGAGCCGCGCGCGCAGCTCTGCCGGGCGGCCACGCATGAGTCGGCCAGTCGGGGGCGCGAACTGTGCCCCAAATGCCTGCCCTTAGCTGGGGCGCCGAGGGGCCCTTGTCGCCCTTTTCGCGCCCTTTTCGCGCCCTCTTTGCGCCGCTTTGCTCGTCGGCCGCCGCCCAGGTGCGGCCTCAACTTAAGGGAGCGAGCATGCGGGCGCAGGGCGACTCTGGCGGCGGAGCTGGGGCCCAACTTGCCGCCACTGCTCAGACGGAAGCGGCCGGACAGCAGACCTAAGCTTGGCGACGAGTGGCGGCCGGCGGGAGAGAGACGCCGCGCTGGATTAGCGGACCTTAGGGCGGGCGGCCGCAAACGGATTACTGCGCGCCGGCCGCCCGCTGGAACTGGAGGGCCACGTCTTGGCCCACCGGCGCTCATGCGGCCGCGCACAGTGGCAATCGTATTAATTATTCGCCCATCGATCATCGCTTGCCGTTTACAAGCGGCGGCGAGCTGCCCAACCGCTGTCAGAGTCTCGCCGAGCGCCGCCCTCCCTTGCTCCATAATCAATCAAGACGGGGCTCAGTTGGGCGCGCCAGATCGGCCGCCGCTCCTCGTCCTCCGACTAAAGCTCGCCCATCGCCCATTGCACACTGCACACTGTCTCGCTGTCTTACTGTCTTACTGCTTCTCTGTCTCTCTGTCTCGCCCACCAGTTTTGGCCCCAAAACAGACACTCTCAAATGGGCGGCCCAAAACACACTCGAAGGGGCCGCAGATTAGTGCTGGTTATCTTTTGCTCTTCTGGGCTCCTCTCCTCTCGCAGTGCACGAGTCTGGCCGCTTGCACCGCCCATTTCCGGCCCAATTCGCTTGAAAATGATAAAAACCGCCGGCGGACAGTCTGCGGCAAAGGTCTGGCTGGCGTAAGGCGCACACGCGAGCTTCAACTAGTCGCAGATTTCTCCCCGGCACCCAATCTCATCCGGGCAGCTCCCCTACGTTTGCGATCCTGCACATTGATTGCAGTCTGCACAGACTGAGCACACCTCAGCCGCACCATAGCCCACCCTCAGCGGCGGCCGATTGTCTTTTCGGGCGGACTTTCTGCCCACTTTCTGCCCACAAAGCGGCCAAAAAAGGGCAGAAAACGGCGCCGGAAGTGGCCAGAAACAGCCCGCCGGCCCTATTGTGTGATTTATGGCCAAGGAGGGGGAGCGAGTGGGTGTGTCTGGGGCTGTTTCTGCAGACCTGCGGGCGGAGACTGAGAATATTTGCTTTGGGCTTTGCCCAGTTTAAGCCCACTGGTAGAGCGAGGGGCCGATTTCCGGCCCGGAATCGAGCGCCTTTTGGCGGATTTGGAGCCTGTGGGGCGTGTTTCGAGGCGCGTCTCTAGTGCTTGTTGTTATTGCGCTGTTCTCGTTGGCTCGACTCACGCTTAATGGCACTTTAATGGCGCCGCTCGAGCGCCAATCTTTCGCTATTAATTATTGATCCGCATTGAGCGAGGGGCTGAAAATTTGAACAAAATTAAAAGCCAGCCACCAAAGCGGATCAAGTTGCGTCCGGACTTGAGCTGGAGTCTTCGGACCTAGTCTGGAGCCTCAAAATTGGGCTTCATGTTTCCCCAAGCGCCAAGCTCGAGCGGAAAGCAAGCTCGCGACCAAGCAGCAGACTGCCTCTGGCTGGCCCGGCACAGTGCGTCCAAAGCATAGCTGCGGGCGCGAGCTTGCCACTGGCTCGCTGGCGGCCGCCAAGCCAAGTGGCAAATGATTGGCCTTGATTGAGTTTTTGCGCCCTCTCCTCCTTTCTGCAAGACTAGCCCCCAAACTAGTTGCTAAATAATTGAGACCCGGGCCACTTGTTTCAAAATTCCCTCTCGCTCCACTGGGCTAAGGTTCCCTCTCGGCTGCAAACTTGGGCTCCTCTAGGCCAAACTTTGCAGCAATAACAACCGTAAGAGGCTTATCAATCATCTCGGGCGGCCGGATCTTGGCGCGAGCTTGGCGCAAGCTTGGCGCACTTGGCCAGCTCGGAACGCCCTCCTCGAGCGAAGCACTCGAGCGCGCCCCTCAAGAGCCGAGGATCTGGATTAGCAGCAGCTCGTCTGGCCCTGAAACTCGGCGAGCTCAGGCTGGTCTCAGGCGAGCGCTCGCTCGGCGCACTTCCTGCACTCTGGCCCTAGACTGCGGCCACCCAGACGCATCAATTCAAAGCCCCAGCTAATCTAAACAACGCTGCTCGCTTGCCAAACTGGCGCGCGCAATTGGCTAGACACTGGCCCCAATTGGGCCAGTCTCTAGGCGTGCTAACTGGCACGCGCTCGTTTCCCTGGCTCGCCGCAAACGACGCGCAACAATCGATCTTATTCGGCTAAATAATCGGCCCCAAATTGCTCGATTATTGTCCCGCCTCCTCAGACTAAAGGCAGACGCACAAGCATTTGGGTGGCGCAACTTCCACTTGCGCCTTCACCTGCCGCCCACCGGCCACTGTGTCTGCTGCTTTCGGCTGGCGACCCTCAGCAACGAGCGTGAGAGTGTAGACTACAGATAGTCTGTGGAAATCCATCTTAGAGCTAGTCTTCCGCATTGGGGCCCTGTGGAGCCACATTGTTGAGTAAAACAGCGACCCAAACTGGCCGGAGATTATTTATCCACTTTGCCAACATTCTAACAAAGAGCAACGAAGACTCTCACAGGCGGCATGTGCTCCGCGTGTCTGTTGCGAGCGCCCCCCGCCGAACGAGACACAGTGGCCCCTTCCTGTTGGCCGATGGAGAAAACAAAGCTGATGAGGCGCGTGTGTCATCAAAGTCATCATCAGAGGCCGGCTGTGTGTGTCTGTGGGGCGTCCCAGTGGCTTGGCGCTGCTCTCGTGTGGAAGCTGGTTGTGAGAGGCTGTTTGGTGCAGTCGCCAGAAGAGAGCAGCCGCAGAGCTGAGAGGAGCCCGCCGGAAGAGGCGCACAACTTTGGCGGCCGAGCTAAAATGCATTGGAGCGTATTCGCGTGCGTCTGTCTCTGTGTGTGGCGTCCGTTTTTCTGTTTGCACAAAGCAAACACAAAACTGCACACAACTGGCCAACTGCAGAGGCCCCACAGACAGTCTCTAGTGCAGACAGTCCGCACTACAGACAGACACACGCAAGAGCCAAACGCATTGGCCAACCATTGGCCGAGGGAAAATTAATTCCACAAAACCAATTCGGCTTATTATTATTATTACTATTATTTGATATTTATTGTCCCCGTCGAATGGCGAGCGGCCCCAATTCGTTTCGTTTCATTTCACTCCATTTTCATTTTCCTTTCCATTTTCCTTTTCATTCTCTTTCTCCTCTCTCAATCGGCCGCCATTTTTCCCTCATCAGCCCCAGTTGTCCACCCACAACCTCTGGCCAAATGCCAGCCAAATGCTAGCCAAATGCTGGCCAAATGCTGGCCAAACGTAGCCCAAGTTCGTGCGTGCGTGCGTGTGCCCGTGTGTCAATCTGTTGCAGCTCAGATCAAAGCAAGAGGATTTCCGGAAATCGTAAATAATAATAATACTTCTCTGCCAAACGGTGCAAAGTGAGGCAACTCACAGACCTCACAGTATCGTGCGTCTGCCTGTGAGAAACTGCACTTTAGGATGCACTTTGGAGTGGAAGTTTCTCTCAATTTCTCTCAATTCCGCCCAATTTCGTCCAATTTTGGCCCAATTTCAGCCCAATGCAAATCCCAAGCACCCAGAATGCGCGCAAGACTCACTGACTCAAGACACGAGCCTCCAAATCGGCGCTCGTGCTCGTATATAATAAGGAGAATAATAATCAAAACTTCAAGTGGCTCCTTGTGGGCCCACGATGGACAGAGATCGGGCCGTAAACTGGGAAGGAAATGGGCCAAGGATGGTGTGTTTCTGGCGAAGGGGGAGGAGCCGGGCGCGAATTAATTCAATTTGTCAGATTGAATTATCAGCCGTCTTTGTGCGCGCAAAAGTGTGCCCCCAAAGTGGACGCCACTTTTCTCTCTATCCTTAGGGCAAAGCACCAAGAGAGAGACACACACATTCAGATGTCAGGCACGTCGATTGTGGTCGTTTGTCGGGCGCGCGTGTGTCATACTTCGGCCGCTTGGCAAGGGCCAGCCGCTCGTCCAAAGCTGCTCCAAAGCTGCTCCAGAGATGGTCCAGAGCTGGTCCAAATCATGCGGGCCGCCCATTGCTGCGGCGGCCCAATTCGAGACTGGCCATCGGACGCACTCTCGAGCGCCCAAAGACGCACTAAAGTCGTGACCAAATGTCGCCAAAGTGGCCAGTTGAGGCAGAATAGAACGCAGACCAGGAAGAGAAAGCAGAGGACGACGCGGAAACAGAGCGCAAATTTGCACCACTCTCGGTGGACCACCGCGCACTTCCGGTGGGCGTGTGTCTCTGCATGTCTTTTCGTGTGTGTGTTCGTGTGTGTTTCTGGGGCGCAGGTGCGAGAGTGGGAGACTTGGAGGAGAAGGAGGGCGAGTGGGCAGAGGCGGGAGTTTTATGGGCGAGCGTGCGAGAGTTAGATTATTCCTGCGCGTGCCGCTTGCCTTTTGCGCGCCAGCCTCTTTATGCGCCGCCACTTAGGCCCATTACTCGGGCACACCGGACGAAGTGGGGCCACTGGAGCGCTCGGACGGCCTTTTGTCGCCTTTGTGTCGCCTCTGCGTCGCCTTAGCGTCGACTCGCTCGGCTGGCTGGCAAGCGAGCAGGCGAGCGAGCAGGCGGCCAGTTGGGCGGCAAGACGAATAGGAGGAAACAAAAGTAGATTGTCGTTTGATTAGTTGCAGATGTTGTTTGCGCCTCCCTGTCCGCTTGG
>Ga0268247_10000373_pt1 | contig 15508 bp, 14 predicted proteins | sample AgamicOrMae_FD_200245 | JGI IMG/M metagenome (GOLD analysis project Ga0268247, IMG submission 200245) | Agave microbial communities from Guanajuato, Mexico - Or.Ma.e (v2) (version 2) | ecosystem: Host-associated > Plants > Phyllosphere > Phylloplane/Leaf | place: Guanajuato, Mexico | collected...
ATGAAAAGGGCCCCACTTTGGCGGCAATATTTTGACAAGTGGGCGCGCCCCCACAGGCAGAGAGAGACGCCACGAGGAGAGCAGAGCAGAGGAAGAGCAGAAGCAAAGAGGCAGCCCGCATGAGATGGCCCGCGGCGCTCCGATTGGCCAATTTTGCATTCATCGCAGTTCTAAGTGGGCCCAAGTGGGCGCAGTGCACCGAGCACAGTCTCTAGTGCACCAAGCACAGTCTGTCCTGCACTAAGCACAGTCTGTAGTGCACTAAGCAGCACCAAGCAGCAGCGAGCGAACTTTTCTTCTTTCTTCGTCCATCCTTAGTGCGCGTCCAATGGCCTCACATTGGCAGCCGACGACTGTGTTCACTGCGCTCACTGTGCTTAGTGCACTGCCTGCCTGTCCACTGCGCAGCCTGAATGCACCATTCACTGCGCACATTAATGGCCAGTTTGTTTGCGCGCCACTCCACCGGCCGCCCACTTCCTGCCGCCCTCCTCGAGCCTCCGTCTGTCTGTCTGTCTGTCTGCCTGTCTGTCTGTGCGTCTGTCTGTCTGTGCGTCTGTCTGTCTGTGCGTCTGTCTGTCTGTCTGTGCGTTTGCCAGCGGCCAGCCAGGCCGAAGCTTAGCTGCGGGGCCCATGATCTGGCCACTGGGCCGCAGTCAATTAAACGGCCGCCGGAGACTGAGCGGCGCCAAAGCGGCAGACTGTTTGCGGCCCAACAACAACCGACTCAGTCAAACTGCCCCTTAGACTGTGTGTCGAACTGGCGCGCGCGAACAAACAAACCGCCAGATCCAGAGAGGCGCCCACTTGCGCCCCACGCGGCTCAAAACTCGCACCTGTTTGTCCATTCGTCCAATCAAGGTGACGCTCGAGAAAGGCCGAGCGGCGAACTGCAGAACGAGGGCGGCAAGCTCAAAGGACAACCATCGTCGACCATTGTCTTGGGCTTTCTGGGCTTTCTGAGCGGCGGCAGACTGTCTGTGGTGGAATTGTGAGCAAAAGTGAGGCTTGTCTGTGCAGTGAAAGCGCCGCTCACAAGCCCAAATGGAGACGCCCAATCGAGAAGGAAAACGAGGGACACTTGGCGGCCAGTTTGCGAGATGGAGAAATCTTGCAGCGACACTAATAATCAAATCGCACCTACTCGCCGATTCAATTCGCCCATTTAAAGTGTGTGAGAAAGAGTGCCATTATTTGTGGCCACTTCTCGCCTCTCTTTGCTCTTTGGTCTTTGCTCTCTCTCTCTCTCTCTCTGCAGCTCGGCCGCCTCAAAGGAGCGCACTCTTCTCAGAGGGCAACTTGCGAGCCTCCAATGTGCACGTCTCAGCTGCTTTGTGCGCCTCCTTGTCTGTGCCGCTCAGTGCAGGCCAAGAGCTGCAACAGTGGACCCTTAGCTGCGGCTCCTTAGCCGCCCAATGAGCAGCCCAAAGGTGGCCAAAGGCGCCCGTTTGGGTCCAATTCTAATTCCAAACCAAACTCGCCTCCAAATGCCCAATTGGAGAGCGAACCACCCAAAGCCAAGGCTCATTTCGGAGCCCAATCCCAAAGTGCAAAGCCCAAAGAGGAAGCAGAGAAAGAGGAAGACGAACGGTTTGCGAAGTGGCGAGGAATCAGCACAATTTGCTGCTCAGGGGCGGCCCTTTTGCCTTGGGCCAGGCGGCCAATCTGGTTCGGCGCGCGCTCCTTGTCCTTGTTGCTGGGCGGCCGAGTTGCTTCCGCTGGACAGTGGCCAGCATAAAGCAGCGAGCATGAAGCATCAAGCATCAAGCAGCAGAGACGAGCGGCAGACTGAGTGGCGCGCAGGTAGTCCAAAGCGGAGGAGGCGCAAAGGGCACCAGCAGGACCAGAGGCGAGCAGTAGTAATAAGTAAACAAGTTGCTCTCCTGCCCGGGCCTGCACTATGCACTACTATGCACTGTGAACACTGCACACTGTAGACTGCGAATAGTGCACTGTGAGCTCTGTATTGTGAACACTGCAGACTGCACTCTGCACTCTGCACTCTGCACTGTGCGCATCGAACACTGTCTGCGGCCAGAGAACTGCGGCCGACTCTTAGGGCCTGTGCGCTGCATACACTTTCTGCATACACTTTCTACATGCAGTTTCTACATACAGTTTCTACATACAGTTTCTACATACTGTTCTGCGCACAGTGCGGCCCCATCCAAAGGTGCACCATGCAAAACGGGCCCCGACGACAACATGTTGCTGGCCGCCCGCAACTCGCATGCCCAAATCGCCACTTATTGGCCAGCGCCGATCTGCAGCGAGCCCGCGCGTCGTTCCTGGTCGGGCCCGCCGACCAGGAAGGAGAAGGGCTGCCCTCTGGCCAGGTATGCGCAGGCGACACTTTGGGGCCCTGTGCATGTCCGGGCGGCTGCTGCTTGGCTGTGCTAGTCCGCTGCTAGTCCGCTGCTAGTCGTCGGCTGGTCGGCGGCCACTCTCTGCTGGCTGCACACGAGCGGCTGAGGAATGTGTCGCGTTGCTTTGCCGACAGAAGCCCGTTAATTGTCCTACATTGGAGGAGGAAGCAGAGGACGCGCGCGCGCTCGGGCCCAGAGCAGCGAGCGCGTCCCTTGCAGGCCCGTTCGTCTGTTGTAATGACCGGCGTCAGAATGTCTGCCGGGCCCGGTAAACAAACTCGCAAATCAGGAGGGGCCAAAGGGAAGCCTTTGGACTAGCTGCAAGCCGCCCGTTTCGCCGTTCGCGCCACTCCAGCCGTGCAGCTTTGGATCGGAATTTCGCCCCCGCTTTTCCGTCTGGAGCTGGACGCTGCTTCGAGCAGGTTCCTGCTGCTCTGCGGCGGACTCTCCTCAACTCTCCACAAGGCTCGGCTCGCCTGTGACGAGGAGGAGCGCCTCTTCTTCACAATTCTCGCTCTCGGCTGGCACACACACACAGACAGACAGACAGACAGACGGACGGACGAACAAAAAGGACGCTCAGACTTGGCCAAAAAGGTTACAGGAAAAGGGCGCCACACTGTCTCGGGCGCGCCGGTGCACTAGTGTGTGTTTATCTTAATCTCTTGGCCGCGGCCACTTTTTATTTTATTCAACTCCGCAGTCTCTCTCTCTCTCTCTCTTTTGCACTCGCAGTCTCGGCCCGCCACGCCCACTCGCAGCCGCGCGGGCCGAGCCGCCGGCGAACGCGCGCGCACATTCGGCCCCACGCTTATAGTGCGGCGCGCGCGCACGCAACCCGCTCTGCCCGCGCCACGCCCCCCTGCTTTGCGAGCGGGCGCGTTTCGGCGCACGTGAACACGTTCGAGCTTGGGGCTCCTCTCGCGCTCAGTGAGTCACTGTGAGCCCCTGTGAGCCTATAATGTTACATGAGCGGCGTGGGAATGGACGAGTAGTAGTAGTGGTAGTTGTCTGCTACGAAGGCGTGGTGGTGGTTGGCCAGATACTGGCTCTGCTGTTGCTGGTAGTAGGCGGCCTGCTGCTGCTGCTGCTGCTGTTGCTGGTCCGCATTGGCCGGGCTGTTGCTGTTCGCCGCCGCCGAACTTCCGGCCGAGCTCGCCTGCTGCTGCTGCTGCTGCTGGGGCGGCGTGGGCGTCTGCTGCTGCGGCTGGCCCACCGCCGGCGACTGTTCTCCGCTGGTGGTGGGCGTGGCTGGCTCTGGGCCGCCGCTCGCATTGGCCAGCTTCCGGTCGAGCTCGAGGGCCGCGCGATGTGTGGGCGAGCTGGCCGCCAGTTGCGTGTCCAGCTTGACGGGTGAGGAAGCTTCATTGTGTTGCTGCTGCTGTTGTTGTTGTTGCTGCTGTTGTTGTTGTTGTTGGAGTTGGAGGTGGGCCTGGACTGCGGCGACCACAGCCTGCGGGTGAGGGTGCTGGTGGTGGTGCGTGTGGGCGGCCGCGTTTGAAATGGGGCCCGTTTGGTGCGGCTGAGCGTGGCTTAGGGCTGGCGCGTGGTGCTGGTGCACGCCCGGGTGGTGGTGCAGGGCGAGCTGCGGGTGCTGGTGCGCGACTGCCGCGGCGACTGCGTGCGCGTGCTGCGGATGGTGCACGGCCGCGTGGTGCACGCCGGCCTGGTGCGCACCCAGGTGGCTGGCGGCTGCGGCGGCCGCCTGCAAGTGTTGCTGGTGCTGGTGCTGGTGCTGCTGCTGCTGATGGTGGTGGTGGTGGTGGTGCAGGTGGTGCTGTTGCTGCTGCTGGTGCAGCTGGTGCGCGTGGTGCTGCTGGGCGTGCGAGTGCGAGTGGGAGTTTAGGTGCGAATTTGGGTGCGAGTGCGCGTGCGTCTGCCCGTGACTGTGGCTAAGGTGTTGCTGGTGCTGCGCGGCCGCCGCCTGCACCTGCTGGTGCTCGAGCTGCCCTTGGTGCTGGTGCAGGTGGTGCGCCTGGTGCTGCGCTTGGCTTGGGTGCTGGTGTGTCTGCTGCTGCTGCTGTTGCTGCTGGTGGTGCTGCTGGGCTGCGGCCAGGTGGGCAGCTGCGGCCGCCGCCGCCGCCGAGCTCGCGTGCTGCCCTTGGTGCTGGTGGGCGCCCATCATCTGGTGGTGGTGCTGGTGGTGCTGCTGGTGGTGGTGGTCGAGCTGCGCGTGTCCTAAGGGCAGCGAGTGGCCGCCCAGCTGCGTCTGGTGCACGGCGGCCTGTTGCTGGTGCATGGGGCCGGCCGCGTGTCTGCCCAGTGCGCTGCCCAGCTTGTTGTGCGCGCCCCCCAAACTGTGCCCGTGCTGCTGCTGCCCGTGCACCGTCTGCTGGTGCATCTGCTGCTGCGACTGTTGTGACTGCTGCACCTGATGCGCCGCCGCCTGATGAAGAACCCCAGTCGTGCCTCCTCCACTCCCGAGGACTTGCTCAAGCGCGGTGGGCGTGGCTGCGCTCGACGAGGGCGTGGTGGCGGCCGAGGAGGAACTGTGCTGGCTGCTGCCCAGAGGAGCTTGCTGCGAGACTGCCGAGGCTGCGGCGGCGGCGGCGGCAGCAGCAGCAGCGGCGGCAGCCAGTTGCTGCTGAATGGAGGCCTGGCTCACCTGCGTCTTTTGGCTGCACTTGAAGCGTTTCTGGCGGCGCAAGTAGCAACCATTCTCGAACATGCCCCCAGAGTCTGGGTGCAGAGTCCAGAAGCTGCCCTTTCCGGGCTTGTCGGGCGTTCGCGGCACCTTGACGAAACAGTCGTTGAAGGAGAGCGAGTGTCTGATTGAGTTCTGCCAGCGTTGTTGGTTGTCTCTGTAGTAGGGGAACTCGGTCATGATGAATTGGTAGATGTCGTTCAGCGTGAGACACTTCGACTGGCTCTTGTTGATGGCCATGTAGATGAGACTGATGTAAGAGTAGGGCGGCTTGCTGTGCTGCTGCTGCTGCTGCTGGCCACTGCTCGCCGTCTGACTCGCCACAGTCGAGCCTCCGCAGCCACTCTGCTGGCCTCCACCTCCACCTCCATCACCTGGACTCTGGTGGTTCGACTGAGCTTGCGACTGTGTTTGGGACTGTGTTTGGGCCTGAGACTGCGACTGGTGCAGGTTGTGCTGCTGCTGCTGAGCTTGGACTTGTGCTTGCGTCGTCTGGTTGTGATTGTGATTCTGGTTGTGATTAAGACTATGGTTGAGACTATGATTGAGACTGTGACTGTGATTGAGACTGTTACTGTTACTGTTACTGTGACTGTGATTGTGGTGCTGGTTGTGGCTGGTAGCTAGCTGGTGTTGCTGGTAGCTATACATGCTGCTCGCTGTTTACTTTGTCACTTGTTTGTGTTTAAAAGGGCCGCTTTGTTTGTTGTCCAATCGCCAAGATCAACTGAACTTGGGCCAATCCGCTCGCCTGATTCTTTCTGTCCACTTTCTCTCTCTCTTTCTCTTTCCACTTTCAATCCTCGTCGCCCCTTCCTCTATTTTCTTTCTCCTCTTCAGCCGCTCGTCTCCACTGGTTCCCCTTGGCTTGTTGTCCTTCTTGTGTTGTTGTTGCCGTTGTTGTTATTTTCCTCTCTTGTTGTCCTTCTTGCTTGTTTGCGTCTGGCCGCCAGTGCGCGTTATATCTTAGCCGCGCGATTCCAGCTCAGCGCCAATCGAATATGCACCATTTGCCGGCTCACTCTGAGGTGCGCCGCTCGTCCTTCTCTCTGTTCTAACCAATACCAATGCTCTGCCCAATGCTCTCCAGCCGCACGGACCAACCGCCGCCCTCGACCTGCCTTGTGAGTGTCGCACACACACAGTCCCTCCTTTGCTCTGGCACGCAGAGCAGCGGCACACCACTCGCGCATGCGCACTCGCCCATCAGTGGCCTGTCGCATCAGTGGCCAGGCCGAGCATCTGCAGCACTCTCTGCGCGTGCGCCCTCGTCCTAGCCCGCCGCTTTTCCCCCCGAGCGGCGAACTGCAGTCTGCGCGCAACACACAGACGCGTCCCCCGCGCGCTCCTGCCAGTCAGCACCAGTCTCTCGCTTGCAACAGTGCAGTGCAGTGCAGTTCACTGCAGTTCAGCGCCAGCCTAGTGCTGCCACCATGCAGCGCACTCGCACACGTGCCCTTAGCTTGCCCTCTGCAACAGTCTAGACCGTCGTCCACGCGCGCCACCACAACAACGCCAATCGAGCTCTCAGCCAAACACGCAGACCAAAAGACCAATTAACAACAACCATCAACAGTCTCTCCCAAGCGACCGCCGACTGCCGACTGGCAACTGGCGCTCGTCTCAGCCTCTCTCTCTCTCTGGCCGTCTGGCGCCCTCTCGTTCTCTCGCTTCGTCGCTCTGTCGTTGGCCACCTAATCTTGATAAGCGAAGAGCCGTCCGACGTGGCTCTTCGATCGGTCGGCACGCGCCGCACACTGCCATTAGCATCAAATTGGCGTCAATTGGACGCAGTATCCACACGAACCAATTCGGCGCTCGATCATCCCAAATGCTCGGCCAAACTGCGCCGGCAAACCACTGCAAAACGATAACTCGGAAACGGGATTAGCGCCTATTCTTATTGGCGCCTGAGACTGTCTAGGGACAGACACTCTTTGGGGGGCTTGATTTAAGGTGATTTAAGGTGAAAAAGTGTAAAAGTTGGCCCATTTTGATGAGCCGGACGAGGATCATCAACTGCTCTCAACTGCTGCTGACCTCTGGCAGTTTGTCGCGCGCCAAACTGCCTCTTCTCTTCTCTCTTCTGATCCACTTTCACCGGCGCGCCAATTTGCGATTAGCAAACAAAAGAGAACACCACTTTCCTCCAAACCAGCACCCAAGGCCAATCCATGAGAGCCACTGGCCCAAGACGGAAGTGAAATTTGACTCTCCGGCGTGGAAAAGCATCAACGAACGGCTCATCATCACCATTTGCTCCACTTCCTTCCGACTGGTTACTTTTCAGCTCAGCTCAGCTCGCTCTCAGCCAAACGGTTTTCTCTCAGCCCCCGACTGTGCCCTTGCGCCTCCTCGCCGCTCAACAGGCAAAGGAAACGTAGCGGACCTCTTGGAGCTGCTTGTTGACGCTGGAAAAACAACAAGTAGTTTAATGGTCGCACAACATCCGGCTGACTGTCTGTCTCACTTGGCGCGAGTCTGCCACTGTGCGTTTGTCAATTTAATGGACCAGCAGCAGAAAGGCGACGGCTTAGCTGTGGGCCGTCGTCTCTGCGCTAGTCCCTCTCGCTGCTTTCCCCCTCCTGCAGATTGCCCCTCGCAGCTGAGGAGCGTTCGCTGAACTCTTTGCTCCAACTAACTCGCTGCAACTGGCTCTGCTTGTCTCTGTCTGCCTTTGCCTGTCTCTGCCCTGCTGGCTCCTACAAACTGCAGCGAACTTTGGCAACGAACAATTCGGCCAAATTCTTGCACAATCAATCAACGCACGCAGCGAATCTCTGTGATGCGACCAGCGCCAAAGTTCGCCCGCAGTTCGCCTATTTGGTCGCGCGCAATTGAGCGCCGCGCTCAAGGTTCGCTCCGATCGAGTTGCCTAATCCGCTTTATGTGTTCGCGCGCTCGCAAACACAACCGCTGCTGCTGCTCCTTGGCTCGCGCGTCCTTCAGGACTGAGGCTGAGCCGCCGGCTGAGGGCCCGCACGTTTGGGGCACACGTTACGCGCCCCACGGCGAACAAAATGCACCGGCCGCTCTCAGTCCTCGTCCTAGTCCTCGTCCTCGCCCTCGGCCCACTTTGGGCCCATCTTTCGCCCCCTTTTCGGTTCGCGCCCACAAAAGCAGCTCCCAGCGAATCGTCCCACATTCGCCGGCCCAGCTGAAAACATGCGGGCCTCGCATCAGCCCCGCAACACAGCGAACACTCGCTCTGTCCCACACCCAACCACCACCACCGGGCGCAATCTGGCCTTGCCCCTAAGCTCTGGGGCAGCCTTTTTGGATAGCCGCGAGCTGCTCCATCGCGCCGAAACAGCCCAGCAGCAGTGTGCTCCAGTGTGCCATCGCACCCCAACATTGGCACATTGCTGCACCGGCAACACACGAGCTGCTCCACACGGAACACACCTACCACATGGAACACTTTTGCTGGCCCTAAGAGGGCGCAAAGTTTGCCTAAAGTTTGCGCTAATGCGATTAAAGTGAAACGTGCACCGTCGCCTTTTGGGGAGAATGTCTCTTGTGCGATGTGCCAGTTTGGGGCATTTTTCCATCTCTTTCCAACCAATTCAACCGATTTGGACACTCCCAATCCAGTGCCACAATGGGCCACACACACACGCAATACTTGCCGATACTTTGCCCAACCAAAAGTGCTGCTGCTGTTTGCTCGAGCTCATCCAATTGAGATTCATCATCGTCCTGTTTGTTTGTCATCATTTTGCTGCTGCCTCTGCCACCAAGAAGGAAAGTCTCTAGTTTGCGCGCGTGGGCGTGCCAGTGGCCAGCCTGGCAGCCAACTGACAGCCAGCCAGCCGCAGACTAGCCTGTCTGTCAGTTGCCGGCCGTCTGACCATTGCACAGGTCGGCCCCCACAGTTCACCGATCGGCCGTTTGACGCCTCCTAAGCTGCCCAGTTGGCTGGCCGCAAGTCCGTCCGTCTGTCTGACTGACTGTCTGTGGGCGGCCAATGGTCAGTGTGCGGCCTCTAAAGCTTACCTTTGGGGCACCTGGCAACTGAGATCTGGGCCACGAGCTGTCCCAATGATCTCAGTGAGCCGACCGGGTGGGAGTGTGTGTGGCGTGTTTGTGGCCACGATTAAAAGATGAGCAGTCAAACGTCAAGGAGGAATCAGAAAAGAGTCAGATGTCACTCATCGCATCAAGTCGAGCTTATTTTGTATCTGTTTCTCTAATTTGCTCGCCTCACTGCCTGTCCTAAGGGCAGAGAGCGCGAGAAGAGCGGCCGAAAGTGCGAAAAAGTGGCCCAGTTTGGGGCCGCAGTCAGTCTGTGGCAGCTGGACGCGCCCTCAACTTGGCCGCAGACTGTCCTCGACTGGCCAAGAAGGAGGAGCAGCCGCGCGGGCGCCAACAATTGTCTGCGGCGCTCGCCTTTGAGTGCGCACCTCTGGGGCCACTGACTGGCGGCAGAAACAATGCTGAGGCCCCAAGCTGAGGTATTTGGGCCCCGGATCGAATTCCAGTCCCCGAGGCTTGTCTGTGGGCTCCTCTGCGGCCTGTTGCTCGCGGTTTCAGGAAAGCGAGCCGGCAGAAGGCAGAAGGAAAGGTGCCCCTCGGCCGCCCGGGACCAGGTTGGCTCCGGCGCTTCGTGGCGGCAAATTGAGTGCCGTCTAGGTGGGGCTAAATGCTAAATGGGCCGCCTGGTTGCCCCTTAGGGCTCCTAAGGGCCAGCTCGGGCGCGCACAAATGGGCCTGCCGCAGTGAAGTCGCGCCCACATGCACACTGCGCTCCATTTGGGCTGCTTTTGCGCTGCGCCAGTTCGGCGGCCGCTTGTTTGTGCGCTGAACGCCAGTGCACAAACGAATGAGAGAATGAGCGCCACTGCACAAGAGGCAGCTTGGCCCAGTGTGCAGTGAGCGCGCCTTTATAGTGCGCAGGGACGAGCTGCGCTCAACTGTTCTGCGCTCAAGTCTGTTCTATTTGGCCGCCGCTGTGCCGGCGAACTTTCAGCAGTTCGCCAGGCTCGTCCTGCGCGCACTGCCAGTTCTGTGCGCGCGAAAGGCGCACATTTGTTGTGCACAGCGCGCAGAAAGCAGCAACAAGCCGCACACAGTCCACAGTGCACACAGAAGGCGCCTCTCCGGCGGCCCAAGACGCGCCCGAAGAGAGCAAAGCAGCGGCCAGTGCCACTTGGGCGCTCCCGGTCACTCACATGGCCTTCAGGGCGCCCGCCGACTGCACTATATTGGCCCAGCGGCCACTTGTTGAGCTCTTGCGAGCAATTTCTGCCGCGTTTCAATTTCTGACGCCCGCCAACAAGCGGCCGGCGACCAGCCGCAAGCAGCAAGCCGCACGAGCAAGAGCAAGACTGTGGCCGCCGGCGAGCGCGAGTGCGTCGAACCCGAGCTCCAGCCGAGCAAGTGTCGCCTCGAGTGCAAGTGGAGCTGGAGCGACTTGTGGCTTATTGCCTATTGCTTACTGCTTACTGCTTATTGCTCAGCTCTGGAAGTGAAACTGCATTGGTTTGCGAGTCGCACGCTCGCTTGGTGGTCCTGGCGGCACATTGTTGTTGGCGCGCTCGCTCGCCACTCGCGGAACCTTCTCTCTTCTGTCTCTCTTCTGCCCTCTTCTGCCTTCCTCCAGCTGCAGCCAGCCGCCCGTTCGAGTGGATTGTCCGAGTGGTGGGCGAGCTAGTCTGCGGCAAAGGGCCAAGCGGCAAAAGTTGGCCCGGCCGTTTGCTTTTGATGAGGCTCGTTGTAGGCCCAGTGGGCCGATGATGATTAGCACTGGTCGGAACTGGCAACTGGCGACACTTGGCCCTTCGTGTGGCGCGTCCTTGTCTCTCTCTCTCTTTCTGCGCGCTTGTCTCTGTCTGCGCTCACTTCTGGCAACTGTGAGCAGTGCCGAGCGAGCAACGAGCAGCCACAGACTTCCAATTGGCAGCGAGCAGAGAGCGCAAACAATTGGCTCGCTCAACAACTGGCCAGCGCGCGCCCAAAACTCAACTGGCTCACAAAACGCTTATCAATTTCTGGATCTAAATTGCAACTGGCGCGCTTTGTGCTCTGGCCGAGCAACAAGTGGCACAGACTCTCTTCCTCGCGCTCACCCCAAGCGTCCTTGTGTGCCGCCTCGTCTGGCCGGCACTTTGCGGCGCTTTGCTCAACCACAAGCGTCACAAAGACTCGCCAGCCGCCACTTGTCTCTTTGTCTTCTTTCCAACAGTTGGACATTGGCCCTCGCCTCTTGCCTGTCGACTGTTCACGCTCCACAATGGACGCCCAATAATCGACGCTAGACACTCGTTTGGTCAACCTCGGCAACTGGAAACTGGCGAGTGGAACTTGAGAAACTTAACACTAGAGACTAGAGACTAGGGAGGCTGCCCCATCGAGCAGTTGGCCGTGCGCGCGAGCCAGAAGGAAGCTCTCTTGCTCGCTTTCCTAAGGAAGAAAACCGCAAGTGGACAGTGCGCGACGCAACAGCTGAATGTTCCATTAGGCTCCATTAGACTCCATTAGGGGAAAATGTGCGCCCATTTATGGGGAACGAAAATGGAAAAATGGGGCAAAAATTGGTGACAAAGTGGGCGAGTTGAAATTTCACGCTCTCTCTTTTTCTGTGTCTCTTTGAGTGCGGCGAACCTTTGCGCTGGTTGAGAGCGCAAAGAACTGAATTTGTCTCTCTGCATGACTGTCTGCGGCAGACGAGCGGCCGGCGAATGTTGTCGCCCGCATGAAATTTGGCCGTTTGCGAATCTGTGCGAGTTGGAGACAGTCTGTTAGTGAGAGACAGTCTTTCAGTGCGAGAGACAGTCTGCCAGTGTGTCTGCCAGTCACAACACGCAGGCCTAAGTTGCGCGCCACGAGAAAGCAAGGCCGAATTTTTGTTCGCCCAAAGACTAAAGACTGTCTCCGACTGACTGCGTCACGCAGAGACCAGCAGCTTGCATGAATCATGAGCCAAATTGGGCAACAGACTGTCTCTGGCAACTCGACTCCAGCCAGTCTCTCGTGGCCCCTCCACAAGACTAGCTCTAAGGGCCGGCCGCGCACTGAGAAAAAGGCCGAGTTGCGCTCTCTCGAGGCCGCAAAATGGCCCCAAATGGCCCCAACTCGACTCGAAATGAGCACCGAGCGGCAACTTGGGAATGCCACCCGCAACCAACTGGCTCAACTGGTGGCCACCATCAACAAGCAGCAACGAGCAGCAACCAGAAACGGCGCAATGCTTGGGCCTCATTGGAGAATCTGCCTTCTCGAGTCGAGCCAAGTTTGAACTGGCCGGCCAAGTTGGGAGCAAATATTTGACCAGAGCGCCACTCTAACTCGCCACTCGCCACTCGTTGCTCGCCTTTTTCCGCCTCTTATAGGCTGGCCCATTTGGTGGCCGCCAATGAATTGCCGATTGGGCCGCGCGCCACTTCCGTCCGGGCGACTGTGGCTCGGCTGGAGGAGGAGCACGAGCAGGACGAGTGGTGCTCGCCTCTTCCACTGGCGAGCCACGCGATGACGCCGCCGATCATTAGGTCTGCGGGTTGAGAGGGGCCAGCTCTGTGCGAGTGCGCGAGACTGTTGCCGGCCACTGATGGCTGCTGGTGGCCACTGTTGCCGCAGACTGTTGGCGGCGGGCCACCAGCGCAGGCGAGTGGGCGCGCGCCGAAGGAAGTCGCAGGCCCAGTTTTGCTGTAAGAATTCGAGCGGTAATTGAACGATTTTCGCCTCGCTTTTGTTTGTTTAATTGATCAAACAAAGGCGAATGGAGAGCTGCCTTTCTGGCCACTTTTGAGCAGCATTTCCAGGAGAAATATTGTGCCCCTTAGCCTTAGGAGGCTGAGCAGTGGTGAGCAGTGGGCAGCCAGTGACTAGGAAGCAGCAAGCAGCCAACGAGCAGAGACAGCCGGCCGGCGAGTGAGTGTTACACTTTAGGGCCACTTTGTGTGTGGTATGCGCCCATCATTGTGACTTTGGCCGTGAAATTGGGCCCAAGTTGGTCCCTTTTGTTTGCTCTGTTCGCCGCTGGAGCCCAATCCAATGGGCCCAATAGGCCCAATAGGCCAAGCGGCAGCAGCAGCATTGCATTGAGCCCACACTCCCACAGACTGTCTGCGGCCAACGAGCAGCAAGCAAAGAGCAGCCAAAAGAGCAGCCAAATCAAATCATCAAATATAGTTGACTCAATTGCCCTGCTCGTTGGCCGCGGGCAGCCCATAATCACGCGTCATCGGCCAGCAGAGAACAGTGGCTGGCTGGCTGATTCTAGTGTGTAGTGTGCGCCCACTTTGCTCGTTTTCTCCGGAAAGAGAAAAGAGAAGAGAAGAGTCCAAGTGGCCGAGCAGAGCAAACAGAGAGTGTGTGTGGCTGCCCAAAACGAACTCGAACTAGAATTCGAACTGGAACTCAAACTGCGAGTCCCAGTCTCAAGTTGGTCTTCAGCCAGTGAGCTCAGTCTCTGTCTCGCGGCAAAGCAAAGCAAACACGCAAACGAAGAGCCAGCCCAGAATGAGAAGCACAATAAGCATTTGCCAGCCGGCCCTAAGGTGTGGGCCTAGACAGTTGCGCGCCAAGAAATTCAGTGTTCGCGGCCGGCCGGCTGTCAAAACGGCAAAGTCAACAGCAAACAACAAGTAGCGCACACTCAGCCCCACAGACAGTCTCTCTCTCTTGAACTATCCTGAACTGTTCAGCTCCTTTTCAGCTCACTTTTAACACTTCACTTTGGGCCTCACTGGCAGCAGACCTAAGCTGCAACCAGAGCTGCTTAGAACTGTGCGCATTTGTCTGAGCTGAGCGTCAGACTGAGACTGAGACTGAGTTGAGAGGCAAACTGAGACTGAGACTGTCTCTTCCAACTTCTGTTTCAGATCAGGACTGGCAGCTCCAGTTGCTAGTAGAAGTCCCAATGAGAAGTGGAAACGGATTCCCAAATGGAAATTGAATTGCAATCGGAGGTGCAAATTGGGGAAGCGCACAACTTGCTTAAAGAGAAGAGAAAGCAAATGGAGAAAAGTGGCCAACTGGAATCCGCTAGCTCGTCTCTCTTGGCAATTTTTGGGCCAATTTTTCCAATGTTTGCCCAAAACAAAAAATAACAAGGTCAATAGTCATCATCGGTCATGGATTTGTATTGAGCGCGTTGGAATGGCTGGTCTCTCTCTGTCTCTATTTTGCTGCTCGTGTTTGACGTTCGTCTTGCTCTGCTCGTGTTGCTCTATTGGAGCCTCTGTGCAGCTTTTCTTTAGCTTCTGTGCAGCTTCTGTGCAGCTTCTGTGTGGCTTGAGGTGAGCATTTGTCTGGAATTTGGCTCCTTCCTGTTGGAATTGTGTGCGGCGAACAGTTTTTGCCAAACTCGCACTCAAACTCGCCCCAAACTCCAACCAGAAACAGTCCCGGGCGGCCACTTTGCCCAACGGGGAATGTCGCCCACTCAGCCCAGTCTAAGTGGCTCCACTAGAGACAGTCTGCGGCCAAGCTAGAGACAGTCTTCAGACAGTCTTCACTCTTCAAGCTAGTCGAGGGCGCCCAAGTGGCGTCTGGCCGCACCTGATTGCTGCGGCGGCATCGAGCACATGAGCGAGCTGTGCACGCGCCTTCCACTTTGGCCCGACAAGTGTCCTCCAGTGTCTGTCCAGTGGGCGAGCTGCTGAGGTTGGGCGAGCTCGCTTGACGAGTGGCCCCAATGGGCGAGAGGTCTTTGCGCGGCCGAAGACTGTTGCTGGCGGGCGACTGTCTGCGTGTGCTGCACTCTGCTCAGCCGCCGCTGCTCAGTCCAGGCCGAGCCCACACTCCACGAGCGCGACAACTGTTGGTGCTGCACTTGAAGCTGGCGAGCTTCTCGTTCTCGTTCTCTCTCGCCGCTCGACATCTGACACTGCTGCTGCTGCGTGTGGCCAAATGGGTGGCCAGTGGACGCGTTTGGGTGGCCGAAGGGCGACTGCTCGGCTTCCGGCCGAGTGGGCGCGCCGAACGCGAAGGGCTGCGTGTGGGCCGCCTGCTGGTGGTGGGCCAAGCTCTGGCTGGCAGTTGCACTCTGGTTCTGGTTCTGGTTCTGGTTAGAGTGGAGCTGGTGGGCGTTTTGCGCGTAGAAGGCGGCCCGCGTGTGGTCCGAATGCTCGTGGGCGGCCTCTGGATCGAGCGCGCACTGGATCATTGGCGTGGGGTCGTAGTCTGCGGGCAAGTAGGTGGCGCCCTCGTGCGGCTGCGAGCTCAAACAGCCGCCCAAATAGGCGCGCGGCTGCCCCTCTGCGTGCTCACTCTGCCCACTCGGCAGCTGCTCGCCGTACACCAGGCCTGCCAGACGGCCCGACTGGTGCCCGCCATCCACACACTGTCCGCCCAGGCCCGAACTGGAGCCCGAGCCGAAACCGGAACCGGAACAGGAAACGGGCGGCGGCTCGGGACTCTCGTTCGAGTGTTGCCTGAGACGCTTGTGGGCGCGCAGGTGTTTGCGCAACGAGCTGGGGTCAGTGTAGCGCTTGGAGCAGCCGCCCTGAGTGCAGGTGTACGGCTTGGGGTCCTTGTGTGTTTTGTGGTGTTTGAT
>Ga0268247_10000376_pt1 | contig 15484 bp, 11 predicted proteins | sample AgamicOrMae_FD_200245 | JGI IMG/M metagenome (GOLD analysis project Ga0268247, IMG submission 200245) | Agave microbial communities from Guanajuato, Mexico - Or.Ma.e (v2) (version 2) | ecosystem: Host-associated > Plants > Phyllosphere > Phylloplane/Leaf | place: Guanajuato, Mexico | collected...
TGGAGTGGCCGTTTCTGATAACCCCCTGAGTTTGAGAACAGCGGGGACAAACCACATCAATTTTTGCCATCAGTCATCCAAAAGGCAAAGCATACCAAAGCACTAAATTTGAGTCACGACCGAAAGATATGGTGACGGCTGACTCCCCGTTTCTGGATAACGGGCGTAATGCCGAGAATAATGCTGAAACGGTATTTGACCCTCAGTTATGTAAATCTGCTGACTATGAAAACAGCGTGTTTACCAATTATGTCTGTGACCGGGATTTGCAGGTTCAGCAATACTGCACCAGAACGGCGACGATATCCGGGCATTACGATACTAACAGGGTGAATAAGGAATACCCTCTGACTCTTACCCAGGCCAGCAGAGAAGATAACCGGGTCAGACTGGATTTTTCCCTGCCGGATGCAGGCATCATCACCAGCGCTACTGTAAAAATGGTGTATCCGGCCACGCCCTCTTACGAGGGATGGCCGCTGACCGTAACGGCACTTGGTGGCTCAGTGGTCATAAAGGCGGGCCAGTCGCCAGCCAGTCTGCCGGTGACAGATGCGAACGTGGCTGCCGGGCAGGGGCTGGTGCTTTACATTTACATTCAGACAACCGGTCATATGGATGATTACATCAACGGGATGATAAATAATCTGCGGAATGGAAAGCAGGTGCTGACGCTGGATGTGAAGATGCTAGCAAATACTCAGGTCTGGGTACCTGACATTGTCTGGTCAGAGAGTTGCCCGTTTGATAAAGCCGAAGGTAGCCTGACAGGCACGGAATGCACGGAGCCGGGCAGCGATAAAACCGTCACTGTTGACGGGCAGCAATACACTGTCCATCAGGACTGCTGGGCGTACCGTGACAGCTATCTGACCCAGAGCGAAAGTGAGGGAACCTGCGGAGCCTATATCCATAATCCGGCCTGCAATGTCGTCAATCAGCAGTGTGTGGATCAGGGGGATGGTGCCTGTCTTCACGCCAACGTCACCTATTCATGCGAAACAAAGACGAAAGGTGAGGGGCAGGTCTGTGGGGATGAACTTTTCTGTACCGATGGAAGCTGTGTGCTGGATAACAACGGCAAAAACGATATGTTCGCCAAAGCAGCATCGGAACTGGCTGCGGTGGCAGCGGCGGGCAGGGACGTTGCCGAACTGAACAGCAATGATGTGAAAATCTTCACGGGTAAGGGCGTGTCCTGCAAGAAGTTTGCCGCCGGGTTCAGCAACTGCTGTAAAGATTCGGGCTGGGGCCAGGACGTGGGGCTTGCCAGTTGCAGCAGTGAAGAAAAAGCGCTGGGTAAGGCCAAAGAAAAGCGGCTTACCGTCTATGTTGGCGAATACTGTAGTAAAAAAGCGCTGGGTATCTGCATTGAGAAAAAGCGTGGCTATTGCCAGTTTGACTCCAAACTGGCGCAGATGGTCCAGCAACAGGGACGTTCATGGCAGCTTGGGATTGGGTTTGGTTCAGGCAAGTCGCCTGACTGCCGGGGAATAACGCCGGAAGAACTCCAGAAGATAGATTTTTCAAAAGTTGATTTCTCCGCGTTCTATGACGACCTGAACAGTGGCAGTGATATTCCCGCTGATAATAATCAGATAGAGAAAATGAAAGACCGGATGAAAGCCATGTTTGGCCAGGGGAGCAGCCACTGATGCGAAAAGTCTGTTTTCTGATGCTCGCCGTTGCCGGTTTTATTGCGGGAAACGTCCGGGCCGGTGATACCCGGCTTGGGGGATTTCCCTACAGTGAGGCGCAGGGCTGGATCTGGTACAACGAACCGGTATCACCTGATGAGGACGAGCTGCCCTCAGCACCGCCTCCTTTGGTAATATCACCGCAAAATGCCACAGAACTGAAAGAGAAATTGCAGGCAGCGACGAAGGCTGCGCTCGATAAAGCGATCATGTTCCCTTCGGCTGAAAATTTCAGACGGTACAAACTGCTACAGGATTTCTGGGCTGAAAAAATATCTCAGTTTGCTCAGTCCTCAAAAGAAGCCTTACTGAAGTACCCCGAGCTGGATTACAACCTGCGCTACAGCTATTACAACGGAACAGCCAGCACCCGTCAGGCGATGCAACGCCAGCAGGAAAAAGACGCCATTAAAAAGCTGTCAGCTGATAACGGGCTGTTTTACTTCTACAGGGGGAAAGAACCGGTGGATGTGCTGATGGGGGTGGTTGTGCGCTCATTCGTCAGGGAGTACGGCATCAATCTTATCTGTGTGTCGGTGGATGGAAAAATTGCACCGGAGCTGCCCGGATCACGTCCTGATAACGGCCAGACAGGAGCCATGAAGGTAACGCATTATCCCGCGCTTTTCCTGGTCAATCCCCGCACGGAGGCTTACCAGCCACTGGCGTATGGCTTCCACTCCCAGGAGGATTTAGCCTCACAGTTCCTTCTGTTAGCAACGGATTTTGCACCGGGTTTTTAACCCGGTCAGCGCATGTCGGCCTGACGATATACCTCGCTGTCGTTGCGCTTGCCTACGGCGACAACCAGCAGAAGGATTTGATCGTCGATAACCTCATAAACAAGCCTGTAGCCGGATGAACGCAGTTTGATTTTATACCGGTTAGTTCTGCCGCTCAGTCTGGCCGAGGGGATATGCGGGTCATGCAGTCGTTCGGCCAGCTTCTTTTTAAACTGCTCACGGACGGTATGACCCAGCTTTTCCCACTCTTTCAGAGCACGTCTGTCAAAGGCCAGTTTATAGGTCATTAAGGTTTACGCTCACAATATCCGGTTTTTTCATACGTTCGTCTGCAACAGCGTTAAGTTGCGCATCCTCGGCAAGATCGCGGTAGTAAGCGTAAAGCTCAGGGGGGACGCAATAAAATGCGGGTTCATTACGGTTAAGGATTGCGACGGCGTCGCCTTCGCCCTCCGCGACCGTTCCCATTGGGTTGCGTTTCAGATCGGTGATACTGGCCGCGATATTCGTCAGGATTTGATAAGTCATGGTGGCTCCTGTTGCAGGGTTTTATTCAAGAATAAAACTTTAATGGTGCTTTTAAAAGTCTTTTAATGGCACTTCAGTTTCTGGCTGCCGCGCTTAGCTTGCCATCTGGGCCGGGGAGCCAGAATAAATTCTGACTCCCCGGCCCGGAGCCGAAAAAAACTCCAACTATCAGACGGGTGCCTTACAGCTGCACCGGCGCTGCCGTGTTCTGCCCGGAGAATACCGCCGTCACGACAGCCTGATTTAACGACTCTTTAATACAGGTGAATTTATGCGATGTATTCCTGCACTTCCTTTTCTTTTGCTGGCGTTTACGGCCAGCGCGTCCGTTAACGCCACAACCTGGGATGATATCGCCAAGCTTGAAGCTCATAAACATACACAGCAGAGCACCGACGTACCGGTTGTCACTCAATCCGCAGCGGTATTACACCGACTCAGCGACGGGCGGCAGGTCAATCTTCGGGACTGGAAAATCGTCCTTTTTATGTCGTCTTCCTGTCCACACTGCCATGCTTTCGATCCCGTTCTGAAAGCTATTGCCAGGGACACCGGTTTTTCAGTTTTCCCTTACACCCTGGATGGCCGGGGCGATGCGTCATGGCCGAAGGCAGTTCCGGCCCCGCCGATGGTGATAACTGAATTCTTCGCTCAGGGCCTGCCAATTTCCACACCCACGTTGTTTCTGGTTAACGTCAACAACATGAAAACCTACCCCCTTCAGCAGGGAGAAAGCGAACGTGAAGCCTTTTTGACGAGGCTTGACGAAGTGTTGCGCTTCGCGGCGGATAACGGAGAAACCCGATGAGCAGCATTCTTAAAAAGAGCGTACTGGCCGGAGCGCTGAGCTGTTTTACGCTGATGGCCGGAGCAAGCCTTAATGACGATATGAACAAGTTTTTTGGCAAGCTGGGCTATGAGCAGAACACCACCACGCCGAAGGTCTGGCAGGGGCAGGCTGCGGGTTATGCCACTGGCGGGGCGCTCTATGCGCGAACCTCCGCGAAGGATGTGCAACTGGTATCGCTTCAGTTACCCAGCCTGAACGCCGGTTGTGGCGGTATTGATATGTTTCTCGGCTCCTTTTCCTTCATCAGTAAGGACGAATTCATCCAGTTTGCCAAATCCATTCTGAGTAATTCGCCGGGGTTGTTCTTTGACCTAGCCCTGAAAACCGTGACACCACAACTGGCCTCGGCAAAAGATTTCCTTCAGAAACTGGCGTCAGATGTGAACAGTTCCAATATGAGCAGTTGCCAGGCAGGAAGGGCTATCGTCGGCGGGTTGTGGCCCGAAACGCAGGAGAATGCCAGCGCGGTTTGTCAGACCATCGGCAGTGATTCCAATTTCTTCTCGGACTGGGCGGCAGCGCGTCAGGGCTGCGGCACCGGGGGGCAGTACAAAAACATGAGTAACAAAGCCGGTGATGACATGAAAGATCAGGTGCTGCGCAACAAAAACCTGATATGGGAATCGCTGGAAAAAAATCAGGTATTCAGCGGAAACAAGGAGTTAAAAGAGTTTGCCATGAGTATTACCGGCACCCTCATTTTTGATGATGATGGCAAGCCCGCTCCTCTTACGGCCATGACGACCAATGAAGACCTGATCCATGCGTTGTTGCATGGCGGTACGGCAAAAATCTATACCTGTAATGATGGTGAATGCCTGAAGGCGACAATAGGTGAAGTGACGATCAGTGCAGAGAACTCCCTCAGCGGCCAGGTCAGTAAGATGTTACAGAGTATCGGCAGTAAAGCCTATGCCGATGAAGCGCTGACGGAAAAGGAAAAAGGCTTTATTACGTCCACTTCTGTTCCTGTATTGCGCTATCTCGTCGATCCACTTTCTCTGGGTGTATCCGATTCGGTTATCTATCAGCTTTCGGATTACATCAGCTTCGACATCCTCATCCAGTACATGCAGGAAGTCATGCAGCAGGCCCGCGTTATGCTGGCGAGTAAAAGCTACCCCGACAGTGCGCTTAAGCCCCTTCAGGCAAGCATGGCAAACGCCAACAAGCAACTGGCTATCATGCAGTCCAGGGTTCAGGTACAGCAGGATGCACTGATGGTCGTTGAACGTCAGATGGGCTATATGCGTCAGCAACTGTCCGGACGTCTGCTCGACCGCTATCAGAGCAACTACCGATTCTCAGGGGAACAGTAATTATGCAGGTAATTTACACCATTACGGGGGGGGACTGGCTGGCTGACTCCCTGAATGCCGTGGCGGTATTAACCGCGTCGGCCACCTGGGGAACCCTGATTAAATGGGCTTCCATCTTTTCCGTGCTGGCCGTGGTGTGGAGCTGGTTGCAGAGGAAAGATGTACTGACCTTCATTAAGTGGGTAGCGGTGATAGTGATTGTACCGGGGGTGCTTATAGCCAATAAGCATTCGGTGCAGGTTATCGATATGACCGATCCGACAGCCGTTCATCAGGTGGACAATGTGCCCGGCGGGCTGGCTATTCCGGCATCACTGATTACCTCTGTGGGGTATGCGCTGACGCAGGGTTATGAGACTGTTTTCCATCGCCCGGATGCGGTGTCTTACAACAAAACCGGCATGTTGTTTGGCTCCGAACTGGTTAAGGCCAGTACCGGTTTTACCTTCGCTGAAGGTACGATAGCTGGCCTTTTTTCTGATTATGTCCAGAACTGCGTAATAGGCGATATCTTCCTGAATCATAAGTATTCAATGGAAGATCTGATGAACAGTACCGATCCGTATTCGATGATTTTTGAAAAACCCAGCCCGCTCCGGGGAATATTTGACAAAGCGGGGAGTTTTCAGACCTGCCAGCAGGCCGCTGTGACCCTGCAACAGCAGATAGGTACTGACTCTTCTGGCGGCGGCAAAACATTCTCGTACTGGGCGCAAAAACTGTTTGGTTCCAAGGCCAACCGTGAGCAGTTGTTTGCCTCCCTTCTGGGCGACAGCTACGGCTATTTTTATAATGCCGGCAGCAGCGCAAGCGGCATCATAAAACAGAATGTTGTGATGAACGGGCTGCGCAAAGGTATCAGCGCCTACGCTGCACGTAATGGTGATACCGCCAGTATGATGAATATTGCGACGGAAACGGCCACTGAGAAGCAAATCATGCAGCAGTCTGTCAGTGCCAATATCGCGATGAAGTACCTGCCAATCATGCAGACTGTCCTGCTCGGTATGATGATCGGGCTTTTCCCTGTGATGATCGTGCTGGCTATTATTAACACGCTCACCTGGACCGTAATCAGGGGGTATATTTTTACGCTGGCCTACCTTCAGGCATGGCCGTTGCTCTTTGCGATACTGAATAATGCCATGACGTTTTATCTCAAAGCCGGTGGTTGCTTATGACGTTACGCTGTCCAATCTTTCTCAGATTCAGCAGCAGCATTCGATGATTGCGTCAACGGCAGGCTGGCTTTCGCTCTCTATCCCCTTTATCGCTTATGGCATGGTGAAGGGGCTGGGCGGTGTGGTTTCGCAGGCGGGCAGTTATCTTAGTAATATGACGCAGGGCGTTGCCTCTCAGGCATCCTCTCAGGCTGTAGATGGCACATATGCGTTTAACAATATGCAGACGGATAATGTTCAGGGCTTTAAATGGGATACGAACAGCAGCTATGCATCCGGGCGAACCGATCAGCAACTGGCGAATGGCTCAATGCAGGGAACGACGGCTGACGGAACGACGATAGTTAACAGCACGACAGGCACATCTAAATTACCGATGGATTTAAATTTTGGCCGCGCAATGAGTTCTTCCGCACAGCGGCTGGCAAGAGAAAGCCAAGTACAGGCCGAAACATCGCTGCATGGTTTCAATCATGCGGTGAACAGTGCTTACAATAAGGCACAGCAGTTCTCACAGCAGTCTGGTAACAGCAACACAATGAACACCAGCACGGATGATTCGCAGACGGCGCAGGCCACGAGAGGGGTTAGCTCGATGATCTCTGCGGCGAAAGACTATGCCAAACGTCACGGTATCAGTGAACAGCAGGCATGGGCGGAAATCGAAACGAAATCAAGGGATGCTGAACTTGAGGGGCATGGAGGCTGGTCATTATCAAAATCTGCACTCGGTAAGGCAGCAACGGCAATGGGGTTTGATGCTGGTGTATCCGGAAAAGTGTCAGCCAAATCAGGCAGCCAGAGTTCTGCTGATCAACGTCAGAGCGGAAGTACAGATCATTCCAGTAGTGAAGATGCTAAAAACGTTCGTGATTTCCGTGAAGGAAAACAGATACTTCAGAGTTATCGCGTTTCGCATTCTGCGGTTCGTAACGATAACAGTTCGGCCTCACAACTTGAACAGATTGGCACAACACTGAGTGTTGCTGACAGCCAGTACCAGCAATATACCAGCAGTGTGAGCCGCAGCCATGAGTACAGTAAAGTGGCGTCAATGTCGGAAAGCGAAACGGCACAGCAAACCAGCAATCTCTCTCAGGAGTTTGTGGGTTATGTTCAGCAAAAAGCGCCGGGGGATGCCAGCCGTATTCTTACTAATACCGCTGATGAAAATGTGCGTCACGAACGCGAAGCACTGGCAGATAGTTTTGTGGAAGAAAAGCTGCGGTCGCGGATTGAGGGTGACTTCAACAGCAATAGCGCCTCACTGGCGAACGGTATGTCGGACGTTAAGCCATCAAATGGAAACTCTGCCGGAACTGTTAATTCAGGCCAGCAGGAGATCGAACGCAGGGCGCAATCCGCAGGCATTAAAGGGAATATAACGCAGAGCGTTGATGATTCTCTGGCAAGAAATCAGGGAGTTATTAAACAGGCCGGGGGAAATATTGAGCAAGGTCACGGTGATGTTCAGCGAGAAAGCGATAAACTCGAAAGGGAGAATGATGAGTCAAAAGGTCAATTTGCGGAGAACTACAACAATGCAGTAAAGCACCAGAAGCTGGTAGATTTAGAAAATAAAGATGGGCATTTGGATATCAAAGGACATAATCCCAGTGATATTAGTAAGGTGGCTAAAAAATTGAGGGGGAGTGATGAATAAGGTTGGTTTGCTATTTCCTGTATTAAATATAACCGTGTTCATGGTTATAGCAGTTAGTTTTTTCTCTCCTCGTAATGCTGATTATTATATGCTCATGCTTGTTTTTCTACTAGCAGCAGTCGTTTCTTCTTTTGTTAGTACCTTCACTATTAGAAGAGTGTTGCCCGGTTATGTAAAGGGTTACATATTAATAGCAATTCTATCTTCTCTGAGTTTTTACTTATTGAATCGCCGTAGTGGCGCATGGGATGAGGGTTTAATTTCATTTTATGTGTTCATGGTTTTATTTCAATTGGCCGGAGGTGTCATTAATTCAATAACCTTTTTTTATTACGGTAAAGATCAAGCTGAAGAAATGAAGTTAAAGGGCTATCCAAAGTCAGTCATTGAGAAAGTGTATAAAAATATTCTTTTTCGCGAAGTTGAAAGACGCATCAAAGGTAAGGTTCATCCAAACGCTGTATCTAAGGTTGCGGGCGGCATTGCTACCGGAGTACTTGCTGAAACCTTATCATCGGGTCGGGCAGACTTATTCTCTGATAACCTGATTCCTGCGGCAATGAGCATTGCTGATAGTCATTTGGTTAACTTTGAATCAGGAAACTATTCTGTAACTGGTTCCCATGCTAATGACTTCAACCCGGCAACAGGTTTGGCTATGACCAGCGATTACTTTGATGCCGGAGGTGATACTTATGGTAGTGCCTTGAATCATGACAGTCTCTTTTCATCTGATAATCATATTTCTGGCGGCTTCGATAACCATTCAATAGATCATGGCAGTTCTTTCAGTAGCGGATTCGACGACAGCCGATACTGAAATATTAATGCTCCAGTGCCCACACTGAATCATTATTTGTAATTAAAACCCTGATAAGCGCAGTCTTCCTGACTGCGCTTTTTCCTGTGGAATAAATCTATGCGACTCATTAAATCACTGATACTGGTGGCGGTCTGCCTGTGCTCAATGAATGCCAGTGCGTTCTGTTTCGTGCAGGCAGGAGAACGCTACCACCTTGACCCGATGCTGCTTGAAGCGATTGCCATGCAGGAAAGCAGCCTCAATCCGCGCATCACCAATGATAACGGCCCGCGACTTGGCAAAGACTATGGCCTGATGCAGATAAACAGCAGGCATATTCCTGAACTGGTCAGAATGGGGGTTATCCGCTCCCCGCAGGACTTACTGAATGACCCGTGCCTGAATGTACAGATAGGTGCATGGATACTCGCCAGGCATCTACGGACGTGTGGTGTTAACTGGCACTGTCTGGGTTCATACAACGCCGGTTTCTCCGATAAGAATGCCGGTAAGCGTGAACATTACGCCAACCTTATTTATAACCTCTACGTCCGCGTTAATCGCTCGCAAAAAATAACAGGTTAAGTCTTCTTACCGGAGAAAAAAATGAGTTTCAAAGGCCGTGATATTACGCAGGGCGGTCAGGTCACGTTTATGCGTTTCCGGATGTTCCTGCAAGTTAATAATGTTCTGTTCTACTATGTTTTTATTGGGTGGCCAGCTTTGCTGGGGTTCATCCTTTATCTGCGATTAAATACCCAGACATTCCTTAATGGTCTGGTTTACTGGTGGAGTCATACATTAATCCCGTTTGGTTCAATTATCAGAAAGCCGCCCATTTACCCCGTAAGATATTACGGAAATATTCTTTATTATACTTACGATAAAATTCTCACCGACAAATATACGGTCTGGTGTGGCATCACTCTGAGAAATGAATTTATTCTTTCGGGTTTGTTCGCGTCGATAATTACGTTTGCCGTGGTTATGGGGGTGTTCTGGTATATCGGGCGAGTGGGGAAAAAGGCCAGCGAAGATGAAGTGACCGGGGGCCGTATTCTTGAAGATAACCCAAAAGTTGTGGCGCGTCTTATGCGCAGGCGGGGAACGGCTTCACATATCGTGATTGACGGCCTGCCAATAGTCAAAGACTCAGAAATACAGAATTTCGCCATGCACGGTACGGTGGGGACAGGCAAATCCACGCTGATGCGTAAGAAATTACTCCATCTGCGTGAAGCCGGTGTTCCGGTCATTATTTATGACAAAGGGAATACCTTTGTTGAAGAATTTTATGATGAATCAATCGATATCATTCTTAACCCGATGGACAGGCGCTGTGCTAACTGGGATATGTGGGCGGAATGTCAGACGCTACCCGACCTGGAGGCTGTCACTGAAACGCTTATCCCTATGGGAAACAGCGGCGATCCCTTCTGGCAGGGGTCAGCCAGAACGATTTTTGCCGAAGGCGCGGAACAGATGCGCGGCGATAAGAAGCGAACGTATAACAGCTTCCTGCGCACTCTGCTGGCGATAAAACTCGACAAGCTGCGTGACTTTCTGGCCGGAACACCTGCTTCCACGCTGGTTGACGGTAGCATTGAGAAAACCGCCATCTCGATTCGAAGCGTTCTCACCAACTATGTGAAGTCGCTGCGCTATTTGCAGGGTATCGACCGCGAGGGCAAAAAGCCGTTTACCATCCGTGAATGGATGCAGGGCAACAGCGATAAAAAGCGCAGCGGCTGGCTGTTTATCACGTCCAACCAGCGTCACCATGAATCGCTGAAGCCGCTGATATCAATGTGGCTGGGGATTGCTTCCGGCCATCTTCTGTCACTGCATGAGAATCGCTACCGGCGTGTCTGGTTCTTCTACGACGAACTGCCTTCCCTGCATAAGCTGCCTGACCTGCCCTACATCATTGCGGAGGCCCGAAAGTATGGCGGCTGCTTTGTGCTGGGTTTCCAGTCCTATGCGCAGCTTGAAGAAACTTATGGCCCCAAATTTGCCGCTGCTATCTATGACCTGCTGAATACCAAATTTTTCTTCCGCTCACCCAGCGCGGCCATCGCGAAATTTGTTGAGGAAGATATCGGCCAGACCGTCCGCAGGCGTTTCTCTGAACAGACCAGCTTTGGTACGGATGAAGTGCGCGACGGTATCAGCTACGGCAAAGACGAAGAACGGGTATCGATAGTCAGCTATTCAGACGTTCAGGGACTGGAAGACCTTCAGTGCTTCGTCACGCTGCCCGGTAAATATCCCGTTGTTCGCCTCACGCTGAAATACCAGCCCCTGCCTAAAGTCGCGGAAGGCATTCTCGAGCGTGACGTGAAAACCTCTCTCGACCCTGAAATTGAGCAGGAAATCAGTCAGCAGGAAAGCAGCGAACGTCAGGCGGCGAGAAAGTTGTTCATCCTTTCCGACTCGCAGGTGAAAACCGATCCGGCACCGGCGGGCAACCCCGTAAGCGTGCCGCCTGCACCGGCTGTCACCGGGCCACATCCATCTTCAGGCGGCCCGTCTGGTGAAAAGCCCGCCGTGACGGATAAACCCGCCCGTGGCGGTGGCCGTGAGAACGAAATACCTCATGGCGTCAGTACGGAGGGCGAGGTCGTCGATATGGAAGCGTATGAAGCCTGGCAGCAGGAGATGCAGCACGGCACCCGTGACGAGGTGCGCCGTTAGGAGGTGAATATCAATCACCACCCGTCACATGAAATTGATATGGAGTTGTGATGTTATCTGTCAGCGATATTAGCGGTGATGCCAAATATTATGGCGGGGAAGCCAACTTTGAGATGCTGGAAAATGCCGATGGTCACTGGCTGGGGAAGGGGGCGGCCATGCTGGGACTGGAGGGTAAAGTCGTCCCGGAAGTTTTTGATGAAATGCTCCGGGGACACCTGCCCGATGGCACGGTGATTTCACGTAAGGTTAACGGTATTGAGAGCAACCGTCCGGGCATGGATCTGACCTTTGGTGCGCCCAAGAGCCTTTCCATCCTCGCCCTGCTGGGCGGCGATACGCGCCTTATCGATGCTCACAATGAAGCGGCCCGGCTGGCGATACTGGAGGTGGAGAAAAGCGTCAATACCCGCCTTACCCGTGACGGTGTCACCACTACGGTGACGACCGGCAATATGGTTGCCGCCTTCTTTACCCACGATACTAACCGTGAAGGAGAAATGCACCTCCACTCGCACGGCCTGCTGTTCAATGTCACCCGCGCGGATGATAAGTGGCACGCGCTGGGGAGTGATACCCGCCAGCGCAGCGGCATTCGTGAGCAGGTTTACGATCTGAAACTCGCTTACGGGCAGCTTTACCGTGAATTTTTACGCCCGATGGTGGAAGACTGTGGTTACACGCCGGTCAGAAGCGGGCCGCATGGCATGTATGAATTTGCTGAAGTTCCACCGGATGTGATCCGTGCATTTTCTCAGCGAACCGCGCAGATTGATGACGCCGTAGGGCGGGATGCCAGCCCGCTTTCCCGCTCGGTTACGGCGCTGGATACCCGTAAAAACAAGGAGTTCGTCGAGGGGGAGGCGAGACGTGAGCAGTGGGATAAGGTGCTCTCGGATTACGACTTTGATCCGGAGAAAACGATCCAGGCTGCCCGTGAACGCAGCCGGTCGCAGGCAGCAGAACGCGGCGAAGCGGAAGCGGGTTCTCCGTCCAGCGTGACACGCACGGCAGAACCTGCAATGAAAGAGGCCATCACGCAGGCGCTGTCGTCACTCAGTGATAAAAAAGCGCAGTTTGCCTACAGCGAAGTGCTGACCGCCGTTGTGTCACTTCTGCCAGCGGAAAAGGATATGGTGCTGCGGGCAAGAGCGGGCATCGATACCGCTATTGAACAGGGCCGTCTTATTGCTCTTGATAAGGATAAGGGCATTTTCACGTCTGATATCCATGTGCTCGATGAACTGACGGTTCGCCAGTTTGCGCGGGAGCATATGGATTCTGGTCGCACGATTGTCTCCGGCGAAGCCCTGCTGAACGGGACGCTTGCCGCCGTTTCCGGCGTCTGTGCTGAACTAGCAGAGAATCGCGATCCACTTGCGGTGATCTATGGGCGCGGCGGCGCAGCCGTCCAGCGTGGGCGGGCCGAACAACTGGCCGGACTGGCGGTGTCGCAGGGGCGTCAGGTTATGGTGCTGGCCGCAGATCGCAAAAATGAAGCTTTTCTGGGCGATAGTGAGGCGTTGTCCGGGCTGATTGCCGGACGTGGCGCACTGAACGCCGATCTTCCGCTGACGGCTCATACCACTGTGATTGTCACAGAGGCTGAAACGCTGGGGCTGAAGGACAGCGTATTCCTGATGGAAAAAGCGCGGGAAAGCGGTGCGCAGATCCTGCTGATGGACAGCGGTAAACGGCAGGGGACTGGCAGCGTCCTTTCGGTTCTTCAGGAGGAAGGTGCCGCTCATTATCGTTTCAATGACGCGCCGGTTCCGGTGGCACATCTTACGTCTGAAGCGGATAAAAAAGTCCGCTACAGCCATCTTGCCGCAGAGTATGCCCGCGATATTACCGCCGGGCATAGCGTCGTTGCGCAGGTTGCCGGTGAGCGTGAGCAACAGGTCCTGACGGGGTACATTCGTGATGCGCTACGTGAACAGGGAGGTATCACCGGCGATGATATCCGGATTGAAACATTGTCTCCGGTCTGGCTCGACAGTAAGAACCGCAAAAGCCGTGATACCTACCGCGAAGGTATGGTAATGGAGCGCTGGAATGCCGATGAAAAGAACATGGAGCGCTGGCGTATTGATCGTGTTGGCGCTGAAACCAGTGTTCTTCGTCTTGTGAATGAGGCCGGGGAGCAGCAGCACCAAAAAATCAGCCAGATTGACGCCTCATGGAGCCTTTTCAAACCCCGGATGCTGGAGGTGGCCCCCGGCGATCGGCTGCGGGTTACGGGACGGGAAGCGAAAGGCAGGCTGAAGGCGCAGGATGTGGTCAGCGTCGTCAGCGCCGGTGATGGCGTTGTTGCGCTGGAGAAAAACGGAAAGATTATCCGGACAGATATCTCCCGGCCCCTGAAGGTTGAACATAACTATGTTGAATCCCTGGGTAAATCGATAGCGCCTGAAGGAAAAGTGCTGGCCGCGCTCAGCGGGCGTGAGATGCGCGATGATGTGCTTAATACCCTGATCCGCAGCGGCAGTGATATCCGGATATTTACCGCAATGGATGCTGAACGGGGCGAGGCAAAACTTGCCCGCAGCCCTGCTGTGCGGGTGATAAGCGCCCAGGTGGAGGCGGCCACCGGCGCAAAAGGGGTTGATGCCGCCCTCGATGCCGCAAGAGAACTGCCACGAACCCCGGCGGCTCAGGCCGTGTATCTGGCCCTCAGTCAGGTGCAGCATGAGAAAACAGCGTTCCTGGCCCCGGAACTGCTCAGTGCTGCGCTCAGTATTAATTCAGCGGTCAGCGTTCCGGCTATCCAGTCCGAGATTAACCGCCAGGTAAAGGACGGTGAACTTATCCGGCTGGAAGCCGGGCTGATGCTGCCAAAATCCACGTTTGAAACGGAAAAGGCCATTCTGCGCCATATCGCGGAAGGGAAAGGCAGCGTCACGCCGCTGATGGCGTCGGTGTCTGAACAGTATCTTACGGGGCTGACGGCAGGGCAGCAGGCCGCCACGCGCATGGTGCTGGAAAGCGCTGACCGCTTTACGGCGGTGCAGGGCTACGCCGGTGTGGGTAAAACCACGCAGTTTAAAGCCATGCTGGCGGCAATGGCGACGTTGCCGGACGACCAGCGACCGGAGGTGATGGGGCTGGCTCCGACTCACCGGGCCGTTGAGGAAATGAAAAGCGTGGGCGTCCGGGCGCAGACGCTGGAATCCTTTATCTGGGAAGACAGACAGGCCCGGATGAACGGTGAGAAACCGGATTACAGCAATACCCTGTTCCTGATTGATGAGGCGTCAATGATTGGCAACCGGGCGATGAGTGAGGCTTATCAGGCCATCGCCACCGGCAGCGGTCGGGCCATTACCAGCGGGGATGATGCTCAGTTGCGGGCCATCGAGCCGGGACAGCCGTTCCGGCTGATGCAGCAGCGCAGCGCCGTTGATACCGCCATTATGAAGGAGATTGTACGCCAGACGCCGGAACTTCGGGAGGTGGTGTATGCCATGATTGAAGGTCAACACGCGCTCGCACTGGAGAAGGCTGAAAACGTATCGCCGGATGTGGTGCCGAGGGAAGCCGGGGCATTTATTCCGGCATCATCCGTTGAGCAGGTAAGCCCCGATAAAGAACAGGCGAAGGCGTTACGTGATGCCGAGATGCCCGCCAGTGTGACGGAGGCGATAGCGGCTGACTTTGCGGGACGTGCAGCCGAAGCCCGCGACAATACGCTGACGGTGGCGCATCTCAATACGGACAGGCAGGAAATAAACCGCCTGATTCATGACAATCTGTACAGGGCAGGCATAACGAAAAATGAACAGGAGATTACTGTCCTCGACCCGGTTCGCGTCCGTCACAATGAGCTTCGGAGCCTGACGGGATGGGCGGCTCTGACGGGAAAAGTTACCCTGATTAACCGGGAATACTGGACAGTCGGCAGCACTGACCGGCAGAACGGGCTGGTGACGCTTACCGGGCATGACGGGCGGGAAAAAACCCTGTCACCGTTCGAGAACAGCACCGAGGATGTACAGATTTATCAGCCC
>Ga0268247_10000377_pt1 | contig 15481 bp, 19 predicted proteins | sample AgamicOrMae_FD_200245 | JGI IMG/M metagenome (GOLD analysis project Ga0268247, IMG submission 200245) | Agave microbial communities from Guanajuato, Mexico - Or.Ma.e (v2) (version 2) | ecosystem: Host-associated > Plants > Phyllosphere > Phylloplane/Leaf | place: Guanajuato, Mexico | collected...
AGCGGCGCACTTCTCTCCACTTCTGGCCACTTCTGCGCACTTCTCTCCACTGCTTTTCCTGCGCCCAATTGTTGGCCGAATTGCTGGAGCGCCAAATCGGCCCAATTGGCCACTATTTGAGGCGCGCAGGTGCACCTCAGCCACCGGAGGCCAGTCTTTAGTGGAGTTTCGGGCGAAGTTTCGGGCGAAGTTTGCCCATTGGCTCGGCTTGAGACTGGCCCAAAGCTCAAAGTGCGGCCCGCAGACTGTCTGTTGGCCCGCGCCGAAGACAGTCTGCGGCAGCTCTGCGCCAATTTGCGGCCCGCGAACACCTCACTTATAGGAAGGCGCGCCCAATCCGGCTTAGTGGGCGCCTTAGGGAGACGGAGGAGCTGCAAGGAGGCTGCAAGGAAGCTGCAGGGGAGCCGCGAGGGAGCCGAAGAGTGGGGGCAGAGGGGCGGCGCCAGAGGAGAAATGATTGGCGTGCCGTCGGGCGGCTTGTTAGTGGGCCTTTTCGTCTTGCTGCTTTCCTTCCTCTTGCCTTTCTGCCTTGCTGGTCGCCCTTCTCTTCGAGTCTCTTCTGTTGGCCATCGAAGTGGCTTGCGCGGGCCGATTAAGTCATCATCAGGCGCCGTGTTGCACTTGGGCCAGCAGCTCTGCAGTCTCGCATTCTGGCAGACTGGCAGACTGGCAGACTGGCACTCTAGCACACTGGCAGCTGTGCAGGTTTGCAGACTGGCAGCTTTAAAGGTTGGGCTTGGGGAGGGCGAATGTGAGCTGGCAGTTTGCATGGCCGATTGGAAGTTGGCCGCCCATTTGAGTGCACACTTCACGCAGGCTAAGGATGGGCCGCAGAGCGCGCGTTCTGTGCATTTTGTGCATTGTGAATTCTGCATTGTGCACTGTGCGCGCTGTGCATTGTGCATTGTGAATAGTGTGCAGTGTGCAGTGTGCGCCCAGTGCTTCGTTCGCGCATCAGCCGGCCTGCTTTTGCTCGCCCTGCTCTTCACTGCGAAAAAGTGGCCCTCAACTTATCCACCTTTTCCAGTCTCGAATTCCGGCCGATTGTTGTCGATGCTGAACAGCCGAGTGAGCAGCCATTCAGACACCATTCAGCAACAGCAACACGCAACCGGCCGCCTCTCAGCAGTTGTGGGCCAGCCAACTGGCAGTGAGGAAATTAAAATTCCGCTACCAAGAGGCCGAGGGGCGCGCCGAGTGGGGGCCAGAGAGCGGCGAGCCAAAGAGCGAGAGCCAAGAGGCGAGCCAAGCGGCCGGCGGAGAGTGGCCTCTCGCGCGCGTCTTGGTGCGCCTCTGGTGCCATAAGGCAATAAATAATTCGCGGCCATAATGAGGGGCGGCCGCGAGAAGGAGCATCAGTTCGAGAAGGAGGAGCAGCTCGAGGAGGAGGCAAGTGCAGCGGCCAGGTAAAAGCTGCGAGAGATGAGCTGCCAGAAGTTAGCCGCCAGAGAGGAGCTTTGAGAGACGAGCTGCCACACGACAGAGACGAGGCATGAGCGGCGAGATATGCAGGCTGCTAATTTGGCGCCCCTGGCCAGTGGGCTGAGGGCTGATGGCTGAGGGTCGAGCATTAGCCAAGAGGGCGCAATGGACACTTGTTGGTGGTGCTTGAGAGTGCGCAGTTCTGCGTTGCATTGAGCCTGCAGGTTTGCGCACTTTTTGCTGCTCCTCTGTGCTCGTGTGCTTGTGTGCGCCCGCACTTCTCGCAACTCAATTGGAGAACTCAATTGGAGAGCGCGCGCACAACTGGCCCAAGTTGTGTGCGCGCGCCGATCAACAAAGCCAAATCCAAATTCGCCCACTTCCACTTCACTCTGCGCGCTTTTCGCCATCCACTCGCCCCAGACGCTCGCCCATAACTCATCTTAATGATCTTTGGGCCTGCCTTTAGCTGTGTTTTTCTGCGCTTTTTCTGCGCTTTTTCTGAGCTTTTCTGAGCTGCAAAATAGCGAGAACCAAATAGGAAGCACGAAATGCTGACTGCTGACTGCTCACTGCTCACTGCCAGCCGGCCGACGTGGAGCGAGCTACGAGCAGCCACAAGTGGCCGCCTCACCTGGACCCAGCAGACAGACACTGGCCGGCGAGTGTCTGTCTGCGGCGCTCGCTCGCCGCTCGGCCAGGAAGCGTCTAATTAATGTTTACAGCTCAATCAACAGCTCCAGAGGCGCGCTCCAAAGAGGCGACGAGCGGCCGGCTCTAATGGGCGGCCAACTGAGTGTGGAAATAGAAATGGAAGTGGAAATGGAAATAGAAAGAGAAATGGACACTGAGCTGAGGGTGGAGATTGAGCGCCGCTCTTTTGCCTCGCCCAACAACTTCTGCCCAACTTCTGCCCAACTTATGCCCAACTTCTGGCCGACCTTGGCCACTTTTCGTGCCCTTAGGAGGCGGAAAACAAATTGAGCGCCCTTCTGGGGCTGCAATTTGCAGTTGCCGCTTCCTGCGAGCCGTCAGAAGTCGTGCGCCAGTGCGACGAGGTGCCAATTGAGCGCCCTCGAGGACGAGCAGCGGTGGGCGCTCTGACTTGCAGCAGCTCGAGTGGGCCTTTTGCCAGTTGGCCGCTCGTTTCCCGCCCGGAACACTCGCCCAGTTCACAGAGAGCCGCAGAGAAGGCCGCCGAGCAGGAAGCTGCAAGTGTCGGCGCCAAACTGGCCTGCTCTGATGTCTCAATTGGCGCCCAGCCGGCAACAGTTGGGCGTGAGTTTGGCGCAAAGAGGTGGCCTGTTTGTGTGCGTCAGAATTTTCTTTGGCCGCTGACTCAGAGTGCGCATTTGCGGCCAGAGACTGTCTGCGGCCAGAGACTGTGTGCGGTGGACTGTGAGCTGCAGACTGTGGGCCGCAGACTGTGAGCCGCATGGTTCGCCGCCCGAAGCTGAGCGCACGCGAGCAACGCACACAGTCTGCGGCACACAGTCTGCGGATTACAGTCTGCCGAACACAGTCTGCGGCACTCAGTCTCTGGCCGCGGACAGTCTCTGGTCAGAATAGATCACGCGTTGCTGCAAGTGCGCCGCCTTGTGCAAAAGAGCCACACAGGCCAATTTTTCGCCCTCTTCTCTCGCGTTTCCTTCCTTCTCGCCAAACGCAAAGTGGCCCTCCAATTGCTCGCCGGCCAGAGACAGAGTTTCGGACTCTCTCTGGCTCCTTGCAGCCACTCGCAGCCATTTGCAAAGATTGGAAAAGAGCAGCGAAGAGCAGCAAAGACTGCCCATTGGAAACACACAGTTCCAAGTTGCGGGCCGCCAAAAAGGAGCGCCAGACAATTGGAGCGGCGGCGAAAAGGAGCTCGAAATTGGCCTTGAGTGGCACGGCTCGTTACACTTTGATTTCGAGAGCACGAGTCCTGCGAGCTGGCCGCTCGCTGGCTCTCTTTTGCCTCCACTTCTCCTAACTGGCGGCCATTTTTCTCAGCCTTCTCTGCATCTAGTTTGCCTGCAACCATCTCAATTCTGGAACCGTCTCAATTCGGCAACTATCTCAATCCTGCAACGAGCTCCAATTGGCAACGAGCCGCCGCACACAGTCCGAGCTTGCCAGCCTGCAGCCAAGGCGAGCCGGCCGAGCAATCGGCGCTCCAATTGCGCAAGTCGATTGGGCCGGCGAGCGAGCTGGCCGGAGGAACGCGCCGCCGAGCGCAGTCGAGGGGCAATTACGCGCCATCCGAGAGGGAAACTCGAGCACGGGCTCCATTTGGCGGCCGATTTGCATGCCGATTTGTCCGTCGGAGCGCTAACTGGGCGCTAACTGGCTGCAGGCAAGGCGCGCCAGCTCAGCCGTGGCTCAGGCCACGTCCAGGGAGCTCCAGCTCCGCCTGGCCAGAGACTAGGTGCAGCCGTGAGGGTCCAGCAGGGCAGGCGGGCGAGAAAAGGTGCGACGTGGGGCACGCCCCCTCGCGGAGCGCGCGGGCGGAGTTCGCCGGCGGCCCGCGGCGCGCGCAGGCCACTTGTTGCCGCGCGGGGGCGAGGGTGGGGCGCGCGGCCCGCAGTTCGGTGCGTGCGGGTGCGTGCGCGCGCTGCGAGCACGGGCGGGCGGCACCTCTGCGGCCCGCCGCTCGGACGCGATAATTAAGCCGCCCGCTTGGGCAGCCGGGCCAAGTTTGTGGGCCGTTTGCGAGCAAAAGGCGCCCCAAAGACAGTCCATGTCTTCATTATTATCCCATTCGAGTTGCCACAGGGCCAACAATTGCCCGGCCGGCCCCCATCGGCCTCTCTCGTTAGTCCAGTTGGGCTCCATTTGGTGGGCGCCAATTGAGCGGCCGCCTGCTCAAGGCTCAGGCCTCAGGGCAGGTAACGAGCGCGAGCTGGAGTGGAAAAAAGCCAGAGAGAGATAGAGAGAGAGAGTCTCTCTCACGTTTCTGCCCATTTTCTGGCTCAATTACTGGCCCGCCGGCGCCACTTGGTGCTTGTCCGGTTGGGCGGCAGAGGGGCAGCTGCGGGCCGCCCTAGACAGTCGTTGGGCGGCCGAAAGTTGGCCAAAAGTTGGCCAGAAGTTGGCTAGAAGTCGGAGGGCCAAAAGAGAGGAGGACGCGCCCCAGTGGGTCGTGCTGCTGCTGCTCGACTGGCGCAAATTGAATTGCCGTCGCCCAAAGATGAGGGTCGCCGCCATTCCAAGCGACTGGAACAACTTCATTGTGACTCCAGACTGTTCACTTCAGACTCTTGCTCACTGTCCGCGCGTCTTTTCTCTGTTTCTCTGCCTCTAGCAGTTGATTCTCGCACTTCATCCAGTTGTTTTCCGCGCTCTCTTGCTCCTCCTTGTCCACTCCAAATGCCCCAAATGTTCCCCAAAGTCCACTTGTTGCGAGCCGCGCCCGCCGCTCCGCACGAACTGCAGACTGCAGCTTCTCTTTGGGCAAAAATTGGCCAGAAAAAGCTGGTCAGTTTGCAAAAATTGAGCTGCAAAAGAAGAGGAAGAAAGCCAAGTGGGCGTGGCAACGTGGTTGAAGTTGGTTTCCACTTGAGACGAGTAGAGTTGGGGAGGAGCAGTTGTTGTTGTTGTTGACTAGAGTTGGCGTGTTGTTGTCGACAGTTTTCTTGCCTGAACGAGAGAGAGAGAGAGGCTGGAAAATGGCCAATGGGCGACCATCCATCACTGACTGGGGCCCGCAGACTGGGAGCGGCGGCCCCAAGCAAAGCGGAATACAGACTGTACTGCAGCAGTGCAGTGCAGTGCAAAAGTGCATTGAAGAATAGTGCAGAGAAGGAGCAGTGCAGAATAGTGCAGAATAGTGCAGAACACAATGCGTGTCAGTGGCAGACTGTGTGCGCCGCTTTGAGGCCTTGCTCTGCTCTGTCTTGTGTGTCTGTTTGCTAGATGACAACTTGAAAGAGTGGGCGCCGTTTCTTTGTCTTTCCGTGCCAGTCACTGTCTGTAAAAGAGGAGCATCAACAGAGCACCAACAGAGCCTCTCAGGAGCCTGAGGGAGAGGCGAAGTGTGATGAAAGCGACAATTTGGTGCCACATTTGCCGCCAGACTTCCGACTTGTGGCGACTTGTGCCACAAGAAATGACCAACTGGATAGTGTTCAGTGCAGATTTGGGCACGTTCGACTCGAGCCCAAACTGTGAATCGGTTTTCTTCCTCCCAGAAGCCAGACCTAAGGACTGGCGCAAACCGGGACACAAGTTCTCGTTCGGCGCTGAGCAGATGCAATTCCATGCGCCTCTTTGCCGTTCAGTGTTCTTGTTGATAGTCTCCAACACAAGAGCAACAATTACAATGTACTGCTCGCTCGAGGGCGCACAATTAGCGGGCCCAAATCTGAATGCGAGTCCCAATTGGGCGCCGCAGACAGTCCTCGAAGTGCAAGTCGTCAGTGTTCCTCTCTGGCCGCTCGCAAACTGCCGAGCTGGCCACCATTTTGGCCAATTTCAGCCAAAAGCAAAGAGGCAAAGAGGCCAAAAGCGGAGAGCCCAAATGAGCAGGAAGTGGACTGGTTCGGCAGAAGAGTGGCAAAGAGTGGCAAAGAGTGGCCGAAAGGAGCGCTCTTTTGGCCTTTTGGGCTCTTTTGGCCTTTTGGACTTTTGCATTTGTGAGTCCTAGAGACTAGCTCGCGCGCACTGTGCTGCCCTAATTGCCCCAGTGAAGTGCGCACACTGCATACTCGAATGCTGCGCCAGTCTCGAGCACCAGAGACTAGGACAGAGCAGAGTTTCAGACTTGCACTTGGCGTGCACTTTTCCTTGTTGCTCGCCAGCATTTTCTACTTGCAGACTTGCTGCAAACTGCAAACTGATTGAATTTGTGTTTGGGGCCATAAAATTGGTGTGGCCGCAAATTCGGCAAAAATCTCCAAGCCAAATGGTTTGGCCAGTTTCCAGTGGGCGGCCAAGAAGCAGGAGAGAGTGTGGCAAGAGAGAAGAAGCAAGAAAGAGAGAAAGTGGGCGAAAATGAGGCGAGAAAATGGCGCCGCATCATCAGCACAAGTTGGCTCACATTTTCAGTTCAGTTTGGGCCCAAAATTGGCCACTTCTTCCTAGTTATTCCTAGTCCTTAGCTTCGGGACTGTCCCAAAAGAGACTTTCTTCTTTCTAGAGACTGTCTCTGAGCAGAGGAAAAGGCCAAAAGAGCCCATTGGATAGAAGCAACTTTATTCCCTTTCCACAATTCTCCAATCAAATTCTTGGCCGCACTTTATTTTACTGCTTTTCTAGAAGAGCTAAGGATCGGCCAAGGAGGAGCCAAAAGAGGCAGAAAAGTGGAGGGAAAAAAGAGCGAAAAAAGAGGGAAAAAAGAGGCAAAGGTCCAAGAGGAGAATTTTGCTCCTCTTTGGTGCTGGTCAGCTGGCCAAGTGGCGCCCACTTGACGCCCCAAAGCACTGGCGCCTTAGCTCGACTTGTGGGCCAGTTTAGAGCTTTCGTTCGGCGTTCAATTGGCCGCGCGTCAAACGTCAAGGTGGAATTGGGCGTCAAATTTGTGGAAAGAAGAAGAGGAAGAAGAAGAAGAAGAAGAAGAAGAAGAGCGCCACTTTGCCAAATTCAAACTCAATTTGCGGGACACTCAAAGCTGATTTCTTCTCTGCCACTTTTCAGCTTTCCTTCACCTGAAAGCTCAGCTCTGCAGCCAGTCCTTAGGAGTTAGAGAAGAAGACCTTTTTCTCCTTTTTCTGCTTTTTCTGCTCTTCCGCTCACCTGTTCCTCTTTTCCAGCTCCTCTTTTCCTTTTCGTCTTCCATTTTCTCCTCCAGTTGGGCTTGGACAGTCCGCCGTCAAGCAGAGACAGTCTCTGGCTCCAGTTCGGCGCCAATTTGGCACCAGATTGGCACCAATTTGGCCCAAATGATTGGCCTTTTGATGCACTTTTGCGGCGCTAATTATTCAAATCAGTGCGCACTTTGCAGTAAAGCTTTGCACTGGAGCTTTGGATTGATAATTTCCATTGGACGAGCGCAGAATGTCGCTCGAAAGAAAAGGCAAAAAGTGGGCGTTTAAAGTTGGAGGAAAACTGGGCCCAAACTTGCAGATTGGCCGACGGATAAGCGTCCGCAATGTTTGTCCTAATGTTGTTCCCCATTTGGGAAAGCTGCTCTCTGGGAAAAAGTTCCAAGAAAAAGACCTTCTGGCTGGCTGCTTGTCTGCGGCAATTTCTTGAGCAGCGCGACAAATTGTCCAACAGAGCAGAGAAGACTGTCCTCGTGGCCCTTCAGACAGACACCCTGTGGGCCTCTTGCACCAAAAAGGCGCTTGGACGAAGCGAGTGGGCAAAAAAGAGGCGCGCCTCTTTTTTATTAGCTCGCCGCTTGGGAGATTTACGCGCTCCAAAGTGGCACCAGTTTGAGAGCAGTTTGAGTTGCCAAAGACTGTCTGTTGCAGAGAGTGGCTCTGTTTGCATTGAGTTGCATTGAGCTGCCCAAATTGAACAGTTTGAGCAGCTTGAGCAGCTTGAGCAGCTTGAAAGAGGCGCAAATCAGGGGAACAAGTTGCCCAGTTTGGCCCAAAACAAACAGAACGCGCTTGTGCTTCACTGTGTTCGATTGGGCGCCGATGCTGAGCTGAGATAGTGTTCAGTTCGAGTGGGCGAGAAGCGTCAAAAGAGGCTCGAATTGGGCCAATTTTGTCGGAGGAGAAAGCGAGAAAGAAGCAAAGAAGAGGCAAAGAAGCAAAGAAAAGCGGAAAAGAGAAAATTGGGCCAAAAATGTGCACCACTTTTGCAAAGCGAATCGAATCGAATGGAATCAAATGAAATGAAATCAAATCAAGTCAAGTCAAATCAAAGCAAAAGGCAAGCACTGAGCTTGTCTCTTTGGCTTTTCGGCTGCTTAGCTGCGGGAGAGAGTCTCTCTTTCTCTTTCTTGGCCGAGTGGCAGTCTGTCTGCAGAAGAGTGTCTCTCTTCTGCATCGAGTCGACTTTTGCTCTCCTTTTGGCGCGCGCCCTCTCCACTGTCTGTGATTTATGGCCGCGCAAAGTGCGTTGCTCTTTTGCTGCTCTTCTGCTCCTCTTTGCTCGCCTCTTCTTCTTCTTCTTCTTCTAGACACTGCCTCTCGCTGTCTGTTTCCTGCGCTCTTTGGGCAGTCTGCAAGTGAAACTGGCGCCTCATTCACGCGCCTTCCTCGACTTCTTGCACTTCTTGCACTTCTTTGCACTTCTTGCACTTCTTAGACTCTCTCAGCTAGTCTCCAGCAACAGTGGCCGATTGGAATTTGCAAAGTTGCAGCCAAACGGCCGGCGAACAAGCGCAAACATGACCACTTTCATAAGCCGCCTCATGCAAACACTCTTCTTCAGACACTCTTTTCCAGCCACTTTTGGGCCCAAACTGCGCCCAGAGCTCAGCTTGGGCGCCACAAACGCCCCACAGACAGTCTGCAACTGTTCCAGTTTGCTCCACTTTGCTCGCCGGCCAATCAATCAGCGGCACTTCCGGCGCGCATTTATCAAAAGTTGCCGCCGTTCGAGAAGGAGCTTAGGAGCAGTGTTTGGTTAGAGCCAAGCCAGAGACAGTGTGCGGGCTTTCAATTAGTTGTGTGGAAAATGCGCCTAGTGTGCCGCGCGAAGCTCAGTTCGCCACAGGAAGTCGCCGGCCAGTCTGGTGGTCTTCGAGTTTGAGGTCTGAGCAGCGCGAGACTGTCCGCGGCCAGTGGATGGCAGGCAAGTCGTTTGCGTCCACCGGCAGACGATTTGTTAATTCCAGCCGAATTAGCTGGCAAGCTTGAGAGCTGCACACTGAGAGAGCTAGACTGCGAGAGACTGAGAGAGTTGGCAGTCTAGCTGGAGAGCTAGACAGAGAGAGAGAGAAAGCTGGCGAGCTTTCTTAGCCAGAGCTAAGGAGCGCCCCTTTTTGGCGTGAAAGTTTCAGAGGAAGAGGCGCGCAAATTGCGAGCAAAAGAGGCGAAAAGAGGAGAATATTCTGGCCCTCAGCTCAGCTTTTGGCCAAGCTCATTGGGCGAGGCTGAGGGCGCTCTAGAGTGTTGCCAAGATGGCCAATCGATTGGGGCGCGTTCGCAGCTGGCAGCTCGCCGTTCGAGCTCGCAATTTGGCTCGGAATGAATGGGCAGCGAGCGAGGAAGTAAAGGCGAGCTGGCAAGCGAGAAGAGGCGAGCTTGAAAGGGGCGAGAAGCTTTGGAATTAGAGGCGCGCATTAATGGAGTTTGAGCGAGTTGCATAGGCGCAACATTTGCCAGTTTGGCGAGGCCATAAAAGTGTTTTTTGCCCGCGCCTTTGGTTCCGTTTGCGCGTTCGACTCTCCACCGGCTTCCTTCTATGCTAAGGGCGAGCTGAGGGCGAGCTAAGGGCCGGAGGAAGAGGAGGAGAAGGCACGTTGAGGCTGCATCCTGGCGGCTCTTAGCGCGCGGCTCTCAGCTCGGCCACCGAGCGCCAGTGGCAAGCGACTGGAGGCGCAACTCGAAGCAAGAGGCCGCCGAGGCGAACCTGAAAGCGAAACGTCGATTGCTTGGGCTCGCTGCACGCAACTACAAGCAGGACAAGCCATCGGAAACGCATTACATTGGGCCGCTGGAAGGAGATTGAGAAGAGGGCAATAACAGCGACACTTTGCGCCTAGCGACAGTCTGCGATGCGCCGGCGTCTTAATTTTATTGCCCGGCCAGAGCGAGCGAGACTGGCTGGCTGGCTGCTTGCTTGGCCTTTTGCTTCGGATTGGTATTGAGATTGAGATTGGGATTGGGATTGGGATTGGGATTGGGAGCAGTTCAGTGCAGTTCAGTGCAGTGTGCAGACTGTGGCGAGCACAAAAGGAGGACCACGTTTGGGCGCGCGACTTGCCCCATTTGCCAGCCGCCAGTGATTGGCCGCCCTGCAGACACTGTGCGGCACACAGTCTATGGCGCACACTGCACTGCACACAGTCTCTGCTACACACAGTCTGCGCCTTACACAGTCTGCCGGGCCCATTGGGCCACTTTATTGCCTCTAATGACATTATTAATATCACACGCACACAATGTTCCGCCGCCTCCAGTCTCCAGCGCCTCCCTTTCGAGCTCGCCACTTGCAGCTCGCCGCTCAAGCTCGGCAAGTCTCGAGCGGCCGGAAGTGGGCCCAGTGGGCGCCCTTTTTCCACTTGTGCGGCCGGCTAATTGCAATGAATGCGGCCGGAAGTGGCGGGGGGCGCACCTGGCCACTTGGCGAGCGAGTCTGCGCAGTGGACGGGGGACAGTCTGCGGCCGGAGGACAGTCTGCGGCCGGAGGACAGTCTGCGGCCGGAGGACAGTCTGCGGCCGGAGGACAGTCTGCGGGGGAGATGACGGACTCTGATTAGGCACATGCGACGATCGATCACTCGCCCAACGGCCTGCCAGCGGCGCCTAAGGTGCGCCCGCACTTCCTGCCCATTTCCGGCCTCTCGAGTGGGCGCGGCACTTCGAGTGGCGATGGCTAGTTGGCGGCTCGTTGGCGGCGAGTTGTGCACTTCCAGTTCGAGCTAGAGTCTAGCTCTAGTTCGAGTTCGAGCTAGAGACTAGCTCCAGTTCGAGCTCCACTTCCAGCCGGCCAGTTTGGGGGCCTAATGCGAAAATGGTGAAATTAGAATCTCGTTTAGCGGATTGCCTTCGGCCGACCACTTTAGGCGCGTTTGTTTGTTTATGCGGCCGCTCCTTAGCCGCGACATTGGCCGCTCATTGGCCGCTCATTGTCCGCCCGGCGAGCTTTGCCACCGAGCGCCGCAGACTGTCCCCAAGCTTCTGATCTGCCGCTCGTCTGGTGCACGCGCAGCTCGCGTGTCCACCGGCGCCCAATCAGCAGCCGCGCCCTCTTCTCTGCCTCTCTGCCTCTCTACTTCCGCCTGGCCGCTCTGCTTCCTTTGCTGCTTTCTGCTCTGCTTTCTGCTTTTCGCGTTCACTTCTCTGCTCGCAACTGGCCCAACAATAACAATGACAACTAGAACCTTTGAATCGAGGCAGTAGAACCTTCGAAGCAGCTCGGCGAACGCAACGCAAAGCGGCCCAATTCAATTGGCGGCCGCCCAATTGTGCCACTGGACTGCTCGCTGGCCGCTCCTAGTCTGTGGGCTTGGTTCGTGCGTTTGGGTTTGAGTTTGAGCTTGAGTTTGAGCTTGAGTTTGGCGTGAAGAGTTGGGAGCGAGATTGGCCAAATCAGCGAGCGTGAAGCTGACGGATTTGAGCTCAGCCCAACACGCTCGAGGCACACGCACAACAAACGCCAACGCTTAGGCTCCGCTCACTTCGGGCCGCTCTTTTGCTTTGTCGTGCATCGAGCGAGCGGCGCCAACAACTGGCCAACAACTAGCATCCAGCAACCAGCAACTAGCAACCAGCTACTAGCTACTAGCGCCACACAACTCGCCCACTTCCGCCAGACTGGCCGCCCAGTTCGAGTTCGAGCGCGCGCGAGGGATAAATTATTATTTCGACTCGGATTAATTTGGCGCCGGCGAGTTGGCGCCTCGAGCGAGCGTTGGACGAGCCTCCGAGTGCGCAAAGCAGCGAGAAAAGCAGTGCGTAAACCAGCGAGAAAAGCAGCTCGCCAGCACCTCTGACTCACCACTGATGCCCACACCTAAGCTAAGCTGCGAGCCAAACGGAGAGCATTCTCAAGTGGCCACGCCCCCAAATGTGGTCCAACTCAAGCGAGCAGACTAGCTCTGCTGGCTGAATTGCTGCTCAGGCTGAGAGTGCGAGTGCAGAATGCAAGTGCAAAGTGCAGCTGCAAAACGGCCGCAAGAAGAGGCGCCACTCAGGAACCACTTCCGGTTCTTGTCTGTGTGTGTGCGGCTCTTGGTTGGCAGAGACAAGGTGCCGTTTGGGACAAGAGTTGAGCTTCGTCTCTCTCTCGCGTGTGTGTGAGGCCTCTTTTGGGGCTCCTTAGGGCGCGCACGTTTGCACTTTGGACTAGGCTTGAGTTGTGGGCGAGAGATCGTGATTAGAAGTTGGGCCAATGGGCGCAAATTGGCCCCACTTGCCGCCATTTTGGGCCCAATTTTATTAACAACCAACTGGCTGCCGAGCTTGGCTAGTTGTGTGTAGCTTTAGGCAGCACCAAGTAGCTCCAAGCAGCGCCAAGTAGCTTCAAGCAGCGCCAAGCAGTTGGCTCCACTCCCAAGCGCCACTCCTAAGCTGCGGCACACGCGGCCGGAAGTGGCGCCCACTCGCAAGTTTCGTCTCACACTTTTGGCCCTTTTGCCAGTGGAGAAGCCGCCAAAGCTAGAGAGGCGCTCGAATGGGGGCCAGGCTGGTGTCTAAATTGAATTTGCGCGCAAGCTGCTCACAACGAAGACTGTCCCTTGGCCCAACTTGGCCCTGTTTCTGTCCGTCTGTCTGTCTGTGTGGCGCCAAAATGCGCCCCAGTTTGTGCATGCCAGTTTGTGCATTTTCACTGCTTGCAAGCACTGCAAACTGGAAACTCCAAACTGAAAGCTGAAATTTGAAATTTGAAAGCCGAAAACTGGTAAACTGCAAAACTGGAGGCCCAAAAGTGAAAGCTGAAAACTGGAGGCGGAAAACTGGCCGCCCATTGTCTCTGCTCAGAGCCAGTCTCTAGAGCCAAACGTTCGATTTGAATCCAAAATGATTTGTTTCATATTTGCCTCAAAGCGCCAAGCCAGATCATTAGCCGGCATTATGTTGCTCTGTTTGCGTGTCGCCCAAGCTGCTCTCTGTTTGCGCTCGTGTCTGGCCAGTTTGCCAACATTTTCTGCCTCATTTTGGGCCACATTTTGGGCCACAATTTGGCCACATTTTGGGCCAAATTCCGCCGAATTGGATTGGATCAAAACGGCAAAACTGGAAGCGAAATGGAGAGAATCTGAACGAGCTCGACAAGCTGAGCTGTTTCCTCCAATTGCGGCCCAGCGGCGCCCCCAAGCTAAGGGCGCGCCAACTGCCGCAAAGACGCCCCTTAGGTCTGGCCGCAAGGCCACTCAATTGCAAGTCTCGCGCGCTGACAACTGGCTGCCGGCGGCTCGTGACTGTTGTGAAGCGCCAAGCCAGCGCCAAGCGAGCGCCTTGCCAAGACGTCTGGGCGCGCGTCTCGCTCCAGTTGGCCGCTGAGAAGCTCGCGGCCAGACCTAAGGAGCAGCTCAAAGGAGGAAAAGCTCAAAGAGAAGCTCAAAGAGGAGCCCAATTGGGCGGCGAAAGTGGAAGCAACTCGCAGTTGCTCGCCAGCTCTCAGCTTCCAGCTTCCAGCTTCTAGCCCTTAGCTCGGCCCGCAGCCTTTGGGGCGATGACAAATTGGCTCAATTATCACTGTCGAGTTGGCGGCCCAACTTGCGGGCGAGACTGCAAAGGGCGCACACAATCGCCCTTCGCAGTCTCCAGCGAGCCGCTCGCATCCAATTGGCTCTATTTGCATAGCGCCTCAGCCTCAGCTGGCCGGCCGGCTCACTTCCGCTCCAGTGGACTTGCTTGGCGAGTGCAGGCCAGTGACACGCGTCGACGGAACGCCAAGCAAAATATTGACTCACACGCAGCTCCTTCGGTCTCTTCCAAGCTAGACCTTAGGGCCACCCACAGCCGAGCCTTAGGTCTGGCCGGGCGGCGAAAATGGGCCCGCCGGAAGCTGCTCCTCGGCCCCAAAAGGCTCGCGTGTCAGTTGGGGCCCAACGCGGCCGGCTGGAGACACACTGAACGGCCAATCGGCTGATTGTGGCCGCCCTCAGCCCTTAGCTCGTCCGCCCGCTCGCTTTAATTGGCTGGCCCCTTCGAACCATAAAAAGAGGCCACTCGAGCCGCTTCCGGTGGGGCTGCCTTCAAGTGGCCACGTGGAGCTTAGGTGCCGCTTAGGGTCCGCCCGCAGCACCTAAGCTCCAACAGCGTCGCCTCTCGAGAGCCCTTCTCTTGGGGGCCCATTTGGGGGCGCCGCTGGTGCTCGAGCACAGCCTCGAACGAGCCGGTTCCATTTACTTGATTGGGCTGCGTTCGCTGGTCTGTATACCGCCCGTTTACAAGTTTGGGCGGCCGCAAAACAAGCCCCAGAGACTGTCTGTAGTTTGGGCGCTGAACGGCTGCAGCGAAGCGGGCGCCCAGTTTCACCCAAACGTCTGGAGAGCGCGCGAATCCTGCGCGCTCTTCGTCTGGCATTAGCACTGCGGCACTGCGCTGGCTGCAGACGCGCGCTAAACTCACGCCGCGCAATGTGCACGGCGCGTCAAAAATAAGATTACATTTATGCGCAGTATTGTACAGAAATTTATCACCGTACTTTTGGCGGATAGTGTGCACCACAGTCTACAGTCTGCAGTCCGAGCGGCACATATGCGGCCGCAGCAAGACCCTCTCGAATATATTTGAATTATTCTCTCGCAAATCGATTGTGAAACTGCGCCCCAAGTGTGGCCACTCTCCACTGCTGCCGGCGGAGAAAAACCGGCTGTCTAGCTCGCCGGCTCGCCCAAAGCCCGAAGAGCGACGCCAAAGGACCCAGCAGCAGAAGCTCGCCACTCGCAACCACTGCGCCTCACTGTCAGCGGTCTGAGCGGCGCAGACACTCTCTAAGGCTGGCCGAAAAGAGGAACTGGCGCCACAAGCGGCCTGAGCTTTGCTCGGACAGAGGAACAGAGGCGAGAGAGAGAGAGAGTGAGACGCCGGCCAGAGTCCATTTATCTTGTTCCGCGCACAAAGAGCCGCTCTCTGTCTCTCGGCCAAATTTCTCTTCGCCCCTCAGGCTGGCCTTTCTCACTGTCTCAGTCTGTGGGCCGCTCTGGTCAGCTGGCGACAGGCCACAACAAAGGTGAGCGCGCAACTTGTGCCGGCCAGGTGGGTGGTCTGGGCGCCAGTTTCAGTTTTACTTTGAGCTCCAAAGCGGCCCAGGCACAGCTGCGGCCCAGTGTCCGTGTCTGGCTGGACTGAGCGGCCTGCAAATGGGCAGCCCGGGCCTTGTTCTTCTGCTTTTGCTGCCTTATTTTGCTGTCTTATTTTGCTGCTTTCTGCTGCTGCTGACTGCTGCTGGCCACTCTCTGTTGTTCGGGCGGAAAGTGGAGGGCGAAAAGTGGGCAGAAAAATGATGGCTCAATTTTTTACATCCAAATTCGGCGCTCGTCCAATCGGCCTTTTGATACAAGCGGCCC
>Ga0268247_10000378_pt1 | contig 15410 bp, 17 predicted proteins | sample AgamicOrMae_FD_200245 | JGI IMG/M metagenome (GOLD analysis project Ga0268247, IMG submission 200245) | Agave microbial communities from Guanajuato, Mexico - Or.Ma.e (v2) (version 2) | ecosystem: Host-associated > Plants > Phyllosphere > Phylloplane/Leaf | place: Guanajuato, Mexico | collected...
CATCATCATCAACTGTTATGGGTCGCGTGTGGGGCGTGCAAAGGAGTAAAATTTGTCTGCCCATAAAGTTGCCTCAGGTCGCCTTTGGGGAGTGGGGGAGCGCGCCAAGTGGTCGTGTGTCGCTTCCTCTGGAGTTGTTCTCATTCTCTGTGTTAGCATGAGGCGCCCAATGGTTGAGGCTACAAAGTCTCAAAGAGGAAGAGCCAGAGACAACCAGACAGGCCCAACGACAGGCTAGCGAGCGTGAGCGTGAGAGAGAGAGAGAGAGAGAGAGAAACTGCTCTAGAGAGTGGGAGATGGACAGGAGATGGAAAGACAGACAGTTTTGGAAAGGCGGGGAAAAGAAGAGTGCACTTGTTGCCTCTCTGCTGGCTCTCTGTTGGCATGCTGCACTGCATTAGTCCTCAAAGCTGGAGACACGCAAACTGACCGATGTTACACGGGCCTTAGGCTTGCAAATGAACTTGAACATCTGAAGTGAAGGCAGTTGCTGTTGGGGAGTAAAAGTCGGAAAAAAGCCACACTCATCTCTGTTGGCGTTGTCCAATTTGCCTGAGACGAAAGAAGAGAAGAGGAGAGACGAGGAGGAGAAGGACAGGGGAAGAAGAAGAAGAAGAAAAAGGAAAAGGAGAAGAAGAGGAAGAGGAAAAAATCACCTACTGCCTGGAGCACGCGATTCCTAATAGTGGCAAGAGGCAGTGCAGGTCTGCTCTGGTGGTGCTGGTGGGCAGGAGCTTTTTTGTTCTCTCGGTGGGCAAATTTTGGGCCCGCCAAAAGGCCGAGAGAAACTTTTCTCCACCTTAGTCGTGGGCCAGTTTGGCCGAGCAAAGCTAAGCTAAGGAAGCTGAGAAAAGGCTGAGAAAAGTGGTGGAATTGGAATGGCGTTTGAGTTGGCCACTTTTTGAAGTTTTTTTCCGATGAAAGTGGAGCTCTGCTTGAGTGGCGGCCGAGTTGCAGGTGGAGGAAGGAGAAGGAGAAGCAGGAGAAAGAGAAGGAGAAGGAGAGCTAAGGATGGAGCTCTGTTTCGAGGGGCAGTCAGCGGCAGAGAGCAGCCGAGAGGAGAGTGGCCGCCTCCTTGGGGCAGGCCCTCGAGTTGCGACTTTGTTTCAAGCACCGGCCGGCTTAGAGTTGTAGCTAAACTGCGAGCTCGAGCTGGGAGAGTGGAACTTGGGCTGGAATTGGAGCCGTCGCTTGGGCTTGGGAAGAAGCTCGGCATGAGGCTGGCCATGGGCAGTCTCTCATGAGCTCGGAATGGGCTGCATGAGAGGGGCTAGTCGCGAGTGGAATGGAGTTGAGTTTGGCTCGAGTTTGGCCGAGCTGAGCCAAGTGGAGTAGAGTGGAGTGGAGTGGAGTAGAGTTGAGTGGAAGGAGAGGTTAGGAGGGGAGGCAAAGGGAGGCGAAGAGAAGAGAAGAGGAAGCGGGCACCATGAGCAAAATGATGACGGCCAGCCAGTGGAGGAAATGGCTTTGCGGTGTTGCCGTTTGCTGGACCTTAGCAGTGGCTGCACTTGTTGTTGTTGTTGTTGTTGGGCCGTTGGAGAGCGCAATTGGAAATTGGAAATTCGCAATTCGCAATTCTCAATTCTCGATTCTCAATTCTCAATTCTCGATCCTCAGTTCTCAGTTCTCGGCTCGCAATTCGCAATTCGCCAACGCCAGACAAGCGTCCGGCCGGCCGTCTGTCTGCGGCCCATTCTCATTGTAACTCGGCGCTGGAGAGACGCCGGCAACTGGAATCTCGGCCCTTGCATGGCGCAGCTTGGAGCCTGTGGCTTTGGACGGGCAGCTAGCATCTAGCATCTAGCAGCCCTCAGCTCTCGGCTAGCAGCCAGCAGTCCTCAGCCAGCCAGCTAGACGGACAGAGAGACAGAGAGACGGGCGGAGGAGCGAGAGAGGCAGAGTGTGGCCGCGGCGAGTCCCATTCTATTATTCTGCAACAACAACAACAACAACAAGCTCTCCAGAGGCAACAGTGGAGGCAGCTGGCTTTATCTTTTGCACTTGGCGCAAGATAAATCGTGATTGGCTGGCGCTGTGAAACTGGCTCGCCGCCGCCGCCAACTAATGACGCCCGCCTGCCCCCTCTTGGCGCGCGGCCTTGGCTAAGGGCCCGGCGCGCTCGCTTCCCATTGGCTTCCCATTGGCCGCCCTCTAGCTGCTAGCTGCTAGCTGCTAGCTGCCGGCCAATGGTCTTCCCAGCGGCGCTTCTCGGCCACTGGAGCTCCATTGGGAAGCTTGCCGGCGAACTGCAGCCCCAAGCTCCGAAACTACAAGCTACAAGCTACAAGCTTGGAGCTCCAAGTGCAGAACAACAACAACATAATGGGCGAGCCGCTGGCTGTGGGCCGGCCACTGTGGCCACTTGCCCAAATCAAACAGGTGGCGCTTTTTATGGTGCGCTCGCCAGCGGCCACAGAGACTGTCTTGGCAGCTTTCTGGCTTGCTGGCTGGCTAGAAACGGGCAGAAAAGCTGGCAAGAAACGGGCAACAATTTGGAGCGACTCGGCGCGGCTCTACTTGATTATCGCGCGCTAAATCGTGGCAATGGACAAAGGCCGCCAGTGGAGAGCCATGAAAGACATTGTAAATCATCAATCAGCTCCGCTCGTGAACTTGATCTCATCTTCATTCCTCCATTTGCCGGCCCGCAGACTGGCCGAGCTGGCTTGCAGGCTTGTAGACTGGCAGATTTGCAGAGTTACAGACTAGCCAGCCGGCCAGACTCAAGGGCAGCTCGGCCAGTGGTGGTTGCACCTGGCCAGTGGTGCAGTTGTTCTGGCCGGGCAACAGTTCAGAGGCAACTGGCAGACAACTGGTCTGCGGCGAGAAGGAGAAACAAAGTGAGAGAAATCCGAGGCACTGGGCACGAAGTGGCCGAGAGCCAGAGGAAGAGGAGGAGAAAGAGGAGGAAAAAAGTCGTGCCCATTTGTGTTTCGGCTCATTTTCTCTCTCGCTCGCCAGCCTTACTAGTCTCAAGCTCAAGCTTGCAGCCTCCAGACTGTAGACTGTAGACTGTAGACTTTGGAGTGTAGACTGTAGACTGTAGAGTGTAAGCTGTAGACTGCAGACTATAGCCAGCCGCTATCTATCTCAATCCATCTGCCTCCATTTCCATTGTGCGTCCGGCCACGCTCATCATGATTTGCACTGCGCCGAGGTGACGAAGAAGGAACAATCGGCCAGCGGGCCGCACCTGTGCCCTCTCGGCTCACCTGTGCCCGTGCCCGTGCCTTAGCCTTAGCCTTGCCAAGCTGAGCGTTTGCTCCAATCCGGCGGGCCAATTCCATGCCAGGCCCAACCATTAGTTGTCAAGCTCGTTTGGTCTTCTCGTGTCGGCCCATTTCACTTGCAATGGCGTCGCGCTTTCTGAGCCGCTCAAATGGCTTCGGGCCGGCTCAGAAAGCTGGCCTTTGGTTGGCCAAGTGAGTGTGAGTACCTCTCTCTCACTCACAGACTGTGCTCCATGGGCACACACTGAGAGGCGTGCATGCGGCCGCGCTGCACGGCCCTTCAGCGGACACGACAAGCTGCCCCGAAACAGGTGGGCCTGGTCGTGCGCTTGCTGCGTGTTGCACGCCGCCCGCTGCTTGCTGCTTGCTATTTGCTGTCTGCTCTCTGCCTTCTCTGCATTCTCTGCTCGCCACGCCAGCCAGACGGACGGAAGAAAGGCGCAACTTTTCGCCGAGGGCCACTTGGAGAAATTGGAGGAAACGAAACGAGACGAAACGAGACGAGGCGCGACGAGACGAGTGGGCTCGAAAGGAATGAGTCAATCTGCAGCGCAACAATTGAGACGGCAGTCTGGAGACTGTGACGCCTCGGGGGACTCTCTTCGGCTATGGTCTGGCCCACGCTCGCCAACAGCCGCCTCCAAATGGATCAGATGTCCCCAAGTGCAGGCGCCCACTCTGACCACCAGCCAGAGGTGGTCGCCGGCGGCCAGCCAGCAACAACAATGAGCCTAAAGGGCGCTTGCAGTTTGGGCGCCCAGAAGAGCCTGCAAACGAGCTCGCAAACGAGCCAATTTTTGCACTTAAAGCGCGACAACAAACTCGCTCAATCAGAACACCACTCGCGAGCCAAAAATCGCCACCTCTTTGCCATGCTAGGCGCCCCCACTGCTTGTCTGCGGCCGGCCCTAAGAGCGCGCCTGCAAAGTGTCCACCTCTGGGCGCTCTTGTCTCGCTCGCTGGCCCTTGTCTCTCTTGCTCTTGCTCTTGTTCTCCCTCATTATGCCCATTCCATGGAAAGCGACGAACGGCGGCAATTTGTCAGCCACCTCGTCTGGCTTCATCGCCCCGCTCGAGCTCGACTCAACTGGAACTGCCGCCGCCTTGGCCTTGATTGTGGCGCCAGAGACCACCAGAAGGGGAACTCTCGGCCGCCTCTGTCCAAGTCTACGAGAGTGTCTACTCGAAGAGTAGACACTCCGTCTGGCCGTTTTGCCGCTCGATGGGCTTGGCCCAATTTATGGGGTCAGCAGATTTATGATCCGGCGGCGAGCTGGCGAAAGGCGCCCAACAGGCCAGCCTCAATGGGGACAAGCAAGGCCGCACGAGGGCGCTGCGGCGGCACCGGCCGAAGACAGTGGGCGCATTGTGCGCACTGGCCACCAAAAGTAAGGTGATGAATTTCCGTCCAGCGCTGCGCATAAAAATAACCATATTTTTGGCGCATTGTGCACTGTGGGCGTGCGGCCGGCACATTGTTGTTGTTTTGCCGCCCGCCTTGTGCTGCAGCCAGAGACTGGCCAGCGCCGAAGACAGTCCAGCTCGTTGCGGGCTCGCCTCTCGATCTCCAGCGGCCACTATTGGATCTTGGCCTGATCGGAGGGCCAACAGGTGGCCCAGGCAGAGCTGGCCGGCAACACACTCGCCAGTGGAGACGTGCGGGGCAGTGTGGGCGCGCGATTTGCCACAAATAGCGAGCAATAAATTCAAACTTCGAGACCTTGAGCGCCGCTTGGCAGCTGGCAATTTGGAGCCCATCGTCTGCTGGCTATTGGTCGAGTTTGAGCTTAGCCTGAGCTTGACTTCGGGCTGAGGTTGGGAAGACGACGACCAAGAAAAAGAGAGAGAGCGGCGCCGATTGCAGGCCGGCCATTGAGCGTGTGCACGAGCGAGTGCTCTTGAAACACTTGTTGCAAGGAAAACAAGAAGAACAACCGACAACAAGCAACAGGTAATGGCCGTCCAAGTGGGCACTTTGCAGTCGGCCACTGGCACTTCGCTGGCGGCCAGCTGGCAGCGAGCAGGCTAGAGACAAGGGCCAATGGAGGCGCCCAAATTGGGCGTCGTGGTGGTTTGTTTGGCGGAAAATTGGAGAGTTCGTTGCACTTGTTCCTCTGCTCTTTCCTGCTCTTGCTCCTCCTCTTCCTCCCTTGCGCCACTCTGCTGTCTGTCCTCCTGGCTGCAAGAGCTTGTTTGCTCTTGTTTCTGGTCCGTGTTTATTTTAATATAATTAATCGGCCAACACTGGCGCTTGGGAGGGGGATGGGCGGCCATTGTTGTTGTGCGCTCATCTGGTTGATGATGAAAAAGTAATTCTTCTGCCCATTTTACGATCACGAGAGCTGAGAATCGAGGACGAAGAGTGGAGACTGGAGGGCGGAAACTGGCGCATGGCGCGGCCTTGTTTGTGGGAGACTCGGGCAAATGGCGGCGGGCCATTTGCATGAGGGCGCAATGGGCAGCAGGAGGCGAATGCAAATTTGCGCCACAACACACAAGAGTCGGCGCGACACAATGCTTTCTGCTCTGTGCGCCCACTTTGCCCACTTTGGCCGCCAGCCCTAAGGGGCGGCCGCACACTGCACACTGCACACTGCAGCCTGCGAGCGGCCGCACACAGTTGCTAGAGCGCGCCCCTGGAAAATTGCACGCTTCGCATTGTGCACTCTGCACTGTCTGCGCGCCTGGAGCACAGGTGCCTGTTGGCGGAGCTTAGCGCCAATTTGCGTGCCCCTTTGGCGAGCTTGCAGCGCCAGTGGAGCCGAGCACTGGGCGGGGGAGCCACTGGGCCGCTGGACAGACGGACGGACGGAGGAAAGGGCTGCGACGAGAAGGGCCACGAAGTGCGAGTGAGTGAGTGTAGCCCAACTGGAAGTTGTTCCTCCGCTTGGCCGACGATTATTGTTATTATTATTTTTGTTTTCTCCTCCTTTTCTCCTTTTTGTGATTATGATGGATTGACGGCTACTCCCATCCGGCCGCCCGTTTAATTGTTGCCCATTGTCTGAGATTGAGCGGCCCAGCAGCGAGTTGGGAGGAGGGCCAGTGGCGAGCAAGCGGCAGGCAAGCAGCAGCAGCAGCAGCAGAGTTAGAGACAGAGGCCGCTGGTTGTGGGCTGCAGGTTGCAGTGGCTTTGCAGTTTTGGAAATTTGCTCTCCGGCCGGACTCTTAGGAGAAGACTGTCTCTGGGCTGGCTGGCTAGCTGCAAGTGGCAACTGACTACTAGCTAGACAAGCTGGGCAAGCGCCGAGTGAGTGGCCAAGCGAGAGGCAAGCGAGCGAGAAAAGAGCCACACAATGCTGTGTGTGTGTGTGTGAGAGAATTGCGCCTTGAGGCTGGCCGGCGGCCAGATAATCACACGCGTGAGTGCCAGACGCAAGATGAAAGCGACAACTTTTCTTTGTTCTCTCAGCTCCTTTCTTCTCCCAGTCTCTTTTCCAGACACAGACGAGAACACTGCACTTGCTCAAAAAAGAGAGTCCACAGAGAGAGAGAGAGACAGTGTGCCGAGTTTGAGCGCGACAACTTGTCGCTCATTAGATCTGCGGCCGAGCAGAGACTGTGTGTGTAAATTGAACTCGCGCTTTGATCTGGGCGACCGATCCGGAGGGAAAAATTGCCCCTCAAGTGGGCCAGAAGAGAAGCGAGGGCGCCCTGTTGCACAATCGTGTGCTCATGCAGCTCGTTTCCGCTTTTCTAGAAACTGCCCTTTTTCTCTGTGGGGGAACCTTGAGCGCCTTTTGCGCCTCCTTGTATGTAGTGAGTCTTGCGCCTCCTTTGCCTCTTTTGCCCCACTGGCCACAGGCAGTGTCCAATTCGTTGCAAAGATGGAAAATTTTTCCTCTTTCCATTCCACTTTATTCCATCTCCTCCAAGACTCTGACTGCTGCTCTCATCTCGCCTCATCTCTGCCCAATCCAATCCATTCCATTCCATTCCACTCAACTCAACTCGACTCGACTCGACTCGACTTGTCTGAACTCCATTTGCCCAACTCAAGCCTGTCTCTCAGCTAAACTCCACTCCATCTCTTTCCGCTTGTCTCGGCCCATTCAGCTCAAAGTGCGCCTGATGATGACGAATGGAACAACAGCAGCAGCAGAAGCAGCAGCAACAACAACGTAATTACAGACTCTTGTAGCTTGACAGAGCAGGCCAACAATGCGGCAAAGGTTCTCTTGTAGTTGGGCGGCTCTTGTAGTTTGGAGCCACCAGTTGCCCTTGTTGTGCCTCCTCAACTGCAAGAGCCAACTGGCCACTGCAAGTCTTCCAGTCCAGTCTTGGCCAACTCTTGGGCGGCCCTTCTCGCAGGCCCACATTTTGCCAGCGCCTGCCCGCAGCCTTCCAATGGGCCAGAATGAGTCAAGGTGCTCTTGCAAGTGGTGGACATGATAATGGAGGCCTCCAGGGGCACGCTTTGGCCTCTGAGTGGCCAAAGCCTTTTAGGGAGTCTGCAGAGTGACAATAATGATAACTTCCACCACTCTTTCCAGCACTTCTTCCCCGAGCACGAAGAGCGCCCTGCCAGTGGACAGCAGTCCCTTCGGGGCAGCCCCAAGGGCAGATCTTCTCGGGGGAGCCGTTCACCTGTTGCGGGCTATTGTTGTGGGACTGTGTGTAATATTTTTGTGTAATATTTTCAGTGCCCACTTGGAGGCGGCAGGATGATTTCTGGATAATTTTTGGATAATTTTCGGACAAGTTTTGCGCCATAGACGAGCCCACGTGAGACTGTGTGCACTCCTGCACACAGTCCTGCAGGAACGTGCGAGCGTGCAAGGCAGAAGCCAGAAAGCAGAAGGCAGAAGGCAGAAAGCAGTAAACACAAGGCAGAGTGCGAAGTAAACACACAGCCAGAGACTGTCTGCGGCCGCTCCTCTGCACTGGCCGGCCGCTTGTTGTCATTTCTGGCCGACTCAACAGGCCAACAGGTTGCCCTCTCCTCTCGCCTTACTTCTCCAGACTGTCCCTCTGGCCGGCGGCCGACCAGTTTCAGCTCGCCAGCTCGGCCACGAGGGGAGAATAAATGGCAGGTAGGCAAATATGAATGGGAGGAGGAAGATCAGATAAAATGGAACCGATAAAAAAGATTTCCATGTAATTCTGGTAGCGCCGACAACTGGCAACTGGCAACTGGCAACGGGCAACTGGCAGCAGCCACACTTAGACTGCAACTCGAGGAGACAGTCTGAGAGGCGCTGGCCAGACACCAGCCAGTCTGCTTGAGCTGGAAAAAAGCAAAATGGGAGCTATCCAAAGAGCAAGCAAGCAGCCTGTCTGTGTGCATGGGCGACAAGTGAACGAGTGGCGCCATTTGGGCTACTCTCTTTTGCCAACAGATTTTATGAATAATAATTCGCCCCTCTTTCTCTCTGGCGCTAATTCATTCGCAGCCACGCCCGTCAGACACACTGTCTGGCCGGCAATTGAGCAAACGCGCCAAAACAGTGCAATTGGGAGCTCACAAATGCAGGACATTTGTGAGCTCGTTTTGCATTTCTTTTCCATTTTTCCCTTCCCAAAAGGGCTCCCAATTGGCCGCCGAATAGCCCTGCTCGAAATGGCACCAAACGTGGCATGCTCTCAATGCTCTCAATGGTCGCCCTTTCGAGCTCGATGGCCCTTTTGCGCCCTTTGGCCGCCCGCCCGCCGCCCAGCCACTTGGGCTCGCGATAAAACTCATCAGGCGGCTTTCCATGCGCCACTGGTGAGCCCAATTCGCGCTTCGCCGACTTTGGGCCTTGTTCGCGCGTCCAGCAAGCGAGCTGGGCGACACTGGCTGAGCGGCGACAAGTGGCCGGCCGGCGCCAAGATCGGGCGACAAACGGCGGCCTGCCGAGCTCGAGGGAGCGCCAATGCAGCGCCAATGTGGTGCCACTGGCTGGCCGGCGGCGCAGGACTATCAATTATGGTCCGCGGCCGCTCGGCTAGCTTGTCAGGCGAAATGGGCGGCCGATGGGCGAGCAGCAGTCCCAAATGGAGTGGGCGTTCTGCAGGATCAAAGTGAGCAGGCAGAGTGGAGGCGCGCACTGCGCGACAAAAATACAGTGATGCTTTTGCGCAGTTTTCTATTGAAGTTTGTCATCTTACTTTTGGCCCATGTGCGCACAAGCCTTTGCGCTCGCGACCAGTCCTGCGCGGTCCTGCGCGCGCCGAACTGCAGGCAGCGCGCCGCAGCCAGTCTGCAGAGTGCACGCCGCACACAGTCTGCGGGCCGCACACAGTCTGCGGGATGCAAGGGCGTGCAACAACAGGTAGCCGGCGGCCACTTGAGCGCCAAATGGCAGCCCGAGAGCGACGCCAAACAGCCACTGTTGGCCCTCCATCGGCTGGCTCCCCTTTGAAGTGGCGGTGAGCAAGTGGAAGTGGAAATGGAGGTGGAATTTGAGGCAGAGAGGGAGAAGTGGAAGTGGAAGTGGAAGCGGAATTGGAGGTGCCAGTGGAAGTGGTGCAGCGAGAGGCAGTCTCTGGGCGCTTGGGGAGCCAGGCCGGAGTGGCGCCGTCGAGGAGCTCCATTTTGTGCACTCGTCTGGGGCGGCTCAGGCCCGATTGAGCTGTCGCTCGTGTTCCGCCGACGACCAACTGCAAGGAGCCGCCGCCCGCGGCCAAGCATTGCCAGTGGAGCGCCAAAATCCATCTCTGGCGGGCCGAAATGCGGCGCCAATTTTCCAACTGGCCGCCAGAGGCAGACTGAGACGTGGAGGCAAAAGGAAAAGCAGAAGCAGGAGGAGAAAAAGATGTAGAAGCAGCACCTTTGCAGAGTGGCACTCTCGGACGGAGACTCGCTTTCCACGTTCGCCTCTTGCTCCTCGGCCTTTGGCGTCCGTCCGTCTGTCTGTTCGTCCTGTTCGTCCGTTCGGCTGTTGGTCTGTTGGTCTGTGGCGCTGTTGGCGATCTTGGCGCGCCTGGAGCGCCAATCCCCCGGCGCGCCATCAAAGCTGCCGCCCCTCAGGCCCGATGCGGTGGCCCATCAATCTCGGCGCCTGTTCCAGCCGGGCTGGGCTGCATTGGCGGCCACCTGTTGCTGCTGGGCGGCCGCAAAGCATGCCGGCCGAGCGCAGTGCAGGCAGTGGAATCGGTCGGGAGTGCACAAATGTCAAGAGTGAGCCGGGCGATCAGAGCGCGCGGCGAGGGGGCGGCAAGGCGGCCAGAGGGGCGTGCGAGCCTTAGTTGAGGGCTGGCGCAGCATGTTGCGCGTACGAGCCCGTTCCACTGCATCCAACGCGCCCGATCGGACGCGCGTGTGCGATCGATCGTGCGCGCTTCGTGTGCACTGTTCTGGTACGGACTCGAAGCGTAGTGCGTAGATTCTACGCCCTAGAACCAGGCCGAATCAAGCGCCGTGCGCGCCCCAGTTGCGAGCCCCAGTGGGCCGGCCGCAGCACGCCCACAATCACGGTACGATCGCACGCCGTGCGAAACTGCATTCGTACGACAAAAGGCGACCTCTCCAAAGGCTGCCTGTGGCGCCGGTCTGGACGGAGCTGTCGTCTAGCCAGCAACGCCCGATCATCCAAAATCACGATCCGCCGACCGCCAGACACTCGCCGCTCGCTCCCGGCAGCCAGACGCTTGGCCGGAAGGCGTGCGGCCAGTCTGCTTCACGCTGAGCCGCCCACCTCTCCATTTCTCGCCACTCGCAGTTCCGGCCAACCAAACAGGTCGGCCCGGGTGACCGTTGTGTGTCGGGCGCGGGGCAACAATGGCGCCTTGCAATGGGTCCACTCCGGCCAGCCAAACATGCAAACTCGCTCCACTAAGGCCGCTCTTATCGCGGCCCAAATCTGCCGAGCCCGGCAGACTAGGCTCCGCATTTGTGTCTCTCTCGCTTGGTTGCCGCTCCAGCAGGACAAGCTTTCATGCACAGAGGAGCCAAAATGGTCCAGAGGAGATGAATTAAAAGAGCACACGCAACAAATTGAGCCACTCCAATTCTTAGGGAGGAAAGTTTGCACAAAATAACAACAAGTGTCTGAAGTTTCTAGAACAATTGAGCCGCTCCATTTTATCGCCAACTAGTCCTGAGGGATACCTCTAAGGTACTCCTAAGGCGCTCCTAAGGCACTCCTAAGGGCAGGCCGAGAGGCAGAAAAGCCCACAAGCGACACGGAGGAGCCAGGCCGGAAGGCAAAGGAGCGCTCAGACACACACACACAGACGAGAGGGAGCCCAAGTGGCCCGAGCGGCGCCGGACACAGTCTCGAACAATTGGCGAGAACGTTTGGCCCGATTAGAGGCGAGCTCAGGCGGGCCGCTTTATCTCGCTTTATCCGGCCGGCCTAAGTGGCTGCAAAAGTGGCCGGCACGCAACATGCCATTGTCTCGGCCAGTCACGATCGGGCCGGAACGGTTGGCTTGCTTGGCCTTGCTGGCCGGGCTGGACGAGGGCCGAGCGGCGCTCCTTGGCTCTGGGCTTTCGGCGTCAAAGTCGGCCGCTTGGGGCGAGCTCGGAAGGCGGCGACGCCCCAGCGGAGGTGCCACGGTGGTGCTTGGCCGTCCTTTGTCTCTGTGTGCACCTACTGGTCGGCGGTTGGCGTTTGTGAGCCACAAGAAAGGGATATAAATTCCACACTTGGACACTAATGATCTGGCGGCAATTCTGGAGCATTAGGGGCGAGCAGCCCGCTGGAGTGGCGCTCGAGTGGCGCCCAAGTGAGCGGCCAGCACCCGATGGGCGCTGGTTGTGCGCGCCACTGCAGACTATGGCGGCCCCACAGACTAGGGCGGCCCCACAGACTAGGGCAGGCGACTTGCAGGCGCAGTGCACAGAGCACAGAGCACAGAGCTCACACTGCGCGGCCCAAAAGTGGCCACTTTTCTCACACCGCCGCTCACTGCAAGCAGCTCCAATCCTTCACGCTGCGCTGCGCCCCAATGGCCGCCGGGCCTCTCCAGTGCCGGCCAGCTCTCTCTGGCGGCAACTCTTCCTCGCCTTGCTTCAAAGTGCGCCCCATTGGCCACTCGCCAGCGCCAGCCACTCGGCTCTGAGGCACACGCGAGCACAGTTGTGAGGCCCGACTCGAGGCGAAAGTGCCAAATTTAGCATAAAACTCATATTTAAATGGGAGCCAGAGTCTGAGAGATGAACAAATTGGAGCGGAAGAGCAGCAGCGGCCAGAGACAGTCTCAGACACACACGGGCCCCACACTGACGCCACTTCCAGTCTTCCGCAAACGCCGCTTGGCCAAACTGGAGCGGCCAACTCAGAGGCCTTCACAGAGTGGAGTCGCGCGAACCCTTTGTTTCTTTTCTCGGCCTCCACTCTCAGCCCACAGCTAGGCCAGTGCGAGTGGCGCCGGCCCAACTCTTTCGGCGCCCCATCCTGCCCCATCCGGCGCCCAATCCGACTCTTGGCCACCGGCGACGCGGAGCCAAAGGGTGCCAAAGGGTGCCAAAGGGGGCCAAAGGGGGCCAATCAAAACAGGAAGCGGCCAGCAACATGTGTGCTCCGCCGCTCGCTGTTTCCCCTCAGTACTGGGAGCACCTCCGCGCGGATTGGGCCCGCCGCTCGGCAAACAAAGGCCAGCCCTAACGGCGCCCAACAAGCCCACCGGAAGGGCCCATTTGGACCAAGCAGTGAGCAGCGAGAAGCGAGCGGCAACTTTCACTCGGCCGACCTCTTGTCAGCGGGCCCAAAACAAAGGCCCAACTTGGGGCGCAAGGCCGATCAGCCAGAGCGGCCAGAGCGGATGATATTCCGCTGATTGCAGCCACGAGCAGCCAGCGGGCCGTGCCACTAGTCTGGGCCACACTGGCGCCTTCACCTCTGGAGCTGCCCCTTTGAAGCTGCCTCACAGTCTCTAGTCTGCAAGTGAGCGCCAGACAGTGAGAGAGGCGCAAAAAAGGGCCCGTTTCCACGGAGCGCAAACTGCCGCAAGTTGGGCCCCCTGCAACGGTTACGCAATTAGAACGACAGGCGCCCACAGGAAAGCGGCCCAGTGCCCACGGCTCCTGCCACTCTGCTGCCTGCCTCTAATTCCAGTTTTAATTCTGCCTCTCTCGCGCGGGCCCTCTAATTCTGTTTGCGCTCCCCTTCGCGACCTAATCACGCTCATCTGGCCCCCTCGATTCATTGGGCGGCCGGAGCAGCTTCTCCCTTCCAGTTGGACGGCCCAACTGGGCCCAAAAGGGAAGGGGAAAAAATGGACGGTGATGCAAGCCAGCCAGCGATGGCGACAACAACTGCGCCCAACTGGCACACTCTGGCACCACCATCTACACTCACTCACTCGCTCACCCTTGCCCCACCGGCTGGCTTCTCACAAGGGCCGCCGCTTCTCCTCTTTTCTCGCTTCCCGCTTCCCGCTTCTCCATCCCCATCCTCGCCTCTTCCAGCTCCTCCTTGTGGCTCTTTCTCCGGCGCTCATGCGACAAATGAATAGATTAAGATCATTCCTTCTTCTATTTTAAGAAAAGGCCCGACCGAAATGGGCAGAATGGCCAGGCTACGAGAAGGCCACCCTTTCTGCGTGCTGGTGCAAAAGAAATTGCTCCTTTTTTCTCCTTTTCCTCTCCTCGTTTCGCTCTCCTTGGCTCTGCCTTCTCCTGGCTGCAAATTAAACGATACAGCTCCGGTTCAACTTCCTAAAGAGCAGCCGCCAAATTAGAATTGATATTATGCAACTCCGGCCCATTGAAGACACAAACTCGCCGACGACAACACTCTAGAGCTTAGCTCATCCTGAGAGATGATCGCCTTCCATCTCCTTCGTCCATGCCTTTTGGGACAATGCTGCCTGTCGCAAACATTAATTAGTTGGCTTTACGTGAATTTCATTAACATTTTTCACTCATTCTTATTTCTCTTTTCATCCATCCTCCTCCATGGCCGTGCCCCTCAGCGAGACTTTCTCCGTTGTTCATAATCCCGTTCATCTGGAAATGTTATTTTCTATACTTCGGCAAAGACTCAAGTGTACTCCCATGCCATAGAATCTAAGATTTCTCTCTACCCAACACACTGCACTGAGCTGGGTCGCCCAATTCACACATGCGGAACTCAGCTTAGTCGCTGGTATATTTCTCACTGCCTCTCGAAGCTGGATTTCTCACCTGAAGCGCTAACATTTACCTGCCTCATGAATTGAATCAACAATCTGGACATCTCTGATCTGGAAATCTCTGAACACGAGAGTCGACGCCAAAGGGGAGTCAGATCGGATGCAGTCACAATCTCGAGCCGTCACTAATCTGATCGGTAGATAAATATAGTCGCTTGGTGATAAATATTCTTGTCTCCCAGCTCTAATATTTTCAGCATTTCTCAAAAGCATCAGCATCTACTCAAAATGCTCAAAATTTTCTTGCATCAACTAACCTATCCACAAATGAGATCGAGACATGTTCCTGAATTGCTGCTTGGTTTCTAACTCACGAGCATGGTATGAAGTTCCTACCATCTTACTTAGATTGTAAAGTAAGAAACCACATACCCCGCTCATGATAATCAAACCAAGAATTATTTCTTCTGCTTGCTGACTCTTCGATCTGCTTCTTTAGGTAGATGGTTGTTGACGTTCGACTACAGATGTAAATCTAGACCCGCTTTATGTGTAAATCTAGACAATTGTGTCAAAATTGTCACCTCTTGGCAAGAGCGATCTATCACTGTGTATCACCCTAGCGACGAGCTGCCCTTGCTTCTCATTTTTTGCTTCTTGTGTGCTATTGTGTTGCTGTAGAGGAATAAACTGGCCGATAGGCAAGATAAATATCTGCATCCTAGATGACAATTTTCCGTCGGCTTGACAATGGTGGTGTTGGAGAATCTCGAGCGAGAAATCTTCTATAGAATCGGGAAATATGCTGGAATAAATCCATTGCGGTTGAATATGAATTTCTCCTATGAGGAGAATGATAAGCTGCCAGTGATGAATGATTGGGCAATATGGTTGGATAGGCAATGATTGTTGGATCCTTAGGAGCTGACTCCTTTGAGCAGGCAAAGGGCTGGGTCGAAAAATGATTGTTGCGTTGCTATAGAATTTGGCCGCGTTCTTTTTCTATAGTGCGAGCGAACTTTGTGACATCAGCGTGCGCAGTGGCTGGCGCAGGTTCTAGCGAACGAAGCATCGGAGGAGCGCCCCGCAAGGGTTGAGGCATAGGATAGATAATATTCTTCATTGAATTGTGGTAGAAAATTGGAGTGGAAATATTGGAAAAAAAAATAATGCCGATCT
>Ga0268247_10000380_pt1 | contig 15373 bp, 9 predicted proteins | sample AgamicOrMae_FD_200245 | JGI IMG/M metagenome (GOLD analysis project Ga0268247, IMG submission 200245) | Agave microbial communities from Guanajuato, Mexico - Or.Ma.e (v2) (version 2) | ecosystem: Host-associated > Plants > Phyllosphere > Phylloplane/Leaf | place: Guanajuato, Mexico | collected...
TAAATCATAGCCGCCACAGACCAGCAGCGGCCCCTCGGAGCTTATCTGAGGGGGGCCCATTTGGGTGCCCATTTGGTGGCCCGGCCGAGCTTGTGCTCTGGCGGCTCTTGCAGCACCCCAAGACCCTAAGCTCAAGCACACGCACAGGGCGGCAATGCAGCCAAAGAGCAGCACTGAAATTGAGTCCATTCGCAGTTGCAATTGCAATTGCAATCCCCACTTGGCCACACGCCAATCTACTTGCCTCCACCAGTTTGCCTCAAGACTCCGGCCGCCACAAAGCCCAGCTGCCCACTGGAGCCCATGGAGTTGAGAAGGGGCCCAGGAGGAGCCCGTTCTGAATTTGGCTTGGGTTCCTTCCTGGCTTCCTGGCTGGCTTGGCGGTCCTTGCAGCCAGTGTAAATATAATTAAATTTGCTCAAAATACTTTTCCCCTTCGCCTGGACAGAAGGCCGGTCCAAATCTGCCCGTGCGGCCAACCAATCGTCGAAGCGAACACACTCCTTAGGGGCCCAAACTCTGGGGTTACACTCTCAGTTTCGGAGGCTAAGCAGTGGCGCTGCGACTTTGGAAAGGAGCCCACCCTTTGCTTTTGGGCCCACCATTTCCGCTTCTCTGAGTTTGGCCCAACGAGAGAGAGTGCAGTTTTGCGATTCGGCCGCGAGAAGCAAAAGTGGTCTCGCGCTGCCGCAGCCAAAGAGTGGCTCTGGTGCGTCTCTCAGCCTAATTGAATGAGCGCCCTCCAGCCAGACACAAGTGTATCTCTCGAGCAGACGAGCACCAGAGAGAAGGGCCGCCACCAGATAGCGGAAGGAGTTGGTGAACGGCCGCCAAGCAAGAAGAAAGCAGCCAAATCCCAAGTGGACATGAGTTGGCTTTTTCGCCAACCGGAAGCGGCTTCAGTTCCTTGAGGACCGCCGCAGAGCCCAAAGGGGAGGCTGCACTGAGCTTGGAGACTTTGGGCTTTAAGCCTGGGAGGAAGTGGGCGCAAATGTGGCCTAAGGATGGGCGGCAGTTTGCTGTTTGTTGCATGCAGAAGCGCGTGAAAGGCTGAGCACAAAATCGAGACAGAGAGCGAGACAGAGAAGAAGGGCTGCCTTTCTGTTTTCAGGCTGGGCTCTGGCGGCTTTGGCGGCCGGATGATGAGCATCGTTTGGCGCTCAATGCAAATCACTTTGCTCTGTGACACGCCGCCCGAGCTAGCCTAGCTTGCCTAATTCTGCCCGCTGGCGCGCCAGCCATTTGGAGCAAAGGCGAAGCATTGGCGGCGGCAAGTTGGCAAGCTGGCTGGCTTGCGGAAGACAAGAGTTGAGTGCCAAGTATTGGCACACTTTTGCTTAGCGATTTGCAAAGGGGAGGCGCAAAAAGGGAAGAAATCGGGGCCAATTTCTTCCCTTTTCGCTTTCTTCCAAAAGTGCGCCGAGAATTCATTAGGCAAAAAGGGGCCCTCTCCACTCGAGAGGCTAGCCTCTGGCGCCGATTGGCCCAAACCAAATGAGCGCCTATATGCTTGATACGAGCACTTGTACACAGCATGCATATATGTATAATAAGTATAAGTATAAGTATTGCGAGATGTGTATATATATATATATTTGTATGAGCGTATAAATTTGGCCGCTCGGATATGTGGACGTATGCATTTGAGTGGGAGCGGGTGTGCCTCCGGGGCGGCGGGCGGAAAAAGAGCCAGTCGTCGGTGGAGCGTTTCAAGTGGCGGCCCAGCTTGTCTGGCAAATGTGCCGTCTCGCAAATGGGCCGCCCGAGCTTGCCAGTTGCCAGTTGCTTTGGAGCGTTGCAACTTTGGCTTAGGTTCGGGCGCTTGGAGGGCGCGAAACACTCGACTAGGCAGCGACATGGCAGGAGGAAGAGTGGCCGCTTGGCTGCAGCTTTTTTCCACTCCCTCCTTCTGGGGTGTCTCTGGTGGGCCGACACACTCGACTAAGTAGGCGAGCTGCAGCCGCTCGTGCAGCTGAGCGCGCCATCCGTCTTAGTCGGCCCACTTTGGCGAGCCAGAATTGGCCCCACCAGCAAGCACTCGGCCGGCCGACCGGAAGAGGCGCCACTCGGCTCCGGGCGGGCGGCAATTTGTGCGCGGGCCTCGTGCGTCCGCCGCCAGCCAGCGGGGGGCAGACAGTCCGCCGAGAGAGAGCCAGCAGGCAGCCTGCCCATGACAAGTGGCGGCGAGCGGCAACTGCTTTTTAACTTGTCACATAATCACACTTCCAACTGGAAACCTGCACTCGCGCCAGCCAGCCCCCATTCGAGCGCCACTTTTGCGCCCTCTCGAGCGCCAAAGTGGCCGAGGGGACGAGGTTTGGCAAACAAACAGTTAGACAGACGGACAGCCGGAAAGGGCGCCCAGTTGGAGTGCTCTCGAGTGTCCGGGCGCCATTTCCGGCTCCAGGCAACTCGGGCGCACCTGTCGGCGAGCAGGGCGGCGTGCTGGCGAGCTGGCGTTTGGACGAGTCTGTGTGGCATTTTGGCGCCGCTGGCAGTCTGCGGGCCGCCCAGCGAGCAAGGCCCACACACGAAGGCTGTCCGGGCTGATTGAATTGAATTCGACCCGGCGGGAGGGGGGCGAAAAATCTAATTTGGGCCGCGCCAAAAGTGCACGTTATTGCCGCCGGCCGCGCGGACCCTTAGGTCTGGGGCTGGGCCTTTGCAAAGGGCGCCCACCGAGCTCGATCTCGGCCCAATTGGAGGCTCGAAAAAAGTGGCCCACGAGTGAGGGGCGCCGACAAAGCGCCGACAAAGCGCTGACAAAGCGCTGACAAAACACTGACAGTTTGCATGGCGTGAAAAAGTGTGAGGAAAGGCCGAGGGGCAGGAAAAGACTAACTCTAATCACTGGTCCGTCCGACCAACCGACAACAACCGAACGAAAACGAAAACAAAAACCAAACCTAACTAAAACAAAACAAAATCGACCAACGAAAAAACACAAAACATCCACCGGAAACTGGGGAACCGAAAAACAAACAAACGATGGCTGGCTTTTTGGGAACCTTTTTCGCTGGAAACGGTTGAAAATTATTGGACTAAAATCATTGGATGAAAATGGACGAATGAAAACGAACAAAAATGAACCGGAACGAACAGGGATCGCGAGTGGAGTGTTTTTCAAGAATCTGAAGCCGCGCTTCAGGCAAAAGGGCACGCTGGTTAGCTACGACGAGGGCCAGCCCGACTGGATGGCGAGCGCGTTGCAGCGGGGCAAACAATTGCAGCAGCAGCAGCAGCAGCTGGCGGCCGCCTCGGGCGAGGAAGTGGTCGCCCAGGCGGCCCCCCAGGGCGACCAGGAGGAGCAGGAGGGGGCGAGCTCGTTGCTGAATGGTTACAACTATGTGTTCGTGGACATCACCACCACGTTCACCATCCTAATCAGCATCTATTTCCCAAGCTGCACGGGCATTCTAGCGGGCTCGAACAGAAGCGGCGACCTGGCGGACGCGCAACGTTCCATCCCACTTGGGACCATAAGCGCCCAACTGACCACCTCCTTCGTCTACCTCTCCTGCATCGTTCTCTTTGGGGCCACCTTCAACAATTTGTTCATCCGAGACAAATTTGGCGAGTCGATGGGCGGCCAGCTGGCCGTCACCCAAATCGCCTGGCCCGAGCCAACCTTCATCCTGCTCGGCGGCCTCCTGTCCACTCTGGGCGCCTCTCTGCAATCGTTGGTCGGGGCGCCTCGCATTTTGCAGGGCATAGCTCGCGATGACGTGATTCCCTGTTTCCGGGTGTTCGCCAAATTGAGCGCCCGCGGCGAACCAGAAACTGCCATCCTGGCCACCCTAAGCATCGCCTGGATTGCAGTGCTCATCGGCAACCTCGACTTCATAGCGCCCATCTTGACCATCTTCCTGGTCATGTGCTACTTCTTCATCAATCTGGCCTGCACTCTGCACTCGCTGCTCGGCTCGCCCAACTGGAGACCTCGCTTCAAACACTACCACTGGTCCATCTCCACGCTGGGCTGCCTGCTGTGCCTGTTCGTGATGATAGTCTCCAGTTGGATCTACTTCCTCATTGCAATCCTGCTCGCCTGCTGCATCTACCGCTACATCGAGTTCTCCGGCGCCCGCAAGGAATGGGGCGACGGCAAACAGGGCCTGGCTCTGTCGGCGGCAATCTACAATTTACTTCGCCTGAAGACGAGCGAGCCGCACACGAAGAACTGGCGGCCACAGTTGTTGCTGTTCTGCAAACTGAAACCAAGCTCCGAACTGGAACCCCCATTCAGCAAGGCCCAAATGCGCCAGCAGCAGCAGCAGCAAGCCGCCAGATCACTGAATGGGGCCAGTCCGCGCCCTGAGGAGCAGCAGCAGCAGTTGGACGAGACACAAGCTGGCCTGGTGCTCGCCCATCCGAAGCTGCTCACCTTCGCCAGCCAGCTCAAGGCGGGCAAGGGACTGACGCTGGTGAGCTCGGTGCTCGAGGGCGACTTCCAGCACAACGCCACACTGGCCCAGGAGGCGCGCCAAGTGCTCCAGGAGCAGATCCAGCGCGAAAAGGTGCGCGGCTTTGGCGACGTGCTCGTGGCCCGCTCCATCAGGGACGGTCTCTGCTACCAGATCCAGACGGCCGGCCTGGGCGGCCTGCGCCACAACACCGTCACGCTGGGCTGGCCGCAACACTGGCGCCGGCCCATCCTGCCCAGCAAGCCGGCCGAGCTGGCCGCCAAACAGAGACTCCTGCTGGCGGGCGGCCAACAGCAGCAGCAGCAGCAACAGACGGGCGAGGCGCCCACCAGTGCCGGAAGTGGGGCCACCGCCACGGGCAACCTGCAGCGCCAGCAGAGTCTGACGAGGGCCAGCGCGCCGCAGACTAGGGCCCACCTCTTCATCGACCTGATGCGCAACGTGCAGGCCTCGCACAATGCGCTGCTCGTGCTCAAGGGCGTGGACAACTGGCCAGAGTCGTGCGACAAACTGGGCGGCTTCATAGACATCTGGTGGATAGTCAATGATGGCGGACTCCTCATGCTGCTGCCGCACCTGCTCAAACAGCACCGCACTTGGAAGGCTTGCCAGTTGCGCATCTTCACCGTCGCCCAACAGGACCACGACCCCGACCAGATGCGCCAAAGTTTGGCCAAGTTCCTCTACCATCTGCGCATCGAGGCAAAGGTGGACATAGTGGTCATGGTAAGTAGCCCCTTTGTTTACCTCTTTGTTTACCTTCTTTTTTCTCTTTTCCTCTTTTAAACTTTGAAAACCCGGCTTGGGGTCAGCTTCCGGCGTCGTTTGTTCGTCAGTTTTGGGGCGCAAATTTGCACCAAACGGGCCAGAACAAAGCCCCGCACCTAAGCTCGAGGAGATGGCACTCGTTTGGGCCGCCCGCAAGCTCGCCAAATGGAGCCACGCCCGCGCGCCAATGATGGAACACCGACGACTGAGGCTGGAGGCTGGAAACTCATCTCATCTCGTCTGGTTTCATCTCATCTCATCTCGTTCCAAAGCCCTTTTCCATCGCCATTCTGTCTCGGCTGGCGGCGAGACAGAATTACGCTTGTCTTTGCGCTTGCCTGTGGGCCCCATTTCGGCCCGTGCACGTGCCAGTGTCTAACTGCACAGCGTGCCAGTGTCTGACTGGCACTGTCTCTCCAGTCAGACTCGCGTGGGCGCCAGTTTGCGCCGCTCGGCCCACGAGTCATCCAAATCCGATGACATTTGAGGTGCATGTGTCTGTCGCGTGGCAAGAGAGGCGCACAGTTTGGCCGCCGATCATTGGCAGCAGCTCTCAGAGGGCCAGCCAGAAAGAGAGTCGAGTCGCGAGCAGCCAGCACAGCTTGTCCACCGGCCCAGAACGGCCTTGAACTGGTACACTGGTGCAGACTGTATGCAGAGAGACTGTCAAAAGACAGAGAGAGAGAGAGCAGCTCTCGCGGGACCACTTTTGCTGATAGATGACGCACGCACACACACAAGCAGCCCGTCAGTGCAGATTGGCTGCCTGTGGGCGACGAGCCGCCTCCAATGGGGCGCCAGTGGCTCGTCTATTGCCATTACAATCCGCTGTGTGACGAGCGTGCCAGTGTGGCATGATGTTTTTCGTCTCCCTTTTTTGGCGAAAAAAAACTGATAAGCCGCCGACAAGAGACACCCGCTTTGCATATTGGAACGACAAGTAATGCAGCCCCGTCGGATTCCCGATTGGTTTCCCGGCCGCCGCAGACAGTGTGTCGCCCACAGTGGATCGGAATTTGGCGCCCGGCCAGCCAAAATGGAAGCATCGCCGAGCCAAGAGACACAGTGTTGCACCAGCACTGTGTTGGCCTCGCTCCAATTTCACTCGCCCGCCTCTTGGCAAGCCCCTTCCGGCCAGACACACTCTCAAGCGGCGGCCAAAGAGGGGCCACAGGCGCGCCGGCGGAAGCATTATAGTTGCGGTGGTGCCGGCGGCTTGCGCAACAATGATCAATGTTTACGTAGCTCAGATGCGGGCCGGCCCACTTGTGGCCGCCGGCGGACGAGACTTGGTGGCTCTTCGGGCCGAGAGACGAGCTGCGGCCGAAGAGGAAAGAATGGCGGACGTGATTCGCTTATGCAAACCAGCAGAGGAGCTAAAGCTAAGCGGTTTTCCTTGGCGGCCGGCCAACTGGCTGAGGCTGAGGCGCCTTCAGACTAGCTCCCGTGCACCTGAGGCGGCGGCTCGAGGCGGCACACAGCTCGGCGCTTGGCAAGACTGCCTCAAGCGCGCCTTTGTTCGCGCCGGCTCGTGGCCAGACAAGACGGCCAGTCTTGCCTGGTCTTGTCTGGGCCACCCACTGGGCCGTGGGGCGTGTCTCGAGGGTGGGGGAAAAAGCCGTCGCTGGTGGTCTGTTGGTGGAGATTGGAGCGCCCGAATCTGTGGGGCGCGCTCATTGTTCATTAGCGCGCGGGATCGCCAGCTGCATAGTAATGAACGACAGACTGGGGCCCGCGCCGCTTCCGGCCCTCTAAGTGCGCCGTTTCGATATGCACTAGTCGCTTGTTGGGGGCGCCTCCACTCGCTGGGCCAGCGGAGGCCGAGCTTCGACAGGCGCCTCTTGCTGTCCGTCCGTCTTGCTGGCTAGCTAGCTTGCTGGCCACCCGCACGAGCCTAGCCCCAAGCTTCGAGCGGCCAAATCCCAGAGATGCTCGCCCTCATTGGAATTCTAATAAGCGACCAGAGGCAATAATATATCAGCGCCTCGCTAATGGCGCCGCCTCGAATGTCAACCGCCCAAGAGTTGGTCGCCCACTTCCGGTGCGTCTAGTGTGTCTCGCTCGGTTTGCCTGCTGAGAGTTTGCCTGTCTCTCTGTGTCTCTGTCTGCCTCTGTGTCTGCGTGTCTGGAGAGGCCAATATGCAGACGTGGGGCTCCTTTCCGTTCGCCCTCTGCCCGAAAGGAAAGGAGCGCCAAGCGGGGGGCGTGCACGCGATCGGTTCTGCGGGCCGAGCTCGCCGGCCGCAGACTAGCTTGCCACCATTGGCGAGCTCGCCAGTGGAGGTCTGCAGACTGCGGAGCGTCCACGAGCGACGATCTTCAGTGCACGGGACTGCACAGTGCACGCTAATGGCCGGCCGGCTGCAACACGCGCAAATGGCCCACGATAACAAATTGGATCCAGGAGGTCGGAAAATTATCTGATCCTTTGAAAGTTTTCCAATGCCTCGCGCTCAGTGCGGCGCTCTGTGTCCCAAGCTAGTGGCGCCCAACTCGCCAACCCTCCACATCGAGACGCCATTTGGGGCCGCCCAGCCCCAACCGAACTGAACAAAGCCGCCCCATTGTCTGGGGCCGGAGACAGTCGTCCGCGTGGTGCTGCCGGCGTTTGTGGGCGGGCACCCAGCGGGTTTCTGGCCCAGACAGTGCGCAGCCAGATCTCGTTTCGGATGCGGCCGGGAAAATATCAAATTTATTTCAATGTCCTATTTGGTTCCACGTCCCAAACTCCCAAAGCTCGCTCCAAACGGGCCCAACTCGCCGCCTGGCCGCGCCCGAAACCAATGAATTACGACCAGCCAGCCAGCCAGCCAGCAGAGTGCACTGCACACTGTCCAATGTACAATGTGCAGTGTGCAGTGTGTAGTCTGCAGAGTGCAGCCCACAGTCTGTCCTAAGGGCAGCCCGACCGGCTCAAGCGGACCAGAAGGGCCCAAATCTGGAAATCTGGCCCCAAAGAGCAGTTCCAATGCGCTTCCATTGGGGCTGGTTGCGCGCGGCTCAAGCAACTTCAACTGGCCGTCATCTATCTCAATCTTGGCTCCTTTGTTGGCAAGCCGTCCGTCTTGGCGTTGGACGGACGGCCGTCTGTCTGTCTGGAGGGGCGCTGGCCTGCTTTGGACTGGCCGTCGGATCAGCCGTTTGGGCAGGCGTGTGGCCAGCCGAGCGAGCCGGCCAGTCCATACCATTAACTTAATTCCGCGCCATCTTTTCCTCGTTGTCTCTCTGGCGCGCGTCTAATGGAATCCGTCCGCTCGAGGGGGGCAAATATTTGCACCCTCCAGTCTGGGCGGCGAGTGAGCGAGCTCTGGTCCACTGGCCGCCACCAGTGGGCCGGGAGCAACGCCCGAGACAGTCTGTGGGCAGTGGTTGCACGCGGAGCTGCCTCTTGGACCAGCTCAAGAAGAGAGGCGCACGAGAGGAAGAAGAATCGCATGTTTATCTAGTAGAAGAAGTATGGAGCGGCCTCTTGGCGACTTTATTTATCCATTTGCCTCGGATGACGGCAGCTGTTTGTCCGCCGGAACGGATTGGGCGCCCCTCCTCAAGACGCCCCTCAATGCGCCGTTGGCCGAGCCGTGCTGGTTGTGTGCGCCCTAGTCTGCGGGCCACTTCGGGCGCTGCTCGCCGACCCGCCGCCTTGGCCGCCCCCACCTGGCCCGCCTTGGCCGCTCTTGGCCGAGTCCACGCTCGACTGGCGCACCCTAATCATCACCGGCTCCCCAAAGTACTCGCTCAGCTGCTTGCTCAACTGGCGCCCCACCGGCGAGCTCAAGCTCAGTTGGTCCGCTATCTGCCGCTTGATGGCCTCTTCGATGCTCTCAGACACGCCCCCCGGCTCGGGCGTGGGCGTGGCCGCGTGAGGCTGTCCCGCGGCGCTTGGGGCCTGCCTGAGTCTGTCGGCGGGCGGCTGGCCGGCTCGCTCTTGTGTCGCCGCCGATGAGGAGGAGGAGGACGCCCTCGAGCTTAGTCGCTCTTGCGACTCGGCCTTGGCCTTGCTGCTCAAGCTCGAGCTCGAGCTCGAGCTCGAGCTGGACGGGGCGCGGCCGCCGACCGCTGACCAGGATGATTTAGGGCCAGGCCCCTTTATTGCTGTCCCGTTCTGGCTGAGGGCCGCCAAGCTCGACTCTTCGGGCCCACTGGAGCGTGAGCCGAACGTCCCCGAGGCGAGTTTGGGCGCCGGCGGTTTTGCGGCGGCCGCCTGAACGCCGCCGCCGTTTGGGCTGCGTGAGGGCGCCCATTTTGCCGACTCATCGTCCAGATCCAGGCCCAAACCGAGGCCCAAGTCGTAATCTTGGGCCGCCGGCGCACGCCCTTGGCCAAACTGACGGACAACTCTATCATCTGGCGCCAAATCATCTTGTCGGCCGCCCTCCGATTGGTCATCGGAAGCGGCCGTCTTGGCGCGCTGGACAATGGGCCAGGCCTGCTCTCTGCTCATTGGCTGTTTCCTCTTGGGCAAATTGAACTCCGCTTGCTGCTGCTGCTGCTGGCCATCCGCCGCCTTCTTTGCCGCCCTCGCTGGCACCCAAGCGTCAGCAAGTAAATTACTTTTGTCCCTCATTTTGGCGCTCCTTTCAGCGCCTGGCCAACTTCCGGCCAACTGTTTCACTTGGGCGCCGCTCTTGTTCAGTGGCCCATCCACTTGCTCTGCTCCTGGCGACTGCTGCTTCCTGTTGGTCGCACGCCACTTTGGCTCAACGGCGAGCTCGGCCTCCGACTCGGCTGGCAAGCCGGCGCCAAAGTGGGACGTGGCCGGCGGGCGCCAATCACTTGGCGCTGGTCCACTCTCGTCCGGCTGCTGCTCCTCGCCACCAGCTCGGCCGCCCTGCCTGTCCGACCGTCTGGCCAGCTCGGCCCTCAAGCTTGGCCCTGCTCGTGTCTGACGCTCGTCCAGTTGGGGGCCTCGATTGGCGTTTATTGGCTTATCGGGCCAATTGTTATGGCCGCCACTGCTGCTTTCGGACGGCCCTCTGGCCAGTTGCTGCTCCCTGTCTGCCGAGACAGATGAAGACGAGCCAACACTAGACAGGGGCCCACTGCTCAGCTGCCGCCGCTGCTCCTCCTCCTCGAGCAACTCGGCAAGACTGGCCGAATCTCTCTCCGCCTGTCTCTCTTCGCCTCCATTTTCTCCCCCATTTCCAGCTCCACTTCCGGGCCACCAGTCGTCCAGTTCGACGAGAGGCTTTTGCTGGTTTTCCAATCCAGTTTGCCACATTTCAATCAATGTTCCAGCGCAATTGGAGGGGAAAAGATTGATTGCCGCCGGCCCACAAGAAGAGCCCCTCACTCTATATGTCAGCCCTAAGTTCTGCTTTACTTCAACCGCCCACTTCACGTACACAAAGACACTGCCTCAAATGGAGCCCAATTTCGGCCTCCTCTTTTCGCTCTATTCTCGCAAAGTGACTAGATTGAATCGCGCCAAAAGGTGCAGAGAAGTGCCGGCAATTGGGGCCAATTTCAGGCAAGGGGAACAAAAAGAAATTGAAATACTCACCTCAAGCTCGTCCATGAGAGCCCGGCCGAAACTTCGGCCCATTGGAGAGACAGCTGCTTTTATTTGGCCACTGCTGCTGCTGCTGCTGCTGCTGTTGGTTGGCTTGCCGTCTCGAGACTCAGTCTGCTCATAAGTGGCCAACATGGTCGAGTTCAGCAGCTCAATGATTCGCTCGTAAACCTGGTCGTAGGAACAGCAGCCTGGCAAGACAATGGGCTTGCCAGTGGCACTGTGGGGCCTGCTGGTCGTAGTGCTGCTCGTGGTGGTGGTGCTGCTGCTACTCGCTGATGAGGAAGGGGGACCATTAGTGGAGTTGGTGGTGGGCCTAAGGTAGCGGTTGCGTTCCTTTAGGCGTTCCAGCTGTTCGCTGGTCTGCAGGTTTGTAAGTTGGTGAGTTTGCCAGCCAGCCGGTTGGCAGACAAGGGTGGGTTTGAGAGGAGGGAGGGAGGGCGACATTGTGTGTGATTGATAGGTTGTTTAGTTGTTAGTGTGTGTGTCTGAAGAGTGTTGTCTGAAGAGTAGGTGCGCTCGTTCGTGTGTTTACTTTCGCATCTGCAGCAGCGGCCCATTGCAATTGCCCACTGCAAACCGTGCAACTGGCCACCGCAGTGCCACTGCAGAGACACCGCCAACTAGCCCTAGTCTCTAGAGGTACATTTTAGGTGGTACCTCTGGACTGGCATTGAACACTAGCAGGAAGGAAAAACAAACACTACTAACCAAGTCGGACAGCTCGTTCAGGGTGGCCAGCGAGCCCACTTGGCCGATGCGAAAGAGGGCTCGCTGTTCGAGAACCTTCAGGGCAGTTTGCAAGTAAATTCTCTTATGCAATTCGTTCTCCTCAAACGATTTGTATCTCTTCCCATGCAACCTCTTGAACAAATTAAAGTTGAACCAAGTGGGCAGCTTGCGGCTGTAGTCCTTCTTGTTGGCCCGCGACAACAAGAGCCCCTTGCGAGTCTTGCTCAAGGCAGCCCTATGTTGTCCCTCGGCGCCCACCAGCGCCCACTCGGACCCTCTCGAACTGGTGCTGGCCCCACTCTCCAATTGAACACTGGAGGGCCCACCCACTCGGGGCACAACACTCTTCACAGACTCGCCCACACGACTCGGCTTGTCTCTGGACTTTGGACTGCTGGTTGTAGTACTTGTGGTTGTTGTTGTTGTTGATGCAGTGGTGCTGGCGATTTTTGTGGTCGATTTGGGTGCTGATGCTGCACTTGATGACAAGGGAGATGGCGCTTTGTTTGTCTGATTCGCGTCAGGCGTCCAGTTTCTTTGTTGTTGTTGGTGGCCATTTGCTGGGAACGATGCGGCCCCATCGGAGCAAACGAGCGCCCGAAACAAAAGCAAAACGAGCGCCCAGCACAAGAGCCAATGGGATCTTGTTGCGTGGCGCTCCATTGGGACGGCTGGCAACTGGTCGAGCGCGTTGCAAAGTTGGCCAAAGTGGAATAATTGCTCAGACAAGTGTTTGCTTCTCTCGATTGCTGTTCCTCCTGCTGCTCTTTTCGCCTCTTTATCTGACACACACACACACTTACACACACACATTGGCACCGACAAGCGAGAGAGAGAGAGACAGTGTGATCTCGTGTGCTCAATCTAATCGCCGCTCAGTTTGTTGGTTTGGCCAGTTCGTGTGCGGCCCACATGCACGCGAGCGCCAACACAACGAGCAAACTCTGCCAAGACTGTTTGCAAACAGGCCTCTTTTTGCGACGAGCTTGGGGAGACTTTCCTCCCAAACTCGAGCAGAGCTCTTAGACAAACTGTCTCGGACAGTCCGTATCGAGTTACCTTGTGGCCGATGGGCGAAAACGAGCTCCATTCGGCCTGTTTGGAGTGGGCCAAAAGAGACAAACATTAGATGGAAACATGGGCGCCAATTGTTTGATTTGGGCTCAGATGGAGCAAAGTTATCCGCCCTGCTTGATGGCTGCCAATGAGAGAGTCTAGCCAGAGAAGAACCCTTTTCTCACACGTTTTATCCCCGATCGACAATCGACAAAATGTCCTCCTTCCTCGTCGGAATTGGAACCAAAACTGGAATTGGCATTGGATTTGGATTTGGAATTGGAACTGGAATTCTTGGATTGGGAATTCTTGGACGACTTGCAGAAAGACACAGAGATTAGCGACTACGCTTACGAGAGGACACTCATGATGGAGCAACGGAGCGAAATAATGAAACGGCTGAACACGCAACGCAAGCAATCGATCCTGCTCGAGCAAGAGGTCGAGGGCCGTTTGATCAGATTTCGCATAAGGAAACCCTCGATCTATGAGCTGGAGGGGCCCAACGGCGAGGGCAGCGGCGCTCTGACGGGTCAACAGTTGAGCTGTGGCGCCGGAAATGGGGCCGCCCAGTTGGTTGGAACGCCCGCCTCGCCGCCGGCCAGTTCGGTGAGCTCGCACCAATCTGGCGACCAATTCCCAATGGTGGAACTGCAATCGCCCTTGACGGTGGCCACCAGAGACAACACAACAACAACTGGCGACCAACCGAAGCCTCAGGGCCACTCCTCCTTTGCGGCCAAGGAGGAGCAAGGAAGGAGGCAGGACTTGAATTTGAACAATCTGAGGCCGGACGCAATGAATGTGCGCCGAATGCACACCGCCCTCAGTCTCAACGAGGCCATTCTGAGACGCAGCAAGCAGGCCAAATTGGTGATTATAAATCTGCCAGGCGCCCCCCAGGACAATAGCCCAGAGGCGGAGAACAACTGTGAGTGTCTTGCCGCCCCCTTCCGGCCGGCCAGCTAGCTAGCTAGCTAGCTGGCTGGCTGGTTGGCTGGTTGACTGGCCACCAACGACGAGCAGAGGAGAGCTCGCCGGAAGGCGCCCTCTTCGCTCTGTGGCCGAAGGCTGAGCCACGATTCCCCTCCGGCAACCAATCTCTTCTCCTAATGGAACCACACCACTAACCTCCCAAATCTGCGAGCCCATTTTTCCACTCGTCCACTTCTCGCCAACTCACACACACACACTCAATGCACCGCACGACCACCAAAATAGACATGGAATTCATCGAGATCTTGACGGACAAATTGGAGCGCGTTTTGCTCGTTCAAAATGGAGGCCGCGAGGTGATCACCATCCACTCATAACGAGCTCCACTCTCTGGCCCGTTGCTTTTCATCTATCCAGAAGGAGCGGCGCTCCTTTTGCAGCAAAACTGCCGCTCGCCAGCCAGCCAGCCAGCCAACCAACCAACCACTTCAACAACCAATTCTTGTCTCCACGCCCAAGTTATTCTTGTCCCCACTCAAAGACAATGGCAAGCGACCAACCTTCTCAATGGCGCCCCATTTCTCAGTGGATGCAAAGCAAGAGAGCTAGACCCGCAGAGAAAGCGGGGCCCAAAATAACAGCGTATCGTGTCATAAAACTTGTGAACCAGGAGGACACCAAGAATGCCCGCCGAGATAGTCTTTGGCATGCTCCAGAGCAAAGGGCGCTCCACTGGGCGCCTTCGCTTCCGTCTGCTGGCCCGCTGATCTACGAGCTTGACGAGCTGCTGGCCGGCCGGCCCCAAACTGAGACGCACACACAGCGCCGCCCTTCTTGCCTAACGACCCAAATGACCTCGCCGATAAATAAATGACATTGTCTTCAGGGGGCCAAAGTGGGCCCATGAAATCCAGCCCACTTTGAGACCTTTGGCGGCGGCGGCGACGGTTTGCCAAGAGGAAGGAGAAGAAGGGGGTGAATTAGTGGCTGCTCGTCTGCTGCTTACGGGCAGCTCTGGCGACCATTAGGAACATTATGATCAAATGCACGCAAATTGATCATTGTTCAAACCAGAACCATGCACCAACCAGCCTACCAAGCAGTCCAATGCAGTAAGCTCCGCAACCGAGCCCAAACTGGTCCACTGTCTCGTGCTTCTTATCTTATCATCTTATTATCTTATTATCTGTTGAATAAGATGGATATTGTTAACATCACCGCCCGCTCCAGTCTTCCCTCCGCCCCTCAGCCCCTCTGCCTCGCCACCTTTTCCCCCTTCAAAGGTCTACCCTTTGAGCCTAGCACAAAGCCAAAGTTTTACACCAAGTCGAGAAGGAAAATTCTATTTACCGCAATCAATGTACATAAGTATACTTTTTGGTCATCATAGTTGGGCGGCGACATTTATAGAGGCAGCCACCGATGAGAATGGATAAATGATGTTGTTCCATTCATTTCACCTAAGCTATCGCACTGATCGAGAGGGATAAATTTAGGTCAAAGAAAGAAGAAGAGAGAAAACTAATCCACACTTGTTATTCAGATACTCTGATCGATTCCCCGAGATTAGAAGAGTTTTTTAATCAATCCCCGCTCGTTAATTGTTGTATTTATTCTGATAGGTGCCAATGAGAAATGGAACAAACTGACCTGATGAGACGACAATCCAATGTTCTTAGAATCTTAAGGGCAACAAATTAATAGAAGCTCAATCGTAGGTTTACAGGAAACTTATTAACTAACTAAGTAAGATGGAAATTTCTAGACAAATTTAGACCCAATTATGTAGAGGATCTTGTCTGAGCATAAGTGGCCAACAATAGCGAAGAAGTATGATTGCATTATATTTGGATATCAGGATATTCTACGTTCACTGTTCAGCAAAGCAATAGTTGCAAAAAGAAAATAAAAACCAAATTTGAACAAAACTATCTCCTGGAGAACTATA
>Ga0268247_10000381_pt1 | contig 15341 bp, 18 predicted proteins | sample AgamicOrMae_FD_200245 | JGI IMG/M metagenome (GOLD analysis project Ga0268247, IMG submission 200245) | Agave microbial communities from Guanajuato, Mexico - Or.Ma.e (v2) (version 2) | ecosystem: Host-associated > Plants > Phyllosphere > Phylloplane/Leaf | place: Guanajuato, Mexico | collected...
ATGGAACTGGCTCACTCCTGTCAGCGAGAACATAACGAACTGATGCTGGAGCTGATGAAAGAAAAGGATGTTGCAAGCATGTCTGGCCGATTGCTCAATAGATGGGGGCGCGTGAAAAAACCTCAGCTTATGGCAAGGATTGAAAGGCTGGAGCAGCAAGCGCAAATCACCATTCCCGGCCTACCAAGGTGATCATCAACCCTCACATCTGAGTAATGTAATGAGAGCCTCTTTCACAACGGCTCTTAAAGAATCTCTCCGACAAGGGATAACGGTTAGCCACGCTGTGATGTGTAACGAAACTGGTATAGTGGGACAGTCAAAATGGAGGATTCATGAAAATAGACCAAGACTATCTCAAAAACCTTTTGGAAGCTTTTGAATCTGAAAAGGAGCCTCAGACAGATATACTCAAGCTCAAGGAAAAGGGCTTTGACTACATGTCTAATAGCTTTGTTTTCCACATGAGATTGCTAAATGACAGGCGGCTAATTTGCCAGAGCGATGGAACACCGGGGTTTGGGTTGAAGGAATCGGCTGACGGGCAATTTCACTGGGGTGTTCTGCCTATTCGTCTCACTGCGGACGGACATGATTTCATAGAAGCACTGAGGAACAAAGAAGTCTGGAACACCGTTAAGACTGGGTTCAAAGATGCAAGTATCGGCACTTTAGTGGATGTTTCAAAACGTTTGCTTGAAGGATTTTTGCAGAAGAGAATTGATAATATCTTGGGTTCTTAGTCTGAGCTCGAAAAAAAAGCCTCGTTAAGTCGGGGCTTTTATTTTTGTGCTGAAAACTGCATTCACTGAGTTCATTTTTCAACATAAACACAATCATCGGCTGATGGGTGATATATGGCGGGATTAAAAGATCTGACGTCTCAGCTTCAGTCATTAAAGAGGCAGATGCCTTTTGCGTTATCTCAGGCGATCACAAGCGTAGCCCGTGAGATTGCAGCCGCTGAAAAAACAGCGCTGACCCGACGTCTTGATTCGCCCACACCGTTTACAGTGAATGCAGTGGGATCAACAGGAGCGCGTAAAAGCAATCTTCAGGCTAAAGTTTTTGTTCGGGACATTGCCGCTAGCTACCTCGCACCGTTTGAGTTCGGTGGTCAGCACAAGCTCAACAGTAATGCGCTGCTTAATCCCAAAAACATAAAGCTGAACAAATACGGCAACCTGCCACGCAATAAACTGAACCAGTTAAAGGCAAAAGATAACGTTTTTATCGGTGCGGTGGGCAGCCGTAACGGCGTTTTCCAGCGCGTTAAGTCCAGGAAAGGAAAAAAAGTTAAAAAACGTCTGAAGCGTTCAGCTAACGGCACACGCCGGCCGCGTAATAAATCACCAGCACCAAAGCTGCTTATTCAGTTCGGCAATGCACTGCCTGTCAAACCAGTGCTGGGGTATATGGACAGGGCTGAGAAAATGGCCGGTGCTCTGATGCCCGCGGCACTGAGTGCTGCAATCAGTCAGGCGCTGAGAACGGCAAAGTAATTTATCTGTTTATGATGTTCTGCAAAGATGGTGTGATTAAAATATTTGTCACAACAGCAAATGGATAAATGCCAATGAACGTTAAAGCAATTGCACTGGGTGTAGCGTTGTTACCTTTTCATGCTTTTGCGTCAGTATGTGCTGACATGGACGGCTTTACTGCCCCGGTGGATCAGTCCGTACCAAGCGAACCTTATTTTTTCAAGACGGCAGCGATATGCCTCAATGGTCAGGACATAAGCGGTAAGTTTAAGCAGTATCCTGACGATGTAATAACCGGCGCATTCTCAATGCATAATGGTGATGGAAATCATTTTTTTGCCAGCGTCTACAGTGAAAAAAACAATTACGCCCGTATCTATTTCCTGAATTATGCGGGAGGAAGGGCCACGGCTTTGGTTATTTTCCAGAACCAGCCAGGCAAGTTCGGTGATGAGCCTAAAAAATCGATGGCGAATCTATCCATTAACTTTTATGACGATAAAACCTCCACATTATATTTCAGTACCGATGCCTGGGCTCAGGCGCGAGCATTGCATGTCTTGACCTGGTCTGATCCGGGCAATATAGGTGCTCCTTCAGAGAGCTTTCTACATGACGGCACCTTTCAGGGTGTTTATAAAGGCATGCCCATTGTTTCTACAATCCGCCATGATGATAAAGGTGCTTATTTCCCTGCATATTTGCTTCGCAGTGATGGCACAGAGTTTTGTGCGGTTGATACACGCCGGCAGATCTGGCAGTTATCACCTAAATGCCTTGAGCCCGGCGACGACTACCGCGAAAGGTAATGGATGTTACGTCTACTGCCCCGAAAATGAATCATTGATGAAGATGATAACTGTTATCATTTGAATGGGTCCCTCCTGAGACCTTTTTATTTCACGGGCATTGCGCGCCGCGTTCTCCGGCTAGCTACGAACTTTTGAAATTTGGGTAACAGGTAACAGCCAGGGTAACACATGAATCAGTCCGATTTTGCAAAGCTACACGGAGTCAGCCGGAAGACGGTGACCACGTGGAAGGCCCGTGGCTGGCTGGTTCTGGACGGTGAAGAGATAAATGTTGATGCCTCAAATGCCCTGATCGAGCGCTTCCGTAAAACTGTTACCCGACCCGAAAAAAAAGCACCAGGTAACAGCCAGGGTAACAAACAGGGTAACAAGTCAGGTAACAGACAGGGTAACAACGCGAAGGGTAACAAATCCGCTCAGACCCGTGACGAGGATCGCGCCGAATCGGCTTCGAAAGTCGTTGAGCGCATCATCAGCGCAAACGGTCTGGAAATGACGCTGGATGAAGCGCGCCAGATGAAGGAAAACTATCTGGCCCTGCTGACCCAGCTGGAGTACGACATCAAGTCCGGCCAGGTTCTCCCCTACAAAGACATGATCGCCGCTGTCGGTCAGGAATATTCACGCATGCGAACACGCCTTATTGCCATTGCACCTGAACACGGTCCTCGCCTGCGGGTGCTTGCCTCAACCACCAGTGATGCGGAGTTTGTTGCAGCGCTTCAGGAGGTGGTTCATGAGGCAATGGAGGAGTTAAGCCTGGATGAAAATGATAAACGAGGGCATCAGTAACTCCGCAGCATGGCATAACTTTAGCGGTGAGTTGACCGCAAGACGCAGTGATATCCGTCCTCCTCTGCCGCTGTCCCTGAGTCAGTGGGCCAATACTTACGCCGTCCTGTCAAAAGAGACCAGCGCCCAGACCGGGCGGTTTCGCTCGTTTGGTTATCAGGACGGCATGATGGACGCCATTACCGATCCGCACGTGACCCAGGTGTCCGTGATGAAATCGGCCAGGGTGGGTTACACCAAAATACTCGACCACGTGGTCGGTTATTACCTGCAGCACGATCCGTCTCCGATTCTGGTCGTTCAGCCCCGCGTGGAGGATGCTGAAGACTACAGTAAGACCGAAATCGCGCCCATGCTGCGCGATACGCCGGTGCTGGCCGCCATTACCGGTGACAGCAAGGCGAAAGACAGTAACCAGACCATCCTGAAAAAGCAGTTCCTTAATGGCGCCAACCTGACGCTGGTCGGAGCCAACAGCCCCGGTGGTTTCCGCCGTATCACGTGCCGCATCATCCTCTTTGATGAGGTGGATGGTTATCCGTCCGGCGGTGCCGGTACCGAGGGTGACCAGATAGCGCTGGGCATCAAGCGCTCGGAAACCTTCTGGAACCGCAAGATAGTGCTCGGCTCAACGCCCACGGTTAAGGGCGTGTCCCGTATTGAAAAAGCGTTTGCCGAAAGCGATCAGCGCCATTTCTATGTTCCGTGCCCCCACTGTGGTGAGTATCAGGAGCTGGAGTGGGGCGGTCCCGACACGCCTTACGGCATCAAATGGGATAAGGACGAGAACGGTGAGGGCCTGCCCGAGACGGCGTTTTACGTGTGCCGCCACCATGGCTGCGTCATTCATCACAACGACAAGGCCGGTATGGTGAAGCGCGGCGAATGGCGGGCGCACCGCCCGTTCACTGGCCACGCCGGTTTCCATATCTGGGCGGGTTACAGCCTCTTTCCCAACGCCGCTTGGAAATATCTGGTGGCGGAGTGGCTGCGCGTGAAAGATGACCCGCTCATGCGCCAGACCTTCATTAACCTGGTGCTGGGTGAGGTGTATGAGGATCGCGGCGAAAAAGCACTGAGCGAGCGTAAGCTCACTGAGCGTGGCGAAGTCTGGCCGGCTGAGGTGCCTGACGGCGTGGCCGTGCTGGTGGCCGGGGTCGATACCCAGGACGGTCGTTTTGAAATCGAGGTGGTGGGCTGGGGTCTTAATGAAGAGTCCTGGTCTGTTGCGTTTGATTTCATCGAGGGCGATCTGGAGACGGATGAGCCTTGGCTCAGGCTGGATGCATATCTGAAACAAATCTGGCGCCGGGCCGACGGTCGCGGATTCAGCATCATGGCCACCTGCATGGACTCCGGCGGTCACCACACGCAAAAGGTGTATGAGTTCGCCAAGGCCCGTCTGGGGCGGCGCGTCTGGGCAATCAAAGGTGAGTCGGCACGGGGCGGCAAACGCTCCCCGGTCTGGCCTGCCAAAGCGCCGTCTGCACGCAACCGCAGTCAGTTCAGGCCGGTGATAATCGGCGTCAACGCGGCAAAGGATGCCATTCGTGCCCGCCTGCACATTGAACCGCCCGAGCCGGGTCAGGCCTCCGCGGGCTACATGCATTTCCCTGCCGATCGGGATCTGGGGTATTTCAGTCAGCTGCTGGCTGAGCGGTCGGTGGTGAAAGTGTCAGGCGGCCAGCGCTACCGCGTGTGGGAGCAGTTGCCGGGGCGGGCGAACGAGGCGCTCGACTGCCGGGTGTATGCCTACGCGGCGTTGTGTGGTCTGCTTCATATGGGCTTCAGACTCAACGCCTTTGCGGCAAGCATCGCGGAAAATCCGGACAGGCTAATTGCGCCGGCCGCCGCGCCTGTGGAAAAAACCAGCCTGCGCCTGCCGGGCGCCGTTATTTCTGAGCCTGAACAGCCGGCCAGAAAAAAATCCATCTCACAGCTTCTGGCCTAGGAAAATCATCATGTTCAACCGTAATACCAGCCTGCTTGCCGGGTCGATGACGCCTGCGCAACTGCAGGACGCACTGGTGAAGGCACAGCAGGCTTACATCGATCTGACTACCGGCAGCCGGGGTGTGTCGTTCTCCTATACCCAGGGCGACGGCACCCGCTCGGTGACCTATCAGCAGAGTTCGCTTGCAGACCTTCTGGCGCTGATCCAGCTTCTTCAGGCTCAGCTTGGCATCGTCACCCGTCCGCGTCGCCCGGTAAGGTTCAGATTCTGATGAACGGAAAAGTACAGATACTGGGCGCTGACGGTCATCCGCTTCGTCCCTCCCGCCCGTCGTTTTCTGCGCTGACGGGCGGCAGCCGTGTGTCTTATGACGCGGCGGATTCCTTCAGCGACCAGCTGGCCAACTGGCAGCCTGCGCTCTGGTCGCCGGATAATGAAATCAACATTTACCGCGACCGCATTGTGTCGCGCGTACGTGACCTCGCACGCAATGACGGCTGGGCAAGCGGCAGCATCACCCGCGTGCTGGATAATGCGGTGGGGGCGAATTTCCGGCCCATCCTCAAGCCCGACTACCGCATGCTGGCCATGATGACCGGGAACAAAGCCTTTGATGCCAGCTGGGCCGATGAATACGGCAAGGTGGTGGAGGCGCACTGGCGTTCCTGGGCAAATGACCCCGGCCGGTGGTGCGACGCTGAGCGCAGGCAGACCGTGTCGCAGATGCTGCGCCTGGGATTCCGGCACAAGCTGCTGGACGGTGATGCGCTGGCCGTCCTGCAGTACCGTACCGACAGGCTCGGACACGGGCGCGGGCGTTACGCCACCACGGTGCAGATGGTCGATCCGGACCGTCTGAGCAACCCGCAGCAGAATTTCGACATGCCCCACGTTCGCGGCGGTGTGGAGATTGATGCGGACGGTGCCCCCGTTGCCTATCACATCCGTGAGGCGCACATCGGGGACTGGTTCAGCGGACCGAAGACCATGACCTGGCAGCGGATCCCGCGCGAAACGTCCTGGGGCCGTCCCCATGTCGTGCACGTTACGATCACGACAGGGCCGCGCAGCATCGCGGCAACGGCATCCTCACCCCCGTGGTGCAGCGTCTGAAAATGCTCATCAAGTACGATCAGTCAGAGCTTGAGGCGGCCATTCTCAACGCCGTGTTCGGGGCCTATGTCACCTCGCCTTATGATCCTGAGATGGTGCAGTCGGCACTCGGTGAAAACTATGACGATACCGCGCTGGGTACCTATCAGGACGGGCGGACAGAGTTTCACAAAGACCGGCGCATTTCGCTGCAGAACGGGGTGCGGCTGCCAACGCTGTATCCCGGTGAAAGCATCACCACCGTTAACGCCGCCAGACCCACCAGTAATTTTGAGGGCTTTGAAAGCGCGGCGCTGCGTAACATTGCGGCCGCGACGGGTCTGTCAACGCAGCAGGTGACGCAGGACTGGTCTGACGTTAACTACAGTTCGGCACGTTCGGCGATGCTGGAGGCCTGGAAAACCCTGACCCGACGCCGTGATGATTTTTCGTCCGGCTTTGCGCAGCCCATTCTTTCCGCCTTTATTGAGGAGATCCACGACACCGAGGACTTACCGCTGCCGCGAAATGCGCCGGACTTCATTGACGCCCGCGCGGCCTACTGTCGCGCCCGCTGGATGGGACCGGGACGGGGCTGGGTGGATCCGGTTGCCGAGAAAAAAGGCGCCATTCTGGGGCTCGATGCGGGTATCTCGACGCTCGAGCTGGAGGTGGCAGAAAACGTGGGCGAAGACTGGGAAGAAATGCTGGACCAGCGCAAGCGGGAAATCGACGCCTGTATTGAGCGCAATCTGCCGTTGCCGAGCTGGGCGCAGGCCGATGTTTTCGCGCCCGAAACCATTCGCGATCCGGAGGAAAAGTGAATTTACCCCATCTGGCGCAGCGGCTGTTCAACACGCCGCTGGCTATCCATCCCCGCAAGGCCGAAGTCGTTATGGCCGCGCTCACCGACCGGTTTGGCATTACGCGCATCGAAGCCAGCATGGCGATGGAAGACGATGACGATTATGACTACCGCCGACGGCGACAGACCAAAGCCGATCCCGGTTATGACAACGTCGGCGGCGTGGCGGTGATAAGCATACAGGGCACGCTGGTGCAGAAGCTCGGCAGCCTGCGGCCTTACAGCGGCATGACGGGCTATAACGGCATCCGCCAGGCCTTTCTCACTGCCATGGCCGATCCTGAGGTGGCCGGTATCTGCCTCGACATTGATTCACCCGGGGGCGAGGTGGCCGGCTGCTTTGACCTGGCGGATGAAATCTGGCGTGCGCGGGGTGAAAAGCCCGTTCACGCCATCCTGACCGAAAACGCCTACTCAGCAGCGTATGCGCTGGCCAGTGCAGCCGATCGTATCTGCGTTCCACGCACGGGCGGCGTGGGGTCGGTGGGCGTCATTACCATGCACGTTGACTGGTCGCAGCGCATCAAGGAGAAGGGGCTGGCGGTCACCATCATCACCTACGGTTCACGCAAGGCGGAAAGCAACCCTTACCGCACGCTGTCCGACGAGGCCGCCGCGGCTATCCAGCGCGACATTAACGCCATGGGCGAAATCTTTGTCGGTACCGTTGCGCGCAACCGCGGCATGAAAGAGAAGGTGGTGCGTGACACCGAGGCGGCCTGCTTCATGGCGGCTGACGGCGTGGCGCTGGGCCTGGCGGATGAGGTGATCACCCCTGACGCGGCATTTCTTAACTTACTTAAACTGACCGGAGCCTGACATGGCAAAAAAACCGTTTTCCTTTGCTCACCTGGTGGGCCTGAACCGTTCCGCCGCCGCGCGCGCCGCGGAAGAACACGATGACGACGACGAGGAGAAAAAGGGCAAAAAGGCCCGCAGCCGTCGCGCGGAAGAGCAGGATGATGATGACAACCGCGATCCGGATGCTGATGATGACAGCGACGATCCGGACGCGGAAGACGATGATAATAAGGACCCTGACGCCGATGACGATGACGACAAAAAACGTGATCCGGACGCCAGCGAAGGGGATGACGACGACGGTGATGACGATGAAAAGCGCGACGGGCGCAAGGCACGAACCGCCGAGCGTCAGCGCTGTGCCCGCATTTTTAACAGTTCTTACGCCGCCGCAAACCCGGCGCTGGCGGCCTCGCTGGCCTTTAACACCGGCATGAGCTCCGCCGACGCCATCCGCGTCATGAAGTCATCCGGATCGGCCGCCGCCGCACCTGAGCCGCGTCGCGCCTCGCTTGACGATCGCATGCGCAGTGCGGGTAACGTGCGTCTGGGCCCCGATGGTCAGAAAACCTCGGCAACCCGCGCCAGTGCGGTCGTGGAGAAAATGACCGGTCTCTACAACTCAGCCCGAGGTAATAAATAATGGATCAGTTTGGACAGAATCAGTTTGCGCCGGGAATGACCAGCTCACTCTTCGTGCCGGACCAGCTTGTCAGCGGTCCGCTGCAGCTTGTTACCGACAGCGTGACCATTGCAAAACTGGGTCCGCTGCTTCGCGGTACCGTGCTGGGGCGTCAGTCGCAGAAATCAGCCGCCGCCACGGCGGGCAGTGCCAACAAAGGCAACGGTACGCTGACGGGCCTCACCCTGGGTTCACAGGCCGTGGCCGGTGCCTATACGGTGACCGCCACCGATCCCAACACCTTCCAGGTCACTGACCCGACCGGCGCCGTGCTGGGTAATGCTGCCGTGGGCAGCGTCTATCGCAGTACGCAGGTCAGCTTCACCCTTACCGCGGGGGCTAATGCCTTTGTGGCAGGCGATACCTTTACCCTTACCGTTGCCGCCGGCACGGGCAAGTGGGTGCCGTGCGTGCGCACCGCCACCGACGGCAGTCAGGTCCCGGCGGCCATTCTGGTGGACAACGTGGACAGCACACTGACGGACGTGACAGGCGGCGTGTACCTGATGGGTGAGTTTAACCAGAACCGCCTGATTGTAGACAAAACGTGGTACGTGAACAGCGTGCTGCTGCTGGATGACCTGAAAGCCGCGCTGGTGCCGCAGGGCATTTTCCTGCGTGACAGCATTCAGGCCCCGGTTTCCTGATTTAACTCCCTTTTAAACTGCGCCTTATGCCATTCCCACGGCAGGGTCGCGCGCGTCCGGAATCCGTACCGGCAGTGGCCGGTACGTCTCACAGAGAGAAACCATGAATATTTTTGATACCAACGTCCTGGTGCAGGTCGTTCCCAACCTGATGACCAGTCAGAACTGGCTGCTCGACCGCTTCTTTCCGAACGTGGTGACCTACGAAACGGAAGAGGTGTCGATAGATGTCGATATCGGTAAACGTCGTATGGCCCCGTTTGTGTCGCCGCTCGTGGAAGGCAAGCTGGTTGAGCAGCGCAAATACCAGACCAACACGTTTAAGCCCGCCTACATCAAAGACAAGCGCGCGCCGGATCTGCGCAAGCCTATCCGCCGCCAGATTGGTGAGCGCATCGGCGGCGAATACACCGCGGCAGAGCGCGAAATGCTGAACCTGCAGTTCGAGATGGCCGATCAGATTGACATGATCAACCGCCGCCTGGAGTGGATGGCGGCCAGTGCGCTGGTCTCCGGCACGGTGACCGTCGCGGGTGAGGGCTATGAAACCAAGGTGGTGGATTTTGGCCGCTCAGCGGACCTGACCATTGTGCTCAGCGGGACGGACAAATGGCCGACTTCGGTCCCGTTCGGGCAGACCAACACCCAGCCGTCTGATGATGTTGAAGAGTGGCAGACCACCTATCTCAAAGAGTCGGGCGGCGTGCCAACCGACCTGATTTTCACCAACAAGTCGTGGCGCGCGTTTCGCCTGGACACCACCATCAAGGACAACGCCATCACGTTCCCGGCGCTGAGCCCCTTTGGTAACCAGGTGAATGCTGGTGCGCAGGTCATGAAGGGGGCGGTTTACAAAGGGCGCTGGGGTAACTTTGACCTGTGGCTGTACAACGACTGGTTCATTGATCCGCTGGATAACACCGAGAAACCGATGATCCCCGACGGCGCAGTGATCATGAGCGGTGCAGACCTGATGGGGACCCGCGCCTTTGGCGTCATCCTTGACCCGGCATTCGCCTACGGTCCGCTGGCCTACGCGCCCAAGACCTGGGTAAAAGAAGATCCGGCACAACGCCTGCTGATGATGCAGTCCGCGCCGCTGGTCATCCCGAGTCGTGTGAACGCGTCCCTGTGCGCAACGGTGGTGTGACATGGCAAAAACAGACAATTCAAAAACCGACGACGATATCGGCGGTCTGCCTCCCGAGCTGATGACCGGCGAACAGACCACAACGGTCACGCCGCCTGAAGTAGCGGACGAAGACACTGACGGTGATGAAGAGCACACCGGGAACGACGGAGATGAAGAACCCGGGGATTTTGTAGTGCGTAAGGGGCACACTCTGCGTCACGACGGCAAAACCTACCGTCAGAACAGCCGGCTGCACCTGCCTGCGGATGAGGCGAAACGCCTGATTGCTGCGGGCGTTATTGTTGACTTTGACACGCTTCGCCGCGAGGCGCAGGCGCGTGAGGCCGCATCGGTGTCCGTCAGCTCACCGGGTGTTGCGTCATGAGCGTGAACTGGGACCAGCATCTGCTGGCCCCGCTCCACGGCATATTCGGTGATGCCGTGGAGTTTCGCCCGAACAAGGGCCGTGGCCAGCCGTACACCATCAACGGGATTTTTGACCGGGCGTACACGCAGGAGGTCCAGCCCATGGAGTCCGGCGATCCGTCCATCAATACCACCAAACCCGTGCTGGGCGTGCGTGACGCGGAATTCCGGTCACCGCCGCGCCAGGGCGATCAGCTTTATATTACCGTCGCTGGCGGGCGGACCGTGAATCAGCTTTTCGTGATTGCGGACGTCCAGCCGGACAGCCACGGCGGTACGAAGCTGGTTCTTAACGAAATCAGGGGGTAGGGCATGAATGCCGCCGACATTCGCGGCATGGTGGTGGCCGCGCTCAAAAACAACACCGACGCCGGCGACCGCGTTTATTCGCCGCGCGACTGGCCCACCATGGACGAAGACTTTCCGGTGCTGCTGGTGCAGACGCCGCTGGACGTCAAGCACTCTCTCGGGCGCAACGCGCCGCAGTTCACCACGGTGACCACGGTGCGGATCACCTGCCGCACTCAGGCCTTTGATACCGAAGAGGGCAACACCGGCGCACAGCAGTCAGAAATCGCGCTGGAAACGCTCCGCGAGCAGATTGAGCGCGGCATTATCAACAGTTACGAGCTGACCCGGCAGATCCAGCAGTATCAGCAGGTCCGCTCTGCCGTGGCGGTCAGCAGTGAGGGATCCGGCCATATCGGTGAGCTCACCGTTGAAATTGACGTGGAGTATTACCAGGGGCCCGAAGACTTCTACCCGGTCACCACCGCACCGCTCGCCGGGATTGACCTGGCCGTGAAAATGCCCGACGGCACCCCACAGCCCGGTATGATTATTAACCTTCAGGAGTAACCACATGTTAGTAAAACCCGCTGATGGCAGGCTTGTCCGCTGCCCCGTCAGGGGCACGGTGTTGCCCGAATCCGGCGAAGACGTACCGGAAAACACCTTCTGGACCCGCCGTCTGCGAGACGGTGATGTGATTCGCGTCAAAGACAGTCAGAAGCCCGTGACCGCCGCACCCGCCGCGGCACCCGCATCTGACAGCAGCAAAAACGCAGGAGAACAGTAATGGTTGCTTTCAGCCGTATTCCTGATCAGCTCAGGACCCCGCTGTTTTATGTTGAGTTTGATAATTCGCGCGCCAATACCGCCACCGCCGTTCAGCGTACGCTCATCATTGGCCAGCAGCTTGACACCGCCACCGCGACGCCGGGCATTCCCCAGCAGGTTTCCTCCGACACACTGGTGGCGGGGCTCTGCGGCAAGGGGAGCATGCTGCACGGCATGATGACCGCGTATCAGGCCAACGATACCGCTGCGGAAATCTGGATCCTGCCGCTCGCGGATGCACAGGGCAGCATGACCGCCGCCAGCGGGTCGCTGAAGTTTCTCACCGCACCCAGCGCCACCGGCGTCATTTCGCTGTATATCGCCGGGCTGCGGGTTCAGGTGACGGTGCTCGCCACTGACACGGTGGTCACCATGGCGTCTGCCCTGAGCGCAGCCATTAACGGCACCACCGCGCTGCCGGTGACGGCGCAGGTAACGGCAGGGGCAACGGATACCGTCACGCTGACCGCAAAAAACCGGGGTGCGCACGGCAACGGCATCGACATCCGCATGAACTATCTGGGGCGAACCGGTGGCGAGACCACGCCTGCCGGTCTGACGTTCACCCTGACGCCGATGTCCGGCGGGGCGGGTGCGCCGGACATGACCGCGGCGCTGGCCAGCCTTCAGGACCGGACCTTTGATTTTATCGTCAGCCCCTATACCGACACGGCATCACTGGACGTGCTCAAGGCATTTCTGTCGGACGCCACGGGGCGCTGGGCCTGGGACAAGCAGCTTTACGGTCACGCGTTCAGCGTGGTCAACGGTACTTACGGCCAGCTGGGTACCACTGGTGCCGCGCGGAACAACCAGCATGAATCGCTGCTGGGCGTTTACCGCTCGCCCACGCCCGCTTACGTCTGGGCGGCGGCCTACACTGCAGCGATCGCCCCGAGCCTTCGCAACACACCAGGCAGGCCGACCCAGACCCTGCCGGTCAGCGGGGTACTGGCCCCGGCGCTGGAAGACCGTTTTGACCTACCGGAGCGCAACAACCTGCTGTTCAGCGGGATTTCAACCTTTACGGTCGCCGATGACGGCACCGTGCAGGTTGAAAACATCATCACCACCTACCAGAAAAATGCCTACGGCGATGCCGATGACAGCTACCTGCAGGTGGAGACGCTGTTTCAGCTGATGTTCATTACCCGCTATCTGCGCACCCAGATCACCAGCAAGTTCGGGCGCATGCAGCTTGCCGCCAACGGTACGCGCTTCGCGCCGGGCCTGCCGATCGTGACGCCTAACGTCATCCGTGCCGACCAGATTGCCGAGTACCAGACGCTGGTCTGGAACGGCTATGCGCAGGACGCGGAAGGTTTTGCCAGCGGCCTCATCGTTGAGCTGAATGCGAAAAACCCGAACCGCGTGGATGTCCTCTGGGACGGCACGCTGATGAACCAGCTGCGCATCTTCGCGCTGCTTAACCAGTTCCGCCTGCAGGCCAGTTAAGGAGTCATCATGGCAGGAAATACCTCAAACCGGCTCGCCGGTCTGGCCTACGTCACCGTCGACGGGATCACCATCATGGTGGCCGGCCAGTTTAAATACCGTCCGTCAAAAATGGAGCGCACCACGCTGAGCGGCATGGATACCGTGCACGGGTATAAAGAAAAGCCCGTGCCTGGGTTCATCTCCTGCCAGGTGCGTGATGCCGGTGGCCTGTCTGTGTCTGCCTTCAACAGTCAGACCAATGTCAACGTGATCGCCGAACTGGCAAACGGGAAAACCATCATCGGGCGCGCACTCTGGACGGTCAACACCCAGGAAGTGGACAGTGAAGAAGCCGTATTTGACGTGCGCTGGGAAGGCGCTGATGTGACGGAGAACTGAGATGGCTGAACTTGAAAAAAGCACCGTTATCCCGCTGAGCGTCCCGCTCAGTTCCGATGCGCTGAAACAGACCTGGGAAAGCCTGCCGCTCAAAGCGCCGGTGCTGTCTCAGGTGGAGCAGTTTTACGATGCGCAGGCAAAACGTGGATCCCTTCCCGCCATGCGTCTGCTGCTGTCGCTCACCAGCGGCGTACCGGAGTCGGTTCTGTCCGGCATGGATTTTATCGATTACCGCAAGTGTGAGGAGTACCTGCTCAGTTTTTTGAGCTGGAAGCCCTCGGGCGATGGCAGCGCCTAGCCGCTGAGGTGACCTTTTACTACCGCTGGCCGCCGGACAGCGCCTGGGCAATGAGCCTGCAGCGCCTGTCCTGGTGGCAAGCCCAGGCGGTGCGCATCAATCATCTGAGAAAAGGGGGCGACGACGATGGCTAACGTGTTTGACTTCACGCTCGCCGGTAATGACGAGGCGAGCGCCGCCATCGCGCGTATTGAAGAGGCCGTCCGCAAACTTGAACCGGAGCTGGATAAAACCCGCGATGCGCTGAAACTCGGCGGACAGGAGTCGGCGGGCGAGCTCAGCACGTTTACCCGCTACCTGCAGGGGATGTCGCAGGCCGCACGGGACAACGTACAGTTTATCGGCGACATGGTGCCGCCGCTCAAAATGGTAGGGGAACTGGCCGGACGGTTCGGGGGCATTGCCGGAAGAATGGGCGTCGCGGGCGTTGCCGCGTATGGTCTCGCCAGAGGCGCGCAGGCGCTTGCCGGTAATATGAAAGAGGCCGCTGACAACGCCTACAGCCTGGACGTGGCTGCAAAAAACAGCGGTATGCGGGTTGATGATTTCACCCGCCTTTCCGGGGCCATGCAGATTCTTGGCGCTGACAGCGACGGTGCGCGCGCGTCGGTTGAGGGCATGTACAAAACCTTCAACGATGCTCTGCAGGGGCGTAACGGCAGCGTGCTGTCTGTGCTCAGCCAGATGGGCGTGCAGATTGTTAAAAACAAAGACGGCACCGCCGACGTCATGCGCACGTTTGAGCAGCTGGCGCAGGTATTCCCGTCGCTGACGCCGGATCGCCAGAAAACGGTCGCGGACGCGTTAGGCCTTGATGCCAGTGGCCTGGCGTTGTTACGTGAAGGGGCGAAGCTGAAAGCTTACCTCACCCGAGCAGATGAGCTGGGCCTCACCGTTGATCCCAAAGTTAACACGCAGCTGGTGGAGCTGAACCGCAACCTGACTGGCCTGAGTGCGGCCTGGGACGGCTTTAAAAACCGGGTCCGCCAGAAGGTGGCGGGCGGTCTGCTTTCCGACGGCTCTGTTAATGACGGCCTGCGTGGCGTCGGGCGTCTGATGCAGAATCCCGGCGATCCGGTGGCACTGAATGAGGCTCTGGGTAATCTTCGGGGCAGCGAGGGCGACTGGGTACGCCGGGCCAGAGACGATAAAAAATACCTGAATTCGCTGCCCGCCGATGAGCAGGTGAATCTCATCACGGGTCAGATCACCGACAAACAGCGCCGTGATCTGCGAGAACGTTACGGCCTGGGCGATCAGGCAAGTGTGCTGCAGGGCGATATTGCCGCTGCACTTAAAGCACCCTCTGCTATGGTTCCCGCCGCCTATACCGGCCCGGGCACGGGGGGTAACGCCCGCGGTATCCGAAACAACAATCCGGGCAACCTGCGTGACGCCCCC
>Ga0268247_10000385_pt1 | contig 15267 bp, 8 predicted proteins | sample AgamicOrMae_FD_200245 | JGI IMG/M metagenome (GOLD analysis project Ga0268247, IMG submission 200245) | Agave microbial communities from Guanajuato, Mexico - Or.Ma.e (v2) (version 2) | ecosystem: Host-associated > Plants > Phyllosphere > Phylloplane/Leaf | place: Guanajuato, Mexico | collected...
ATCCACCTGCACAATGCTCAGCTGGACCAGTAGGTGATGATTTATTTCATTGGCAGGCCACAATCATGGGACCTCCAGATAGCTCGTACCAGGGTGGTGTATTCTTTTTAACTATACACTTTCCTACCGATTACCCGTTTAAACCACCGAAAGTGGCTTTCACAACAAGGATTTATCACCCAAATATAAATAGCAATGGCAGTATTTGTTTGGACATATTAAGAAGTCAGTGGTCACCGGCATTGACAATATCCAAAGTCTTATTATCAATTTGTTCGCTACTCTGCGATCCTAATCCTGACGACCCTTTGGTGCCAGAAATAGCCCGCATATATAAGAACGATCGTGAAAAATACAATGAGCTTGCAAGGGAATGGACGAGAAAATATGCTATGTGACAAGTATAAGAAGACACGTATAAGAAAATGATAGTCTCTCCGAAGAGATTGACAGCTGAATTTTTATCATGTTTGTGTGTTTATTTGTGTGTTAATTACTGGGCGAATTGTGTCGGCTGCTCCCGGGACTGGCCGAACTCCGCTGCTGCGAGCCTTCCATTGGTATAGAGCGGTCTGTTTTTTCACGAATCTGTGGGAAGTGAAATTTTTTAAATTGATATTGATCGGAGATAAGGAGGGGAAATAAGTGGCGGTAGAAGTAGCAACGGGGGTTAGTCTCGGCTCGTGCACGTGTGCTGGGGCGCCACCAAGGGTTAGCCGAAAAGCAGAATTACTAAATGATAAGTTCTAGTGAGCACAGATAGGGATTAGTTGTTGTTTTTTTTCTCTAATTGATGATAAGAGAGACGAAAAAAGACTGCCACTTCGTGGCGCTAGACTCTGAATGTTAGGCGCTAGTCTGGGTTAGTTTGTCTATCTGCTGTTAGTACCTTTGTAATTGGGCCCAAAACGGGCATTGAGCCAGGGTCTCGTTGGATGCGTGACTTAAAAGTGGCCAACGCTTGACTAGCTCCATCTGGCAATATGAATTTCTCTCTCAACTCGACGTTCGTCCTGCCCTTGGCTAGGGAGGTGCGCCAATGTGTCGTTGTTAGTAGTTGTGTTTTCAGAAGTTGTTAGTGTTTCGTTGGTCACAATCGGTTAGGTTAGTTTGTTTGTCGATTGTGTCAGTCGATTGGCGAGACCAAAACAAGACTGTTGTTTGTTGGCTCTGAAGTGCGCGCGCGATCAAGGCTAAGCAGACCAAAGACTGTCTATCGCTGTTTATGGGCCCAAGTCCACGGGATGCTTCGTGCCAATTGATCGCGACAGCGCAACGACAACAACAACCATCGGCCGGCCGCCATTGCACTCGAGCACGCGAAGAGCAAACAAATCTAATATACTAAACTGGTCTATCTAAGTGGATAAGAAGACGACGAGAGACAATTGGCGGCAAATGTTGGGGACCCAAAGTGGCACCAGAGGCCAGCTTGAGGGGGTGAGCTGGTGGACTTACCTCTGCATGGGTCGTTCTTTTGCAAGAACGATGTCAGGGGCTCCCAACCGCCGCCGACGCGCACCATCACGGTGGACCTAAGGATGCGGACGAGGCGCAACTTTTGCGACTCGCCAAACCGGTAACGGCCCTCGCCAACGTGGTACACTCTGTACCTCTGCTGGCAGGTGCACTTGGCCACTTGGCGCTGCACCTCGTCCTGGATGAGCTCGTCGTCGGTGATCGGTTTGTCTGGCCTGAGGGAGTCGAGGAACTCCTTGTTGTCGATGGTTCCATCGTTGTTGCGATCAAAAACATCAACCACTCGTTCCATCTCGAGACGGCTCGTCTCGAACTTGGAGCGCAGCATGCCCGAAATGAAGGCCTCAATGGGAATGCGTCCATCGTTGTCGTCGTCAATGGAACGGAAAAAGTCCATCAGGCGACCCTTGTTGCTGTTGACCCAGGCGAGGAAGCGGCGGCGCCACTGGTCGAAGTCGAAGTTTTCCAAACGTTCCATCTCGCGCAACTGTTCCACCTTGTCCTTCAACAGTTGCATCTTGTCCAAGCTGAGCTGCCACACCGAGCGCCACTTCTCGAGCATGATGCGCGCCCTCGCATGGCGCACCTCAGGGTACTCGTCCCTGTAGGTAGCGTAGGATGTGCGCGAGCCGTTCGGCGTCGTGGAGCGTCCTCCGCCAATGGCACTGAGTCGGCCCATAGAGCTAGCGCGCGAGCCAGCCCCCAGCGAGCCTGGCTGCTGCTGTTCCTGCGGGCGCGCCTTTGTTGTGGTCGCGGTGACAATGGTCTTCGAGGTGGCCAGGGCCGATTTGGAGGCCAAAATTTTCACCGCCCTGTCCACGTCCGGTTCGCGTTTGCGCAACTCCTCCATGAACTGGCCATGGGCCTCGATCATGGACTCGAGCTGGTGCGCATTCAGGGGCAGCTGTTTCGTCTGCTCGCCCAAGAGGCGCGTCTCATGCCTGCCCAACCAGTTGATCAGCTCCTCAATGAGCTCCAACAGCTCGCCCAGGGAGCGCAAGTGTTCGGCCAACTTCTGGCCTCGCTGCTCGGCCCACTGGTTGATCTCGTCCCAGCGGGCGGCCACAATGTTGATCCAATGGTTCACCACCGGCTCCGCATCCGGGTGGCACTTGGCCAAAATGTCGCGGGCCAGCTTCAACGTTTGCTCCTTGTTCTGGGCCTGCGAGTGGAGTTTTCTCAAAAATTTCTCATGCTCGCCCAGTTCCTGTTTGGCCGACTGCTCGTCGTCGGGCATGGAGCCAGCGAAGCGGAGTTTCATCTCGGCCTCGGCCAGCCACTCGAGCAGCGCGTGCACCCACTCGTGCAGCTGCTCCGCGTTGCGCAGCGCCTCGTCCAACTTCAGCGACTTGTCGCGCACCATTCGCTCCACCTCGCGCCACTGGTTCGACAGTGCGTTCAGCTGCTCGCGCACCAGTGCACCAGTTTCGGGCGCTGCACCAGACAGCTCCTGCTCCATGCGGCGCACCTCAGCTATGGCCGGCTGTCTGGCCTGCAGCTCGGCCTGGAACGACTTGTGCTGCTCAATCAGGGCGTTCACCGTGTCCAGGTCGCCCTGGACATTCTCCTCGCCCGCCAGCACCTTGTTTGCCCGCTCCAGCCACTTGGCCACCTCCTGGATGGCGTCCGAGGCGGCCACTCCGCTCATGGCGTCTCGGATGGCCTTCAGCCTCTTGGCCGCCTTCTCCTCAATGCGCGCCAACTGCTCCCTCAGAGCTTTCATATTCTTCCTCAACACCTCAGGCTCGGCAATCAGATCCTCGCCAATCAGCCGCTCGCCAGCGCTCAAAACTTCCTTCAAATTCTCCCTAGTCTTCGCTAGCCGCTTGTTGAAATCCTCCATCTCGGCCAACTGTTGCTGCAAAGTGGCCAAATCGCGCCCCACTGGCGCCATATTGTCTAGGCGGCGCTCGAGCTCGTCAAGCTCGCGCCTGATGGCCTCCAAACGCAAATTAAACTTCTCCTCGGCCTCCTTCTGCGCCTCGGCCCTGTTCAGCGCCTCCTTCAGCAGCCTGAGCCGCTTGGCCACCCGTTCGTCGAGGCGCGCCAGCCGCTCCTTGAGCTCGTTGATGGCCTTGCGCAGCTTGGCCGGCTCCGCAATGAGGTCCTGCCTGATGAGGTCCTCAGCGAGACGGACCACGTCGTTCAGCTGGCGCCTTGTTCGGTTCACGTCGCCCTCGAACACCTTGAGCTCTTCGAGCTGGCGCTTCAACTGAGTGAGAGTCTTGCCCACTGGCTCCGCCTCAATGCGGTCCATGCGCGCCTCCAGCTCGTCCAGCTGGCGGCGCAGCTCGTCCAGCTTCAGCTCCAGCTCGGCCTCGGCCTTCTTCTGGCGCTCGGCGTGCTCCAGTGCGCGCTCAAACAGTTGCAGTCTGCGCGCAGCCTTCTCCTCAATGCGCGCCAGCTGGGCCTCCAGTTCGCTGAGGTCCGCGCGCGCGCGCACTGGATCCACCAGCAGGTTGTCTGCGATGAGCTGCTCGGCGAAGGAGCGCAGCTCGCGCAAATCAGCTCCCGCACGCTTCAGCTCCTTGTCGAAGGCCTGCAGCTCGGCCAGCTGGCGCTGCAGCTCGCCCAAATCCTTTGCCACGGGCCCCATGTTGTCAATCCTGTGCTCCAGCTCGTCCAAGCGGCGCTTCATTTCGTTCAAACGCAACCGGAACTTGGCCTCGGCCTCGCGCTGCGCCTGGGCGTGGCGCTCGGCGTCGTCCATCTCGCGCAACCTCTTCAGAGTGCGCTCGTAATCGTCGTGCAACCTGTTCAGGCGGCCCAACAGTTTCTTGTATCGTCCATCCAAATCGGCCACCTTCTCTCTGATCATAATCGAGTCCGGTTCGGTGCGTCCGTTTTCCTTGCAAAAGTCGTCGGCCAAACGCTTGATGGCGTCTATTTTGATGCCGCAATCGGCCAAATCTTCGGAGATTTTCTGGAACACAGTGGGCGAAAAGGACTCGGCCTCGCGCAAAGTGGAAAACTGTTGCACGCGCCGCTCCTCGTCATTGAGACGGCCCTCGATTGAGTCTAGACGCCCATTGGTGCGCTTGATGTCGTCCAGCAGTTTCTCCAGCAGCTCCTTGAGGCGTTTGGCGCGCGCCAGCTCGTCCTCCAAAGCTTTCTGCCTGTTGCCCATGGCCTTGAGCATGCGGTCCCAGTGGAAGTCTATGTTGTCCATGTGCAGGTCGTCTGGAATGCGCACGTTCACGTCTGAGGCCATCTTGTAGATGTCGCGCGCAACATTGGCCAACCGATTCTTGTCGTGCTCCTTTGGGGGCACATCAACGCGCCTAAACTGGTCCAATTTGTCCTTCAGTTTGTTCAACTCGGCCGCCTGTTTGGGAAAGTCGCGCCTATCCAGCTCCCTGGTGGACTCCTTGATCCACTTGAGCAGCTCGCTGGCCAGCTGCTTGTACTCGTCGATGCGCCTTATCTTCTCCTCGTCCAACAGCGGATTTCTTTCCGGCGGATCCGGAAACAGCTCGTACAACTGGGCCAGGTAGGTGATCATGGACTTCTCGTCGGGGCAGGGCACGTCCACGTCCTCGGGCTCCAGCAGCCTGGCCACGTCCAGGTCGCGCTCGGCCACCGAGAAGGCCTGCTCGAGGTTCTCGCGCGACGTCTTCTTGCGGCACTCGCGGTAGTTCAACAGGTCGGGCCGGTTGCGATGGATGATCGCGTTGAAGGCGAGCCCGTCGCGCCATGAGGTGGTCAGATCGGTGACATTGCAACCAGGGTAACCGTCAGTGGTCTTTTGGGCCCAGCGGAGGAGAATCTCGCGGAAGTTAGAGTTGTCCTCGAGCTGTGTGGGAATTTTCGGCGTTTGTTTACGTTTTTTCGCGGTTTGTTTTGGTTGATTTTTTGGGGTAATTTCGGGTGGGTTTTGGGGTTTTTTTCGGGATTTTTGGTGGATTTTCGTGGTTTTTTGGGGGTTTTGTTAAAGTCGGTTAGGTGTTTGGTGCGATGTTTTGGGTGGGAAATTCATCCAACTTTTGACAGATTTAGCCAAAGTTGGACAAACTTAAAGAAGTTTAGACAGTTTAAACAGAGTTTCTACGAAAGGAGCAAATAGCACGAATAGAGGATAGCGACAGACAGAAGTGGAAAAAAATGCAAAAATGCAAAAATGCAAAAAAGACCCGCTCCGAAAAGGAACAAATCAAAGCTAATCATAGCTAATTATAGAAGAGTTATTACAAGAGTTGTAATAATGCAAGCCGAGCACCAACCTTCTCGTTCTCGCCCTTGGTGATCGTTGTGGTCTTCTTCAACACGCGGCGCGTCTTCACAGTCTGCAGGCCGGCCTTCGAGTCGGCCGTCTTGAAGAGCTCCTGAGACTCCTGGAAGGCGCGCGCCATCTGTGTCTTGGTCTTGGTCTCGCCGGGCCCCGTGAGCTCGCCCAGCTCGGTGGAGACGGCGCGCTGTTGGCTGTCCTTGAGACTCTTGGTCGAATGGTGGTGAGTGGGCGTGGAGCCGTTGCAATCGACGCCCGCCGACTGTCTGGAGGGCGACTTGTGCCCATTGGTCAGTGTCTGGCTGCGATGGTGCGACTTGGTGTTGCTAGAGTCTTGCAGCACTCCAGACGAGCGGCTCGCTGGGCGACTGTGCGAGCTTGGCGAAATGGCGCCCGCCGAACGGTCGCCGTCGCCCTTCATGTAGACGCGCGAGTTTCTCTCGTACTGATACATTTCTGAACGCTTAGAGTTATCCTTTTTTAACTTCCGCAGTTAGTCACACTCAAAGTTACTCTTTATGCTCTTTGCTCTTCTCGCCCTCCAATTGTTCTGTTAGTATATTTATATTTATATTTATATAGAAACTATACAAAGCTCTCTCTTGCTCTTCAGCCTGGAAGTCGAGCTTGCTGCAGATCTTCGGCTTCTTCTTCCGCTTCCGCTCTTCTTCTTCTTCTTCGATCGGCCCTTAGCTTTGGGTGCGTCTTGTGAAAAGTTTGGCTCGCAGGAACACCTCAACACGCTCGCTTGTCCGGCGGCGTCCGAACTGAGGAATGAAACTGGCTTCCGCTCGTTCGTTCGCTCTCGATCCAACTGGGAAGTGTATCAGGGCCGATCTGTGGCACTCGGTCTCAGACTGTCTCTGGCTGGTTTCTCGAACACAAGAGCACGCACGAGCAGACAGACGGGCAGAGGAGGAGAAAAACAATAAAATAAAAATTATATTGTCCACACACACACACAAACAAACAAACACTCCTGCTAACTAATACTCCTTAGCGCTAACAACAAGTGCGCCCCACACTCGCTCGACAACTGTTCCTAGACGCCACTGCCACTTTCCGGCTTGAGGGCGGCAATGTTTTTTCGCCAATGTTTCGCCAAATCTGTTCGCATCAACAACAGAAACAACTGCAAGGAATGCAGCAGACACACTACTTGAAAGGAAGACTGTCTCTGTTGTTGGCCCTCTAGAGCGGCTCTCTGCTGCTGCTGCTGGCTGGGTCGTGCTCGCTTTACTTGGCTTTGGCTCTTGGAGGATGAGGCGTCGTGTGCGAGCAGATGAGAAATGATGCTCGCCTTTCTCTCTCTCTCTCTCTCAGACTCTATCTCTATCTCGGTCTCGGTCTCTGTCTCTGTCTTTGCGGAGTTCGAACAAAGGCCATGAAAGGCAATGGCTCCTCCAAGGCGCCAATGATCGAGAGAGCGAGCGAGAGCGAAGAAAGTCAATCCAGACTTGTGCTGGACTTGGAACCGGCGGCCAGCCAGCCACAGACAAGCGCTAGAGAGCAGGCTCGGCAAGGGCTGGCGGGGCAACATTAGTTGAGACTGTGACACAGGCGCGCTTCCTCGCGCCCGTTGGCGTTCGGTCGCCTGCGATCAGCGGGCCCACGACGATCGGCCGACGAACAGGTGCTGCCAGTGTGTGTGTGGATGCCTGTTGGCTCGGCTTGGCGCCACGAACTAGCGAGCTTGCTGGCTGGCTGGGCGGCCAGCCGGCCAGAGCTAAGGGCTGGCGGGCGCAAAGGCGAAAGGGTGGGCGCTAGTGTGTGCGGGCCAGGCGCAGCGCAGCGCGCGGGCACAGCTGTGCGATGGGCTGCACACTGTGTGTAGAGTGCGCGCGCTGCAGCGGACGAGCGTGCGTGCGCAGATTGCACGCAATGCAAGGGGCTCAGAACGCCCGCTCGCTCCTCGCAAGCAGCCCAGACACGGAGTGCCGGGCAACAACAAGTGGGGAGAAAGTCAACTCTTTCATAGCCAAACATGGATATGAAATCCAATTTGAGCCTCCATCAGGCCACCTCAGCCGGCCGGCCGCCCCCAAGCCCACAGAGATAACCGCCACCAACGCAGCTCGACGGCGTTGGTGGCTCGTTGTTTTATATTTTTAGTGCTGCTCGGAGGTGGCGGCGCCAGTGGCAGTGGCAGTGGCAGTGGCAGTGGTGGCGACGGTGGCGCCGGCTCCCCCGGGGGAAGAGGAAGGAGAAAGTCCCCAGAGTTGGAGCAAAACCATCTTGGCTGGTCGCGCCCCTTCGAGAAGCGGCCGCCAAGCATTTCAACAGATGACGCGGACGGAAAGGGCTTGAGCTTGAGCTCGAAATCGGCAAGCTCTCCGAAGCTAAAACTGGAGTCGAGTGTCGTCATTGTGTTTCGCTCCTGTTCACTGCTCACTGCTCACTGTTCACGGCGGCTCCATTTAGGTGGGCGCACTACTTGCTCGACGGCTCACTCAGTTGTCAGAATTGCGTAGGTGTCATCTCCTCTTCCTAAAGCGTGCAGGTTAAGCTCCTCGCACCTCAGCCCAACAGGCCAACGAGGCACACTAAGCCTTGCCAAGCTCCGACTGTCGAGCGCCAGCCGACAGGCAACACAGCTTGTGTGTGATCTTGAATCAGTCTGGCCGCCTGTTCGTCGTCGGGCCAAGATGCTGCCAGAAGGCCAACGGCGGCCACATTCGAAGGCCCTCACGACCACTAGACACTGCACGAGCTGCAGTTAGTGTTCAACTGGCTGCCTAATTCTTAGTCATCGTGACGACCAAGTGTGAGCTAAACGAGCATTAGAGAGTTAGAGTTAGAGAGAGAGAGAGTATCTCACTCAGCGAGCGCGAAATGGTTTCCATTCTAGCGGTTTCCGATGAAAAGTCTCCAGCCACTTTTATAACTGAAAACAGCAGCGAGCAAGAGGAGTTGGCTGAAACGGGAGGACTTGTTGCGAGTAGGCGAGGGAGGAGAAAGTTTCTGGAAATGAGAGATTCAGAGAAAGAGAGAGTGAGAATTAGAGAGAAGGAGGGAGAGGGGAGGAGATGAAATTTGGAGAGTTGAGAAAATCTGCTCCTTTTTGCTAGTACTTACCTGAAAGTGAAGTATAATTGTCCAAACTAGGCCTAATGTTAACTTCTGGTTCCCATCCACTATGTCCTCTGGCCTAATGTTGACTAGCTTAACTTTGCGAAGTTTAATATAATTCAGGGCAATTTGAATGTTTTGCAGCTTATGCACCCGCATCCGGCCACGTTCACGGGGCAATGGATCGCCAGAGAGCATCTCTAACAAGGTTATCAGATTCTGCCCATCACGCAAATCCTCAAACAAATCATTCATCTGCTTGCCCCTTCTCAACAGATACTTGTTTATCCATTTTGTAAATGTCCTCTTCTGAATGGTATCTCGTTCATCTGTTCATTTGTTGGTGGGTTTGCATCATTGCAATCAGTTACGATTGATACAGTGGGTTTTTGGTGAAAAAATCAGGTTAGGATAAAGTTAGAGTTTGGGTGCACCCAAGTGGAAGCTCATATTGAAGCCTTCCATTGGGAGAAAGCATTCCTGAAAGCATTGGGGGCCTCCTGAAAGAGGGATCACGAGTGGGGGAGAAAAAACAAATTGGCCGTGATATTCTAATGCTCTTGAACGAATTGCAACCATCATCATCTGATGCAGACCTTTAGATTCTTTTAGGCAGAGCTCATATTGCATTAGGCCAGCTTCTAGAGAGTCGTCGTTGTCTAAAACCTTCATTGACTCCATCCTTCACTGTCTCACTTTTGTTCTTTCCACATAAAATTTGGCATCAAAATGATAAAACTACTCTTGTCCAATGTGATGATGGATTCTCAGATTTGACCTCCTTCTTTTTCGTCAATTAACCAGAGGGCAGGTCGTTTGATGAATGATATGTCAACAACAAGTATGGCGATTGTGATGAGATCAGTGAGTGAGGCCAATCGGCAGGCTACAGGTGGTGGATCCCTAAAAGCTCTATAAGTTTCAGATGAGCATAATCGACGAGCGATCATACAGAAAAACACACGGATCAAATTGGAACCAAAAATGATAATTCCAATTAGGTTAGATGTGTAATAGAGCGGCCCTTGCAATGGATGCTGGGGAAATTCTTCCAAACAGGTGGTACCGAGTGACGCCTTTAAAGACTAGCAAGATATTGTGTGTGACAAACTATTTGCTTTTGTCCCTTTTGGCTGTGAGGATAAAAGGATTGAGGAAAGGAATGAAAATCTAATATAAACAATGGGAAACGAGGCTTAGTTTGTTTGTCTTTCTCAGTGAATGGGCAATAAATAAATGTCATTGAATATATGCTATCTCTGTGTGTGTCTAGGAGAGGATCATAATGATCATCATAATCATCTCTATCACGATGCGTTGTGGAGATTTTGTAGGCATTTGTGTGTGTGTGTGTTTCAACTAATGTAGTGTCTAAGTTGTAATTGTATTTGTTGTGGTAGTTATTGATAGAGCTGAGCCAGAACGAGAGAGGATGGCTCCATTTCAGTGTAATATGTCTGTGCGTCCGAGAGTATGTTGAAATTTTTTATAATTAACAATGTTATGACGACTATGAGAGGGTGCTACCGCTGCTGGCGGTGGTGGTGGTGTTGGATGAGAGTGGTTGTGGGAAAATAATGGATCTAGCAGAGGAGCGATAATAAGTAAAAGCTGTGGCTAGAGGTGGAAGACGAAGGACGCTTCTGAGGCTGCATGGTACACATTTACATTTACAATATCACCACAACTACAATCATCACGGGCAACAACACAACCACCACTAACAACAAGGGCAACAACAGGAACGACAGGACGCCAACAAAAATTAGACACAAAATGATGGCTAACATAAGAGAGAGAAAGGGAGAAGGCTATCCTGTGCAGCGGGCCAACAAGTGGTTGCCGGCGCCGATGAATGGCCGCTAAGGCGTGAAGGGCCGTTGGCTGCATGTTGTTGCCGCTGCACCACGTCCATGGGCCATGCGATGGTGTGTGCGAGCGGCGTGTGCTAGTGGCCCGCAGGCTGCAGACTTGAGTGGGGCTGACGCGCAAAACTGGGCGCAGTGCAGATTAGGTAGCGCTGCTCAGATAGGCTCACATATTGACTTTGGGCCTAGCTTGACGGGTCTTGGGCCTGTCAGACCGCTGTCACCTGTTGGAAGGCAAATAAACTCTAGGCCTGCCTTGGGCGACGACCAATTGGAGCACCCAAAGAGGATGAGGAGCGAATGAGGCCGACTAATTGAACGACTCAAACAGAGCCTCACGTCACTCGCTTGTCAAGCTACTATGCCCAGTAAATCGGCCTAGTAGACGTCCCGGCAGGAAGTGGTGTTAGCTTTGTCGTGCGATCGGGCTCTGCCTAGCAAATTTCACCATTTGCTGGAGCTAGAATTGTGCAAATGGTGAGCTCTGTGATGAAAACAAAGTTCATCTAGGGCCTGACAGAAATCTGTCACCTGCAAAGAGAGAGCCTTAGCTAAGAGATGAGCTAAGCTAAGCTAAGCTAAGCTCAACTAGAGTCTCGCCTGCACGAACTGCTGCATCGACCCGCAACCAATGGCAACCATTTGAAGAGTGCCCAAAGTGGGTTAGCTCTGCTGTGGAGTTTGTGGCATCCAATGCAAAGGTGAAAAAGTGGGCGCAATGCAGATTGTTGTGGAAAAAACAAACGCCCAAATGCCTTCCAAATGGGCCAAACTCTGAGAAGAGCACTCTTGTACAATTTGGACTTATATCCAAGCATTCTTGATCAAAAATTGATACAAATGCTAAGACAAAACTCCATTGAATTAACAATTTCCAGCTCCAACAATCCAGTTTACACTCACCTGCTATCCAAATGACCACCCGATCGTAGTGGTCGAGCGTGCGCAAGCTTAGGGGTCGCCCCTTGCTCGCGTACCAGCGCTCGAACTTGTCTCGTCGGTATTCCATGCGGTGCGACAGTTTGTTGTAGGCTAGATTGTCTCTGTACCACTGGTGGAAGGCCCTGAGGGCGAGCTGAAACTTGTCGTAGGCGTAGCGAAGCGCATAGAGTGTGAAGATTGAGTTTGTCGATCCAATGGAGAGCGTTGGCGAGTAGAGCTGCCCAGTGGACCTGTAGATGGTTGGACTCCTTTGGCCCAGCGACTTGGCACCTCTGCGGCTCAAAAGCCTTCCGGCGGGCCTAAATCTTGAAGCTTGCTGGCCGGGCGTGGAGTAGTCTGTGTGTGTTTGTGGTCTGTTGTTGAAGTATTTCAGTTCGTTCGCCTGCAAACCGGCCGGCAAGTAACTGGCCACCAGGCGAGCCTCGTCGATGGCCGTCTGACTCGCGCTCACCTCCCGCCGTCTGGCCACACTCGAGGGGGCCCGTTCGAAGGGTGGCGGCGGCGGCGGTGGCGACACTTCCGGCTGGAGCAGCTCGTCAAAGTGTGGGCTCGCCGACTGGCCCAGACCCGAGCTGCTGGCCCGGCCCGACAGGAAGCTGGCCGGACTCGGCCGGCCGCCCAGACTCGTGCGGGACGCCCCGAGGCCCAACTGCTGGCCGCCTGGCGGGCCCTGCACGGAGCTCGCCTCGGGCTGGCCTCTGGCGTGGGTGGCGGCCAGACGCTGGCGCTGGCGCTGCAGCCAGGAAGTGGGCTCGGTGGGCGCCGGCTCGTGCAGGTCGCCCGTGGACCTGGCGGCCGGTGCTAGTGTGCGGGGCGCGTTGCTGTGCTCGTGCGCGCTCGTGGGCGAGCCGCGCGCTCCCGCGCCAAAGCTCTGCTGCTGCTGCTGCGGGCCGCTGCTGCTGTGCCTGTGCGCCCACCAGTGCTCAGAGTGCTGCTGCGTGTGCGCGGCCCCCACCAGTCTGGCTCTGTGCAGGCCCTGCGAGGAGGCGCCCCTGGCGGCCCGCACTTGCCACTGGCTGGCGCCCGCCTCCACCGGCAACAGGTCGCTGGCCGACCGCTCGAGGCTCCACTGCTGGTCGCTGCCCGGGGCGGCGGCGGCCAACTGTTGCCCACTGTAGGCCGCTTGGCCTTGCTCGTGGCCCGGCTCGAGCTCGTGGAAGCGCCAACTGTGCTGCCAAGACTCGCGCTCGCCTCGCTGGCGCGCCCCCCGCGCGCTGGAGGCGCGTCTCCGGTGTCTTGGCGGCGGCGGCGGCTGGCTAGCCGAAGTCGCCTGCTGCCCGCCGCCGACACTCGACTCTTGGGCGCTGCGCGATCGGCGCCGCTGCGAGGCCCCCTCGATGGAGTCTGGGCCGCCCTCTTGGTCGCTTCCTGGCTGCTGGCTGGCAAGTCCTAGTGTCTGCTGCTCTCCGTGCTGCTGCTGCTGCTTGTGGTCGGCGCCAAATCGCGCTCTTGCTGCTCTACTGTGCGCTACTTGTTCGCCGGGGCCGCTCGATGAACTGCCGTCGAGGCTGCTCGACGACAAACTGTTGGCCTGTTGCTCGGGCTCGCCATGCTCGCGGCCAAGCGGCAGCAGTAGGGAGCTTGTCAGCGAGCTGCGCGCTCGGCGGCCACGCAAATCCTGAGTCCACGGCTCAAGCTCAATGTCATCCTCGCTTGCCAACGAGTCGCGCTCGGCCCGCTGGCCCGCCGCCAGCCCTGAGGGGTCCGTGCCGCTCGGCTCCGGCGGCCCGGCCTCGCTGTGGCTGTCTCGGTCGTCGTGGTCGGAATCGACGAAGTGAAATTGACTCTCCGCCCGGCCGCCGGCTCGTCTGTCAGCCCCGTGGCCGGCCGGATCATCATCCTGCTTTGGGCGGCGCTGAGCCCGAGCTTGAGTGGCGCCGCCGCCCGCAAAGCGGCCGCCTGGGCGCTGCATGGCGCTCTGCTCGGCCCTGCTCACACGGGCGCACACAATCAATGCCGCCGCCGCCGCACACAAGTGTCACTTTCGCTCGCTGCTGCAGCTCAACTCTCTCCCATACACACTCTCTCCCAATGGCATAAACAAAGGGCCGCCGATTACGCTTGCTGCTGGCCCGGCTTCTGTGTTTATTTATATAGATGCGACATAGATACACGCGCCCAGCCTCAACTCACCCCGGCCCACACACAAACTCAAGCTCTAATCTCTCGCCCACCTGTGCTGGCCTGCCCAAAGTCCACCCTACGCAATCCTCTGCACAAGGACAGAGCTAAAACATCCTGGAGACTGCTTCTCTCTTGATTAATTTCAATTTTTCCCACTTGAAGATAATCTTCCAATTGTCGTCCCAACTGCAACGCTTCGAGGCACCCATCAAGTCATCCTTGGCGACACACAGTAGCTGGCGTGTATAATTGACTTTCTAACCCAATTTGTCACCGCTCAGTGCCCTCTCTCTCTCTCTCTCTCTCTATCACAGGCACTCACTCGAGCTGTTATGAGTTGCACTTGTTCAACTATCGACTAGAAGCATTCGGCAGCCAATAACTGTCTCCACATGACACATGACCACACCCACACACAAAGAGAGCAACCACACTGGCCCACAGACAATGGCTAACTGTGCGCCCAGAGAGGGCCAAGTGGAAGGGCGCCTTTGATGAGCTTTAGGCGACGACAAATGGAGCCACTCGAGTGCTCATTTTGGAGCCCTTAGATCGATCGCTTGCTTTCTTTGAACTTCATATTCCAGCCTTAGTGGCCAACTAACACAGTCAGGCAATTAAAAGACAGCCAAGACGGTGATGTCTCGCCAAAAGGGTGCTCATTTTTCTCGCAGGTCTAGATTGTTTTTTGCTCTCTCCTCTCCTTTCGACTTGGACTTCCACTTGACCGGAGCAGCGGCACGAATAACTCACATTTTGGCTCGAAGAAAAGGGACACCGACGGGACCAAGAGTTTGGGCGGGCCTTTGGTGTTAGAAGAATCACAAACGGTGCTTCTTATAATAGTGGCATTGGTCGACAATAGACAAGGAGCAGTAAATATTGGCCACCAGGCACAGTCTGCAGGGGAGGCAATAGCGACCAAGCAATGGGCAATGGGCAATGGGCAATAGAATAGTGCAGTGAGGAGCACTAGTTGCTCGTGAGCGGCGCGTTCGCGTCCGTGCAGTTCGCGGGCAAAAATGGCCTGTTTGTTGTTGTTGTTGTTGCTCTCGTTCTCCTTCTCCTACTTCTCGGACATGTCGTGCTGGCTGCTAACTGTTGTCGTTGTTTCATTTCGCTACATTGCCGCCATCAGAAGGCACAGGCCGACACACAAACAGGCCAGAAGGTGGAATGAAGCGTCAAATAATATTGATAATTAACATCTGCCTCTTGCGCTGCCGCCTTTGTGCGCTGCTCTGAGTGGAGCGGCCAGCTTGGCGCCTTCCAGCAACAGCAAAGGCTGGCTCCGACCGGCGGCCATCCGGCGCCCTCTCCCTCTGCCTACCTGTCCTGAGAGAGTGGCTCTCGGCTCTCTCTCTTTGTGTCCGCTTTTCTGCCGAGACGCGGCCCCTAATACAACAATGGAACAACAACAACCACCGAGCGAACTGGCTAGACACAGGCCAGATTTTGCTCACACACAACATCGGCCCTCCAAAAATGCCCTCCCCCCCCCCATTTTGTGTGCCCCCTTCCATCTGAAAACAACGACAAATCCATTGGAAGCCGACCGCT
>Ga0268247_10000387_pt1 | contig 15242 bp, 14 predicted proteins | sample AgamicOrMae_FD_200245 | JGI IMG/M metagenome (GOLD analysis project Ga0268247, IMG submission 200245) | Agave microbial communities from Guanajuato, Mexico - Or.Ma.e (v2) (version 2) | ecosystem: Host-associated > Plants > Phyllosphere > Phylloplane/Leaf | place: Guanajuato, Mexico | collected...
GTGTACTGCGCACTGTGCACAATGGACTGTCTGCGGCCGAGCCAATGCAGTGATGGCAAATGGGGAAAAATAAAAGTGTGAGATATTGAGCCTTGGCGACGCGAACACTTCCAAACACTTGTCCAAAGGCCGCCCAAGGCTCACACAAGCTTCAAGCTGCAAGCCAACAACAACAACAACAATCGACGCCGCTCCACCTAGTCTCTTCTCTTCTCTTCTCGGTTCTCCTCTGGAGCTCTTTGCGCTCGTCTTGTGTGCCGGTCGGCCACTTGTCGTGACACTTGTCGTGTTGAGAGCCGGCGCCAACTAATCATGCGGCCATTTGCACCAAGTCGGCCCGAAAAGCCCAAACACGACGGGCCAATTTTGAGCGTCCAAGCAGCAAAGCGGCCCAGAAGTGCATCCTTAGCTTCGGCTTCAGATTCAGCCTCAGCCTCAGCTTCAGCGCTGCCCAATTGGCCCGGCCGACACACTGTCTCAATTGGCCTTGTGTCAGCCGGCGGCAAACAGTCGCAGGATGGAATTCTGCTCTCGCCGGCCAGACGAGACGAGCCGCAAAGGCAGAATGAAGAGAGAGAGAGCCCAGAATGGAGCAGAAGAGAAGAGGACGGAGCTCGCGCTCCATTTGCTGCCTGGCTCGCTTCTGGTGGGCTCGCCGGCTGGCCAGTTGGGCTTAGGGCACCCAAGTGGCTTGCCGAGAGTTGTCTTGGCAGAGTGGCCAAGACAGAGGAGCTAAGGGCAGAAAGGCCCTTAGCTAAGGGCGGCCAGCGGCGAGCTTCGGGCGAGCCGGTGGGCCACTTGTTGGCGCTTCCCAAGCTAGAAGGAGCGCTCCTTAGGGCTCGCTGTTCGTCTCGATTCATTTGGTTTGGGCAAGAAAATGGAATGGCGCAATTTTGGAGATGGAAATGGCGCCCAGCGATGCTCTGTGTTGCACTTTTCTCCCTTTTCTGTCTCTGTCTCTGTCTCTGGCTCTGCCTTTGCTGGTGCGTCCGCTTAGCTGGCTCGATGATCGATTGGCCGTTGTCACAATGTTGCGGCTTCGTCAATGGGAAAATCGCCCATTTGGGCCGCCAACAGGCCGAAACGGAGCAGCCTGGCCAGCTTGTGGAAAGATGGCGGCGCAAGGTGGCCAGCCGGCCGCCCCAGAGACAGTCTGCGGCAGAGTGTGCATTGGCCGGCCGTCACAGTGCGCTGGTTGCGGGCGAGAATTCCCTTGCAATGTGCGCGCATTTCGCAAAAGGGTTCCTACACACAGTCCATGGGCCGCAAGCACAGAAAGCGCACAGCAGAGAGCGCACAGAGAGCACAGTGAGAGCAGATTCGCCTCCGCTGCAAACAAGCCTCAGCAAAGTGCAAGAGATGGACAGACACAGACACACTCGAGCCAAGTGGCTCCAAATGGCCAATAGCTTGTCGGCGTTTAGTGGCCCAATGTTTGCAGCGTGCAAAAAGTTTCCAGCCGCTCTCCCAATTTGCCTTTTTTCCCTCCAACTAGTGAGCATTCCTCTGGAAGGGAATCAGCCTCCGAGCTGATTCTCTCTCTAGCTTGCTCTCTCTCTCTCTCTCGCTGGCCAGCTCCCGGCGAGCAGCAGAGAGCTAAGCTGGCCCTCTGCTGCCCCCTATTATTATTATTACTCCAACGGCTGATCGCCTGGCCAGAGAAGACTTGGGCCGGCCGGCCGAGAAAGTGGCCAGCTTCATGAAGACGATCAGCGGCCGCCGACGAGGAGCTCTGGCGCACGCGTCCAGCATTGTTTTTTCCGCCGCTCCAGAGGGCAGCCGTGGAAGCGGCCCAAGCGAGTCTGTCTCTCTCTACTAGCAGGCTGCTGAAGCCAGCCAGAAGGATGGGCAAAAAGGAGCTCGAAATTGGGTTAAGCGCTCGACTAGTTTTCTCTCGTCCCATCGGGCTGGCCATTGTGGCTGGCGGGCGCCTGTTGCGTGCGCGCCGGCCGCCCTAAGCACTGGCCGGTCTCAGTCCCAGAGCTTAGGGCTCACTCCTAGTGGGCAGAGCGGCGGCCGTGGAATCAATTTGGCATCCTTTCCGCTCGGCGCGCCCCCAAGCGAGCCGGCCGAGTGGCGCCCGGACGCCATGCGATGATGGCCCATCAGAGTCAGAGGTGAGCCGCCAGTCATGAGCCATGACCTGGGCAGCAGCAGCAGCAGTGTGCACTCGGCGCACTTGCTGCAGTCTCCGGCCGCAGACTGTGTGCGGCAGACTGTGTGCCGCGCGGCCGCCAGCGAACCTCTGGCGCGCGCGCGTCCCACTCTCTGCGGGCCGCGCTTATGCAAATCCTGCACTCCCGCGGCCCAACTCTCCACTGCGAACATGCTCCGAGGGGGCGTGGCCGCCCGCTTCCCGCCACTCAAAGGACAGTCTTCGGCCTACAGACTGTGGCTGGGGGACTTCCTGCCTTGGGGGAGACTGTCTGTTGGCCGTTGGGCGGCAGACAGAGAAGAGTGCTGAGGAGGGGCGAGATGTGTGTGTGCGCGCCGAAATGTCGTCGCCTAAAAACAACAACAACCACAGCGGACACTCATCGGCCCGCCGCCCACCACAAAGCGCCCCCTCGGCCTTGCTGGCGGCCACTTGGCAAGCCAGTGGGCAGAGGGGCGAGCAAAAGGCGAGTGTCCAAGTGGCGCGTCCTGGCCGGACGGCTAACTAAGAGCGCGCATTAAGCGGCCAGCCAACCAACCACACACGGCCCATTGTCTTCCACTGGCCAGCGTTCATCTAGTTCAAAACTTTTTTCCCATTCTTCCTCGGCAGTCTTTTTATTTCATTTTATATATTCCTACTCTTGCGCTACCATAAGAGTGCTCTCATTCCTCCTCCTCCTCCTCCTTTTCTGGCTCTATCATCTCAATTGAACTCCTTCCAGAAACAGTTAGTTTACTCCTTTTTCTTTATATTTATCTTCTCTCGCCTTGCTGTATAAATGCCCACTGGCTCTGGGCTGGCCAGTGCCCTGCTCGTCGCTTGCTCGCCGCTTGCTCGCCTCTTGCTCGCCTCGTGCTCGCCGCCACTTAGAGCTAGGCTGTCGGGCCGTCCGGCTCAAGTTTGGCTCCTCAGGTAGCCAAACTTGAGGAGACTGATGGGCCGCATTCACGAAGAAGCGGCCCATCCAGAATGGCTTTTAACGCGGCGGCAAATATTGCGCACTGTGCACTGTGCACTGTAAGAAGCGGCTTCTCGCACTGTTGACTGATGTGTGTTTGTGCTCGCGTTCGTGCGCGCTTTTCTCTTCGATTGTGTGTGCGCGCTAAAACTGCAGTAAAAGCCCTTAGCTTAGGCTCCAAAAACCAGCGTACGAGAGCCGCACACAAACACAAGCACGGCACACACACTGACACACACTGACACAAACCATCAAAAGCGCATCATCAACAAGTGCCATTTGTCTGCCCAAAAACTGCTGCCCACCACCTCGAACGGTCTTGCCACCGCCGCCAAGCAACAACAAGTGGCCCTTTCATCAAGAGCTCTTAATTGCTCTCGGCCAGCCGCCCGTCCAGTCCAACTTAGTGTCATTGTGTTTGCGGCGCTACGCCCACAAAAGGGGATCAACCAGAGCTCATGGGTTGCCGCAATCTGGCTGGCAAGCTTCTTTTCGGGCGCCCTTCCCACAGGGCCGCCTTCAGGCCCTGTGGCTTCTCTTTATCTCCTTTTGCGGAGTGTAAAATGATGATAAATATAAAATATAAATAAATCCAACGGAGCGGAGCCTAAGGAGGCGCGTGGAGGGCCGCCGTTTGTTGTTCTCGTTCTGGCGCTCTTCTCTGCTGTCCGAACGGCAACTATTACCCGCTGGTCTGGTTCCAGAGAGTGTCTCTCAAGGAAGGAGACTTGTGGCTGCATTTTGGGCCCACACAGCAAGGCACATGGCAAGGCGAACCAAAAGCGCGCAACAACACAAACAAACAAGGCCCGAAAACGAGTGCAGATTGTCTTGGCCAACTGGCGGCGCTCAAGATGCACCATTTGAGACAGACTACCAGCAACAGTCGACAGTTCTGGTCTAGCACTGCTCTTCTGTTGCTCGTCTGTGTTCGCTCAAACAGGTGGATTGTTTTTTTCTAGTTAGTTGTTTTTGGAGCCAACCTTATCAGACCCATTCGTTTCCAGTTTCATTTCCATTGGAGGGCTTCTTGCTCGCCTTCTGGCCGCCGGTTGTTTTGCTCATCGCAAGTAAGCGAGCGCGCGATGGCCATTTGGCTGTCCGCCATTTGCCCATTGCCAATTGTGGAGATTGGCGGCCGTCTTGGCGAGCTGGAGTCTCGGCGGCGTGGAGGGCGCGATCGGGTTGCATTGCACTGGGCGTGTGTGTGTTTGTGTGCGCGCGAGAGACTGTAGCTGGCCGCACGCACTCGCTTGCACTGGCCGACCACTGACTCCCATTGGGCTGGGCCGTGTGCGTGAGCGACGCGCGCACGCCAACCCAGTGCAGTGCCGCCTATGCAAATGCAGCCTCGCCGCCTCCTCTCCAGCCAGCCAGCCAGCCAGCCACTCGAGGCAGCTCCTCGCCGATCGTTCGCCTGGGCGTGAATGGAACAATCACGTGAAATCAATTTAAATTATTCCACAATGCCCACTGACCAGCGGCTAACGAGCCGCCGCCACTGGTCTACTGAGTGAAAGTCACTTTTGAGCGCACACTCTTTGGACGGGCCTAAGTACAACGGAGGAAGAAGAAAACAAAGGCGAGTGGACAGACGGACACAAAGAGATGAACAACATCACCAGCTAAACAACGGCAACAAGCGCTAGAACAATGCGCTAATTTTTCCATACAAATCCGGCCAATTTCAACCACCAAACACGCTCATTTGCCTCTCGTTCGGCCAAGCTGCTCTTGCATCACGCTCGCCGGCGTCACAATGGCGCAAGTGGGCTCGTCATGGGCCGTGTGGCTCGATTATTTTTAGCAATCTTTTTAGCAAGCTTTCCAGGCAGTTTTCCAGGCAGCTTTTTGGCTAGCTTTCTAGACAGTATCTCCCTTACTTCTTCGATGGGCGGCCATTTTGGGGGAGGAAGAGGCTCCATGCTCGTGGCGAGCCAGTCTGCCGCCCACCCTTAGGGCTCCTCTTTGGTGTCCTCGTTGGCCGAGTGGATTCCGAGCGAAAATTCCATCCGATTCGCGACTCAAAATAACGCCAACTGAGTGGGAAAAAGCTCACAAATTACCCAATGACGCCACACGATGAGGAATATTGCCGAAAACACAGAGGCAATAAATCGCCATTTGAGCAAACAGAAACTTCTGCTGCAAGCCGAAGATCAGATCTGGGCGAGTCTTTTGATTTATCACCAAGAAATCAACAATATTGCGCCTCATCTCGATTTCAAGCTCGATTAGCTTGGCATAAGCACAAGGGCTTAGTATAGGGCCACATAAGTTACATTTGGACAAACATTGGTCGCATTTTTGGGAACTTTTGAGGAGCACTTTGCGGCACCCAAGGTTGCATTTGAGAGGATTCAGAGTTGGGAGTAGGTCGAAGAGTCTACGTCTGAAGGCTGCTTAAAAACAAGGAAACAATTTGCAATTGTTTAGAACTTGCTGGCGACTCTCTTCGGAGCTGCAAGATCATTTGTCCGAACGAGGTGACCTGAATTTGGGGCGCCAATCGTTTGCATGATAATTGCCGATTGCTGAGCGGCAGTCTAGGAAAAAGTCACCCATTTGAAGTTGAGAAGAGTTCAGCTCAGGAGTTAAGGGCGAAAAGAAAAGATGGCTCATCTCAGCTCAAGGAGATGGACCAGTGGAGAGAAGGGCGCCCAAACTGTCCAAACTGTCCAAACTGGTGGGCATTCAAGCGGCGCCACAAAGTGTCCTTGTCTCAGGCGGCTGCTGCCCAATGGAGCGAGCGCGGCCGCCTTTCTGCTTGGGCTACTTGTTGCTAGCGCAGCGCAGACGAGCGTGCGTGCGGACGAGGCCGCCGCCGCCTCCGCCGCTGCGGCTGGGCGTGGCGCGGCTTCGGTGCCGCGCCTCGCAGAGCAGGCCAGCGCGAGCGCGTTCGCCTTCGGACGGCAGTACCCCGCCCCCGCGGCCGCCCCGTACGCGGCCGTCCCGCAGCGGCGCAGCCACTTTGTAAACAAGGCGGAAAAGCTGGTCAACTCTTTGCTGGACCGGCTGGCCAAGCTGGAGAGCGAGCCCACCTTCACGCTGGACGACTGCCAACGTTGGGCCAACCTGAACGAGCGCTACGCCAAGCTGGTGGGCGCCCGCCGGCAGCTGAGAGAGGGCGAGCTGGTGAAGTTGCGCGAGTGCCAGACGCTCGGCTTCGAGACGGACGACATCTACAGCCGACTGTACAGTTTCCGGGAGAACATGCTCGACGAGACGAACCAGCTGGAGACGGTGTCCAATTTGGTGGCCGATTTCGTGGACATTAGGCTGGCGGCAGCGAGCGACTCGGCGGCCTCAAACTATCTCGATGGGCTGAGACTGGGCGAGCCGCAGTTCAGCTACTCCATCGACCGCCTGGAGTCCTTCCTGCGCTTCATCGAGTCCAAGCTGGCCCAGCTCAATGGGGGCGCCCAAGCCGCCGCCGCCGCCCAGACGGAGCGCGAGCTCGCCGAGCGGGTGGCCACCGCGCTGGCCGCCGTCCAGGCGGGCTACGTGCCCAACAGGGACGACGTGGCCGACCTCGAGACGGCCGCCCGCCAGCTCATCGACAGGGAGCCCCAGCTGGACGAGCGCGAGGGCGAACAGCTGCTGGCCATCAGCGACGCAATCGAGCTCTACCTGAACGACGGCGCCTCGCTGAGCCCCAAGACGGGCCGCTGGCGCTACCTCTTCGGGGTGGTCGAGGCGGCGAGGGGCGTGGTCCTGCGGGAGTTGCGGGCCGACGAGCGGCCGCCAGTCGAGCAGCAGGTGTTGCAGGAGGCCCGCGTGGAGCCCCAAATGGAGTCCGAGGCGGAGGCGTACGCGGACGACGGTCTCGAGTGGCCGCAGGAGGCCAGAGAGACGGCGGCGCAGGCGGCAGCGAGCGCCGCAGCGTACGCAGTCCCGAACCGGCAGGGAGGCGTGGCGGCGCGTCCCGCGCAGCCGCGCGCAACCTTCGTTGACGCGGGCAGCAGAGCCCGCGCGCTCGCGGCCGTGCAGGCGGCCCGCGAGGGCGCCGCGCGCGCCAGAGCCCAAACGGGCGACAAGAAGCAGGCGGCGCTCGCCGCAGCTCGCGCCTCAGCCCAGATGCAACAGTCTGCGAACTCCGCCTCGGCCGAGGCCGCCGCCCGGGCCGAAAGTGGCGCCGCGGCGGCCGCTCAGGGAAGGGCGGGCGAGCTCGGCGGCGGGCGGGGGCGCCGCTTCGTGGGCGGCCAGGTGGCGGCTGCGGCGAGCTCGGCGGCGCGCGTCAACTAGAGGCTGTTGAGAGGGAGATTCCAGGAGGACTTGGGACTGTTTGTCGTTGCCTATTGGGCGACAAAGACTGAATGTAGTTGGCGACACTCTCTAGAGCTTAGAGTGAGCCGAGAGCTCTGGTCTGGCCGGCCAGCCGGCGAGTTGGCCAGCGAGATGAATGGTTCGCGCGAAAGTGGCCAGCAAAGTGTCTTTCCAACGCGGACAGATTGCAGTCTTGGCAGATTGCAGACTGTTGGTGATAATAAAAAGAAGAAGAAGAGGAGGAATAAAATGACACACACACACACACACAAAGGGGAGAAGAAACAGGACACTTGGCGCGCCACTCAGAGCCTAGGGGATGGTGATTCGTGAGAGTGAAATTAAAGTCCTTTTTTGGCTCTGCTTTCGCTCATTGCCGCTCATTGAAGTAGGCGACAAAAGTTGCAACTTTTCTCTCCCTTTTCTCTTCTCTTCTCTTCACACACTCTTGTATGTAACCACACACAAGCACTACACTCGAGCTTGGCAGCGGCGGTTCATTTGCTTGTTTTGTGTCGCCTCCAGGCGAACAAAGTCAAATTCTCACACAAACAGGCAGCCAGAGGAGAAGACGCTCACTAGCAGCAATCTCGCTTGGAGTACCTAATCTCGCCTGGCATGTCTTTGTGTCCGCCTTGGCCCACTTGCCGCTTGCCACTTGCCAAGCTCGTCCAGCTTGCCAGCCGGCGCACGAAGCCCGAGAGACAGACACTCGGACGGAAGTGGCCTAATGATTGGCGCTCGCTGGTTGAAACGGCGCCACTCTGGCCAAGTGAGCGTGTGTCCATCTGTTGCTTGTTGGCCGCTCTGGCTTGCTCAGAGTTTAGTTGACACAATTAAAAGCGTGCGCCTCTCTGCCTCTGCCAAGCTGCCTCTGCCTCTTTCTCTGCCTCTGCTGCTCCTCTTTGGCCAATTTTCGCCCATGTAAATAAGTCGCCCACCAGCAACATGCAACAGTAACAAGCTCGAGAGACGAAGGCAACGCTCGTCTTCTCGCACTCTCTCATTGCTCTCATTGCAGCCGCCAAATGGCCCACCTCCAAGGCGACAAAAGGCGCCCGCCTGGCCACCTCTCTGCTCTCCCCACTGGCACGCAAACCGGCCGCCCATCGCAAGCTCCAAAGGCCGCAAATGTGGACGCGCCGGAAGTAGACAAGCCAATCGTGCGGCTGTGATTGTGTTGTGTGTGAGTGCAAGTGCGAGTGTGGCGCCAATGAGAGTCCATTGGAGTGGTCCGTGCGGCTTGGCGAGCGGCGAGAAGTGAGGAGAAGTGACGAGAAGTGGCCAGAAGTGGCGAGCTCCAACCAGTGCGGACCCTTAGCTGTGGCGAGTGTGCACTGCGCGACAAAAGTAAAATAACAATTTTACGTAGCATCGCACAGAGATTCATCACCTTACTTTTGCCAAATAGTGTGCGTGTCTGAGCGTCGCGAATGTGCGCCGAGTGCGAGCGGCCCATTGCGGCAGTGCAGCAAAGGAGTGCACAGAGGCCGACCAGCAGAGAGTGTCTACGGGGGCGGCGAGGCGGCTTTATCTCGGCCAGAGGCGCGTGTGATTGTTGCCGCTGACAAGAGCAATCACACGCCAAGATTAAAACACATTGCTCGCCAAATCGGCCCGCTTTTTTCTCTCTTCTCCTCGCTCCTCGTCGCCCATTTCCACTCAGAGGAACCAGTTGCCCAGTTGCCTAGTTGCCCAACTCAAAGGGGAAAGTCCGCTGCATTTGGCCGCCATTTGGCTCGCCCAGCGGCCTGTCGGCGCCCATCCTCTGGCGCCATGTGAGCCATTTATCACGCCGTTCCCTCGCATTTGGACACTCCTTGCAGCTCCCACAGCTTGTTGATGTTCTTGGGCCTGTCGTTGTTGTTCTTCTTCTCCTCCTTGTTGTTAATGTGCCTTGCTGTTGGCCAGCCGGGAATTGGCCAATTGGCCACTAGCTTGCAACTTGCCAATGGCGGAACACTGGCCGCCGCCTTGGCCGCATGTGCAGATGCACAAATGCGGCCACTCAGGCGGTGGCCGCTCATCGGTTGGTAATAATAATGCAGCCTAATAAGGCGGAAAGAGGAGCCAATTGTGTCCGCTGGGGCATTCTTCTTTCCGGCGACACACTGTTTGCCTTGGGCGGCCTGGAGGGGCGCGCCTGGAGCTTGGCGGCGGCTCGCCAGTGGGCCTTGTTGCGCTTTGTTGTGCCTTCTTGTGCTCGCTGCTTGCACCTTGCAGCTTGCAGGTTGCAGTGCGCTGAGCACTGCGCGTCAAAAGTAGGGTTACATTTGCGCGAAGCACTGCACAGAAATATATCATCGTACTTTTGGCGGATAGTGTGCCTTGTCTGCGGGCCGCACAGAGTCTCTGTTGGCCGCTCGCGTGCGCTCACAATTGAATAGAGCGCTGCCAGCCCTTAGCTGCGGCCACTGGCCGGCACAGGTGGGCGCTCGCTCGGCCCTGAGCTTAGCCCCTCGCTAAGCGATCGGAAGCCATAAGCAGACGCACGGCAGCCTGTCGGAGGCATCTGCGCTCGCCAGCCAAACGGAACAACAAATAATCAAACAACAACAACAAATGCAAGCCAAGTGCAAGTGCCTCTCTGCTGCTGCTCCGTCTCCATGACTCGATCTCTATCTCTCGATTCATTTCTCCCTCCGATTCATTTTTCCCTCTTCCTTCTTCTCTCTCGCCCAGCTAGCCCTCTCCTTCCCGGCTGGCTGCAAGCTTGGCGGCCAGAGACGCGCTCCCAGTTCGCCCAGTTCGCATCAGCCGAACGGGCCGAGGAAAGCGGCAGCCGAGCCAGTTAAACGCTTGTTATGCTCGCCTGCCGCTCACTTGGCTCGCCCATTCGCCTTTATTAACAACCAAAGTCGTCTGCTCTCTTGGGCTAGCTCTCTTTGGCGCTGGCACTGTGCTGGCACTGTGCTGCCACAAGCGGCAAGCCGCAAGCAGCAGCCACGAGCGCCGAGCTTGCCAAGGAGCCGGCTCCTTGGCAAGCTCGAGACTTTAGCGAACGCGACCACTTGGCGCACAGAAAAGCGGCCAGAGAGAGAGAGAGACACACACACACAGACGAGCTCTGATAGAAATCTTGTTGCCCCATTTCAACGTTCGAGCACCATTTTGTTCGCCGCATTTTGCGCTCTCAAACAAGCTTGGCTCGAGCCCCAAAAGTGGCAACAATTTTTTTCCTTCTCGCCTTTTTTTCTCTCTCTCTTATTCTCTTTCTCTCCTCATCTCGATCTGCTTCTTGGCTCGCTTGCCAGCCAAGAATATAATAGAGAAATATCAGAACATTGGCGCCTGTTCTCGCCCCTTAGCTCGCTCGCTCGCTCGCTCTAACCATTGGTTTTGCTCGGCCAGCCACAAGGCTCGCCAGGCAAACCGATTTAAGACATATAATTGAGCGCCGCAAATATACACGCGCCCGTTTAGCCTTCGGATGGGATTTCCACCAAGCCCAAGCGGCAAAGAGAGAGCAAGAGAGTGTGCTAGGTGGCGAGCTAGTGGCGAGCTGGCAAGGCGCTTCCAGTCGCCCGGTCGGCTTGCCGCCCTCGCCGGCTGTCCACTGGAAGCATTGTGCTCGCTTGGTCGATGGGCGGACGAGATTTAGCCATCAGCCAGTGTCCACTGGCCGCTGTTTGGCTCAACTTTGGACACGCCGACAGGCCAAATGGGCGCCACAATTGATCGGCCGGCCCAAATGGGCAGCTGCCAGCCAGCCGGCTTGTTTGATCTTTTTATTCAATTCGTAATTGGCGCTAAACAGCGTTCGGCCATCCAGTTTGAGTTGGGCGAGCTTGTTGTTGTTGTTGTCAGAGAAAGCTCATTGTTGTTGTTATTTTGTTGTTGTTCTTGTTGCCGCGCGATAATCAAATTTTCGCCCTCCAAATTGGCACACAGTCTGCCGCACACTCTTAGCTTGGGCGCCGCACAAACACTGCGCTGTGCTGCACTGGGCCGCCCCTAAGCACTGGGCCGGCCCTAAGCATTGGGCCGCCCTAAAGCACTGGCGCTCCTCAGCTCAGCTCCAGCTCGCCGACAGGCCGCAAGACAAATCGGCCGCCCAAAGGAGATCGAGCAACGAAAAGATTCGAGCGAGCTTAGCAAAGTGGCGCCTAATTGGCCCTGTTTCCAGTCTCCCATTTTGTGCCTCGTGTGGCCCTCGTCGTCGCCCGTTGGTGGTGCTGGATTCTGGATAAATTTGCCGCCCAAACGAGCCTTAGGGTCGGCAAATGGGCGAGTGTGATTGCTCATTTGTTGCCGAACAGGCCGACACTTCGCTAGCTGGCCAGCAGGCAGCCTGGGCGGCCCGGAAAGCAAAAAGCAAGAAGCAAAAAGCCCAAAGAGGAGCGAAGCCAAAGGGCCACCACCAGCAGGCAGGCGGGCGAGCCGAGGGGAGTTGGCCGCATTGATTGATCGATTGGTCCGTCGGTGTCTATATTTTCTCCTCCTTGGCCCTTCCTCTTTGCCCTCAGCTCACGCCAGACTGTCTGTGGGCCAAATTGGCTGCCAGCAAAACACCGAGCGAGCAGCACCGAGCAGCTCCACCCAAAACAAGCTCGCCGGCGCAACAGGTGCCGCCCCATCGCTTCGTCATCGATCGCTCGGGACCAATTGATTGATCTGCTGGCTTCGAGTAATTTTCCCCAAGCGCCGACGAAACTCACTAGCTCGCCAGCTCGCTAGCCAATCAACTCCCTCGAGGACTCTCCATTATTTGCTCGCCCTTTTGCCCATTCAAAAACCAAGAAGACGAGATAAAACTCGGAATCAAACGCTCGGCTCGCTGGGCAGCCCTTTTGGCTAGACGCAGACTCGCGGCAGGTAGACACCGGTGGGCAGCTCTCGGCACTTGGACTCAAGACGATAAGATAATCAAGTGAAATGTAATCGCCTTTTAGCTGACCCACTGATGCGATCAAATGCTTTGCCCTCTACAAGCTCTCAGCGCGTCCAGTTCCACAGACAACCTGTTCTAAAGCCACTGGAGCGCATTTGCATTTGCAATTCAATTTGGCGATCGTCTATAATGTCAAAGTTGAAACAAGAAGCCTTTTAAAGGAAATTACATACCAGCTCAGGAGCCGCAAAGTGGCTCATCCGCCCTCAGACTGCTTTTACACCCAGTCATCAGTCAGCACATGCAGCAGATCGGCCTTTCAATTAAACATTCGACAGCCCATCCGAGAGCTAGCTGATTAATTTCACAGGCACATAAATTGAACGATCCTTCTTAGCTATAAAGAGAGATAGAGATAGATAGAGATAGGGGAAGAGGCGGAAAAGGGAGAGCAAAAGAGGAGGTAGAGATGGAGAATGAGAGCAACAGGAACAGCTACACACAAAACGTCGGCCTCAAGCTGTGAGGGACTAATCTTTCACACAGATTGCTGCACGCCATTTTTGCATAGCTATTAATAGATGCACTCCTCTATCTGTGTATCCCTGAAAAAAGCGCAATAGATAATAGTTTGTTTTGAACAAATTGCCCAACTACTCTGCCACCAAATGCTAATACCCTTTCTAGTAGCTACTAAAAGGGCGATAATCGCAGTCAAACTAAACCGTTCTCATTTCAGAACCATATCCATTGTTGTCTTCTTCTTCAACAATTTGTGCGCTGTAAATTCAATTCTCATGGATTGGCACCTCCAATCTCATTCTCTTGAAACACTTGTCCGGCAGGGAGTCTCTAATCATCCTTATATTTGCCACCTCCTTGATCAACCAATCGATTAGGGCCTGATACTCGGCCAGCAGCTCCTTCTGTCGATCTCTCTGGGCCAACAGCTCATCAATTAGAGCTGCCAAGCCGGAATCGAGCAGTTTCTGTCTCAATTTAGCCAAATCGTCCTCCAACTTGGCCAATTTGTTTGCATCAATGCCCTCTATCTTGTCAATCGATTTCAGCAACGGATTCAAAAGGTCGAGCAGTTTCTTGGCCGTTTCTGTGGCATTACGAGCGCTCAGGGCCGCTTGATTGGCGCGCTCCAAGGCTTGCTGAGCAAACTCGCCATCGGTCTTGGCGATGGCCTCGTAACGATCCATTGCTGCGGCAGTATGATTGACGTTGTCGCCTAATTCGTTGGCTTGCTGTTTCAACGATGAAATTTTGCTCTTCAACTCTTGGGCTTCCACACGGATCCTCTTGACATCTACCGAGGTCTCATTGGCCAGTGCATAGGCCTGCTGGGCTATGTCACGAGCATCCGTTGCATCAGCCAGAGCGGTGTCCAGTTTTGCGGCAGCATCTTTTGTCTTGTCTTCGGCTTGTTTTATCATCTTCCTAATGCCGGGAATCTTTTTCAAAGCTTCCATTGCTTCCTTTTGTGACTCCTGAACCTTTTGATCGAATTTCTTCAAGGTTGCCAATGTATCCTGCGCCTCTTTGAGAGTTTTGTCGCCCTGTTTCACGGCATCTCGCGCTCTCTGAATGGTTTTGTCAATGTCGGCCAATTGTGCATCGGTGATGCTCTGTTGTCTCATTGCCTCCGCCAGCAAGGCCTTCATTTCGTTTAACTTAAATTGAGTTGAGTCTAGCAGTTGGGCATGTCTCATGATGAACTCCTCTACCTCTTTCTGCAGTCTTTGCGCATTCTTCAGATGATCCTCAGCCTGCTGCCTAAGACCAGGTATATCCGCTTTGTTCAACTGTAATGAATTGATCAGCGTATAAAGGGCAAGAGCCTCATCGTAGGATTTTCTTGCCTCGTTTGTTGCTTCGGCTGACATTTTCTTTGTCTTCGATAGTAACTCCACCAACTTTTCTATTTGTTGCTTCAATTTAGCTATATTCTTCGCATTAGCCTCCTGGGCTATTGCTGCATCCTTGGCCAACTCATAGGCTATTGTAGTGCTGTTCATTGCAGAAAGCGTTAGCTCCTTTATTTTAGCAGCATCGGCTTCATGCTGATCTGCTAATTGTCGTGATTCTTTTGCCATCTCGGCCATCTTCTGAGATTGCTTACCGAGCTTGTCAGCTCGCTCGCGTGCTTTTGCCAAGGCTGTCATACCCTCGGTCATGATGTACTTTTCTGCTTTTAGAGCCTCCTCTTGAATTCGTCTCAGTAATTCTTCGGCAATGGTCACGTTACCCTTGGCCTCGTCAAGCACAGGTCTTGTCGATTTCAGATACTTGTTGATTCCGTCGGTGATTCCTTTGATTTTCTTCACACGAGCAAGAAGAACCTCAAATTGGGACAACAAAGTCGATTCTATACCCTGAGCTGACTCGGCTTGTCTCAACAGGTCGTTCACGCGACTCATTAGATCTAGTAGTTGCTTTGCGAAAGACTCATCCTTGATTATCTCAGGATTGTTTTCAATCTTATTGATCATATCTAATAGATCATTCAATTCGCGACGATGATGTTCAACCCCAAGTTGCACAATCTGGTAACAATTATCACATTCAATACAACCCGATGCTAGATCATGATAGTTCTCACGACACTTGTCACACTTTAACCCGATTATATTCATGTTCTTACACTCACATTGTCCAGTGATTCTGTTACACTCTGATGAGTTTGAGCCAATTGGATTACAGTCACAATTGGTCGTTAATTGGAAAGCATCAGTGCTGCCCGCTGATAATATCATCGAGATTATAAAAGAGGCCAATAGACTGACCCCGGGATGATGCCTGAGCATTGAGATAAATATATTTCTATGAATCATGTTTGAGTATGTCATTCTCTGTTGTTCGACTTGATATTTCGACCCGTCGAGTTGAGGTCTATCTGAGATAGTGCTGACGATATGATCAGTATTGTGCTCTGAACGTTTACATTCAGTTACCTGTGGGACTGGACGAATTTATTCAGGTTCGTCATGACCAGCTGGTTTCTAATTGTGGCGAACCTGAAG
>Ga0268247_10000388_pt1 | contig 15213 bp, 15 predicted proteins | sample AgamicOrMae_FD_200245 | JGI IMG/M metagenome (GOLD analysis project Ga0268247, IMG submission 200245) | Agave microbial communities from Guanajuato, Mexico - Or.Ma.e (v2) (version 2) | ecosystem: Host-associated > Plants > Phyllosphere > Phylloplane/Leaf | place: Guanajuato, Mexico | collected...
AGCTTTCACTAGGCAATGGGCTGGCGCTGGGCTGCTGCAGGCCAGGCGGCATCATGGGCGCACGCCGTTCGGCCTTGTGGCCACGACGAGGGGGCAGAGCAAGCCACAGAGAGAGGGCAGCCATGGAGGGTTGCGCATTGCGCACTGGAGATGTGAATATCTTTCTTCGTTATGCTTATCCTGCTCATAATACAGAGAGATGGAACCGAGACGATCCAGTTGAACTTGTTCCCTTTTCCCCAGAAGGGCCCCCTGTTTGCCCTGAGCCCCCGGAGCGAATTGCCCCAAGCGCACTTGCTCATTGCCTGCAGTGCATCCTAAGGAGCGGGAACAGTTCGCTCAGCGAACTTTGCTGCGCGAGCACTGCTCTGCAGGGATGGAAAGTGCCTTTCCCCAGCTAAGGGCGCGCAACGAGGGGGCAAGCAGCATCTGTGTGGGGCTCGGGGGGGAGGCGAGTTGCGGCCCACTAGCCGCCGACTAGCCACGCCGGCCAGCCAGCCAGCCGACTAGCCAGCCGGCTAGCCACGAGCCAGACGAGGCCCGGCAGCAGTGGTCCGAGCGGCGTCCAATGGGCGCGCTTGTCTGCCGGGCCAGCGCAGAGGGTGGGCTCCAGTTTGCCGGCCGGCCAATCGGCAGAGGCAGGGGCGAGCTTCTGAAGCGTGAAGGGAGGCCCAAGGGGCAGGCAGTGTGTTGGGGCTGTTTCTTGTGTGGAGTCTGGGCAGCATTGGCAGCCAGTGGAAGTGGATTGCGCGCCGAGCGAGAGAGCGGACCTCGAGTGGCGCTCGTTGGGCGCCTCTTTGTCTCGCGAGTCGCGAGTCGCGAGCCAAGCCTGGCAGCCCAGTGCAACGGGGAGGCCGCCAAGGGCGAGTGCGCGCCGCCAGCGAGGAGGCGCCGCACTTGAGTCCGTGGATCGCGCCTCTGTCGAGTGTGCCTCTGTCGAGTGTGCCTCTGGCTCAGGCCCAGAGGCTAAGGCTGAGGCTGAGGCTGAGGCTGAGCTGGGCGGCCGGCCTTCAGGGCCAGTCTGGGGGGAGCGCGAGTTGAGTTGAGCTGGAGCTGGAGCTGGAGAGTGCGATGGGCGTTTGAGCAAGAGTTAGATTTAGAGTTGGACTTGAAGCGAGAGGGGCAAGTTCGAAAGTCGAAAGTTGAAACTGGCTCTGGCATTTATTTTTGCCTCCCATTTGCTGTGGCTCACGCGCTCAGCTCGGGCAGCGAGCGGCAACTGCGACTGAGAGGCAAGCGGGCGGCCGAGCAGGCGCGAGAGGCAGCGAGTTAGCCAGGCCAAGCAGGCAGAGAAGCACTATCGCGAGTTGTGGCACCACCGCATTGGGGGCTGCTTCTTGGCGGCTTGTTGCGCCACGTTGCGCAAGTGTGCCGGCTCGCAACTCGTTTGCCAGCAGCGAGCGAGCGCGCGCACGCGAGACTCTGTGCCAAAGGGGGACGCTCTGGGGCGGCACTCGGCGCTCTGTGGCCACTCTCTGCAGATGGGGCTTGCAGTTGGCTGTGGGCCGCGCACTTGCCTCCAGTTCGTCCGCTCGCTTCTAGTTCGCCCGCATGAGCCAGCGAACTTGGAGCCAGTGAGTAAGCCTGCAGCGAACTTGGAAGGAGTGAGTAAGCCTGCAGCGAATGTGCGCCGGCTTGTGAGTGCGCCGCCAGCGAACGAGTGCGGCCCACGTTCAAGGCTGCCTGCCGCCTGGCTCACTGCCTGCTCGAGCTGAGGGGCGCGCAACAAGCGCCACACGGCCCAGCAGCGGCAGCCAGTGGGCCGCAGTGAGAGGTGCTGCTGCAGAGGCAAGTGGAGGCAACTGCAAGTGGAGGCAACTCGTTCGCCCATTGCGCGCCGCACAATTGGCCAACTGCGCGCCCGGCCACTGAGGCGCCCCCGAGCCTGCGGGCCTCTGGCAGCCAGTTGCAGGCTCGCAACAGTGAGTTGCAGCCCCGCAACACAGTCTTTGCCTTAGCCTTTGGGCCGCCAGACAGTCTCTGGCAGGCCCAAAGGCGCGCCCTCTGTGTTGGGCCCTCAGCCTGGCCGAGTGGCGCTCGTGAGCCGCGAAGGGCGACCCGCGAGAGGCAGTCTGCGAGCGCCAGTCTCGCCCGCAGGAACAGCCGCCCGCCGCCACAACACTGTCGTGGCCCGGCCGGCCGTCGAGCCCGTTCGAGCGAGCCCAAAGCCCCAAGGCTCGTCCCGGCAGACAGCTCATTTGCGCTCGGCCTCGGCCCCGCTCCGCAGGTGAGCGCCGCTTTGCGCCGCATCCAGCCTGGCCACTGGCGGCGCGCACACTCGCCAATCCCCCCGGACGAGCTCGCCGACGCGGCAAACACTCGCCCAGGGCCGTCCCTTCCTCCTCCTGTGCGCCGCCAAATCGATCGCAATCCCTCGCTTCCTGTTTGTCGGCCAGACAGGGGCGGTGTGCGCGTGCCGCTGCGTGTGCGCGGCCCACTTAGCTCGCGTGCCGGATGACGAGATTGATTTGTCGCCCGGCTGGCTTTGTGGGGCTTCGTGATGTGCGGCGGAGTCGCCGGTTGGCACGTCAGGGCCGCCCCAAGCTCGAATTTGGGCCCGGCTTTGCGACATCACTGCGCGGACAGTCTCACTGGGGCCGCTTGTGCCCGTTGGCGGACTCGCCACTCACGCCCCACCGCACTCCGCAAACCCGCAGCCCGAAGTGCGCCTTCCACCACGCTCCCGAACTGCCACGCCCACTTGTAATTTTCGGGAACCTCAGGCGGCGCAGGCCCGCCGCGGGCCCCTAAGCCTTGTGGGTGCCTAGCGCGAGCTGCCGGCCTGGAGGCTGCTTTTGCGCAATTGGAGGGCCGGCCTTGCGTGGCGCCGGCTTGCTCGCGGGCGATTCTCGCGAATTTCCATCCGGAAACCGGGCCGACTGCGGGCCGTGGTTGGGGCGGCCTCGTGGGGGCCGACGCAACTGGAGCCTGGGGCTGCCAAGGGTGCCCAGAGGGGCCGGAGGGCAGGCCTAGGAGGCGCGCGCCGCCGGGGCTTCCCTGCGCGGGTGTTCTCTTTGTTTGTCGCCGCAGGTCCCCCCAGACTGTCTCGGATGCGGCCAGACGGACGCCGGCCAGCTCGACTTCTGCGGATTCATCGCCACCTGCGCCGAACCAATTGGGCCGAGCTTTGGGCCGGCCACAAAGAGACGGCCGCCCGAGACACTCGCCACAGAGGCCGCCCTGAGTGAGGCTGCGCGCGAAAGTGGCGCCCCCTGGCGGCCGCCAATCGAAACACTCGCAGAGACAATCTCGCCCTCCTCAAGGCGCAATCTTTGCGCAATTTTTCTCGCCGCGACAAGCTCGGGGCGCTGGCAGTTTGCGGAAATGTATCAATATTGGCCATCCACGAAATGTTGTCTAGTTTGCAGATGGCAAATGGCGAATGGTTACTGGCAATTGGAAGCTCCAGCAGATGGGGAAGCGACTTGGGCAGAGGATGAGCAACGATGGAAGTGCGAAATTTGGCGGCAACTCGCCCAAAGAGTGTCGTCTCTCATCTCACCACGATCTTGACGAAATCGTCTTGCCCACTTGGAGCTGCAGATCAACAAGCGCCCTCGCTCTGCAGACAGTCTCTCCACGGCCGGGCGGACACACGCAGACGACGCGGACGTAGCTCGCCGGCTGTCTCTTTATTGCCATTGGTCTTGTGCTCTGTTGTTGATGTTCTTGTTGTTGTTTGTTTGTTGTTTGTGTCTAGTTTCTAGTTTCTGCACGCTCGAACTTGGCCGCTGCTTATGTGTTGCTCCCTGTGTCTCGATTGCGGCCGCTCGCTTGCCAGCCGCTGAAATGGGCCGCAGTGCCAAGTGTTCCAGCCCCTGAGGCTGCCACTTGGGTGTGTGTGTCGTTTGCCGCTCTATGACGTCAAATGGCAGCCAAAATGAGCTCGATACTGCACGCCACTTGGCCTATTCCTCACTGCTCACTTCGTGCAGCACACTGCAGACTGTATGCCGCAAAGCGCACACTGCACGCTGTATGCTGCACATCGCGCGTCAAAAATAAGGTTACATTTGTGCGCAGCTTTGTACAGAAATCTGTCATCCTACTTTTGGCGGATAGTGCACATCGCACATCGCACACTGCCAATGGGCCGCTCTGCACTGGTCTCCTCTGCACACAACATCTCGCGACGCGCGTTGGGCCGAGCGCCACCTTGTGGCCGGCGACTCAATTAGAGACCGTCTGCAGTAAACGGGCGTTTCTTCCGCCCCTTTCGCTTTTATTTTTTCGGTTTTCGGGTATCAACCCATTTTCTCCGGCTGGTCATCATCTCGGCACGTCTTCCTGGTGCGTCTTGGCACTCCTTTGGCGCACTTTTGAGCTGCCGAGACCGACGAGAGCCGGCCAGCGGTCAGCCGGCGTCCTGGTGGCCATAGTGGAGGAAGTTGGCGTGTGGCGAGTCTGTGTGGCGGCCGGGCAGCATGGGCGCTTCCGGCTGGTGCTGGAAGGCGGCCGGTTTGGCGTAGTGCTGGCCGAGCGAGCCGGCCAGCTCGAGTCTGTGTCTGGGGCTGAGGTGGAGCGCGCTGGCCACTGGCGGCTGGCCACTGGAGGCCAGCTGGGCCAGCTCGAAGAGGCGCTCGGCTGAGGAGCCGCGCCCACTCTGGTCTGCGAAGGCGGCCGGCTGGCTAGCTAGCAGTGAGCTGGCGAAGGGGCGCTGCTGGAGGCCGAGCAGCGCCGCCTGGCCGGAAGCGCGGCCCCCACTCGTGCCCTCCAGGTGGCAGTCGATGGAGCGGCGGTCTAGGTGGGGCGGCCGCTGGCTTGGCGCGTGCAGGAAGCGGGCGGCGAGCAGCGCCTCGTTTCCGGCGGGCGCGCTGGCCCCGCTGAGCGAGCGGGCGCGCTCCAGGTCGCGCTCGGCCAGCGTAAAGGGCGGCGGCGGCGGCGAGTCGAGCGAGCCCGGCGAGCTTGCCGCGTCGCCCGCCTCGAGCTGGCCGGGCGGCTGGGCGGCCTCGGGGCCCACCATGAGCGCCACCTGGGTCTCGTCGAGGCCTGGCGAGGCGCGCAGCTGGCCCGCCGGCTCGAGGGGGCGCAGGAAGTAGCTGGGGGCCAGCTCGCCGAGCACGAGCGAGGGCGGCCCCCTCGTGCCCCCGAGCAGCCCGGCCGAGTCGCTGGTGCGCCGAGCGGGCGGCTCGAAGGGGGGCGGGGCGGCGAGGCCGTGTGGGTGGGCTGTGGGCGCTTGGGGGGCGCCCAAAGCGAGCTGCTCGTCGGCGGCGGCGCGCTGCCAGGGCGGCGGGCCGGCAACAGTGTGCGGCGCGCCGCCCGCGTCCGTCGACAGATGGCGCTGCGCACCGGGCGGCTCGCGCGGCAGACGCCTCCTAGTGGTCGGCTGCAAGGCTCCCACGGCGCTTCCGGCCGCCCCGGGCAGACTCCAGCTGCTCGAGCGGCCACCCACCGCCAGCCCGCCGCCCAGCAGCTCGCCCGCGCCCGCCCGGAAGTCGCCCGGCACTCCGCCCAGGCCGCCCAGGCCGCCCAAGCCGCCACCCAGCGCACCTGTTGTCGCGCCGCCCGCCGAGCTGCGGCCGCCCGCCCGCACCTCCGGCGCCTCGCCGGAAGGGCCCACGCACGCCGCCGAGCTCGCCGACCGCCCGTTAACCCGCGAGGGCTCCACCACTTCCGGCACGCCGCCCAGCTCCTCGTCCGGCTCGCTGGCGCTCTCCGTCTCGGCCGCTGAGCCCGCGGACGAGGAGGCGCCCGAGCTGGCCGTCGAGCTTGTGGGCGCGGCCGAGCGCGCCACCGCCGCCAGCTGCTCGCGCGCCCTCCCCTGAGCAGCGCCTAACTGCAGCTGCTGCACGCCCGAGCCGCTTCCGCTTCCCTTTCCGCTTCCGTTTCCGCCCGCTGGCGCGCTCGAGCTTGCCGCCGCCGAGCCCAGTCTGTTGAGCGCCCGGCTCACCTGCACGTACTTCCTCTCCAGATAATCCACTTCCTGTTGCAGGGCGTCCAGCTCGCGGCTGCGTTTCCGGTTCCGGTTCGAGGTGCGTTTTCCGGTCCGTTGGGCCGATTTAAGCGTGTTTTAGTTGGAGTGAGAGTGGGTGTAGTAATTGCGGCGATTGGAGCCGAGTTTTGGGGTTAGGTTTGAGTTGAGAGTGCCAGTTTCTCGCCCACTTTGGAGACAAGCTTTGTGTGCAAAGAGGCGACGAAAGTGAGCCACTTGGGCACCGGAAGAGGCGCCCAAACGGCATGAGATCAGAGCCATTTTCGCTCGGCTTTGTTTCACTTTTCTTCCGGTTCGGTGTCGCATTTGAGGTGACCTCTCGCGCCTCTCAGGCGCCTCTTCGGCTAGCCCAAAGCGGAAAGGAACAAGCGCCCAAACGGCGCTCGAAAAGGCGAAAATCTGCACGGAGGCTTAGCAGTATCGAGCAGCAATCCTAAGCCGAAAGCGGCGAGCCAGAAGGGCCGCTGACAGACGAAGGGCCAGCCTCGGATAGTCTGAGGCAGCAATGGGCAGCAATGGACAGCGATGGGCGGCAATGGACAGTGTTTCCAGAGAGTGGCGACCTGTTTACGAGCCTGTTACCAAGCTAGCCGCTCGCCGCTTGTCCAACGCCCTCGAGCTGGCCAATGGAGGGAAGTGCATCCAGAGGCTCTTTGGGGCGGCTCTTTGGCTTGCAATTTCGAGTGATTGTTGTGGGCCGGCCAAGAATAGGCGGCCGGTTAATGGGCCTGTGCAGTGGGCGCGTCTCTTCTGGCCGGCGAGCTGCTTTGGGGCGCCCAAATTGGAGCCGAATGGGATGAGACGGCCGCTCGTTTGGGCGCACGAGCCGCGCCTAGTCCTCCGCCGCCTCTGCCAAGCTGCATTTGGGCCAAGAAAAGGGCTGTTTCCGATCGGGCCAACTGGGCTCAATCTGGCCCTCTGTGTGTGCCTGCGGGCGTCTGCGGGCGCACACACTCCTCGGCCGAGCTGGGAAGCTAGCAAGCTAGCAAGCCGGGAAGATGGCGAGCCGAGTAAGATGGCAAGCTAGCAAGCTGGAAGGCTAGAAGGCAGGAAAGCTGGCAAGATGGCGAGCTAGAATGCTGGCAAGATGGCAAGCTGGCGGGCCCAAAGTGGCGAGCTAGCTGGGCCTATCTGATCGGCGTGGGAGCATTTTATGGCTATTATTCACGCGTTGGTTGCGGCGAGCTCGCCTTCGAGTGGGCCGCGCGCCCTTTCGATTATCATCTGCATGTCTGGCCTTCCTTCTTGAGAAACCTCTGCCCGTCCAGTTGGCCCAGCTCGCCGTCCAGCTGGTTGGCAAGACGGCCGGCAAGACGGCCGCCTAGCCAAGTGTCCACCAGAGCTAAGGGCGCTCGCCGTGGGCCAGTTGGCGGCCAGCTTGCGGCCAACCGCCGGCCAGAAAGGCAGCTCCAAGCGGCCCCAAGCGGCGCCAAATGGGGGCGCTCGTTGGCGGGCGACTGGGGCCAGCTCGGCGCCGATCTAGCTCGCCGGCGCGCTGTATTTACTTAGACAAAAATAGGCGCCCAGCTAAAAGCATCTGGTTGCATTAATAAGAAGCGGCCGCCCTTTCTGGCCACTCTTTTCGGGCAGCCTTTTGGCCAGCTTTTGCGGCGCGCTCTTGCTTAGGCACTCTTGCAGACTGCGTCTGGCTGCATGGCCAAGCAGCCTCCGAATGGCCACAGTGAGCCTCTTCTGGGCTGCAAACGGCGGGCCCAAAAGAGTCGCTTTCAGCCGACGAGAAGGCGGCTTTCGGACGGCTTCTGGCCCCCTTCGAGCAGTCTTTTGGGCGCTCTTAGGGCGCTCTTTGGGCGCCTTTCGAGCGGCGCTCATGTTTCCGGCCGGGCTCCAAATGGAACTGGCGAGATGGATTTTAATCATCATCATCAGGGAAATTTCGGCCGCCCTTTCGGCGCCAGCCGCTCCCAGTCATCGGAGACACGTGGCTCTCCATCTCGCCAGCTTGCGAGCTAGCGAGCTTGCCGCAACTTCCACAATACAAGCTTGCCAGCCAGCCAGCAAGCTTGCCAGCCTGCGGCGAGCTCGCCAGTGGGCCAGCTTGCCACTTAGCCAGCTTGCAAGTTTGCCTGCTGCACTTGTCGCCAGCCTCGAGAGTGCCCCAATGGTGCAGGAGCGGCCGCTTTGCGTCCAGACCTAAGGTCTTCGCGTAAAGTGGAGAAGCTTGGCGAGCTCGACGCAGAGAGCCAGTCCCAAGCGATGCAACCAGGCGCTCCAGCTGGCCAGCTCGCCCTAAGGTCCGGCCAGTTTGCATAATAACTGGCCAGCGTGTATCAAGTGAAAGCTGGGCCAGTTGGCGTCTGCCTTTCGGCGTTTGCAGCTTTCTCTTCGGGCCCCAAAGGGCCGCGGACAGTCCCGAGCGGCGCCAGCGGGCGACTGGGCCCCGCGGGCTTCCGTTTCGTCTCAAAAGGGTGCAGAGAGGCGCCAAGTTTGGGGCTTGCGGCTGGGCCTAAGTGAATAGTGAATAGTGAATAGTAATCTGTTTGCGGGCGGCAATTAAGTGGCCGCTTTGGTCAAACTCTTGGCCAGTTAATTGCTCCACCACCGCAACAAGAGTGGCACCGCAACGAAAGCCAGAGAGCCGCCAGCTTGGCGCTGCAAGCTTGCCAAAGTGGCCAAATAAGCTGGCCCAAAATGAGCCGCATTTTATGCCATTTAATCTTCTGATAATGATCATGATTAACTGGCCACTTTTCTGCCCCACTTTTTGCCGTCTACTCGCCGCCAATCCTTAGGACAGGAACGCTCGTCGGCCGCAAGGGAAAATTGTTTTCCCTCCGCTCTACACGTAGTCCGTGGGCGACACTATTTAATTTTTGACCATTTTATCCATCCACTAACTGGGTTTTCGTGCCGCCGGAAGTGCAAGCGGAAGTGGAGGGGCGCCTTTTGGCCACTGGCTAGAGCTAGTGAGCTCTAGAGACTGGCTGTAAAGAGTCACTAGAGCCAGTCACTGGCTCCAGTTGGTCGCCCGCATGGAGTACTCACCTGATTTGGTGGCGCTGGATGGTGGCCAGCGCGTCGTAGTTGTTGTACAGGTGGCTGAAGAGCAGCAGACTGTCTACCCACTCGATGTGCACGGTGAGCTGGTCGCCGGGCGCCAAATAGTTATCCGGCGATTTGTTGAGCTGCTCAGTGTTGTTGTTGGTGTTTTTTTGTCGTTTTTCGGCGTTTTTTTGCCGTTTTTCGGCGTTTTTTTGCCGTTTTTGGTCGTTTTTTTTCCGTTTTTTGGTGGTTTTATGCCGTTTTTCGGCCAAGTTTCCAGTGGTTTTTACGAGCACAAATTGCAAGTCCGCGGGGGCCAGTTTTGTGCCGAGTTGGCAGAAAAGGAGCAAGGCAAAAGGGGGCGCCGAGTGGGCAAATTTGGTGCAATTTGGTTGCAATTTGGTTGCGAGAGAGAGAGAGAGAGAGAAAAAGTGGTCAGTTTGCGCTGTTCCCATGGTGCAACAAGGGACGTTCTCTGGCCAGAAAAAGGGGCCAAAAGGACGTGCTTGCTGGCAGGGCAATATATTTGGCTGGGAGAGCAAAATGGGAGTGTGTGTTTTTTGAGTGAAAATTAGTTTGGCCCCAAGTGAGCGGCAGAGGCGAGCTTGGTGGTGCTCTCTCTCTCTCGTGGCTTAGGTCTGGCCACCGAATGATGCGGCAGCCAAAGAGAAATAGAGTCTGGCAAAAAGTGAGAGTTGGCCAGCGAGAGAGGAGGAGTATCTGTTTTTATTGTTGTTGTTGTTTTTACTTTTTCATCTGGCCAAACGAGAGAGAGTCTGAGCGTAATTATTTCCCAACCACTCGGTCTGTGTCCAGTTGGCTGACTCCCAGCGAGGAGCTTAGGGCGCGCGCCAAACAATGCGTGCAGTCCAAATGGGCCCAAACGGAACAGCTGCACTCTGACCAGCCGCAAGCAGAGGAAGGAGCAAGTTCCACTGGGCCTTGCAAGCAACGGAGAGCTGAGGGTCGAGACAAGCGAGCCGCCGAGATGGCCAATGAGAAGTCCAATTGGGCCCATCGGAGACACTTGTTTCCTCCTTGAGGTCCAACTCGGCCTCAAGACGCTCGTCTCTTGCCTTGTATCTAATTCATTTGGCCTCCCCCAAGCTTGGCAAGCGACGAGCGACGAGCGACTAGTGACTAGCCATCAGCCTCGCTGCAGTTGCCGGCCGTCTGCAGCGCAAAGTCGGCCGCTTTTTGGCAAGCCAGAGCTCCAGAAGTGAAGCTCCAAGCTGGACGCCAAGTGAACGCTGCTTGCCGCTCGGCCGGCAGCCCTAAGGAGCGGCCAAATCAAGATGCCATCTCAATGGGCGTCCGATTTGGCAGTCTAGCCAGCAGGGCGGCCAGACTGCCTCTGGCGCGACTCCTTCCGGCGCGAGTCGCTCTCTCTTTTGGGAGCAAATAACTGGCAGTTTCACTCCGGCTCTTCTCTTTGGCCCTCGACAAATGACAAAGAATTTTATTGCGCTCCTCGGGCTTTGCAAAAATCACCACCAACTGGAGCGCGCCCTAAGCCCGTCCAAGTGGCCCGCCGGCAAGACCCAGTCTCTGACACTGCGCCCCAACTGGCCGGGCTGCTTGGGCGCTGCCTGGACGTTGCTTGGAGCGAGTTGGCAAGACGAGACTGACCAGCGCTGATAAAAGTGAGATTCTTATTCTTTTTCTCGCTCTCTGGGCGAAGCTTCGTGTGCGCGTGGAGCTCGCCAGAGAGTGTGTGTCGCCCGCCAGAGAGTGTGTGTTGTGGGCCAGTGGAGGGCCGCTCAATGAATCATACGACTCGTGTCGCCCGCCCGCCCAAACGACTTCCTGCCGCCGATGCAACTCCGATGGGCGAGCAGTGGGCGAGCAGAGGGCGAGCAGAGGAGCTGCATTGGACAAGCAGTGGAGCTTCCAGAGAGCAACTGCGGCGCCCAAGTGACAGCAGAGGAATCCCGCTTTTGTGGCCCATTGTGTGCGGCTCGTCTCCAGCTGCACGTCCTGGCCAGTTGGGCGCCCTCTCGGCCGCCAACTGGCCGCCAGAGACACTCAGTGGCGGCCGCAGTCTCGGCCGCACACTTTTCCTCTCAAATGGGCGAAGAAATCCCACTTGAAGCACGTTACCAAGCGAACGGCGCAGAGTTTACTTTGCCTCCTCCAAGGTCCAAGGGCGGCAATCTTGGCCGCTCAGTGCTCAGTGCTCAGTGCTCAGTGCTCAGTGCTCAGTGCTCAGTGCTCAGTGCTCAGTGCTCGCCCGACGGAGATTGAGCGGATTCCTGCGCGTGGGCGACAAAGATCCTGGATGCATTCTGCTCGCCGGCGACTGTCCCCAAGCGGCCAAGCCGAATTAAAGAATGTCGCCGCCACGGAAGAGGAGCTCGCGCGAACAGGCAAATGAGTGATGATGATAACCGAGCAAAGGTGAACTCGCGCAAAGGTTAGCCCTCGAAGGGAAGCTTGCCAGTTGGGCCCCAATTGTCTGCGGCGGCGGACTGTGTGCGGCGTCCCTTGCAGCCAGTCCTCGGGATCCGGCGCACAATTGCGCCCAATTGTCCTCAACTGCGCCGAGCTCGACGGCTGAATGCGGGCCTCTTGGACTCCCTCTGGCCACCCTTAGGCTTCGGGCCGCGTGCTCAGCTGGGCGCACCTGCGCCGGAAGTGGCCGGTCTGCGCGCGGGCGGCGCTCATTAGGTGTGCTCGCGGGTGGGCCGGAAGGCGCGCGGAGGCTCGAAATCTATTTGCGGCCGCGCCAATTGCAGCCGAGGACTGCATGGAGCTGCATGAGTCTTTAGAGAGCTGCATGGGTCTTGGTAGAAATGCATTGGACAGCGTGGAGTTGCACTGAGTTGCATTGGACTGCATTGGACTGCACGAAGTCCAGCGCAGTGGCCACTTGGGCCAGCTGGAGTGACGTGCGGCCGGCGATTAGGAGCGAGGAATTTCCGCCGGGGGCCACTTCTGCAGAGTGCTGCTTTGGGGCGCATTTGAATAAAGTGGCGGCCACTCGGCGCGGGTGGCTCCTCAGACCTTAGGAGCGGAGACCTTAGGAGCGAACGCGCGAGACACCTGCACACACAGAACTGGGCCGCAGCTAAGGCCTGTTATCTGGCCGCATCCGAGCGGGCCGAGCTCATTGTGTAATGCGCTTGGTGGCCACAAACAGGCGAGAAAGAAACAGGCGAGCTGAGCGCGCAGAGTCGCCTGGGCCGAGATCCAATTTGGCGCCGAGCTTGCCAGCCGGAGCTTGCCAGCCAGCGGCCAAATGGGCTGCTCATGCGGGCAGAGCTCAGCTCTGAAGTGAGCTCGGCGAGTCTCTCTTGGTGGCGCTTGGTGGTTGGCGGCTACCAAGCCAGAAACTGACTAGCAAGCCAGAAAGTGAGACTGGCGCTACTTCGAGTGGCGCCGCCGGCCAGACGGGGAGAAGCCGCAAAATTACGGCTCAACAATCTGACTCGCTTTGCTTAAACTTATTGCCGCCGATAAGCTGGCTGCGCTGCTGAGACTGAAGCTGAGGCTGAGGTGCCCCATTTGGCCGGCGGGCGCCCTTTAAGCCGGCCAAGCGGCCAAGCGATCGCCGCCCACGAGCCCAAATGGAAACTCGAGGAGATGCTGAGGCTGCAGCGGGGCCCATTTGGGTGCCTGATTTCATCTCGTCGCAAGTCTCGTCTGCGCCCCACAAGCGCAGGTGACTAGCTAGTCTGGCGCCAAAATGGGCGCTTGTCTTGATAGAGAGCGGCCATTCTGCTGGCTAGACCGGCTGCGGATCGTTAGTAAAGCCGCCCAGCCTCGGTCCCAACCTAAGGCCGAGCTATGCTCAAGTGCGGGCGACCCGCGCGGGACTGAGCGGAGGGGGCGTGGCTACCCGCGCGCAACGTGCGAGCGGCAAATTCATGCATTTTCACTCTCCCGCTCGGGCAGCACTAGCCGCGCCCAGCCAATGCGAGCGGACCGTGAGGAACCGCCGCGCGCGCGCGGGGTGCTTCCTTAGTGCTGCTCGTTGTTTGCGGCATTGATTGCGCGCCAAGACTAATGTGGCTCATTAGTGTGGGCGGCAAGCTTGTAATAACTGGGCCGTGCAGCTGGCAAGAGAGCTCCAGCTTTGTGGAAGGGGCCGAGGTGGAGACAGTGGTGTGTTTGTGGTGGCTATGCAAACAAGGCGAGCCCGCCAGACAGTCGTCTGCTTGCAAAGACAGTCTTTGTGGAGCTTTTGTTTGGCCTCCAAGTCCACCTGTTTGCCAGCCACCATTTGCGAGCTTGGCGAGAACACGGCGATCTTTGCCGCGTTCTTTGGAGCTAGACAGCAAAGAAGCCGCGAAACTGCGCCCTCTTCTTGCCGGCCGAGCTTGCCGAGTGCAGACTCTGTTCGCCAGAAGCCGAGCCCGAAGAGAAGCACACCTCAAGGCCAGCTTGTGTGGCCCAGCCGAGCCGAGCCGCTCGGAAGGCGGGCCAATAATTTAGCCGGCCGGAAGTGGAGGGTTTCTTCCTGCGAGAGAGAGAGAGAAAGGGAGAAAAGTTGCTAAACAAATACCACCCACTGGGCGAGCTTGGCGGCGGCGGCGGCGTACGAGCTTGGCAGCGTAGGAGCTTGGCGCGCGCTCCAACAACTCCGCTCGATTCCTGTTAATTTCCGCCCTCTCCACTCGCAGACGGAGGCCCATCTTGCGTGGCCAGAGCAGAGCTAGTGGAGCGTCGAAGGAGAGCGCCAAACTAAAACAACAAAGAGCACAAAATCACTCACTCTCAAGGGCCCCTCACCCAGAAAGTGGCCCTTGGCAAGAGAAAAACAAAGTTTGATTTGATTACTTTCTGCCCGTCTGGCCAAACAAATCCGCTTCAACTCTGCTAGACTCTGTCTGCCGGCCCACCAAGAGTCTAACAAAGTCCCACAAACTCAAACCAAGCTCAATGCTCCAACAGAATTTGCTCCAAAGGGAGACCCAGAGAGCCTCTCTTTGCCCAAAAGGATGCCGATTTGTTTGCTGTTCTTGCCGCCTGGCCAGACACTCCTCGAGGATCAACTCTCTGGCTGATTGTCAGCAAACTGGGGCCCACATTTGGGCCAAATTGTCACTTCCGGCCGCTTACTGTTTGCCAGTTGGACTTCTCGTTTCGTTGGACACCATTGGGTTAGATGAAAAAAAGTGAAAAATCGGATTCTTTTTGATTTGTGGCCCAAATCAAATATCAGAGGGCAGCTTTTCGGAGCTCAGGAAACTTGGAAAAAGGAGAGGACGCTTGTGGGGCTCTTTCTTGTTGCAGTTCCCTCCTGATTTTCTCTCATTTTCGGCTAGTATTCTCTGATTTTTTCAGAGAATGAAAAAATCTCCGTCTGGCAAAAATTTCACCAAGTCTCAGTCCCAAATGCAGAATCAATTCAGTCTCAATTCTAATATCTATTAGATTTGAAATCTCTCAACGCCATACTGAGAACAAGAAGCCATTTAGCAGACGAAGAAACTCACCTCCTTCACCTTGAGATCGGTGTCCATGATAGTTCCCATGTCTATTCCATCCTGCAGGTAGTAGTTCGAGTGGGGCCAGTTCTTGACCGCCACCGAGTCCTTTTGGTGGCCAGTTTTGGGGTCGCGGCGGACCAAGTAGGCGATCCAGCTGATGTAGCGGATGTGGTTCCTGGGAACCGACTGGAGGTCCATGAAGAAGAGTTTCAGCTTCAGAGTGTCGCCACTCTCGTTGTCGGCCTCAATGCACCAGGACTGTGCGATTGAGACGGTGATTGAGATATTCGACAATTATTGAGGTCAGGATTTAGAATTGGCAATGATGAATTGGCGGTGATGGATTGGCGACAGTGAAGATGAGGGCTCTTGGAAAGTCGCCAGGAGGTTGAATCAGAAATTTTCTGGCAAGGTTTGAATTGAAAAAATAATGATTGATATTAGCAGTCATCATGAGAAATGATTGCTATCTATCGTGAGAAATAATTGTTGAAATTATTTTGACGAACGGTAAAATAATGGGTGAAAACAGACTAAAATATAAACTAAAATACAGAGCATTTGAGGGTACCTCTAAAAAGGTAAACAAACCGAAAAGAAATGTAAACAAATGAACACGCGACCAGTGGGCTGTGCACTCACCTGCTTGTTGCGGTCGCTGCAGTTGGCCACCTGCTGCATGTCTTGGGCGGCCGAGGTGGACTTTTTGCGCAGTGGAACGGTGGCCTCGCTGATGGTGTTTGCGCAGAACATTTCGATGTGGACCCGCAAATCGACGGAGGCGTGGCCGGCGCCAGTCTGCTGCTGGTGATGGTGGTGGCCGTGATTGTGTTGCGCGTGATGCTGCCC
>Ga0268247_10000390_pt1 | contig 15114 bp, 20 predicted proteins | sample AgamicOrMae_FD_200245 | JGI IMG/M metagenome (GOLD analysis project Ga0268247, IMG submission 200245) | Agave microbial communities from Guanajuato, Mexico - Or.Ma.e (v2) (version 2) | ecosystem: Host-associated > Plants > Phyllosphere > Phylloplane/Leaf | place: Guanajuato, Mexico | collected...
AGATTGTGCTGAAAATTGCATTTATTGAGTTCACTTTTCAGCATAAATACGATTAATCATCGGCTGGAGGTCTCGAAAAGACCAATCCAAATAATCACTAACTCAAACCCATCCAGAATAAAACTCTAAATGCCCGTCACGGGGCAATAATCCACAGAGCCTTGCGGGGTGAGTCTATGGGGTAAGCAGTAATGCTTTCACTCTGTGGGCTGCTTTTATCCGCGTGAACTTAGGCTCACCACCGAAAGGAAAAGCAATGGATCATTTATTATCCGAATTGTCGGAGGTATTTGCCTGCAACACGGAGACAGGCGAGCTTACATACCTTCCCAGGGGTCGGGATAAATTCAGCAGCGATTTTACCCACAAGATGTGGAATGCACAGTTCTCAGGGAAAGCGTTAAGCGCAACCGGCAAAGATGGCTATATCAAAATCAACGCTTGTGGATTGAATATGCCGGCACATCGGGCCGTATGGGTGTTCGCTAACGGTAGCATTCCTGCTGAATTATCTATCGACCACATAAACCATCTTCGGCATGACAACCGAATCGTTAATCTCAGGCTTGTCACTGGTGAACAGAATCAACGTAACCAGTCGATGCATAGCAGAAATACTTCTGGCGTTAACGGCGTCCAGCTTGATAGACGAAGCGGAAAATGGCGGGCAACCATTACACATGATGGAAGACAAATTTCTCTTGGCTTGTTTAATTCGGTTGATGCCGCAGCAGCAGCGAGAGAGAAAGCAAACCAAGAGTTCAGGTTTCACCCTAACCACGGGCGCGACCGGCTTCTTGATGTTGCATATGTTAATCCATGGAACCGGATACGTTGACCGGTTATATCCATCAATCCAGCAGGAAACTCTAAAAATGACTGAACGCGTATATGCACAATCGGGTAAAACGGTCGAAGTTGCCACGATGGCAGATGTCACCGGCGGCGGATATGTTCTGCCTGCTGCGACCACGTCAACTATCGGCGGCGTAAAGAAAATGGCTGCTCAGGCAGATTCAACTGCAACTGATGTTGCTGGCCTACTTGCAGACTTTAATGCGCTGCTTGCGAAGGCACGAACTGCGGGATTGATGTAATGGCTAATGAAATCATTAAGCAGGTAAATGTCAAAGCGACTTACCCTGGCGGAAGAGAAGTAAGTGGATGGACAAAATCCCCACCGAACAAGACTGATGAGAACTTTCCGGTTTGGTTATCTGAAAAAGCAGACGGAAGTGAAGCAGTCTCTGTAATTGTTAATCCTCGCCTTGCTGAATCAGTCGAGCTGACCTTCCAGTACGAAAACATGCAACCTCGGTAAATAACATGGCAAAGCTCACCGACAAACAAGAGCTGTTTGCCCGTGAGTTCATAGTTGACCTCAATGCCACTCAGGCAGCCATCAGGGCGGGATACAGCGCTAAGACCGCTCAGGAACAGTCAAGCAGACTGTTATCAAATGTCATGGTCCAGCAACGGATAGGCGAACTCAAGGCAGTCAGAAATGACCAGGTCGGCATTGATGCCGCCTACGTGCTTCGTCGCCTGGTTGAGATTGATCAGATGGACGTTCTCGACATCCTGCTGCCTAACGGTGAGCTGAAGCCTATCAAGGACTGGCCCAAGACGTGGCGCACAACCTTATCCGGCATGGACGTTACAGAGATGTCAGGGGATGAACCTGGATTCCTGAAAAAGATTAAATGGCCTGACAAGGTGAAAAACCTTGAGTTGCTCGGCAAGCATGTTGACGTTCAGGCGTTCAAAGAGAAAACAGAAATTAGCGGTGGCGTAACGGTCGAGACTCGCTCTATCAAGGATATATTCAATGGCTAACCCACACTTTCGCCCTTTCGCTGAGAGCGCACCTTACAAAGTGGCTTACGGTGGAAGGGGAAGTGGTAAGTCATATTTCTTTGCCGAGCTTGCAGTCGAGATTTCCCGCCGCATTAAAACAGTTATTCTCTGCACGCGTGAGTTTCAGGGCTCTATCAGCGATTCCGTGCACAAGCTGCTTTGCGAGACTATTGATCGCCTTCACTACTCGCATGAGTTCGATATCCAGAAAAACACGATCATCCACCTCGCTACCGGCGCGAGCTTTGTGTTCTCCGGCATCAAGAACAACGTCACCAAGATCAAGTCTATCCAGGGCGTTGGTATCTGCTGGGTGGAAGAGGCTGAGGCCGTAACGAAGGATTCATGGGATGTTCTGATACCTTCAATTCGTGGTGATAAGCACTCAGAGATTTGGGTCAGCTTTAACCCCAAGAACATTCTCGACGACACATACCAGCGCTTCATCGTTAATCCGCCTGCCGGCGCAATAGTGCTGAAAGCGAATTACAACAATAACCCGTTTTTCCATGAGTCTCCGTTGCCAGTCCAAATGGCTGAGTGCAAAGAACGCGACTACGACCTTTATTTGCATATCTGGGAAGGTGAGCCGGTTGCAGACAGCGATATGGCAATCATCAAACCATCATGGATTGCTGCGGCAATTGATGCTCACCTGAAAATCGGATTTAAACCTACCGGTCGTAAGCGCGTCGGCTTCGACGTTGCCGATGAAGGTGAGGACAGTAACGCCACCACGCTGGCCCATGGCTCTGTCGTGCTTGACTGCAATCAATGGAACAAGGGCGACGTAATCACTTCTGCTGACCGTGTTAAAAACTACGCTGAAGAGGTCAGGGCGGGTGAGATTGTTTACGACTCAATTGGTGTGGGTGCAGGCGTTAAAGCCCACCTGAAGCGCGTGTGTCGGATTCCTGCCACCGGATTCAATGCCGGAGAGTCAGTGTTTAAGCCTGATGCGAAATACGCAGACGGTAAGACCAATAAAGACATGTTCTCAAACATCAAAGCTCAGGCATGGTGGGGTGTGCGTGACCGTTTCTATAACACATGGCGCGTTATCAAGCACCTTGAGGCCAACCCAAAAGATACTGAGTTTGTGAAGCAGTTTAGCGACGATCAGCTAATTAGTCTTTCATCCGGCATCAAGCAACTTGAATACCTTAAGGCTGAACTGTCGCGCCCATGGGTTGATTACGACAATAACGGGCGCGTGAAGGTTGAGAGCAAAAAGGACATGAAGAAGCGCGGTATACCCTCGCCGAACATGGCTGACTCGCTGATTATGGCCTTTGCGCCGGTTCACAAGCCATTCCACATCCCTGACGAGATACTTCAATGACAAGACGTAAAGCCGCACAGGCACCTCGCCGGGAGCCAGCAAGAATCAGTGATGTTCACCTTGAGGCGGCATCGGTTGCTAATGATGCTGCGCCTTTGGCTGAGTTTAAAACCTATGAGCCATTGCCGGGCGTTATTCCTGCCGGAAGAGAGAAGGCTACGTTTGCCATGGATGCGACACCTTACGAGGTGATCAATGCCATGTATGCCGGTACTGAGTATTCCGGTTTCCGTGGATATCCCGCGCTGGCTGCCATGTCACAGCAGGTCGAATACGCCAACATGCACAGCGTGTTTGCTGACGAGATGACACGCAACTGGATTGAGGTCAAAAGCCGAAAGGAAGGCGACCATGACCCCGCGATTGACGAGATGGAACGCGCGCTGGAGAAGTACGACGTTAAGCGCCTGATGCACGAAGCAGTTCGTCAGGACTCAATGTTTGGCGTGGCGCATATCTACATTGATACCGGGGCGATGGGTGAAGAACTTAGCAAGCCGCTGTTTCTAGACCCGCGAAAGATTACCAAAGGCTCACTGAAGGGCTTGCGAGTCGTAGACCCTACTTGGGTATATCCTGCGATGTATAACACTCGCTGGCCTTTGCAGGAAGGATTCTACCGTCCTCAGGCATGGTTCGTGATGGGAGATACGGTTCATGAATCGCGCTTTATGGATATCGTCAGCCGACCGGTTCCCGATATCCTTAAGCCTGCTTACAACTTCGGCGGCTTGTCGCTCACTCAGTTGATGGAGGATTACGTTACAGACTGGCGGGATGCCAAGAAGAACGTGATAAAGATTCTCCGCACGCTGCGTATGCGGGCTCTCAAAACTGACATGGGCGCTAGATTGCAGGAACCGGGTCAGTTCGACAAGCGCATCAAGCTTTTTACACAATATCAGGATAACTTCGGCATATGGGCACTCGATAATGAAGAAGACTTGCTGCATATGCAGACGTCACTAAGTGACCTGTCAAATCTCCTGTCGAACTATCAGGATCAGCTTTGCATGCCAGCGCGCATCACAAACCTTAAGTTGCTGGGCAACGCGCCCGCTGGACTAAATGCATCTGGCGATTCGGAGCTGGCTACATGGCATGAGACTGTTTCTGGTTATCAGGATGGGGAAATGAGACGACCTCTGGAGAACATCTTCAAGATGATTCAGTTGTCGGAGTTTGGCGCTATCAATGATGACATTTACTTTGAGTTCCGACCTCTGGATGAAATCAGTGAAAAAGAGCGCGCTGAGATTGCCAAGGTGCGCGTAGAGACCGTTGCTATTGCTGCTGACAGTCAACTTGTTAGCTCTGAAGAGGCACGCGAGGCGCTCAAGGGCATAGAGAACGCCGGATTCGAAACGCTGGATGGTGATTATGAGCCGGAAGAAGACGAAGAGCCTGAAGGCAGTCAACTATAACGCCGGAAATATTAAGTGGTATCAGCGTGAATTGCTCGCCGAAATCCGCGAGATGAATAATGACGTTAAGCAGGTGGTACTGGACATCATACGTAGCAACCCACTGGCTGAGGACTCTCAGCTGGCAATGGATGCCAACCCTGTTCAGTTGGTAAAGCGCACTATCGATGCGCTGGCCCGAAAATGGGTGGATGCGTTTGTCAGTAAAGCCACGCCGATATCAGACGAGATGGTTAAGAAGACTGAGGCGGCTGTTGATCGCGGTTTGTTGGCATCAGCTCGCCAGGAGTCGCTAACCATCAACATGCAGTGGACATCGGCAATGACCGAAAAGGTAGATGCCATCATTGCTGAGAATGTGTCACTTATTCGCTCTATCCCAGAAAAATACTTCACCGAAGTTGAGGGGATGGTATATCGGGCTGTGGCAAAGGGCGGCGACCGCAAACAGCTTGCAGATGAGATTGAAGCTAGTTTCGGCAAGCGGCACGGCATTACACGGCGCAGAGCAGAGTTCATTGCCCGCGACCAGACCCGCAAAGCAACCAGTGCCCTGTCAGCAGCAAGGCAGCAGGCAGCAGGTATAGTTGAGGCCGAATGGGTGCATAGCGGTGGCGGACATAAGCCTCGTCAGAGCCATGTGAAGGCCGGCAAAGAGCGTAAGCGCTTTAAACTATCTGAAGGTTGCCTGATTGATGGTGAGTACATCATGCCGGGGCAATTAACCAATTGCGGTTGTGTCTGGAAACCAGTACTGCCGTTTTAGCGATAACAAAACATCAAGGTCACTTAGGTGGCCTTTTTATTGCCTGAAGAAAGGTAACAGCATGAACGATGTGAAGTTTGCCTTTGATAAGGCCAGCGTTCGCAGGTACGACGCCGACGGGATGCTTCACGTAAGCAAGACGCCCATCAGCAAGGCGAATGTGTGCGTTTACTACGGCAAGGAAATCCCCAACTCAGAAGCGCTTGGGCTCGAACCAGAAAGGGCATACCGGTTACTGCGTGACCCTGAAGAATTAAGAAAAGCTGTCAGCACCTTCAACAACAAGCCCATCCTTAACCGGCATATCGGAGTAAGTGTCCTTAACCCACCCAAAGACGCAATTATTGGATCAACGGGAGAGTGCGCGGATTTTGACGGCACCTACCTGAATAACTCAATGGTCATATGGGACGTCGATTCCATCATGGGTATTGAGACTGAGCGACAAAAAGAAAATTCATCCTCCTACCGCTACCGGCTCGATATGACGCCAGGCGAGTACGAGGGAGAGGCATACGATGGAGTTATGCGCGACATCGTTTGTAATCACGTGGCAATCGTGCCAAGTGGTCGGGCTGGCCCCGACGTGTTTGTTTATGACTCCAAACCCTCCATAGGAACCAAAATAATGTCCAAATTAGACAAGCTGTGGGCCTACATTCTGCCGAAACTGGCAAGCGATGCAGACCCTGAAGAAGTGAAGAAAGAAGTCAGCAAGGTCATTAAAGACGATGCCACTCAGGCAGAGAAAGACAACGAGTCTGAAGCTGAGCGCCTCGCACGCGAAAAACGTGAGCTGAAAGAGCGTGAAGAGCGCGAGAACAAAGACCGCGAGAAAGACCGTCGCGCCGATGATGAAGATGATGACGTAAAGGATAAGAAAGATAAAAAAGCGGAAGACGAAGACGAAGACGAAGAGAAAGATAAAAAGGACAAAGAGAAAATGGCTAATGACAGTCGCTTAGCGATGGATGCAGCTATTAAAGGCGTAGAAGCCCGATTCACAGCTCTTCGTCAGGCTGAACGTGATGTTCGTCCGGTTGTGGGTGAACTGGCCTGTGACAGCGCTGAAGAGGTATATCGCACTGCTCTGAAGCAATTAGGCTGCGATGACCACGCAACACTTCCTGCCTCAGCACTTAGCTCGGTATTCAAAGCTTATGCCCGTCCGGCTGCTATGGCTCAAGACTCTGCCCCTCAATTCGTGAGCGGTGACACCAAATCCGATGTTATGAAAATGATTCGCGGGGGTAAATAATGTTTCAGCAATCAGTAGGCATGTATCGCGGTGTTGGTCAGGTAGGCCATCCCGCTTCAACTTCTCCGATTATCGCTGCTGCTGGCGGCCCTGGCGCGTTTAAAGCTGCCGCCGCCGGAGTAACCATCGCGACATTCGTGTTCCGTGACGCAACTGACCCGACCATTGTCACCAACGTGGCTCCGTCAGCAACAACCAAACCGGTTGGCTTCATCCAGAACCTTGGTCAGGCAATCATCGGCTACGGACTGAGTAACAGCATGCTCATTCGTGGCGGCGCTGAGATTTCACCAAAAGTTGGCGGTGATTTCTGGGCTAAATCCTCAACTGTAGCCACTGAAGGCCAGAAGGTTTTCGCCAGCGTGACTGACGGCACAATCGCCACCGGCGCAGCAGGCGCGACCGTTACTGGTTACGTCGAGACTGACTGGTACGTTTCACACGGCGCGGCAGTAGGCAACCTGATCATCATTTCCACCTGGAGCAAAGTATAATGTCAAAACCAACCTTTAAGGACTTCATTCAGGTTGCTAACGCCCAGGGTATTAGCTTCCCGGCGTCAGTCAGCCGCCTGGCGATGGATGCCGACCCGCAGCCCGTATTGCCTCCTAACGGCGGTATTCCGGCCATCGTTTCAACCTTCATCGATCCGACCATTGTCGAAACGCTGTTCACGCCTAATCGTGCAGTTTCAATTCTGGGGCGTGAAGAAAAACGCGGTTCATGGGCTCAGGACAGCTTCATGATTCAACGCATCGAAGAAACCGGTGACACTGTGGCGTATGACGACTACAGCGAGCAGGGCGGTGTGCAGGTTACCAATTCATGGGAAAACCGTGACGTATACCGCTACCAGACAATGGTTACTTATGGCGAACTGGAGCAGGAACGCTACGGTCTGGCAATGCTGCCATACGCGGCCAAGAAACAGCGCGCAGCAGTTAATGTGCTCGATCAGGACCAGAACAAATTTTATTTCTACGGTGTTGCCGGTCTGCGTAACTACGGCCTGTTGAACGACCCGGCACTTCCAGCACCAATCACTCCGCTTAACGTTGGCGGCAAGGTGCAGTGGAAAGACAAAGCCGTTGTAGACCGTTACAACGACATCCTGGCGCTGTATGGCGATCTGGTGGCGCGCACTAACGGTATCGTTGGTGATGGCGTGGACATGTCATCTAACCTCGTTCTGGGGATGTCAAACCGCCTCAGCGTATACCTGAAGTCTGCGAATGAAATCTTCGCTACTTCACTGGAAGATATGCTGAAGAAAGCCTTTCCTAACATGCGCATCGAGACAGCCCCGCAATACAGCACTGCTGCAGGCGAGCTGATCCAGATGTTTGTTGAAAGCGCTCAGGGTCAGGAAGTTGGCTTTATGGCCTACAGCGAGAAACTCCGTGCTCACCCGCTGGTTACTGAAGTGTCTTCCTACAAACAGAAATACTCCGGCACCACTTATGGCGCTGTGATCACTCAACCTTTCCTGTTCGCACAAATGCTGGGTGCATGATCAATGGCTCAGCAATGGGCCCTTCTAATTGGAGATTAAAATGCCAGATTTTAACGAAAATGACATCCAGACGGGTGAAAGTAGTGATGTAGTGGATCAGAGTGAATCAGCACAGGCAGAGTCGGCACAGAAGTCAAAGGGCGGCAAGAAAGTTAAATCCACCGGCTCTTATGTTGTTGGCTGCAAGTTACCTGCTGGCCTGACAATCAGCCATGAAGGCCAGAGCATGACGCTGGCAGGGACCAACGATTCATTGCTGATTAACGGTTTTGGCATCACTCGCGATGTGCCTGCTGACTTGTGGGAAGGATTTGAGAAAACCTTCGCTGACCAGTTGCTGATTAAAAACGGCATCGTGTTTGCAGTGACTGACGAGAAGTCTGCTAAAGATGCCTCCGAAGAGCGTAAAGACCAGAAGACCGGCCTTGAGCAGCTTGACCCGAACAAGCAAACGACCAATCCAGACAAGGATTAACCATGGCAATTGTGGTTCTTGATATCATCAAGTTCCGCGCCATGTTTCCTGAGTTTGACGGCCTGACTGATGCACAGATTACCCTCCTGTTCGAACTTTCCACCGACTACCTCGACAACACCAATTACTCGTTAGTCATTGACCCATTAAAGCGGGAGAGGCTTCTCTATCTGCTCATGGCCCATCTGGCTTACATGAGATTTGGTGATGCCGCAGGTAACGGCGGTACCGGCATGGTGGGTCGTCTGTCATCAGCATCCGAAGGAAGTGCTTCTGCTTCCTTTGATTTGGGAGCGATGAGCGCGGGTAGCACGTGGTTCACTCAGTCACCTTACGGCATGGACTTCTGGCAGGCGACGAAATTCTACCGCATGGCAACCTATTACCCGGGGAGCCCTTATGGCTGATGCTATTGAGTTGTTTCTGGACAATGTGGCAAAACAGCTTGAATCAAAGCAGGTGAAAGTCGGTTTTGTTGATGGCGCAACATATCCGGATGGCACCTCTGTAGCAGAAGTTGCTGCATATAACGAATACGGAGTTCCGCAAGAACGTCAGCCTCCAAGGCCATTTTTCCGAAATGCCATAGCTATGCATGAAAAGGAGTGGTCTGAAGCGGTAGGTCGTGGCATCCGTGCTGGCTATCCGGTTGCTCAGGTTCTCGAGCTGATAGGCGCAAAAATACAAGGTGACGTTCAGGAGTCCATTGCAACGCTGCTTGAGCCACCGCTATCCCCTGTGACACTCCATATCAGGCGAACCCGAAAAGAGCGTCCCACAGAATCTACCAAGCCTCTCGTTGACAGTAAGGTGATGATTGGTGACGTCAACTACGAGGTGGCAGACATTGAACCTTCACAAGATAGCCAATAGTGGCATTCGTGGCGTCAATCCTAACATCACAGCCGTTGTCCGCCGTTATATAGGTGAAACTATCGGCCCTGGTCGAAAACCAGTACCCCTATATGCACCTGACGAAACTATCACGATCCAGCTTCAGCCTCTTTCAAAGGGAGATCTTCAGCATGTAGACGGCCTGAACATTCAGGGATTGTTCAAGTCAATTCACGTTAACGGCAACTTTTACAGCGTTAACCGAGAAATGCAGAAGGGCGGCGACCTGTTCATTATTGAAGGAAAAACATGGCTGGTCATTGAGCCATTAGAACTATGGCCGGATTGGTCGAGACTGTTGGTTTGCCTTCAGGTGGATACATGAACGATTACACCATAGACAACATCATCGACACGTTGGCTGATTTTGTTGAGCCATTGTGTGGAACAGTCCAGCAGGCTCAGGCTGACAGGGTTCCGATGCTTAAGGGGAAGTTTTGCATCATGACTCCTCTGAGGTTCACCCGCTTATCCACAACGAGAGATATTAGACAGGATACCGGCAGCCCCGCAACCAGCTCTATGGGTTACACAGAGGTCAGGCAGGCCGATATTCAGGTGGATATCTATGGTGCTGGCGCTGGCGACAGGGCTGTAACGCTGGAAACCCTGTTCTCAAGCAGCTTTGGTTACGAAAAGATTAAATCCATCGACGCAAGGCTGGCTCCTCTCTTTGCATCTGCAGCAATTCAGGCTCCGATGATTAACGCCGAAAAACAGTGGCAAGAGAGATACATCGTCACTCTGTCGCTTCAGGCCCATATTACCGTGTCGCTCCCGCAGGACTACTTCGACAAGGCAGAAATTACCACTCAACAGGTTGATATATGACTATTCCATTATCTAAAGACTTTTCCATCACGCCCAATGTCGTTACTCCTGCAGGTTCTGCGGTAGACGCGAACGGCCTGATCCTTACCGATAACGAGCTTGTACCGGTTGGCGCGGTGGCAAGCTATTTCACCACTGCTGACGTGGCGGCCATGATGGGCAGCACATCAAAAGAGTATCTGGCTGCTCAACAGTATTTCAGTGGCTATGACAACTCATCTGTGATTCCAGGTGAACTGTTGTTTAACCGAATCGTAACAGCCGATGCCGCAGGTTATCTGCTGTCAGGTAATCTTAAAGGCGTACAGCTTGCTACACTTCAGGCAGTTCCTGCTGGCACCATCACTCTGTCAGTAGACGGCACATCCGTAACCAGCGCATCAATCTCACTTTCTACAGCAACCAGTTTTTCTGATATTGCCGCAAAACTTGAGGCCGGGATCGGCGCAACCAAGGTTGATGTTGAGTGGTTACCGCTGGCTAACCGGTTCATCATTCGGTCAGCAACAACTGGCACGTCAAGCGCGGTTTCATATGCGACAGCCGGCCCTCTTGCCAACGCACTGTTGCTTACACAGGACGCTGCCGCAATTGTTTCACCTGGCGCTGTTGCCACATCGATGACAGACACCATGAACAATGTGGTTAACGTCAATCAAAACTGGGTTTTGTTCAGCTCTGTAGTAGAGCTCACCGACGCGCAAAAAACACTGCTTTGCGCATGGGCCAGCGCGAGTAAAAACCGCTTTGGTTATGTGCTGCACGACACCACCAACCTTGGCACGATTGCCAATAACCAAAACTGCTTTGTGCAAAAGGTCGTGGTTGCCAACGGTTATGAGAATATCTTCCCGGTATATGGTAGTTACCAGTATGCGGCGGCCGTGCTGGCATTCTCAGCGTCCATTAACTTTGCCCGAACCAATGGTCGAATCTCATTTAAGTTTCGTGGTTTCTCTGGCCTGTCACCAAACGTTAGTGATTTGGCTACAGCTAACGCATTAGAGTCAAACGGTTATAACTACTACGGCTCATATGGTCAGAATAAGACCATGAAGCAATACACTTCAGATGGAGCGATCACTGGCAAATTTGTATGGCTCGACACCTTTGTGAATCAGGTATGGATTAACGCTAACCTGGTAAGTGCATTTACCAATCTTTTTACAAGCGACCAGTCTTATTCTTTCAACAGCGCAGGTTATGCCGCTGTGTCTGCTGCCGTCATTGATGTGGCTGAGCAGGCGCTTAACTTTGGTGCCATTCAGCGTGGGGTAGTGCTGGACCAGGCTCAAATCCGCATCGTCAATAACACAGTCGGCAAGGATATCTCAGCCACGCTCTATTCACAGGGATGGTTCCTATATATCCCGACTCAGACAGGCTCAGCGCGTCTTGCGCGTGACCTGCAAGGCGTCATTTTCTACTACGTAGACGGTGGCTTAATCCAGAGTATCAACATGTCTTCAACCGCCATTCTTTAAGGACGACAAAAATGCCATTAGACATCACAAGTGCTAACTCGAAACTGCGCATTGTCGTACCAGCGTTCTATCCCGGCGGCTTCGACGTTGATGATTATTCTGCAGACAACATGTTTGAAACCGGCGCTTTGCAGAACAAAGAAGACATGATGTCTGCGGATGGTAAATACCACGCAGGCTTTATCTTCAACCCCGCTGAATTCACCATCAATCTCATGCCAACATCCAGCTCCATATCCATGATGGAAGACTGGACGGCAGCAGAGCGCGCCGCAGTAAGCGCGTTTGCGTGCAATGCAGTGCTGACAATCCCGGCGATTGGCAGGAAATACAACATGGTTAACGGAGTTCTTTACAGCCTGCCTCCTCTTCCACCTGGAAGGCGCGTGCTTCAGGCTCGCCCGGCAGTGTTTCACTTTGAGACAATCACGGGGAGCGCAATCTGATGGCTCGCAGAGAAGTCCCTTACATCGTTCAGGACGATAACCGAGACAAAGGGAAAGAGTTCATCATCACTGAAATGTCGGCATGGAGCGCCGACGAGATGGCTCAGGATATTTTCCGCGCCATGGGTGACGCTGATTTCTCCTCTATCCCTGCCGACGTGATTTCAATGGGGTGCGCTGGTCTTGCTACGGTCGGTCTGAGCGTATTATCCGCCTCATCACCGGAGGTTTCACGCCAGTTGCGTGACCGCCTGATGGATACGGTTCAGATTGTCATCACGCACGAAGGTAAAAGCCAGATGCGTGCAGTGAAGTCGATTGACTTTGAAGAGGTCACCACAATTCGCACATTGATGGACCAGGTGTTTAAGCTTAACTTTGATTTTTTAACCATCGCCGGAGAGTAAAGTACCCCTACCTTGAGGAGGATTCTCTTCCGGCAAAACTGGTTTCAACCGTCAACATCTCGCAGGACGTCAACGCGATCATCCGCTCTGGCAAAGCCAGTTATACCGAACTCCAGGAGAAATTATCCGTTAAGGATATGTATAACCTTCTGGAGATTATTTCTGTCGAAAACTTCAACCAGCGCGTATGGCATAAGCATCAGGAGAGCCAATGATCATTCAGGAGTTGGCCTACAAGGTAACCGTCAAAGCCGATGAGTTCCTGAATGGCAAAAAGAAGGTTAAGGATGAAGTTGCCAGCCTGGAAAAGGAGTTCGACCGCACCGGTAAAAACATCAACCGAACCCTTAAATCCAGCGCTGCTGATTTCTCTCAGTTCGGAAATGCGGCCGTATCGTCCTTTCGCGGGGTGACAGCCGCTGCGGCTGGCTTTCTGGGTATCGGTGCCGGGCTTTACGGCATTAAGCAACTTTTTACCTCTACCTCCAACGAAATCGTTCGCGCCAGTAACCAGGCTAAGTTTTTCGGCTCAGACGTGAACAAGATGTTCGGTATGCAGCGCGGATTTAAGCAGGCAGGGCTGAATGGCGATGCGTTTATCTCGGCTTCTGGTGGTGCTCGCATGGCGCTGGCGAACATTGCTGATCCGACTATCTTCGGCGGCCTTACCGGTGCAGCACAGAATCTGATGACGATTGGCGCGCGCACCGGCCTTAATATTAACAATCTGGGCGACCCAAATAAGGCGCTGACAGAGTTCACACGCTACGGTAAAAATCACTCTCAGGACAACCTGATGCAGGTGATGGCTGCCGTTGGCTTTGACCCTACAGATGCGGCAAAAATAAAATCAGGTGAGCTCAAGTTGCTTGTGGATTCGGAAACCAAAAAGTCGAACATCACCGCACAGCAGGTAAGGGAGCAGGAAAATCTGCTTGTCACCTTGGGCCAACTTGACTCCGAATTTGACCGGCTACGACAGGATTTAGCCATTGCGTTCGCGCCGGAGGTTATGAGTGCGCTGAAAGACTTCGGTGCGTGGATACGCGCTCACCATGGCGACATTATCGGCTTCTTCCGCGATGCGGCTGATTCGGTTAAAAAACTGACGGATTCTGTCGGGGGTGCGAATGCGCTTTTGCTGTTGCTGGCTGCAGGGTTGCGCTCTAACCCACTTGTAATGGGGGCTATTGCGGCGGTAACGGCTGCTAAAGCTGTTGATAATGCGAAGTCTGAAGCCGCACGTCAAAACAAGTCAACCGGTCAGTATCTGGTAGATATGGCTAATCGTGAGCAGAAGCCATTCATGACATGGGACGACATCAAAGGAATGTTAGGGTTTGGTGAGCCAACGCAATATGGTCAATCAAGCCGACCTCAGAACTCTGGCGATAAGATGGATGACCTTCTGCATGGCGTCATGATGACGGAGTCAGGCGGCAACCCGCTTGCATATAATGCATCATCCGGTGCTGCCGGGGCGTATCAGTTTATGCCTGCTACGGCACGCGAGCTGGGTCTTAATGTCAGTAGCAATGGTGATGACCGCCTTGATCCTGAGAAGTCCAGGGCGGCGGCCTCGGTCTATCTTCGTAAGTTGCTAAAAAGGTACGACGGAAACGTTGATAACGCCCTGCGCGCTTATAATTGGGGGATGGGAAATGTTGATAAGTGGATTGCAAACGGAAGCGACATTACTCAGCTCCCCAAAGAAACGCGAGAGTATACCGGAAAGGTAAGGGGTAATATGGGGGAGGCAAGGAATTATTATGCCACCCAAGGAAGAATGGCAGACTCCCGACCATATCAACTTGCGTCAAGCGGCGGAAATCCTCAGATTTCAAACAGCACTCATATCAACACGGTTAACGTGAACAGCAATCCACCGACGGTTGATGCGCTAACAAAAAGCGTTGAGCAGGTTGCAAGTAGGTCGTCCACAAACGGAACCTTTTCAAGCGCCGTAAAATGATTGAAATAACAGTATATTTATTGATAAATCAGCATCTTGATTGTATCATGTTCATTAAATATACAACGCTGTCAGGTGGTGAAATGAGAAGCTCAATGCTGTATTTCTGCATATATATCTTTACCCTGATGTTTTTTGCAAAGCCTGTAGATATGCTCATGACTGTAAGCCCATGGTATGCATTTCTGCTGCTCGCTTTGTGGGTAGCGATTTCATCAGGCATTGTTCATGTAATTCACTTTTGGCCTACCAGAAAGGCACAGCCTACCCCAAACTAATAAAAACAGAAAAATCGCACAACCTTAAAAAATACCCGCTCCGGCGCTGAGGAATCCCCAGCAATATGCGGGTAATAAAAGACAGGCATGGAGTTTTGTGATCTACTGATTGTGTAATCAATTCAATGAGATCGCCTCTATGCCTGCCCGTCGAGTATGTCAGAATT
>Ga0268247_10000391_pt1 | contig 15104 bp, 6 predicted proteins | sample AgamicOrMae_FD_200245 | JGI IMG/M metagenome (GOLD analysis project Ga0268247, IMG submission 200245) | Agave microbial communities from Guanajuato, Mexico - Or.Ma.e (v2) (version 2) | ecosystem: Host-associated > Plants > Phyllosphere > Phylloplane/Leaf | place: Guanajuato, Mexico | collected...
TGTTTGGCTGCTGGCAGTTGTGGTTGCAGTTGGTGCAGTTGTTGCAGTAAATGTTGTTGCTGCTGCTGTGTTGTTGTTGTTGTTGTTGTTTAGTGCCTCAAATTGCATTGGAATTCGAGCGCGGCGAATGCTTCCACACGCAGCCGGCCGACTTTCCCACACTTTTGGCTGCGGGCGCGGCTGCGCACTGGGTGTGTTTGTGCGCGCGTTTGGCGTGTGCCGTGCAACTGGCGCGCGCCACAGCCTTTTGCGGCCGCCGAATTCCTTGGGCTCTGTGCGTGCGTGTTGCTCCTTGTTGCTTGCTTGTTGCTCCTTGCTTGCTGCCTGCTTGTTGCTGCTTGCAACTCTCTTGCAGCCCATTGCTCCTTGCAAGCTGCCCTAAGATAGGCCAACAGCGGGCCCAGATTAACGAGCCTCTGGCCGACGAGGCACCACTGGAACGTCTGCGGCCGGCCGGGCCAAATTGCTTGGTTTGCCGCCCGCTCACACGCTCCCTGTGGGCCCGCCGCAGCCGCTCGGACAAGTGAGCGAGCGAGCCGTGGGAAAGGTCCGACCGCCACACTTGCCAGCAGGCGTCTCTCTCTTGCAGGCCGCCCAATTGCTCGGCCAGCTGAGTGGCCGCCTCAGCCTCAGCCTCGCCCTCAGCCTCAGCGGCCCGCTGCCCACTGGCCACTCTCACGGCCGCCCTTTCCGACACCAAGCGGCCACTTTGGCGCCGCTCACTTGTCGCCGGCAGCTCGTCCGCCGCTGGCCACTTGCCAGATCCTTGCTCAGACTAGACTCTCTGTCTAGTGTCCACTCTCCACCAACCACTGCCCACCCTCCACTGTCCACTGGCTGGTAAGTGGCCAATTTGTTAGCTCGACAATTGGGCACCATTCGCGGACTTGCGGCGACCATTCTGCGAGCTCCACTTACTCTTAGGCGCCAGTTTCTCCTCTGGCCAGACGGCGGCCCAATTTGTTGGCGCTCCTTGTCGTCAAGTCCGAAGCTGGGCTCTCGGACGGCCGGCTCGCGAGCCTTCTGGCGAGCTGGGAAGACGGCAAGACGGCAGGTTAGCCGAGCCAGCTAGGCGGCTAGACGGCCAGACGGCGAATCAGTGAAGTAGTGAATTAGTAAGACAGCAAGGGGGCGAGACAGGCCGCCTTGCCTTCACTCACACCAAGAGCCCTAGTCTCTTGCGGGCGCGGGCTGAGCGCGCGCGGCCACGCCCACTCGAGCCCGAAATCAACTGGAAGGCTTTGGTGAGGTCGCCTGCGAGGAGTCGCGTGCGAGTGTGCGCGGGCCGCTGCTGTTCGTCGCTGCGCCGCTTCGCCTGCTGCTGCGCGTCGGGCTGCGGGCCTGCCGCGCCCCCCTCGTTGGCGTGCCCGAAGAGTTCAAAGGCGCTGGTTTGGGGCGCGGGCGAGCTCGCGTTTGCGCCCATTCCAGTGGCCCACAGCGGCTCCAGACTGGAGGCGTGCTGCTGCTGCTGCACTAGGGGCGCTCCCCCGTGGGCGCCCATCTGTTGGGCCGAGTACAAGGCGGGGGGCGTGTCCGGGGCAGCGAGTGGGTGTGAGTCGGCCAGGGTGGAGGCGAGCAGCTGGTGCGAGGAGAGCGAGCCCGCCTCCTCGGCCGTGTGCTGCACACAGTCCTGGTTAGACTGTTCATATTGCAGCCGGAAGCCGCCGCTGTTCACGGGCTCGTAGTGGGCATCTGAGTGGAAGCGCAACACGATGGGGCCCACACTCTTGATGACCACGGGCGCGCTCAGAGTTTGGCCCCGGTAGAAGTGGAGCCGGCCGCCACAGTAACGGTCGTAGGTGAATCCGTCGCCCGTTCGGCTGGCCGCCGGAATCATCAGATAGTCGCGCGCACAGTCCTGGTCGCCAACGCCCGACGAGGAACCGGAAATGCCCACTCCATTTAGGGACCAGTCGTAGTCTGAGGAGGAGAAGAGGACGCGGCAAGTGTCTGGCTGGCGCTGGATGCAGATGGAGTAGTCCATGGAGTTGAGATACTGGCCAAAGTTGAAGGACTCGATGATGCCGCTCGGCTGGGTGAAGTACTGCAGACAGCCCATGGGCGCGCGCGGCGTAAACTGGGGCCGCAAGAGTTCGTAGGCCAAGGCAGAGGCCGTCTGGCTCATCGCTTGGAAACCGGAAGCGAAGGTGGTCGAATACTTGCCCGTGCTAAGCTGCTGGTAGTGCTGCGGCCCAAAGGGGGGCCACTTGGGCCCTCCGTTTGGGTGGCCACTCCAGAGGGGCGAGGCGGCCAGCTTGGTGTACTGGCGCCGCCAATCGATCGGTCTGTGGTGGTTGCAGTCGATCTGCGTCACCTTCACCTGCCAGCGGTGGTCGCCCACTGCAAAAAGGGGCCGGAAGTGGCGCAAGGTTAGTGCTTTTTGTGATAATTTTTGCTGCTTTTAGGTGGAGATTTAGCCTCAAAGTGCCGCCTGGGTGCTCGCCCTCAGCTAGTACACTCACCTGGGTCTGTGTAGAACACGATGGAGGCCGAGCGCTCGCTCAGGTCCTGCGGCACGCTGATGTAGACTGTGTGCAGTTTGAGGTGGTGGAAGATGGTCAGAATTGGTCAGAGTTGGTCAAAACGAGTTGCAGCCGAGGGCTTGTTAGCGGCGAGGTGCAAGAGCTGTCCGGGACAAGTGCCGGCGTGAGAAGGGGCGCGCCTGTTGCGCCGCCCCGGGCGAGACGGACGGCGAGGAGCGGCGCCCTGGCGGCGGGCCAGCGCGGCGGGCGACCTTTGGCGTGCTGGCTCGCCGCTGGCCACTTCTTGGCGCTGGCCACTTCTTAAGGCTGGCCAGTTGTCGGCAGTGGCCAGTTGTCGGCGTGGCTCCACCTGAGGCTAAGGGTCGGGCGCGAACAGGCCCGCTCACTGCGCTCACTGTGCTCACTGTGCGCGGTTCACTCTGTGCCGCAGACTGTGAGCCGCTCACTGTGCGCCGGTCACTGCCAGCCGCCTGTGCACCAGCGGCCCGCGACGAGCACAGGAGGGCCGAATTCGCGCACAGCAGAGGCGCACAACAAAAGAATCCGCCAGGCGCGTGGCAATTGGCGCGAGTGGCGCGCGTGAGAACTTTGCTTTCCCCCGCGCACCAGGCCGGCCGCGCGCTCGCCGCCCGCAACTCAGACGCCTGCTTTCCCCCCCCGCGCTCGCCCCTCCGCCACCCCGGCCCTCGAGTGCAATTGCTCGCCACTGGCCGCTGCTGCCCAATGGCCACTGGCAGTTCTCCGCTCTCGGCTGGCCCGGCACGACCGGCTCGGCCCGGCGGAGATGCAACAGTTCCCGCGGGTGTGCCTCCGCCGGGCTCAGGCTGCCGCCGCTCGCCCGCAGCCGAATAGCAACAGGCCCGCCGAGTGGCCGCCCAACCGGCCGACTCATTATCCCACGCTCATTGGTCGCGTGGGGCGCCGTTCGGCCGCAGCTGACGAAACTGCGCCGGCCCAAAACGATAATAACAACAACAAGGGCGGCCCACAAACTGGGCAGCCAATCGGGCCCACTGGACAGGCGGCCAAGGATAAGCACAAGGAGCCGAGAAGAAGAGGCCCAAGGAGCGAGGCCTCCACGCTCCAGCAAGCCTGCGGGCGAGCGGCAGCCTTGCAGAGGCGGCGGCATCTCTGGGGCCTTCTCCAGAGGCCCAGAGCAACGAGCGCCGCCACTCCTCGAGACTCGAGCGGCGACTTTCCCACACTTCTGCGCGCCGGAAATGGCGCGCGTCTCGAGTCGCGTGCGCCTTCTGCTCGCCCGCCTCCTCGGCCGGCCCCGCGGGGCCCCCACACAGGGCGGGCGCCTGTTGCTTGAGCCTGCAGAGTACCCAGGACTGTGGGAGTGTGGGCTGGATGCAGCGAGCGCGTGTCAGCGGCCGCATTCAACAGGCGGCCGGGCAATCAGCCGCCTGTTGCTCGTGTGGAGGCAGAAGCAGAGGCAGAGGCAGAAAAGCATGCAGAAGACTGGCTCTGGTTGGGCCTGCGAGCGCGTGCCGAAACGCAGGCTCGCATCTGCTCCACTTTCACACGCTCGCGCCGGCGCGCCCTTGGCTTTGGGGCAACTGGTGGCGCGTGCTTCGTCTGTGCGGCGCGCGCCGTTCCACTCGCACACAGGCAGAGGCACAGCGCACAGCCAGAGGCAGCCCGCAGGCCAGTCCGCAGACGAGCTGGGCCCGCACAGTTGCGGGCCCTGCGCCGCTCCCAAGGGCACAGCGCGCGGCCCCCGAATGCACACAGTGAGCAGCACAGTGCCAACTGTTGCGCATTTCTGTGCGCTGCATTCTGTGCGCTGCAACTGTGTGTGGGAACCACTCTTCTGCGCGCGACTGTAGCGCCGAACCTGAACCGAAACCAAAACAAAACAAGGCAAAACAAAGCACAATAATGCGTCCAATGGGCCTAATTCGAGTCTGCTTCATATACAATGAGGTAAAAAAATACATAAAAAACAATTAATACTTACGGTGCTGGTTCCTGTTCATCCCGCACAGCCGGGGGATCGTCTGGGGCGGCATTCCGCTGGCGCTGATCTCCAGGTAGTCGTCCTGGCAGGCCCCGTTGGTGGGCGGGTCCAGCTGGAAGTCGAGAAAGTCGAGCCGCAACTGGCACACGTTTATGTCGCCCATCTCCACTGTGAGGTCGCAAAACTTCTCGTCCGAGTCAGTCGACGGGTAGGAGGGGTTCTTGAAGTAGACCACCTTCTCTCTGGTGGTCACGTGGCAGGTGCGCGACACGATGCAACAGGAGCCAAAGCCGGCCGCGCACGGCGACGACGGCTGCCCGCCCAGCAGCTTGCACTCGAAGGCGGTGTAACAGGTGCCCGACTGGTTGCTCGAGTCGAAGCACTCCTCGTTTGGAAAGCGAATGATGCTGAACAACGAGGGCCTGTTGGGCAGCGACCAGTGGGCCGAGCGTTGCTCTTCCGCCGGCGTCTGCTCGCTCGCCACCAACTGCTGATGCCGGGGGCTGCTCGCCGGCGCCCTGGCCAGCCACTGATGGTGGCCAGCTAGTTTGGTTGATGCCCCACTTGAGCTTGAGGAGTTAGACGCGCTCGCAGCTAGGCTGCTCTGTAGCGAGTGGGCGTGGCGCGGGCCGACCAGCAGGAGCAGTGTCAGGAGCACCAGCGGGCCCAGAGACGGGCTGCCGTCGGTTGGGGCGACTGGGTGGGTCGCCCGAGAGCCGGGCAGCCTGTGGGCCGTATCACAAGACCGTCGGCCGCCGCCAAGTTGGCCAACAAGGGTCGTTTCCGCGCCGGACCCGCAAGCCTCTCCTGCCCGGCACGCCCTCCCCGCGCTGTTCGATTCGCCCGCGCTGCCCGCCGAATTTGCACCTAAAAGCGTGCGCACTGCGGTCACTGCGGGCCGCGGGCCGCTCGGCTGCGCGCAAACCGGGCGCAACAGTGGGCGTGTCTCGCGCGCATTCCCCCAGCACGTCTGGAGGCTGCGCTGTGCCGCGTGCTTGGCGCTATGTGCGAGGGCGCGCAGCTGCTCTAGGCTATTTGTTATCGTCTGTCTGTGGCTTCTGGCTCTCATTTGGCTCCCGCTTCTGCCTTGGATTAGGATTTGCATTTGAATTCGGCCCAAGCTTAGGCCTGGCGCTTGGTGGGCCCACTTGGGCTCGTTTGTTGGCGGCCGCGCGCGGCCAGGCAAGGAATAATAATTATAACGATGATGACGATGATGACTTTCTTTGGCTGCTCTCTGTCGACGCGGCCGACACCGTGAGAAGAAAGCCGGCCCGCCAGTAATTAGCTGGGCCCGCAGCTCGCCCAAGCTGGGCCCTACGCCGCCCATGCCACCCGAGGGATGTCTCTGGCCGCACTCTATAAGCGTGGGCGTCGCCTCCACCTCGGCCGACCCAAGACTGTCTCTGGCCGCCTGGGGGGCCCACCAGCTCTCGCCGCGAAGACTGCCTCCGGCTCGCTGGCTGCTCCAAGCTGGCCGGGCCTCTTATAGTGGCGCACGACGAGCACACTTTCCGGCCAACTGCTTAAAGTTTGATCCCTGTTTTCTCGCTTCCACTCGCCTCAGTCTCACTCTTTCTGAGGCCACAAACGAGCTCTCGTCTCACACAAATGGTCTCGGCGTGCTCGTGCTCGTGCACCAACTGGCAGCTCCTTTGCTCGCTCAACTCTAACTGGCTAAGCATTAACACTCCCAGACTCGCTAGCTCAAAAGTCTTGCTCAAAAGTGGAGAACAAATTTCTTCTTCATCTTTTTAATTATTGTCTTGCCATATTTGCCTGCCAAAAGTGGGCCCCTTTTCAACTTTCAATTGCCACTCCGAATGCTCTGGATGCTCGCTCTCTGGCCGCTCACACTCTCTGGCTGGGCTGGCGGCAGGCAGTCTCTGGCGAGCTCGTCTTATCCTCTGGGCCGATCGGGCGCTCGTCTCGCCTCCTGGCTTCTTGGCTTCTTGGCCACACACACTCGTCTGCTTTGGAGAGCCAAACTCTGGCCAGACCATTGCAGTGGGCCGCTGGCAGTCTGCAATGGCGGCTGGCTGGCTGGCTGGCTGGCTCTTTTTCGGGCTGCTTTGCAGGCTCTTCGTCGGCCGGGGCGAGCTTGGCGGCGGCCAAATTAATGACTGGGCGTGATGCGCCGAGCTGCTTGTTGTCACCTAGTCGCACTTGGCGCAAATATGAAACAAACGAGCGGCGCTGGCGAGCTCGCCGAGCTTAGCGCTGGCGGCCGGCCGCTCAGCTGCGGCAGTGCAGCGCGCGTATTGAGGCCAGCGACTCTCTGCGGCGACTTTCTGCTGCAGAGAAGCGCACGCTTCATGGCCCAGCGCCGCACACAGTCCCGCGCCGCACACACTCTCGCCCGCGCGCCTATACACTGCTGCAGGCCGCCTCTCTGCGCCCCCTGCCTCACTTATAGGGCGCCCGGCCGGCGCTCCCTCGCAGAGCTCCTGCAACCAGGCCACAGGGCGGCCATAAAGCGCCGCCCGACGCACTGTGGCCGGCCACTCTCGCACCTTCTCGCAACGGGTCGCGCCGGCGAACTGGGCAAACAAACGGCGGCCAGCACAAGTCTTGCTGGCCCTCGTTTGTCGAGCGGCGCTCGCTTGACACCGATTCGGCCGCCAATGTTTGCTCACTGGCCATTCAACTTGTTGCAGATTGCCGCCGAACGGCAGGCTGGGCGCTACTGCTCGGACCTTTGCGAGAGGATGTTTAGAACCGGCCGAGCGAGCGGTCCCCATGGAAAAGGATGCCAAAGGGTCTCTGTTCCGAGCGGGACCTCTCTTCTCCTCCTTTGCTCGCCGGCTGCTCTGAAGACATTTCGGGGCTGAATGGACATTTTGCCGGCCAGATGGATTGTTTGGACTGCGAACTTTGGAAAAAAGGCAGCGAAAAAGGCGAGTTTCTTCCGTTTGGCAAGGAGAAATGGCCGCCGATAACACTTGGCGCTGGCTTTGCACGCTGCAGATTGGTGCTCAGGCGCACTTCTGCGGCCGAAATTTTCTCCAGCGAAACGCGCGCCATCTGGCGGTGCGCCAACGAACTAAAAAGTTAAAGCCCTCGCTACACCTAAGCGTGTCCACTGCCTGCGCGCTGCCTGCCCTGAGGGTCGGCCAGCCGGCTTGGAAGCAAGCTGGCCAGCTAGCTTGGCGGCCAATTGGCCTTCCTTTCGTCAAGCTCGAATCATTGGCCAGCCAGATGGACAAACAGACGCACAGTTTAGTTTATTACAATCCCGTTTTGGCCCCTCGCCGAGACAGTCTTGGGGCGCCCACTGGCAAGCCAAACATGCTTCCTGTTCCTTCTCTCAATGATCCTCATGATTCATGACCTATGGTATGGAGTCGATGGTCTACAGTTGATGGCCTCAATTGATGATGCTCGTATTTTAGCCATTGGGTCCAGCAAACTTCCGCCCTCAAGCTCCACTTGGGGAACGCCAAGCGTGCTCGCCTTGCGGCCAATCGCCCGGCTGAGATCTCGCCCGACTGTCTTGGCATTTCGCGGGCCCCCAACGACTCACTTTGGAGGCTTCCCCGCGGCTAAGCAACGGAGCTCAGCCCGCCATCATGCTGGCCAACTGCTGCTGCGGCCCGCTCAGAACTGTGGGAATCAGCACAGTTGACGTGATGGTCCTGAAGATGGTCTTGAAGGCGTTGTGCACCGTGTAGGTGCGCACCTGCAGACTGGTGAGCGTGGTTGTGAGTGGGCCGCCCGCGTTTCCGCCACCATTTCCGCCGGAAGTGCTCGCCGGCGTCGTTCCGACCGCCGCCTGGCCCTTGGGGCTCACTGTTCTCGAGGCGACGCTCGCGGGAAGTGCCGGCGTGGCTTGGGGCCCGGGCGACTGTTGTCCAGCCGGCTTGGCGCCGCCCGTCTGGCGCTGGCCCGCGACTGCCTCCTCGTGGGCGTGTCCGCCGGAAGTGAGATTGCTCTGCGACTGTTGCATGGATTGCAACAGTTGCTGGAGATTGGGCTGGAACTGTTGCTGTTGCTGTTGCTGCTGCTGCTGAGCCTGGTTGTTCCGGGAGGGTCGTTGCTGGTTGAGCATTTGTTGCAGGGCGAGCAGTTGTTGGGGCCCCGCTTGCTGCTGCTGCTGCTGGAGGAGTGCGGGCGCCCCGAAGCTAGTCTGCAACTGCTGCTGCCTCCTGGCCAGAATCTGGGCCAGCTGGGTGGCAAAGAGGGCGTTGTTTATGGTCGCCTGGTGCGAGGAGGCCGCTTGGCCCATTTGGGTGGCCGCGGGCGCCAAGTGGGCCAGCGTGGCCGTGGGTCTGATGCTCAGGGTCACCGGAAGCGTCTCGGTGACCAGGCTGGTCAGAGTTTGTTCGATCACACTTCCGGGCTCGCTAACCGTTCGAGTGCGCACTGTGCGCCCATCGCGGAAGCTAACCAGCCGCGTGGTGTACATGGTGTCTCGCATGGTGTAGGTTGTCTGTCTTGTGGTGGTGGTCAAGCTGGTCGAGTAGCTTGGCTGCAGCTGAACTGGTTGCGCCTGAAACTGTAATCCGTTATTGTTGTTTCCGTTTCCGCTTCCGGCGGGGCGCAGTTTGTTCTGCTGGCGCTGCTTCAGTTGCAGCTGCTGGGCGGCCAGAATGACGGCCGCCAGTTGTGGGTTCTGGATGGCGGCCGCCAAGACCAGCGGGTTGTTCAGGTCGGGGATCTGGATGGCTCCATCGGCCAGCAGCTGGGCAGGGTCCAGCTGCGACGAGGCCAACTGGTCCAGCTCGCCGCCCGTGAGCCCGTTGCCCGGCACGCCCACCAGGCCGGCGAGCGGGTTTTGCTGTTGCTGCTGCTGCTGTTGGTCTGCGGCGGCGAGCAGGTTGGCCAGAGTGGGATTAGTCTGTTGTTGTTGGCCCAATTTGAGCGAGTCGAGCAGCTCGTTGGGGCCACTGTCGCCGGTGAAGTCGTGCAGCCAGTCGGTGGCGGAGCGCGAGCTGTCCAGGCTGATGGGCTGCTCCTGGCCCGCGTCCGAATACTGCGCTTGAGGTTGTGCGAGTGCGGGTGCGGGCGCCGCACCCGCCCCGCTCGTCTGCTCGGGGGCGTGGTCGGGCCCGCTCACCCGCGCAGTGGCAAACACCTCAAAGGGACTGCTGCTCGTCGGCTCGGGCAGGATGAACTCGCCGGCCGGCATTGTCTGGTAGGCGGTCATCAGTTTGGTGAGCACGTAGTCCTCTGTGATGGTGAACACGGCCGTGCTCGAGCTCACCTGCAGCGGAACGAGCCGCGTCTTGCTGGTGTGCAACACGGTGGAGTAGGTCCGGCTGACAGTCCTCAGGGGCGGTGATACTGGCTCACTCGCCGTCGACGACCCATTGAGCTGGCTCTCGAGACCTTCGAGCGGCGACTGGCCCATCCGCGGCTGCTCCTCGGCGCTCTGGTTGTTAGCGGGCGCATTGATTGCACCTAACTGCTCGCTTAGCGGCGCCCGGAAGGAAGCCGGAAACGAGCTCGAGCTTGAGTTAGAGTTCGAGTTGGAACTCGTCGAGGCGCCGCCGCCGAGCTGGGCCGAGAGCAGCTGGTTGTTCTGGGCGCTCTGGTGCGAGCTGGCCGGGTTGCTCGCCGGCCGAGCGACGAACTTGCTGTGGTGCTGGCCCAGCCAGGCGCTCAGCTTGTCGTTCTTGCTCGCGCCGGAAGTGGCTCCCTCGGGCTGCTGGTCTGCGTTTGAGGGCGCCTTGAAGGAGGCGCGCTGGCTGGACGAGCTGGGCGTCTGCTCGCCGGCTGGCTCGGCCTGGAAGAAGGCGCCCAGGTCGAGCGGCCCGCTGCTCAGACTGCCCTGCTGCAGCTGGCCCGTCTGCAGCGGCGCCTCTTCCGCCGCCGCCGCCCCCGCCGAGCCTGAGCTCTGGTCGCCCACGCGGCGCGTCAGCGGCCCCTCCGTCTGCGTCTGCGTCTGCGTCTGCGTCTGCGTCTGCGTCTGCGTCTGCGTGTGGCGCGCCTGCTGCTCGCCCGCAACCTCGGGGTCGGCCACCACGGGCCGCGGCTCCTCCTGCGCCTCGCCCGACGGGCCACCCCTCGACGTTGCCGCCTGCGCCACCTCGTCGCTGCCCACCACCGGAAGCGGCGTCTCACTAACTGCGCTCGACTGCGACGGGCCAGCGGCCGCCGGAAGTGGCTGCTCGCCCGCCGGCTCGCTCGAGGAGGCGGCCGTCTCGAGCTGGCCGGCCGCGGCTTGGCTCTGGTCGCGGCTCGGCTGTTCCTGCTGGTTGCTTGGGGCGCCGCCAGAGGGCGCCACCTGCACGGGGCTCGGCTGCCGGTGTTTGAAGCGGTTCCTGAGCCTGTTGCTGGCGTGGTTCAGGCGACTCTGGAAGGCGTTTGCGGTGGCTGTGGGCGAGTCAGAGTTTGCGCCGCCGCCACCAGATGGCGCTGCACTCGCCGCGCTCGCTGCACCTGTGCCCTGGCCCACCGCTAGGCCGGGCCGCCTGATCCCGTTGATGGAGCCGCGCCCGTTTCCGCTGGCCGAGCTCGACGGCGGAGCCCTCGTGGGACCGGAAGTGCCCGCGGCCGCCGAGCCGGAAGTGGAGCTGTCGCCCGAAGACTGGGACTGGCGGCCGCGCGCCCCCTGGCCTGTGAAGCCGAGCGGCGGCCTGTGGGGTCGGGCGCGACCACTGTGGGGCGTTGGTCTGGGCGGCGCGGTGGGCGCGGCGGAAGTGTGGGCATCGTGTGTGGGCTGCGCCGGGGCTGGCAGGTCGTCCGTCTGCACGGAGGGGCGAGACTGGGGCTGCGGGTGACTGGCGGCCGGCCGGTGGGGCGCCTCGAGCGGCGGCGTCGCCTCGATGGGGCGCCACAGGTTGGGCGCGTCGTCGGCGCCCACGGCGAGCAGGGGCGGCGCGGCAACCTGCGCGGTGGACAGGGTGGCGATTGTGTCCACGATGACGCCGCTCGGCTGCACCAGCGAGGCCTGCGAGTGGCCGCTGGCCACCTGCATCAGCTGGCCGGCCGGCTGGAGGGCGCTGGTGGGGGAGGCGCGCGCCGCCTGCTGCAGGCCGCTGCTCGAGCTCGGCTCAATGGGCTGCAGTGTGGGGCTGGCGGACTGTTGCGCCTGGCCCGCGTCTGGCGTGAACAGCAGCACAGTGCCGTCCACTGTGGTGCGGTAGTTCTGCTCGCATTGTTCGTGGTCCCAATTTTCCCGTTAATTTTCGTTTGTTTTTGTTTGTTTTCGGCCGTTTTTGGGGTCGCCAGTGGCGTGACAGTGGCCAGTTAGAGTGTTAGAATGACAGTTTTGGTCAGTTGTGGGCTCAATTTTGGTCGCCAAGTCGAGCCGGATTGCATTGGGGGGCGCTAAGAGAAAAGAGCAAAGAGAGAGGAGAGAAAAGCCAACTTATGCCGCCAAATTGGTCGCGTGCAATTCCACTCCCACCGGCCGTGTAATTGACCCATCAAGAGGAAAGGTCTCGCCTTCCATTGCACCTTGCCGATCGTAATCCGGCCGGCCTGCAATCTGCGCCCAGTTATCTCTCTCTCTCTCGCTCGCTCTTTCCCACCAACTCTCTCGCTCACTGTCCCAACACACCAGGACAGTAATCCGAGCGGCCAACTTCGTGTGTCTAATCGGGCGCAGTCAGTGAACTTGTTCATCGTCAGCTTGTTTGCCGGAGTCAAACTGTATCAGACTGTGTGTCCAAGTGTCTGTTTGTGTGTGTGAGAGAGGCGAAAAATCACAACGAGCAACTCCTTTTTTCCTCATTTTTCTCGCCTTATTTCTACCCTTGTCTCAAGCTCGAGCTGCTTCACGAGCTTGCTCAGCTGGCAAACTCGCCCAGCTCGTCCACTTGCAGCCGAGCACAGGCGAACAAATCAGATAACACTTGATTGATTTCCGATTAGATTTCTCACATCACTCACGACCTGTGGACTGCCGGCCGGTGTTTGTGTGTTTCTCTTTCGAGTTGGAGTTGTGGGCAAATTCGACGGCAAAAATGGGGCAGAAAAGTGAAAGCGAGACAAGCAGTGAATGTTCATAAAATGAATGGAAAATGAATGGAAACGAGAAACCTTAGGCGCAAGAGAAGCTGCGGAAAAGTTGAAAGAAGGACCGGGAAAAAGGAAGTATCAATTGCGGATAACTTACCAAAAATCCTCTCACTATTACAGTCGGTAGACTTTTCTGCTGCTGCGGCGCCTCCTCGGCCGCAACCTTTGGCAATGGGCTTACTGTTGTTTGGCATATGGTGATTATGATGGACACAAGAGGCAAAAATTGCAACAGACAGTCTACGCTCTGCCATAGAGCCCCTCTGGCGCCTCTTCTAGCGCTCAAGCTTGTCTCTAATCGAGCAATCCGTTGAGCAGGTGGAAAACTTTTGCTTCTGGACATCTCGCTTGTTGCTCTCTGTCCACCAGAAGGCTTGATTTCTTTACAATTGCTCTGCTCTTGCTGAGATTTGTTCCCTTCTTGTGAGCATCTAGTCTGAATGTCATATTTTGCTTTTGTCTCAAATAAATAACACCTGCTCCCACTCTTCCGGCAGTTCTCCACTCTTCCTCTTGCCCTCTCGATGCTTTGTGCTGCTCTGAGATGACCCTCTGACTTAGGTGGTCGATTCATGGACAGTATGCGGCAATTTGCAGCTCTCCATTATGGCAGTGCAATCATGGAAATGCAATTCTTCGCGATTCTTCGCTTCCTGCTCATTGAGTGGTTGGTTTGAGATAGTCTTCGATTAGAAACTGTGAAATTGCTGCAATTAGTCTACGTGCTTCTTCTGGACCCATCGGAATCCATTTCCATCTGGCTTGGCGAGATTGAGTGCCGCTCGAGCTTGCCTTTGTGGCGGCCTCGTGCACATGCGCACACGAAAGGCAAAACACTAATCTCTCACACATTATTCTCCTTCGCCCAACAATTTGGCAAGCTCGCGATTGCAAGCTGAGCAAACTTCTGCCGACCGAGCTGGCTCTGTGTTTAGGTGCTTCTTGGGCGCACCTGGAAGCTAGTAGTGAATGAAGGCGCCTTGGGAAACTTGTTGCAGAGGGGCGCGTGCCACAGTTGAGGCGAGGAGGCGAGATGACGAGTGAGAGTGGCTCAACAATTCAAGTGGCCTGGACAGAAGATTAACGACGCAATCAGGACTCTCTGGGGAACACTATGGATCATTTAATTGGGCTAATTGTTGTTTCGGGCTCCTTATCTCGATCTTCTCATCGGGAGGCGGCGTTCACCAAGGGTTCAGGTTGGCCCGGCACTTTAGACAAATGGCAACTGGATGGAGCTCGGCAGAGCATCCATCTGATGCTCAAAGTTTGTCTGTTGACTACGAAATGAGAGACTGCAAGATTCAGCATGCAGCACACGCTCCCAAAGGATGTGACGATCGGAATGAACTGGTTCTCATAAACCTGAATGTTGGAGCGAGGGTTCAACACGAGGATCTGCGTGTTGAAAGGAATCAGCTCTGCTTCATTTCATTTCATTTCATTCCATTTTTCTCACCTAATTCGGAAGGAGAGACAGTCTTTCGAGCATCAACGCAGACGAGAAACGTGAGCTGGGCGCCCACATTTAGCACAATCACAAGCGAGTGCTCTGTCTTGAGTGGAAAAAATTACCATTTCAGCTGCCGCTGCTGCTCGTGTTTCTCCAGCCAGGAAGGGAGTCTATCGAATGGAAGCCAAAACACCGGCAGCAACAAGGAGCCGGCTGGGAAAAAGTGAGAGAAACGTTACAAATTGCAAGCCAAAACAACAACAGTCTCAAACAACAACGACAACAATGGTTAGGCTAATATTTACAAGATTGAATGTTCGCTTCAAGCTAGCACCGAACAAATTGGTCTTGTTGTTTCGGTTTGGTCGCTGAAAATAATGATAATGAAACAAGAGAGCCAATAAGAAGCGAAATCAAGCCAACCCTAAGCTCTATTCGCTCCTTTTCGTTCTCTCACTTTGTCTTCCTCTTGGTCGAGCATGATTTTAGTTCTTCGAACTGTGTTCGGCTAACAGTGAATAGTGGTCGGTCGAAAGTGAAGGCGAGAGATCTGGTGGAAAATCTAAGGGCCGAAGTGGAGGAGAGGAAAGAGAAGGGCACTTATTTGGCATTGAAAGGCACTGGTTTGGTCTAGGAGCTCGGCAGCAAATTCCCGCCTGGCCCTAAGATAACCTTGGAACTCTAGCGTTTAAACTTTCCTCTAAAATATATAGCCCCTTTTTGGCAGCAACAGAGAAGGCGCCAGATTGAATGAGGGAATGCAATCGCTGTTTTGGATGGATGAAAAAAGTTGTATTCAAAAGATAAACGCGCGATCTTTGATGCAAACTTGTTTGGCTGGCAAAAAAGAGATCAATGAGCCACACGGAGGGAAACTTGTTCCCATTTTGTGAGCTCATCAAGAAAGCGGGCAAACTTTCTCCCTCCATTTGGGCACACAACGACAAACTTCAAAAAGGCAGAGAATCACCTCACTTTAGCTATCATATCATATTTTGCCCCCTCTTCTTCTTCTTGTTCTTCTTCCAAGACACTCTAAGAAGTGCTTGAACGAGCGAGCTGAGCAAGGAAAACGGTCCAGATAAAGAGAGACAGGCAAGGGGAGGTTTAAACGGTAGAAATTTAAGAGACCACCACCGCTTGTTGGGGACAGTCTGCCTGCCGTTTTAATTTCTCCACTTCAAATCCTTGTTACAAAACAACATAACAAGCCTCTTCGAGTGACATTGACTCTCAATAG
>Ga0268247_10000392_pt1 | contig 15100 bp, 13 predicted proteins | sample AgamicOrMae_FD_200245 | JGI IMG/M metagenome (GOLD analysis project Ga0268247, IMG submission 200245) | Agave microbial communities from Guanajuato, Mexico - Or.Ma.e (v2) (version 2) | ecosystem: Host-associated > Plants > Phyllosphere > Phylloplane/Leaf | place: Guanajuato, Mexico | collected...
CTCGTTGGTTGGCTCACACTGCCGCCGCTGGCCTGCCGGCTGGGGCTCACTTTGTCGCTCATGTGCTGCGGCGCGCGTTTGTGGGCTCGGGCGGCGCGGCTGCCGCCGATAGGAAGCGGCGTTGAGCGCGTTGGGGCAACCTTGCCTCTTCCTGCTGCGCGCGTCGCTTTCACGGTTGCCCACCCGTTTGTCTGCCCGTCTGTCTGCTCGTGTGTGTGCGCGTGTGTGCTTGCGTTCCTCTCGCAAGTGAGTGAGTGAGACGACGACTGCCTGTCGCTAGTGCCATTAGCGCACTTGCTTGATCGGCGCCGATACTTTGCAGGGCCGAGCTATATCTGGCGACTGCCTCTATTGGTGGTGGTGGTTGTGCCTGAAGGTGGTGCTTCTTGCCCCGCTGGCCCGCTTGCAGGCAACAGCCGACTCGGGCAGCTGCCCGGCTGCCTGCCCCATGGAGGAGGACAGACTGTTGCCCGCCACCGACCGGCCGGCTGGCGGCTGGCTGGCTGGCTTTGTCGCTGGGGTGAAACTCTGCCTCATGGAGACAGACAGGCTGACGGACGGACGGACAGACGAGCGGACAGACCGGTGGTGGCGGGCGGGCGCACACTTGCAGGATCGCTCCGGCTGCAACACATTCGCCACCGAGCTGGGCCGGGAGCGCACCGGCTGAAAAGCAATCAGTCAGCGGGGCCGAGTGATCGCGGCGGCGGCGGTGGCGGTGGCGCCCGCATTAGATTTGGGGAGTTAAAGATAGACGCCAGCACGCCGGCACGCTGCTCTCTCGGCGGGCCTCTCTCTCTCTTCGGCGCCACTCCTCAGTCAGCCAGTGAGAGCTCTCATAATAAAATTGTCTCTCTTTCCAGTTGCGAGTGTGTGCGAGCGTGTGTGCTTGCGCGCACGTTGTTTCGCAGCCGCCGGCAGGCCTGCGCTGCTGCTGCTCGTGCGGCCACCGCAAAGCAACCGCACAGACATAAAGGGGGAGACGAGCAGCGGCAACATGCTGCCGCGCTACCAGCAGACTAGCTTCCATTGTGTGTCTGAACATGTGCGACTGTGTTAAGAGGGGCGCAAGTGGTGTGTGTCACACTGTAAGTGTTTCCAGCTAAATGCCCACTTGCCGCCGCCTCTCCCGCCGGGGGCCCGCGGTTGCAGTGAGAGCGTCTCTGCCGCGCCAGCCGAGCTGGAGCCTCCTCCCATTCCAGCTGCAGATAGGAAGCTCGACCCGCGAGGACTGCAGCTGTAGCGCCCGCCGCAACAGTTGGCGATTCGGCAACAGTTGGCAGTTCCCCTGGCAGAGCGACACTTCAGACTGGCAGAGCCCAATCCAGGCCGACTGAACGCGCACTTGTCCATTGGCCCGGCCCGTCGAACACTCGTTCAGTCCCGAAATGGAGTTGATCGCACCAGAAGGACTGTAAGATTCGGCGGCCCATTTCGCACACACCATGCACGACGGTCCATTCGTCCAGTGTTCGATCCACAAATTGCGGTCAACTGCACTTCGGTCGGCCCTCTCTCGCTCTCGTGGCCCCAAAACAAACATGAAGCCACCTCCAATTCGAGACAGTCGCACCTGTTGATGACAAAACCTGCTGAAATGTGTACTCCCAATGGAGGAAACCGTTGCTCTTGTTTCAGACAGAAGCCCCCTATTACATACCATCCACCTGGGCAGACCAATAATCCGGCTGCCTCATTTGCTTAGCCTGTTCGGAGGTTGCCTGTTCTGACCTAATGGAATCCTAATGGGGAAGCTGCCCACTGTTTGGTGCCACTCTCTGGGGAAGACTGCCGAAGTTTAGGAGATGAAATGACACAACTTAGGGCTACTTAATTTTACCATCAAAGACAGAGTCTCTGAGCGCCGAGAAGGCCGCCGAGATACCTCAAACTCGGTGGCTCCCTTTTGGCGCTTCCAAAGAGACGGACTGAATCCAACTAGACTTATTTCAACTGTTTTATGCGCTTTTAGGCGCTCCCGAATTGGCGTCCGTCCGTCTCTGTGTAATGGGCGCCGAGCGGCCACTTGTTGCTGCAACTCCTCCGAGCGGCTCCAGTGTGGAGGTGTCGTCTCTTTGGCGCTCCTTTTCCGCTCAAAAAGCAGCTCCACGGTCGTCCAAGAGCCATGCCTCAGCTAAACTCCTTAGGACTTTGACGAATTGGCCTTGGATTTTGCAAGATTGGCCAATTGAGGGCAAATGTGTTGTCGCCGCTCGTACACAGTCTCCCCTCTCGCCCACTAAATGCCCCAAGCGCAATCGAACCAAGATGAAGGTGAAGGTGGAAGTGGTCAGAAGTAGAAATGGAAACTGAGATGGAAATGGAACTGGCTCAAAGGATTTCCATTTACAATCAGCCGAGAAGCTGGCCAGATTTTGGCCTTTGGTTGCCAGAAGGAGACCGACTTCTTGACAAGTGTCTCTGCATGTTGGCCGCCTCTGTTTACCAAGGCAAACTGAGGCGGCTAATTTCTTTTAGGCATCCATTTGGGCCAGAGGGAGAAAGAGAAAAAGCGTCGAGCTGAAAGGATTATGCATGCTTGTGGGCTTTGTGAGCAGATCGGACTTTTGGTCAGTCTTCTTGGAGCTTTGTGCGTGAGTTTGCGCACTCGCCAACCCAGACGCAGTGTCTGGCCTAAGCTGCAAGACTGGCCACAGGCAAGGATGCACTCGTCCTGCGCCTTCACGCGGCGCACGCCCCTCGCCAGACTCCACCTGTTGCTCTGGCTGGACCGCTATCTGTCTTGGCTGAACTGGAGGAGAAAGTATTTGTATCTGCAGCAAGGCCTGAAGGTAGAAACAGGGCCTGAAGATGCATCCACCAGGAGAGAGCTGGCCGAAGTTTGGAGCGACTGTTGTCGTCACTGTGGGTTTGCCAGCTGGACAGAGTTGACCAAGACCGAGTTTGAGGAAAGAGGAGAACCGGAACAGCGATTTGATGCGAGCGTCAGACTATCTTTTGATCAGCATTGAAAAGTGTTCGTTTATTTGGTTATTTTGCCGCAAAGTTTGGAGAAAATCAAAGAAAAATAAATATCAGCTCCAAGTTCACAGGAACTAGTTGGGCTTTGCTAGATATTCGTCTCCAAGCCGCAGGGACAATGTTCGCCAGCGAGCTACTTGTTTGGAGAGGCTCCGAGTTGGGCACCGGCGAGCAGCGAGACTTTAGTGATAAGCAACGGGACAAGAGAGCCTCCACAAGCTCGCCAAACGGAAGAGATACCAAAAAGAACAACCAGGCCAACCAGAGGGCCAACACATCAAGTTTCAATGTGAACAGGGCCGATCAGGCAACCTTTGCTTCGAGGGACACTGGTCAGCTGGAACAACAGGCGACCACTGGCGTCGGTCAGAGACGAAACCAGATGGAGACATCAGTGGGTCAGAGCAGCAAGCGCTCCTTGATGCAGTGTCTCATCTGTTTGCTCGTCTGTTTTCAGACTGTGCACGGCTCCACAAGTCCATTGCAACCGCAAGGTAAGTGTTCGGAGATGGAAATCGGATAGGGGCAAAGAATTTGGTGGGAGGCAGAAGAGAGAACCGAAAGTGATTTAATTTGATAGAAGAAAGATCCATTGAACTTGTGGGCCGTCACTTGTCGCAATGTGCCTGTTTTGCTGCACTCTGCACACTGCATACTGCATACTGCATACTGCATACTGCATACTGCATACTGCATACTGCATACTGCACTCTGCACATTTCACTCTGCTCTCTGCAGTCTGTCTATGGCACTTTGCGGCCGGCCGCACATTCGAAGATGCTGATGAACTCTGCAAGTTTGTCAACATCAGCCCACCTCTCATTGACCGCCCTATTAAGCGGCAGTTTGGACACAAGTTTAAGTTTAAGTTTAAGTTTGTGTTTGAAATTAAGCTCACATCAGTTGGGCATCAGTTCAGACTTGAGCTTGGCCTCCAGTTTGGTCTGACAAATGTGCACTCGCCGGCCGCAAATTGCTTAGCACCAGCCGGCCGTTTGGAGTGCAGATACATCCCTCAAAGAGGCACCGAGATGAGCAGCACTCTCTGTTGGCTCTTAATCAGTCATCAAAAATTGTTCAACTTTCGCTCTTTTGAGTGCACCTTGTTGCCGCCTATTCGGCAGCTTGGAAGCCAAATGTTGGCCGAGGAAAAGGACTCAGAACCGCGGCCGAGGGAACCAGATTGCCGCCTGCCTGCCTGCCCATACGCTCCCTATGGCCAACCTTCAAGCAGCCTCCAAATGTGGCCACCTGTTGCAAGGGCCAATTGACGGACGCGCCCGGCGAGTGCTCTGGTGTTTGGGGGTGTCCCAGAGCTTAGGATGGAGAGTGAAAGTTGAACAAGAGCGAGCTGGGTTTGCAATTCAGACACATGCACTTTTGAGACCCTCGTCGCTCGAGATTGGCCCGCCAGCCAGAGGGAAGGAGTGAGAGTGTTTGGCGGCCGGCTGAAGCTTTGATTCGTCCGCCCAGAGGCTGTTATTATGCAACTTTTGTTGCTCACTCGTAACAAATGGAACGATTATTACTATCACACTATTATTATTATTACTATTATTATTATGGAGAACGTATCGCGTCAAGTGAAAACTGCTGCTCTCCTTGTGGGCACAACAACAACAACGCCACTGAGGAGGCAACACAACAAGCTGTTGGTGGCCCATCGATCAGACTGGCTGGGCCGGCTGGCCGCTGGCACATGCCTGTGGTGCTTGCAATGCAAAGAGAGGTCGCCCTCTCTTTGCCCAGTATTAGATTTGCCATTAATTTCGATAGAGCACTTCTATGGCACGAAAACTTTCACAAGGCCCGAGGAGAGAGAAAACACTGGCCAGCTAAACAGTCGCCTCGAGCTCCCCTTTCGCCTCAGGTGCGCCCGAGAGTTGAACTCTCCAGTCTCACTCTTTCCAGGCTGCCTCCAAGCGGGGAACAAGGGAGAGAGAAAATGGACAGGTGAGAAGCGAGCGAGAAGATGGGCGAGTTAATCAGTATGCATCACGATCTAGTTGTGCGTGTGTGTTGCAAATGTGTTTTTTGCCGCTCGAGACCAAAAGCCAACGAGAGCTAAAGAGGAAGGAGAAGAAGAGAGAGTCTGGAGAGACGCGCAAACAACACCAGTAACGCTCACGCCGACTTGGCGCCACAGAAAAACTCCTTTCCGATTCGGCACAATTGCACATCTTTGCGCAAAATCAGCCACAAAATGCAACCGACACTTTCCAACTCTTGGCTAGCTAGCTTACTCATTCCCCATGAGCCCACCACCAGCGAGCTCAACACACTCTCCGGAGCCCATTCTTCCAGGCTAGTGGAAGGAGAGGCGAAAGAGTTTGTTGGCCTCGGGCGCTTTTAGCACGATTTTGTCAGCCAGTCGGACTGTCTGCTTGTTTTGCGCCAACGCTCTGGATTGAAAACATGATTTTTTCTCTGAATTTCCTTCCCAAAGGACGGCCCAAATGGTCGCTCTCTCAGGTGGACGCTCATGTTTTTTCACACACTAGTTTGCCTCCTTGGTGGACAGAGACAAAACGGAAAGAGTTGGCGCTCATTTTCTCTCTCATTGAATTAGACGAAATACGCTAAACTTCGGCCAGTTGTGATGGCCCGCAGATTTCGAGGTTCTTCCATCTTCTATTATCCTTCCGACGGAACGTTCACCTGTGGATCTCCGAAATGCATTCTCGCAGCACTGCACCTCGTTCCTTGCTCTCTTCGGCTGCTTGCTTTCTCTGCCAAGCGATCAGGCTTGCCAACACAAGCCCATGGTGGCCTTTATTTACTTACCCACTTTTTCTCTCCATCTCAGGCTCATTATTGGCCGAGAGGATAGCACTTTGGAGGGACGAGAGTGAGGATTCAATCTGGCATGTTGCTGGCGGGAAAATATGCGCGCCGCTTAATTGAATTGGATGGGCACGCCGCTCAGGGGCACTGCACTGCACTGCACTGGCCAGCCAAAAGCCAAAGGGCGACTTCGGACGCAACTCATGCAACAGGTGTGCTTTGTGGAAAGTGGCCAGTCTTGCACCGGTTGGTTGAGAGAAAGCATGTCAATGATCGTGCTAAACAATTCTGGATCCCAAAAAGAAAGACTACATTGCCAGGTTCCAATGCGAGGTTCCATTGCGAGGGAGTTCTAAATTTGGATATTTCAGAGAGGCAAAAATTTGCATCCTCCCGGCTGGAAACGGGCCAGAAATCATGGGAAATCAATCATGGAGCAAAGGTCCAGATCGATCGAGTTTGATTCCGGCTGATTATTCACCAGGGAAAGTCCGGCAGAAAGCAGCACAATGGAGGTGAGACTGTGGGCCGTTCTTTCTGGACGGAGGAGCAAAAGTTGGCGCCTAAATGTGATGAGAGCAAAAGGTGCTAAGCGAGCAAATAAGTAGATGTTATCTAGTCATCGTCTGGGCGCATCTCTCTCCCTCAAAGTTCACGATTTTCCACTTTTGTTCCACTACTTAATGCACTTACATTCGGAGCAGACTGGAGACAGACTGGAAGCAACGGAAATCTCTCATCCAACTGCGACCTCGTCCCGCTCCAACTTCGGTGCCGTCGGTGTCGCGGACTTATGTTAATGGTTTGAGTTTGCTTATAAACCGGCCAAACTGCTGGACAAATTGAACACAATTGGATCTGGATGCACTGTTTGTGGCAAGGGGGGAGCAGCTCAGAAGGCAAAAGTGCATCTGCACGATCCGGCAAGGCGGACCTTTGTTTATCCATCAGCCTACTCCTCCTCCTCCGCCCCACTAGCTCGGCGTTCTTTGTTTCCCACCGGGCAACATTTGCAAATCGAGCGTTCTTTTCGAAGAGCAAACTCCTCCAATTGTGATCATCTGCCCATGGTAACAAGTTGTCTCGGCCAACAGCCAAACTGGCCATTGAGTGCCACTTTGAGCCTGGCCAGAGTGGCCGCTTTGCTCGCCAAGTGGCCAAGCCGAGCAAGCTGCCTCCAGCTCAATATGAACCATTTGTTCTTATTCTTGGGCCAACTTTTGCCTCTCGAGGTCTCTCTCTATCTGCTTCTTACTAGCATTCGCAGCTCGCAAATCTCGCTTATCTTGGCGCCTTCCAAGCGCCCACTGAACTGGCCACTTTCTCCCAATGCTCATCCGATGCAGCGATTGTTTATGCTCTTCCACGGATTTTCAGCACACAAAGTTGCAACGACCAGACTCGAGTGTGAGATCTGGCAACTGGACGCTGCTCGCTCGCGATTGTCTCTCCCTCTCCAAGCATCCCAGTTGGTTGGCAAGCTTAATGCTCGCTCGCCAAAGAGAAACTCGGAAAGACTCGAGGCTGGAGAGTTGAATTATTAATTGGACCAAAGTGGCCAGCACCCAATGATAAATTTCTCTCTCCATGTTTCCATAAAGCGCTTATCCTCCGTTGGCGCCACTTGTTGCTGTTTGTTCCCAGCTCGGCTCGGCTGGGCTTCTTCCGCACCGCAACTCTTGCGGGCTCATTATCTCACTTTCTAGCCAAACCTACCACCTTTTCCAGCTTATCGCTGTCGATTTTCCCCACCAAAATAGCCACACGCCTCCAAATGGAACCACCTCCAAGCTGGGGACCGACAAAATTGTGTGGGAGTTCTCTCACAGGCCTTTTCATCTGCCTCTCGAGCGACAAGAAAGTCCCACAGGCAGATGGACAAACCTAAGGAAACTTGTTGGAACCTGTTGAAAGCTCTATAAACTGCTCCTCTTGCTCTACTGTTGGCTTTAGGCGACCATCTGAGCCAATTGCATGGGGAGGAAAGTGCAAATTTGTTCCCATATTGCTCACGTTCTACAGCAGCAAACACGATGCACTAACATCATTGATTCTTCAACCAATCAAAACGCCCACTTCAAATGGCCTGCTCACTGGCTCTAACTGACGGAATTTGGCTAAAAAAGTGGAAAAAACAGAAACAAACTACCACAGGCGACCGGTTACTTTCCAACCAGCTGGACGCCAGCACTTGCCTTCATCGCCAGCCTCTGAGGTAAGTTCCAAGTCTGAGACATTCGTTTCCTGGGATTATTGCGCTCTTGTGTAAAAATTTATATTTATCCATTCGTGTAATGGGCAAAAAAAAACAAGTGGGAAAAGTTTCCATTCCCATGAGATTGCATGGCGAGCACATTCTTCACAGCCCAATGCAAAATCAAACTAACTCATTGCACGCAATATCCTCAATACTTCGCTCAATATCTACTCGTCTTCGCGCCTACATGATAATGGGAAAAAAACTTCTCTCCACTGAACTTTCTGCCGAAATTGGCCCCATTTTCAGGCCCTGCAATCTAGCCAGAATGCCAAAGCTTCTCTGGAAAGACGCTTATTAGCGCCAATTGATCTCTCGAGCTCTTCGCTCGATTTGCCGGCCGAGTTTCGCACTTCCGACACAAATGACCAAATCAGTAGCACACCAAACCTCCCGCAACAGCACACCTCCAGATTGGCTAGACTGTGCCAACAAACTTCGTCCGTCTTGGCCTCTGTTCTGCCAGCCCCATTTGGCGGCCATAAGCGATCCATTTTGTGCCAATTCTTCGGCCAACTTCAGCTCGGACCAAATGGAGCCACCAGCAACAATCGGCACACGGACGGCAAGCAAATGGCCATAAATTTGCCCCCAAATCAGCTGCAATTCAGCGGTCGAGCAATGAGCTCTCTCAACAATGCCCAGCAGCAGCAGCAGCAGATTCCTTTGGGCCCAAATGGTGCTGAGCAACCCAGCATCGCGATTATCCACCAGCTCCAGAACAATGGTGCCCCTCCTGTGGCCGTGATGGCCACTGGCAAGCACCCAATACATCTGGTGGTCGAGCACCAAAGGCGGCAGTTGGCCGAGCTTAGCTCTCTGAAACCCGCGACTCAACAGCATACTGTTCCAAATTCTATGCAACAAAACTTTGCACAAAAACATCAACAATCTAGACAAACCCCAGGTCCAATGGTCGGGGTCATAGGCGTTAGTCAGAAGGCAAACCAGCCGATGAAATATAGTGCCCCATTGGTGGTTGCTCAAAGCACGACCAGCAGCACGACGGCGAAAGTTGGCACCGAATCTGCGCATTCTAATGCCTGGCGAATCTTCAATACTTCGCTTCTCCTCTCTGAACCGGCGAACGTTCCGGCACAAAATACTAGCGTCAACAATCCTGATAATGATAGCATTCAGAGTATCAATAGACATAATGACAGAATCTCTTCAACCAGTCCGATGCCGTCTCTGGCCCCGAATCGGACCGAATCACAGTTCAAGAATGTCGAGTTATTGATAAACTCGGAAAGCGAATCGAAACCAACCCTAATCAGCTCATTGAAACAGCCCTCTGCACAGCATACCACCAAGCATAATCATACAACATATCAGGAAGGACCAAAGAGTATCAGCAAATCAATGAACGATTTGAATAATGTAGAAAAGACGACGTCTGGCGCAAATTTTGCTCAAATGCAAAAGAGGACCAACGGCTCAATAATTGGAGCGAGCACCAAAGCCTACGAGCCTACGAGTAGCAAGCAAGACAGTCCCACCAGATCCGATGCTATCGATAGAGACGGCAAATTGTCCGCCTCGAGTGAGAAGCGGCAGACGAAAAAAGATGATCAACAAATGAGGACAATTGAAATTACAGCTCAGCAACAGCATGAGCAAGTCAATTCTACGGACAACAAGACTCTACCCCTTGACCAATCATCTAAGAAAAAACAATTTCACGATGAATCCAAACGAAACAATCAAACAGAAACTAACAGTCTCAGGGGAGCAGAATCACCGCAACTGTCGCATCAAAATCAAGAGCAGAAGCAAAAGAGAGAGGAACTAGTCATCGCTTCGATCAATAATCTAACTAGAATCGCTTTTGGTAATCAACTGCGGCACACTGTTAAGGTGATCAACCAATTGATTGATCAACAGGCAGGCATCTTTTCATCTTCTAATCTTACTCCCAAGCAGCAGTCGTCAGCCGCCTTGAGCGATCCCATGTTCATGTCAGAAAGCAAGCAATCTTACGTGAACAGTGTCGCAGAATTGGACAGCAACGAGCAGGACGATCCTCCAGCATGGATTGAGCATCAACATCAACCAAAGCCAAGCAAATCAAGATCAAACTTTATCAAGCAACAACAGACAGACACGAATAAACGACCGAGAACTTCTTCGTCGACTTCCGCTAGTCCAGCCCCCACGACCACTGTAACACAGAATCCGTCTCCAAAGGAACAGCAAGGCAGTAGGAATTCAACAAGATACCGTTCCCGGAAGCAACAGGTCAATGCGCTATCTGTGCAGCTTCCAACGAGGCAATCGCGTACAAAAGAAACTGCCAAGGATTCAGACCAGTTTTCTGAGGGGAAAAGAGCAACGTCACTTAGACTTGAACTACGACGATTGAATTCTAACTCACCTCGAATCCAAGCTTCCGGTGCGCAATCGCACACGAGATCATATTTCGCACGATCAACACCACGCATGCAATCCTTAGAGAAGTCTAGGAGCGATGACAAGATTCAGGCGAAGTCCAATGATGCTGTTAAACTTCTGCCAGGCCCAATGACAACGATTAACGACTTGAGTCGCAATCGAGGCAGCTCACCAATCATTGGTAAATCTACTCCCGCCTCAAGCTCATCTAGTCCGTGGATCCCGAGCAGCGAACCTTTACGACTTTCGACATGGGGATCACCTAAGTTGGCAAGTCACCAATCTAGTGTCACTTCCAAATCCTACGGTACAACTTCGATTGCCTCTAGCAAATACCCATGGCTCACACCGGAGCGGAGCCTGCAATACCGAACCACACAACCCACAAGCGATTCAATCAGCATGGTTGCGAGCGAGCTCAAACCGGTACTTGTGGATGCTCCTCCAAGAAAGAGTCAATATCTGATCAATGAAAAAGATAAGCTGTCATCAGTTGTTGATAGATCGAATACTTTGCAAACGACTACTAAGAAATTACTCTATCCGACCACCGGCAGATTTTCGGAGTCGCCTAATACGATAACCAGTAAGAAAATGATGAAAATGGATTCTCTAACGACACTCAAACTGTCTTTGCTCAGTTCTACAACCTCCACCACAACGTCAACTCCGATGCCAACAAACACTACCACGACAACCATCCGGCCGTTACTAACCACCCAACAGGTAACAGATGGAACACAATCGCGTTGGATCCCCAAAACAATGTTCGAACCGAGAACATCCTCAGCGTCAGCACTGCCATTAGGTGACCCTGTAAATAAGGGAGAAACATCTACCTCACCCAGCACGACACGCAAATCGATCTCGCCCGAGTCAACTGATAATATGGCCTCTGAATCGATAAGCCGATATACCACACATCATCTGATGAACGAGGAGATGTTAGCGACAACCAGGTACCAACAGCACCAACAAAATATGCTGGCTCTACAAACTGTATTCCCGCAAATTGCGCAGACTGGGGACTTTTTCAGCGCCGAGACCATAGCCAGTTGGCCCGAGAAGTACCAAACTATGATCCAACGCCAAGAGCAGGGTGGAGAGTTGGGGTCATTGAATAAGGGGAGCACAGTTGGAATGTCGGTACCGTCAACAACATTAAATATTGAAACGACCAGACGAAATGGAGAACATTATGACGAAAAACAGTCCCAGGAAATCGATCATTCCGCCCTTGCTCGGCATAAACTAACGTCCATCAGCAGCACAGCTGCCACCAACGGAGTTCACTACGGTAAAAACGAATCTGGCCAGGAGGCAAGGAAGAGTAAAGATAATCCAAATGAAAGTCTTAATCTGGCCAACACGATCGGTCTAATTCTTGCAAATTCTCCTGGAATCACGATTCTGCCATCAAATCACAAATTAACCGCAGAGACTAACGATAATCTGGCCACCAAAGAAATCTCTGAACAAGCAACAAGTCCAATGATGATGACTGTCTCAACAGAATCTCCAACGCCATTGAATCCATCTGTTGTTTCAGAAGACGAGCATGAAAAGACGACTACGGTGAGGCAAACATTTGCGCCATACACTCTGGTAGGTCTAGAAAAATCCAGAGACCTGTTTCAAACCACCGTCTCCAAACAAATAGTCCGAGATGACAGAGACAATGGCACAACAGTATCCGAGTCCACGATGGTAACTGGTGCGATGCCGATCAACAATGTGACGATGATTGCCGAGCTACCTCTGAAACCGCCTTACCACGCTTACGATGCTGAGATGCTCGCTCTTGATCCGAATCAGAACAAGCCTAGTGTTGCAAGAAAGTTTTATGATGATGCCAATCGGCCATCAAGAAATCAAACCGTTGAGGCCTCGCATCAACAGCGTTTCAACCTATCTGCATTGAGATATCTGGCAAAGAATTTGCTCTCCAGGACGAACAGTAGCTCTCCAAGTAGTGAAACCAATCTCTCCAGCGGAAGGACAGACATGGTCCCATTCTCGCCCCTTGCTACCCAAGACTATGAAATCGGCAATAACACTAACTACTATGAGCTATTCGGTACCCTAAATGGAGGTAACAATGTTGGTTATGAAGTTGAGTTACCGAATCGAACAATCATTGATGCCAACGTTACCAGCAAGACCACAGTCAAGAGTTTTTTTGAGAGAGCCGGAAATCTGCTGAACGATCTGAGACAAATGGAGCAGAAACGGGCCGCGGCACTGCTCGCTGCAATACGCTACCAAGTCCCTGGTCCGTTATTCAGACCCTGGGATGCAGCTCTGGATCTTGGCTTACACTCACAGAGATCCTTACCCATCCAATTAGAATCCAATGAGCGTAGATTAGATGCCTACCAATCCCAGCCCAGAAATGGTAAATCTCTAGCTTTGCAAATAATGGAGTCTCTCCTACTGAAATCCTCGCTACTTAAACAGCGTTTGATAGGTCGCGAAGAGCTGGAGGCTAGATTCAACAGTAGAATTTTCGGGAACGATACTAGACGTTCTGACGAGGAATTGAATGAGAATGATCTTATCGATTTCAAAGAGGCACTCGAATCAACCAACACGACTAAGGCGACTCAGCTCGATGATGATCTAGAGCGTTTCCTCGCTGACCATCAAAATCAAAGTAATTCAACTCATACGAATAGTGGTCATTTATTAGACAAGTTAATTCAATATTTAAAAAATAACAAAATAACGGAAGAAACTCTCGACGACTCGAAACCTCAAATGAGTAGAAAGGACTTCGAGACAATCGATCTGGCTCTCAACGGCCAAAACAGGAGAAATGATACTCGAACCAAGCCTATTTATCCTAAGTACATCCACATGATGGACTATCAGACAGCCTGGACGAAAGGTCCAAGTGATTCCAGGTTGAGGCTGGTTGCTCCTTCACAACGTCAAGCCGCGTCGCAGATCGCGGCCAAGCTTCAAAGAATCGCCTCTTCCAATACGGCTGTCACTCCTTCAACGGAAGTGAGACCTAAGACCCGCTCACCAAGTGTATTGGAAGGTCATTCATCCCCATCTAGCGAGAGAAAAGGCCACTTTGATACATCGGGAGCCTCTGGGAGGGGGACTGACGATGGCAGCCACAATAGCTTCGATTGTACCGATCGAACTGCCGGTTTTTATCCAGACATACGATCCTCGTGTCGGGTAAGTGTTAATCGCAGGTAGACTATCCATTTATTTTCACCCAACGCGGCTCGGTTCTAACAGTTAACATCCTCAAATAATCCTCTCTCAATAGACATTCTATCATTGCTCGAACACGGGTCATATTCTGGAATTCAATTGTCCAACTCAACTGCGGTTCGATGAGAGATATCTCAAATGTGGGCCGTGGTACGAAGTTCCGTGCGATCTTGGTCGTTCCAGGACGAGACTGGAAATCCACTAAGTGGAATTCAGTAGATTCGAATCTCAATTTGCGATGAAATAGATACCGAAATTTTTGTAAATAAATAGCATGATTGTTAGTGGTCTCTTGTTATGCGTTTAATTGATTGAGTGGTGACGGCAACAGAATGGAATTGATAGAGTACTAATCTAGGCAAAGAGTCACTCAGATTCACGGAGAACATTGTTTCTAGCTCTTGAAGAAATAGATCATCACTGACGACTGATTACATTTAGTTGACGCAGTAACCGTACTTTTTTGAAGCGCTTAGCTTCGCGTATCGTTTCTTCCAGTATAAACCTTTTCTTTTCTCCTTTCAAGGTTGAGATTGTCTTCAAAACGTTACTATAATTCATTCCAGGCCCTCGGATGTGTTTAAAAATATCGCTTCTTAGGGCCAAATCTTGCTCACTAGGTCTAATTATAATTTCATCCGCTACATTTGTTTGCTTGCTATTTTTGGTTATCATATTGTCGGAATTATTTACAATCACGGAAATATCATCACGCTGATTTCTATCATCATCATCATACACAGATACCGTTCCGGAACTGCCTGGGCTCATGCTATCTGATCTAGATGGGGGCGGTGACTCGTGCGAATTACTATTATTCAATACTGGGCCTCCTAGAGAGCCTGAGAGTGAGTTTTCGGCGTCACCATTACAAGTAGATGTGAAACTGCCCTCAGAGGAGGGGTTTGGTGAGGGGCATGGGGACGGTGTAGGAGATGTTGTCGGAGAGGGTGTTGGAGAGCGACGCCAACTATCTTGTTCAAGCATAATGAAATCTTTCGGTAGAGGGCCCCTCCTTCTTTGATTGGGATTCAGTTTCTTATTCTTTTGCGATGGACTGTTGTCGCTTGAGGTCATACCTAAACTGTCGGCTTCATCTACCATCATACCCTTCTTGTCTATCTTGAATGGATTACCAAACATGTGCTGACGGACTGGAGTTGACTCGATCTCACGGAGAGGTGTGGGTTGTTTCTTGAGATAATCCTGGTAATTACCCATTTGAGATATGGGCAGTGAATGTATTTGATCCTCGTCTTTGAATTTTATCCTGCTAGAAGATTGCATAATATTTGATCGCATTAAGTAGATCTGATCGATCAGATCTTTTCTATCTATATCGTATGGATTCCTGAAAGTATGCTTGGTTCTAGCATTTTCATTGCTCGAATATATGTTTGCCTTATCTTTGACTCGGATTGCGAAATTTGCAAACTCGTTCAGTTCTTTCTTCATTGC
>Ga0268247_10000393_pt1 | contig 15084 bp, 5 predicted proteins | sample AgamicOrMae_FD_200245 | JGI IMG/M metagenome (GOLD analysis project Ga0268247, IMG submission 200245) | Agave microbial communities from Guanajuato, Mexico - Or.Ma.e (v2) (version 2) | ecosystem: Host-associated > Plants > Phyllosphere > Phylloplane/Leaf | place: Guanajuato, Mexico | collected...
GTGCAGTGGCACACTAGCAATTGCAGACTAGCAGCAGTGGCCAGCAGCAGGCAAGACCAGAAGAAGAGGCTTGTCTTGCGCTTGTTTTCGGTGATTTTATTTGCATCGAGAGCACTTATTATTTTCCCTTTTGTGGCCCTTTCTTTGTCCAATTGCTGCTCGTGCCTGGCAGAGCAGCAGACTAGCTCGCCAATGCAAACTCGGCTCGCGCTAATGCGCCGCCTTGGTGTCATGATATGCCATCTGCTAAGCAGCTCGACTGATGAGCTCTTGTTCGAGGATTTGCTGACCACCTCAGAGCACCAAATTGGATTAGCAGCAGTTACTAGCGCCAGTCTTGGCCCTAACCACTGGCCCTAAGGACTGTTCTGGCCGGCAGGTGTGCTCTGGAGAGGCAGCAAGCTGGATGCAGAGGAGGGCAAAGCCACGAGCGGGCGGCCGAAAACGAGACGGATCTTGATGTGGCGCCAAGTGAATCTGCGAGTCCAGAGATTGTGCCTGCAAGAGTCGTTATGATGATCGAGCATGCTTCTTTGGAGAGAGAGATCGAGTAGCTTCTTCAAAGAGAGAGAGAGAGAGAGAGCCCAAAATGAGCAACAACCAACAGGCGCCACCTCCAGTTGAGCGAGCTAAGCTTGGGAGCCCTAAATGGCCCATCTCCCAGAGCTGTGGTGGCGCCGCTTTGTGGGCTCTTCGCGTGTCTTTTGGTCGTTTCGGGTGGGCTTTCTTCTGCAATGCTTATGCAATGCGTCTGCATTGGTCAGAGACCAGACTGAGCTGAATTCTCTTGGAAATCTCTCTCATTTGCTGCCACCTGTTGGCTGGAGCGTGTCTTCGATGAATTTTGCATCCACTTTTTGCCAGTAAGTCGCAAGTGTTTCTCTTGTCTCACGTTACGTTGACCTCAGATGACCAAATGGCCGCCATTGAGGAACTGGAACCAGCAGAGGAGGAGGAAGAACAGAATGGAGAATGTTCCATCTGGAGAATGTTCCATCCGCCAACAAGCCACTCTGGCTTCTTCTTTAGACTGCCAAGCAGTCTAGACAGAGGAGCTTGGAGAAGAGATGAGCTCGATGGCGCTATTCTCTCCCTTTTGACCCGCTACTCAGCGCCCCTCTCTCAGCACAGCTAGTCTGTCTTGTCGCTGCACGATCGAGCGAGAGGGTTTCGGCGTCGTGCAAGTGGCCGAGCTAAGCGCAAGCTCGAGAACCGAGCACAAAGCCAGTGGGCCAAAGCTGAAGCTCAAGTGGCCAAGCTCGGTGGACTGAGGGCGGTCAGTTGACGGCGTGAAGCAGCTCGCGTTTAGGGATCATCATTTCGGTCTCACCCAATGCGTTGTGGCGCCGCTTTCAAACTGCGCTGCTTTCGGTTGGGCCGCCCAATGACTGACTGTTGGCCATTGCGGCAGTGTGCCACTGTAATTGAGTCTGTAATGCTTCAGCAAGGCGCCAAATTTGCTCTATCATATAACAACTTACACGCACACTTTTGCGCCTCTTATCTTTCCCTCTTTTCTCTTTCACCTGCTGCAATCCTTCAATTCTCCAATTCTTCCAGACCACTGTGCGTTCGGCGTTCTTCTTTTCAGCTCGCCAACAATCAGCTCGCCTGCCAAACGGGCGACCACTCGTTGGCCCATTGGGCAGCCGCACCAATGGACAGGCCGAGGGGAAGAGTTCGCGAACTCGACAAAATGAAATGCAGCCGACCTGCGGCCAGAGCAAAAGCCGCAACCATTGGGCCAATCCATCTGGCTCAAGAGCGAGTTGTCTCTGGCACGAGTTCGCCGCAACGCTTCTTCTCTTTTCTCTAAACTCATTGATAGTTCAGACGAGAGCACAACAAAAGTAGTCAACCTAAGGCGGCCTCTTCCTGCTCCTCAGCTGCCGTTCGTCTGCTCGTTTGATGAACACTGCTCGTTTGGAAAATGGAGAGAAAAATGGGCAAAAACCGTTCTTATTTCCGATTGTGCCGAGTGTTCCATCACCACAAGCCGCGCTCGCCCTTGTCTCTTATGATCTGGCGTTTGATTTTTCATTTTTTATATTTTTCTCAAAAATCTTGCCAAAAAATTCTGAAGAAATTCTGCCAGCTCCTGACGTGCCAAGTCTAATTGTGCATCACACTGCTCTCTCAAGAGCCGCATTGGCGCGACCTTGGCCCAAACTCGCCCAGAGACTTGCAGTCTTGTAGACTCGCCCAGACAAGCGGGAAGCTCAGCTGGCTGGGAGTCTTTGTGGCCGTTTAATGCATTAGATGGACACAAATGGATTCATCGATTGGATGGAGGTGAAACGGTGGGCGCATTGGGACGCGGGTAAACGAGGCGCCGTGATGTGGCCTTTTCTTTATCCCACACAGTCTGCGGCAAACTTTTGGACGAGCCAACATTTGGCCCAGTTCTCGTCTCGAACACACAAACTGCAAGAGTTCCAAACAAGCTGCAAGAGTTCCAATTTCGAGCCTGAAATTGATTGTTTTCGCTGTGGGAGTTCCCGCAGCTTGGCTCTGCCTGCAACTTTGCCGCAATAAGCTCGCCGCGAACAAGGCTCCTCCATTTCGTGGAATGGGCCAACCAAATGAGAGGGCCCAGCTCGCCTTGGCCGCCACTTGGCCACATGCAATCTCAGTATCAGATGGCATCGAATCTTGGCTGGCCAAAGGTGGTTCAAGTGTGGCCGAAAAGAGCCGCACCAAAGCAGATGCACTTCCTGCTCGTGAGCTCGAGCCGCAGACTGACCAACGAGCGTCCAGATCACAGACGGCCTGTGCAGCCGCTTAGCTTTGCGTGGGGCCTTTTATCTTTGTGGCGCCATTGTCTGTGGCAAATTGGCCGCTTATTGTTCTTCAACAGGTTGATTCAACCTGTTGTGTGGTCCAGTGCACGTCTAGACCTTAGCTCAGCTGCTTCCCCCGTTGGTCATTTGTTGCTTTTCGAGATTGGAGATGTTTGCGGTTGGCTTGAAATGACATGAGCAGCAGATTAAGCTCGCTTGTTCCATTGCCCAATGGCTCTGCAACTCGAGTATCATCATTTCCACTCGAAAGGTGCTCCTAATGAGCTCGTCCAACTGACTTGGGCAGCTCTTAGGAGCCCTTAGGATCGTTTAGTGTTGCTTAGGAAAGGCTCTTTTTCATTACTATTCGGCTAGCACAAAATGCTCCTTATTGGCCGGCCACATTCGAGATCACATCAACACTAATCGGCAACATTAATCGCCCCTCTTTGGCCGCCCTTTTGTTCTACACCGCAAGGCAGATGGACGCCAGATACTAGGCGCAAGGAGCTCACTTTTCTCTGACGATGATCTCTGACGATCAGAGTGAATCTTGATCCGCTGCTTGCCTCTTGAAGCTGCTCCTTCTCCTTGACCAGCTGGTTTTCGGTCGAGCTCTTAGCTCGCGTGGCTGCAAATCCTGCAAATCCTCGCCAACTGCTTCCTGCTGCAAATCTTCTTCCGGAGTGCATTTTCCCTCAAATCTCTGGCTCAAGTTTCACCAATTTGGCCGAGTCAAAGCGGTGAAACCGCTTTGACATTTAATTACCACCAGCTTTTGCCTGTGAGTGAGTGTGTGTTTTCCGATGGCTTGCGGGCGATAATTGTCAGTCTCAATTAGACTCCATTGTGATCGCCAGCGAGCGAGCCAGAGACAGAGAGTTCACCTTTCGAGCGGAGATTTCTCTATCGGATTTCTTAATCCGATAGAGAAAATCGCAATCGGAAAACCGTTAGAAAACAATGGGCCACAGTCGGTGAGTGGGACCTAAGGTGCACTTTTTTAAGTTTTAAGTTTAAGGTTTAACAGCGCACCTTTGGATCCTTGCGAATGATGATTTCCCCTCTGCACACAAAGGAGAAATCGTCATGCTCCAGCTCAGCTCGAACCTCTGAGTCTCGCTGGATTCCGTGTTGATTGGAGAGCTGGCGGAGAGTTTACAACACTTTCCTCTCGGAGTTTGGCCTCGCTAAGCTGGCCAAGCCGAGCTTGCCAGTGCGCCGTTTTCAGCGCAAGGAGAGGCGCCCTCTGCGCTCAAATCGCTGCGTCAGGAGAGCACAAAAAAGCGACCTGAGCCAAGGAGCTTGATGAAGACGTTCAGTGGTCATAATTGGTGGACACAATTGCGCCAAGCTGAGCGGCGAGAACTCGGCTAGAGACAGCCTTTGGCCAGTGATCGACACCGGAAGACTGTGAGCGACGCCTCGACTCCATCGGTCAGTTCAACTCTGATGCCACTTTTCTTTCGAGCTCCGCTAAGTTTCGGCTCACGAGCCTTATACCTAAGCTCATATCTAAGCCTCCTAGATATTAGCATCGAGGCATAGGCATAAGCATTAGAATGGCAAGAGCAATTAGCATAAGAATAGACCTAAGCATAAGTGCCAACTTGATCTTTCCGGAACGCCCACCGCAGGACAGTGTCCACGTGTCTGGCCGATTAAAGGGCGCCTATTTTGGCCACTAATTAGTGTGGCTCTCGGGCTGTTGGCCAGCCAGAGACAGTTATCGGTGGAAATTCTTCAATTTTTTTCGATTTTGAGCATTTCGACGCTTCAAGTTGCAATTTGGCGCATTTCCGGCTCTCAAACTAACAGAAAAGTTGCCCTAAACTTGCCCCAAACTCCGACAACAGACATGGACGAATGCAGGAACAACCCTTGCGGAATTGGAGCTCAGTGCACGAACATTCCGGGTGGTTATCGCTGCTCCTGCGAGCCGGGCCACGAGCGCAATCCGGCCGCCCCAGAGCACCTCTTTGGAACGATACACTCAACACTAGGCTCCACTGGTGACCAGCAACTGCAACTGCAACAACTGCAACAACTGCAACAGCAACAGTTGGCCGAACTGACCAACACAAGTCTCATTGCCTGTTTGGACGTGAACGAGTGTCTCGCTGGAGTGGCTGGGAAGCCAGTGTGCGGCAGTGGGGCCCAGTGTGTGAACACGAGGGGCGCCTACTTCTGCCAATGTCCGCCCGGCTTCAGCGGAAACCCAAAGGTGGCCTGCGTTGACATCGACGAGTGCGCCTCGCAGGCGTGCGGCCCAAACGCGCAGTGCAAAAACCTGCCCGGCAGCTACAAGTGCGAGTGCAAGCCAGGCTATTCAGGTGAGTTTATAAGAATTTCTGGTCATTTATTTCGTCTTATTACTTGGGCTTCACTTTGCTTTTTTTGGAACGAACTTTGCAGCTCGCTTGCCACGTTCCAAGCACGCGACCTTGTCTCTGGTCTTTTGAGCAGTCTTTGTGTCAAAAGACACTCTTTTGTTTGTCTCAAACAGAAAGAAAGTGAGAGAATTAGATTTCTCTCACTTTCTGTTTGTTTATCTTTAAATTTGTTGCAAAAGCGATCGAAATTGGCGCCAACTTGGCGCCAAAAAGGCCAGTGAGAAAGCCAAAAGTTTGCGGCGCCAATTGGAGGGCAAACCGTCTCGCTGGGTGAACAATCTCCACCTGAATCTCCCTCCAGTGTCAAGCTCAAACTGGCAAGACAAGGCAAGCCAAGACGGCTTCTTGGGGCGCCTTGCCAAGCCAGCGCGAGGAGGATGCAAAAAGATCGGGCGCAGATTGGCCAGTCTGCTCGCTTTGTGTGGTCATCGAGTGGCCATTTGAGCAGCAATTCGACGAACTAAAAGTGGCCCCAAACTAAAAGTTCTAACTTGAGCTCGTGTTAGGCTAGAGATTGTCAAGCTGGAGTGTGCATTTCGCGCTTAGACAGAAGAGCATTGGATTGGATTTTTTTCTCTTTTCTTTGGCAACAAAGAGAGACGAAAACTTTCCATCGCTGTGCCGACAATTAGCTCGCGCAGACACTCGCCAGAGCAGAGCCCAAAGCTAAGCCCAAAGTCTCACTGCAAAAGTGCGCTTTCAACGGCGGTCTAACCAACACCAAACTGTGTGCAAACCGCAGCTGTCCTGATGATGATTTTTCTGATCTAAATCGGTCTCTCAAGCAGACCTTCTCAGCGGACCTTCTCAGCAGACCTTAGGCACAGAGATTGCACAGAAAAGCTCAGCTTGGTCTCCTGCAGGACCACTTGTTGCGCTTGCCGCTCGATAGAATAGAAAAAAGCAAAAAGCAAAAGGCAAAAAGCAGACCACCAGTGTCTAGGCGCGGACAACTCTTTCTTCTTTTCACTGGCAGATGTTTTCTCCCTTTGTTTCAGAGAGAAGTTCGTTTCTTCTCCCCCGAATTGCATACTGTCCACTTGGTTAGCCAGTTCTAACCAGGACTAACTAACTAACTAACATGCTCACCGAAAGCTCTCTCGCTCGGCCAAAAGCTCTCGCGCTCGGCACAATTGTCGAGCCAGAAAAGTCTTGCCCTTTGGTCTCTGTTGGCAAAGAGCTAACTGAGCTGAACCTTGTGTGTGACGAGACGATTGTCTTGCCACGATCGTTGCAAGACAATTGTGGAAAGACAATCGTGGATTGAGACACTTTTTTCAGCTTTTTCAGCTTTCGAATTTCGATCCAATTTCCGAAGTTTGTTGTGCAAATATTCCAATTTTGCAACAAACAACTAACTGAGCTCTTGACTGATTTCACCCAAACCGGAAATACGCGAAAAACACCCGAAATGGAACAGGAAACGCCTATCTGGCCGAAGGATGTCAAGACGAGGACGAGTGTTTGCGGAAGGACGCGTGTGGCTCTAACGCGCAGTGCTTCAACACGTTGGGCTCGTTCCAGTGCTCGTGTGTGGGCGGTTTTTCGGGCGACCCTTACACCAAGTGTGTGGACGTGGACGAGTGCCAGGCGGGCGGCGGAAACCCGTGCGGCAAGGGGGCCCAGTGCGAGAACCTGGAGGGCGGCTACAAGTGCTCGTGTCCCGACAAGTATTTGGCGCGCGGCTCTGCCGAGATGGGCTGCGAGCGGGCGGCCGTGGACATTGGCTGCTCCAGCGACTTGGAGTGCACCCAGAACGCCTTCTGCGCCAACTCAACTTGCCGCTGCAAGCCGGGCTACCAAGTGATCGGCATCGAGTGCGTGGACGTGGACGAGTGTCTGGTCAGTTTGGAGCAGGCTCGCTCTGAACAATCAGCAAACTCCAACGGCCACACACAAGCGCCCATCAAGCCATTCACCAGACTGGCCGCCGCCTCCAGTCTCAAGCAACAACAGCAGCAAACCGGAAGTGGAACCGGAAGTGGCAGTGGAAACGCCTCTCTGACAATTGGAGCTAGTCTGTGCGGGCAGGAGGCGAGTTGCCACAATCTGGACGGCTCGTACAGGTGCGACTGCAGGCCAGGCTACGAGAAATTGGAGCCCAGTTTGCCGATAAGCAAGTGCCGCGATGTCAACGAGTGCGAGCGGCAACCGGAAGTGTGCGGGCCCAACAGCAAGTGCTTCAACACCGATGGCGCCTTCAAGTGTCTCTGCAACGACGGGTTCATCCCCAGCGAGCCGGGCGAGCCGCGCGCTGGCTGCAAGTCGCCCTGCGAGGGCGTCTCGTGCGGCCCACATGCAAGCTGCAAGCCCCATGGCGACGAGGCCGCCTGCGTCTGCAAGCCCGGCTTCACCTTCGACCCGAACAACATCAAGCTCGGCTGCGTGGACATCAACGAGTGCGACCCAAACTACGGCCCAAGCGGCCTGTGTGGCCAGCGCGCCCAGTGCACAAACACGCCGGGCTCCTACAGGTGCCAGTGCCCTAGCGGCTTCGCGGGCGACCCTTACCGCTACTGCGAGGACGTGAACGAGTGCGACCGCAAGTTCGGCGTGTTCGGCCAGTGCGGCGAGCTGGCCATCTGCACCAACAAGCCGGGCTCGTTCGCGTGCGCATGCGCGCCCGGATTCACGGGCGACCCTAAGGTCAAGTGCACCGACGTGGACGAGTGCTCGCCCAAGCTGGGCCCCAGCGGCAAGTGCGGCCCCAACGCGCTGTGCACCAACACGCCCGGAAGCTTCGCCTGTCGCTGTCCGCCGGGCTTCGCAGGCGACCCACTCCAAGGCTGCCAGCCCGAGCGGCCCGCCTGCTCCAGCGCCGCCGACTGTCCCACCAACCAGGTGTGCCAGTCGGGCCGCTGCCTCTGCCCCTTCGCGCAGCAGCAAACCGGAAGTGCAGCAAACGCACTAGCTGGAAGCGCCACAGGAGAACCAAATGGAACGGGAACCGGAACCGGAAACGCCGCACAGGAGGAGTGTCGGCACCCGTGCGAGAGGACTGAGTGCGGGCCGCACGCCAGCTGCCAGCTGGACAGCGAGAACCAGGCGCTGTGCGTGTGCGAGGCGGGCTACATGGCGCCGGGCGACGGTCGTTCGGGATGCGTGGACGTGAACGAGTGCATCCAGGGCCTGACGCTGTCGGGCGTCACGCCCCTCTCGGCGCTGACGCTCGCCGGGGGCGCGGTGGCGGCGGGCGCGGTGGCGACGGCTGCCAATAGCACCGGCGGCCACCCGTGCGGCCGCAACGCCATGTGCCGCAACCTGCCGGGCTCCTTCGACTGCGTGTGCCCGCCCGGCCACGCGGGCAACCCCTACGAGTGGTGCGCGCCCGACGCGGGCCCGCAGCCCGCGGACACGCCCTCGGGCGCGGGCCGCACGCCAACGAGCGCGAGCCAGCAGGACCAGCAGCAGTCGCAGCAGGACAAGCAGCAGCAGCGGCAGCAGACCACAAGCGCGCACACAGAGCTCGGCAACTACCAGCAGGAACCGCGCACCTCGTCCTGCAGCGAACCCTGCGACAAGCGCCAGGTTTGCCTGCAGGGCCAGTGCGTGAGCGCCAGTCCCTGTCGCACGAGCAGCGACTGCGGGCCCGCAGAGAGCTGCCAGCCGCTGGGCGGGGGCGTGCCGGGTCTGCACTGCGCGCACGTGTGCGAGCCGAACCCGTGCGGGCCCGGCGCCACGTGCACGCCCCTCGACCGCAAGCCCGTCTGCGCCTGCAACCAGACGGCCGCCCTCGACCCTTATGATCCGGCCGCCGGCTGCAAGCCCCTGCCCATAGGGAAGACTTCGACGAGCGCCGGCAGCACCGCCGCCGGCGGAAGCACGGCCGCCCCGCTGCCGCCCCTTCCGGCCGAGCAGTCGGCCACCAGCAGACCCTCAACGTCGGCCAGCCAGGAGCCCCAGAGCGAGTTCCAGCAGCAGGCCGGCCTCATGGCGGTCAGCGTGAGCAACCAGTCGGGCGCCCACATGGACCAGCTGCAGCGGCAACAGGTGCTCGAGGGCGAGGCCGGCAGGAGGCCCAACCAGCCGCTGATCGCCTACGAGCTGCCGCTGCCCACCAGCCCCGCCAGTGCCCCCCAAGACAGTCCGCCGGCCCCACTCGAGCAGCGCCCCTCCAGCTCGGGGGCCACTTCCGGCCAGCTGCAGCAGTCGCGCAGTCCAGCAACGGGCGGCCACACGACAAGCAGCAGTCTGTTCGCCAACAAGCGCAAGCAGCAGCAGCAGCAGCAACACCTAGTCAACCAGACCGCCTCCACCGACCGCCACGAGGGCGCCGACTTCGACCAGGTGAGCCCCGCCGGACCCCACAGACAGTCTGAGACGGGCGGCGCCAAGGCGGCCGGCCAGCCTGAGCTTGGGCCAAGCTCCGCCTTCGACCAGCTGGGCGACAAGTCGGCCATTCCCGCCACTTCCGGCCCCAGTTCTCCGCCTCAGACCAGCTCGGGCGCCGCCACCACCGCCTCCAGCTGGCCCTCCAGCTCGCCCGGCCAGCTCGCCAAGACGGGCGCCCTGAACCTGGGCTCTAGCTCCAGCTACGCCTCCACCTCAAGCTCCAGCTCAAGCTCCAGTTCGGGCTACAGCTCGACTTCCGGTTCCACTTCCGGTTCGAGCTTCGGCTCGACGCTGAGCCCGAGCGCAGGCCAGCGGCAGGTGGCCTGCACCAGCGACCAGCACTGTCCGGGCAACCTGCTGTGTCTGGGCGTCGAGGGCGCCGAGGGCCAGTCGTCGCGGCGCCTGACGCAGCGCACGTGCGCCTGTCCGGCGGGTTTCCGGCGCGAGGCTGACTTCTGCTTCACCCAGCGGCTCAACTGCACCCACTCGTCCATGTGTCGGCCGCGCGAGGAGTGCCACTTTCCGCAGGTACAGTCTTCGGGACAGTCTTCGGGACAGTCTTCGGGCTTGTTATCCAGCAGCCTCACGGCCACCACAGTCTCGCAGCAGTTCGCGCTGAGCGGCGGCCTCGACGAGGGCGGCTCAGCCTTGGCGGCGGCGGCACTTGGCTCGACGGGCATCTGCATCTGTCCGCGCGGCTTCCGGCTGAGCGGACCGGCCGGCTGCGTGGACCGCAACGAGTGCGACGAGGGCACCCCCTGCGCCGTGGGCGCCATCTGCCAGAACAAGGTGGGCTCCTACGAGTGCGTGTGTCCCCCCGGCACAATTGGCGAGCCCTACACGAAGACCTGCGAGCCGGTGGCCAGCGCCCAGTGTCTAAGCAACTCGGACTGCCCGCAAGACCGCGAGTGCCAGCTCGCCTCACGGAAGTGCGTCTCGCCCTGCCACGTGTGCGGCCCCCGAGCCATCTGCACGGCCACCAACCACTCGGCCATCTGCCTCTGTCCGCCCCGCTTCACCGGAAACGCCATCGACCAGGTGTACGGCTGCCAAGAGCCTTTAGTTACGACCACGACGACGACCACCACCACAAGCTCAACAACGAGCGCCCTAAGCACTGCCCTAAGTCCGAGCACAACGAGCGGCGCGACAGGTGGCGCCATCTCGTGGCCGCCGGGCGCAACCGCGAACCTCAGCCCAGGCAGAGCGCCGCAGACAGTTACTGGAGCTGCGGACCTGCAGCAGCAGCAGCAGCGCGGCGGCGCCACAGCAAGTCCCTTTGGGGTGCCCTCGACCACGCTGCTGCCCAGCTTGGCCAGCTCGTCGAACGGCTCGCTGGCGAGCACCGAGTCGCCCGTTGGCGGGCCGGAAGCGGTGGAGTTCCGCACCATTCCGCCCTCGGAGCTGTTCGTGATGTGTCTGGCCGACGGGATTCAGGTGGAGCTGCAGCTGGGCGGCTTCGACGGAATCATCTACGTCAAGGGGCACAGCCAAGACCCCAAGTGCCGCAAGCTAGTCTCTTCCTCTTCGTCCTCATCATCGGCCAATGGCGACTCGCCATTCATCGACTTCAAGGTGCAATTTGGCAACTGTGATCTCATCCACCGCGACGGCGAGGCCGCCTTCGTGCTGGTCATCCAGAAACACCCCAAGCTGGTCACCTACAGGGCGCGCGCCTACCACGTGAAGTGCGTGTACAACACGGGCGAGCGCACCGTCACCCTCGGCTTCAACGTGTCCATGATCACCACCTCTGGAACCATTGCAAACACGGGCCCCCCGCCCACCTGCTTGATGTCCATCACCTCGCTGGAGGGCCGCGAGGTGAGCTCGGCAGAGATTGGGCAAGATCTGCTCTTGCGCGTCGATGTGCAGCCTGACTCCATTTATGGCGGCTTCGCGCGCTCCTGCGAGGCCAAGACGATGGACGACGAGGGCGAGTACCAGTACGAGGTGACCGACGCCAACGGATGCGCCACCGACGCGTCCATCTTCAGCGACTGGAAGTTCGACCCGGAGCGGAAGTCGCTCGTGGCCCGCTTCAACGCCTTCAAGTTTCCCTCCTCGAACAACCTGCGCTTCCAGTGCAACATCCGCGTCTGCTTCGGCTCCTGCCCGCCCGCCAACTGCAACGGTCTGCAGGCGCTGGGCAAGCGGCGTCGGCGGCGCGCCGTCGCGCCTCCAGCGGGCGCCTCCAGAGCTTCCGGGAACCACACTGGATATGGGGAATCCTCCACCAGCGGCGAGCAGGACGAGGCTCTCTTGCAAGCTGACCAGCTAAGCACAGACCAAAGTCTGCCCGACGACGAGCTCATCGTGGGCGACACCTTCCGGGAGGGCGCGCTGCGCGAGGAAATCATGGTCCAATCGAACGCCATTCTCACCTTCGACCGCAAGGAGGCGCTCCAGCCGCAACACAGACTCGCGCCCGCCCTCCAAGCGCCCAATTCGGCCCAGGTGGAGGACATCGAGTTCGTGTGTCTGCCCCGGCTGGGCGTGGCCATGTCTCTGGCGCTCACCAGTCTCCTGCTGGTGGCCGCCCTCACCGTGGCCTCCTCCTGCTGGTGCTTCGCCACCAACAGGCGGCCAGCTCGCCCAGCCGCCGGAAGTGGCCCCACTGGCCAGCTTGCGGCCAACCAGTGCGGCCCCAAGACGCGCCAGCAGCTGCAGGCGCGCCTCGCCAGCGGGGGCCCCCTGCCCCATCCGGCCGACTTTCCGAACCCACTCATGCGTTCCGGCTCCAGCTCCACGCTGGCCGAGTCGCTCGCCTCCTACGGGCCCTAAGGGGGGCCCGCATCTCTGGAAAGCGTGTGCCAAAAGCGACAACTGACGCGGCGGGGGCGCGTCCACTGCGAATGAAAAATCCGCTGCCGGGGGGACAGTCTGCGGCCACGCGAACATGCCTCCTGCTCACTTTTTCCAGCACACTTTTCGCCCCTCAGCTCCAGTGACTGGAGTCCAGTCTGTCCTTCGAGTTCATCTCGTTGCATCAGCCACCATCAACTCGAAGTGGCGCTCGAAAAGGTGCCCGAAAAAGGTGCCCAGACGGACTCAAATGGCAAATCATGGCCGGCGAACTCACCAATTGCAAGCCAAACTCGAGCCCAGCCGAAAAATTATGTAAATATCTTCTCTGTGTCAGATCAAGGCCCCCATTTCGAACACTGCTCCGAACACTTCGGACATTTGGAACATCGGAAATGGATGCCCGAGAATAAAATGCTCTTTAGCAACCAAATTAGCCACCAACACGAAAATGGGCAGAAAGTTGCAACACATTTTTCCCTCTTTCCTGCCTGAAAATTCATCCATTGCTCTGCCTCGCCGCTCAACCTAAGCACGAGCGCACACATTCCCACAGACTAGCAGTGGCCTTCTCTTCTCCAGACCACCTTTGACACTCCCATTTGTCCATATTTGGCCATTTTTGACCCTTTTTCCACTCTTTTTCCACTCTTTTTGGCCGATTTTTGGCCAGTTCTCCACATTTTTCGCCCCAATAATTCTGCAATATTTTCTCCACCTTGTCTAAGCTCAGCCCAAGCAGCTGGACCCCAGAGGGCAGCTTTTTCACCTTCAGACGCCGGCAAGAGCGCAAAATCTAGCACCAAATCTCGCCCCTTCTGGCTCCCATTTCGCCCTCCAGACTCTCAAATTACTGGATTTATTCTAGATTCCATTCTGGATTTGGGCATTCTCCTAAGCTTGGCCCGCATTTCGCCAGCCAGGTGCTCCCCTTCCAGCTCTTAGCTGCAGCCCCATCAGCTGCCGCAAAGCTCGAGTTGGATCCTTCGAGCGGTCTCTCAAGCGCGTTTCGAGCAGAAAATCGGAAGGAAAGAGGAATCACTCAAACGGACTTCTTCTAAGGGGAAACAATAACGAGAAGGAAGATGGAAAACAGACACATAGATTGGCCATGTGAGAGGGACCAATTTCGAAGACAGAGGGCGGCTTGTTTTCGTTTCCTTTTTTCACTTGTTCCCCAGCTCAAAATGGCCCCCAAGACAAACTTGAAGAGGCCCCACACAAAGACTCTCGAGGACAAGCACAAGCACAAGCAAGGCCAGAGACAAGGGCAGCCAAACACAGACACTTGCCAGTGGGGGCCAGAGGAATGCTCTCTCGCGCGAGGCTCCTCCATGGTTTCCTTGTGCACGGATGGCCAATAATGCAGACAGATTAATGTCAATGTCCAAATGATTTATTGATTAAACTCTTGCCTATTCGGCTCTGGTGTGTTTATGTGACCCCAAAACAAAGAGTCGAGCCCTTTTCAAATGAAACTTGGTGCCGAAAGAGGCTAAAGCTAAGAGACGAGGAGAGACAGAGACAGAGACAGAGACAGAGACAGAGGCTGAGAGGAGAAAAATAGAAAAAGAGATTGTAATAAATTACATTTAGCAAAAAAGGGCAGCCCCAAAAGAAGCTTGCGATTGGAGCAATTGAAAAGCATCCAAAATGGGACCTTTCAAATCTGTGTGCCCTCTCCAAATGTCTGTCTTCACTTGAGACTGTCTGTCTGTCTGTCTGTTTGTCTCTCTGTGCTTTGGCTCTTGTCTTTAGGGCCGGCCTGCAAACAGGCGCCCAACGAGAGGCGGCCTGAACATTGTTATTCCGTCCCCCACGATTGGGCTCGCCGACGATTGGGACGCATTGGCCTCGCTTAAGTTGAGCCCAAAGCCCATTGACATTGAGCAACAACGACTTGATCATCTTATTAGAATGTCCAAATGTTATTCCAGCGCGCTGAAGGGCAGCCTGAGAGCCCAAGCTGAGGCCCCAGCGACAAGCTAGCTCGCTGTTTTGGGCACTGGCAGTTTGCCGAGATCTTGCACAAGGCTCGCAGAGCTGCAGTGTGGCAGTGTTGAACTGGCAAGACGGTTGATCTAAGGGCCGCCGAGTGAGCCAAACTGCCATCAGAGCTAAGCAACGAAGCGCTGCAGCCAAAAAGGGGCAAGTGGGCGGCCCTTTCAAGGTCGCGCGAGGCCAATTTGTGAAAGAAATCGGAGCTGAAAAGCCGCCCAACTAGCTCGGCAGCGAGCTTTTTAGCCTGCCTTTTCTTTCTCTTTCGCCCTTTGGGCTCCTCATGGGCGCTAGATTGCTCACTCCACTTCCGGAATTGCGAGCGAGGCGGCACGAAAGCTTGACTGAGACTGTCGAGCTGCCATTTGCTGGAGCTGCCAAGGAGGTTTGGCCAGCCCCTCGGCGAGCTAGATACAAGGAGCTTTGCTGCAGCAGAGGTTTGGCTTCGGTTCCGGTTGCGTGTCTTGAGGTTTTCCGCATTCGTGAGGGCTCAAGCAAACCTTTGGACTGTTTGAGATTCGGAAGCGGAAGGAAAATTGTTTCAAACGATTGTGATCGCTTTTTCGAGAAATTGCACACTCAAGTCGAGCTCAAGTTGGAAAAGTAAAAATAGGATCAAGACAAAAGCAAAAGAAAAGTTCGGGTGAAGGATAACACTTATTCTTTACACTTGTTTCTTATATGAAGCTCATACTTCGCATCATTACTTTCTCCTTTGAGCATGCGTCTTGATCAAGGGCACAAATGGTTTTATACCACAGCGCTTTCATACCTTA
>Ga0268247_10000394_pt1 | contig 15009 bp, 16 predicted proteins | sample AgamicOrMae_FD_200245 | JGI IMG/M metagenome (GOLD analysis project Ga0268247, IMG submission 200245) | Agave microbial communities from Guanajuato, Mexico - Or.Ma.e (v2) (version 2) | ecosystem: Host-associated > Plants > Phyllosphere > Phylloplane/Leaf | place: Guanajuato, Mexico | collected...
TACTTTGTTCCTCTTCCACACAAGGGCCACACGGGAGAGAGTCTATCTCTCTCTCTCTCTGTCTCTGTCTGTCTCTGGCTGGCTGGCTGGCCTGAGAGAAAGTGAGCCGAAAGACAGTTAGCAAAAAGTTTCCCTCATCGCCATTCTCTTCATCCTCTTGCCTCCTCTCCATCTCGAGGAAACGCCACCAAGAGCCCACAGAAGCTCGCTGGGGAACACAAAAACAATGATGCTGATGAAGTGAGACCGTCCCAATCATTAGTGCAACTCTCCATGACCGCCGCGACACACATACGACACCCGTTTCACTTTCAGCCTCACTTGTCTCTCTCTCTCTATCTCTCCAAGACTGTCTTTTACTGTGCACCTGTTGACGCACGCCAAGCCACACTGGCGCCTCCTCATCTCCAGGACGTCCACTCGTCAAGCTGGTCGAGCTGGCCAGCTGTCTGGCGAGTGGCCCATTGGTATGGACGAGCCCAAGTGGGACAGACAAAGAGCCTAAATGGATTAGCCGGCCAGCTCGATTGTGTGGCCACAGTGGAGCTGCGGCGGCGGGCCATCCATCTGACACACACTGGCTAGAGTGTGTGTTGCCTCTTGGCACTTTGGCGAGCCATTATTTGGCTGTGGAAGAGGTGAGAAAAAATTGGGCAAGAAACAAAAAAGGGCCAAAGAGAATCAATCTGGCCGCGTGATGGACGCTTTTTGTGCCCCAAAAGCAATTGCCATTGTTTGCCAACATTGCAATGGGCCACTCGGCGCAGAGGCTGCCGTGTCCTATGGGCGAGTGCGGCCGGCTGCCCATAAGCAAGCGCAGAAAATGCATCCACCAAGCGAGGAGGGCTAATCCGTTTTCACTTTGTGTCTCTCGCTTGGGATCACAGCAGTTTTCAAGATTGGAAGCCGCCCTTAGGTGTTGTTATTTTTATTTTTATCGTTCGAGGAAAGTAATGAAAAATTGATAAGCATTTGGAGCGATAACAATGGGCGCCGGCGGCACGTTTTCCGTGCCCGAGAGCCCAAACTCGGTCTCCTTTCTGGGCTGGTTAAAAGTTCTGGGCAAAGCCAATTGCACTTGAGGCGAAGAGAGAAAGTCGGTGAGTGAGTCATGAATTGAATGGAGAACGGTGGTTGCCGATTCTTGGCCGGCAATCAATTCAATTGGCCGCCCAAATGGAAGCCGAGAACAAGAGTGTGTCTGCCTAGGGCGACGACTGGGCACAAGGATGCTGATACTCTCTGCTCGCTTCTTTTTGGCTGAAACAAAAACACACAAGCGAGCGAGATAATTTTAAGTCGCCAGTATGCACTTGCGGCCCATTGGGCGGCCAGTTAAGCTTAAAGGGATAGCAAAAGGGAGAGAGGAGTGAGAGGAAAAAGATAGACAGACCTGTTTGCATTGCTCGTCCCAATGTTGTCCACTCGCCTCCCACTCCTAAGCACACGCGCACGGCCGCCGCCTCCCAATGCACTGCTGCCACACTAACCGAGCCCAGCGCGCCACTCTTGTGCTGCCCACTCAGAGCCCATTATTTGGTGACATATTCTCTCCTCTTATATCATTTTTCTCTCCACTTTTCAACTCTGACCGCCTGCTCGTCTAACTGGCTGCCCGTCTGGCCAGCTTCTGGGACGATCTCGAGAGCTCAGTTTGCGCGCCTGCCCAGTGGACGATAGTTACTGGGCCGCATTGCTCGGGGCGCTCGGCGGGCCGCTTTTATGGCCGCGCTTGCAGTCAATGTCTTTCTCATAGAGTTCTCCTTTCGAGAGCTTATGGCCAGTCCGCAATGGAGACAGCAAGCTAGCCAGCCAGTTCTCCTTCACAAGCACATGGTGGGCAATTTCTATTTCCCCTGCCTTTTGCCTCTTCATTCGCTCTCTCACTTGAGCGCAACTATTCTGATCTCCATCTAATTGTTTACCCAAGCAGCCAGTCAAACCAAAGTGAGCGAAGCTATTGGACAGAGACAAGCACACGCCTAACGGGCTCATAATCGCCACCAAGTTACACAGACACACACAGGCACTGTAACTGGCTGCAGACTGTTGCTGTGGCCGCTCTTGTTGTGTGCCTAGTTCATGGGCCAGTTTGGAAGAGTTGTCTTTGTTGTTGTTGCAAATAAACTCATGAGCTGCCTGCGCCTCGCTCAATGGGCTGTCTAGTTTTCCACTGTCATTTGGCACTGTTGCTTGTTTGTGCACACATTTGAGCACACTTTTTGATGGTTCATTCGGCCAATTCATTTGCATTCCATTGGATCGCATTGGCCACTCATGCAGATGGATTGAAGCGGGCGCCGAATGGGAAGAGGAGAGAAAGCGTAAAATCATGACACTAAAGGAGACGAAGTAGCTAATAAATGTCATGGATCTTCTGCTTTTTCCACTCTTTCAACTTTGTGCTCTCTCTCTCTCAGTCTGTCTGACTAGACTTGCCATTGGCCATTGGAGGGCTGCTCGCGGCGCCAGTTGTGCCAAATTAGCCATCAATTTCCCGCTGCTTATCCAACGGCCCTCAGCGCAACTTAGGGCAGCCCAGCAAAGCAAAGCGCAGGACAGCATAGCACAGCAGGCAGAGTGTGAGCGCGCACTGACGTGCAAGTGGCCGGCTCAAGCACACTGTGCACTGTGCACTGTGCACTGGCGGCTGGCAACACTGTGCACTGTTGTTAGCACGGCCTCTTGGTGGTCGTGCAAACAAGAGCACCTGATTTTTTTAATGTTTATGCAGCCATACACAAACGCCACCAAGTCAACCAAATCGGCGAGCTGCTCCTTTGCGCCTTCCCCCCCAAGAGAGTGTCTGCCAAGTGGGCCGCCAACTGGCCCGTTTCCACTGGCCGATGATGATGGACGAGTGGCTGTTTTGCGCCCGATTGGTTTCCGATTAAGCTTTCCAGATTCGCCACTTCTCTTCGAAGAGTGGAAACTTTTCACTCAAACTTTCACTTTCGACGTCTCGCTCTCTCTCTCACTCTGTGTTGCATAGTGTGACATAAAAAGTGCCGCTCGCTTGCCAAACGGAAATGGAAATGGAAATGGAAATGGAAATGAAAACGAAAATGAAAATGGAAACCAGAGTGTTCCTTTTTGCGGCCGCAAATGAGTGGCCAAAAGGCAGCTCACAGTCAAGCTCCAACTTCCGACTCTTCTCATTTTTGCCCTCCTGATCGATCATGTCGACCACTGGCCGCCTTTCGGACTGCCCCTCGTTGTGCGCGAACTCTCAACCACTCGCAATGACCGCAGAGGCGCCCTATGGGAGCCGAGGGCGAGCTTGGCGGCCGCTCCTCGTCAGCAGCAGCAGTGAGCGAGAGTCGATCGAGAGGAGCTTGCCGGAATTCATCGCGCACCACTTGCGCGCCAGTCCTAAGGGCAAGTCCCAATGGCAGTCTGTTGGCCCGTTCGAGAGGAACTCGCCAGACCCGCACAATTGGCCGCCATCAGCTGGCCCAACCGAATCCCGAACCTTAGGATTGCTAATCATTGGGACCAGTTTCAAGTTTGCCCATTTCAGTTCGGAAATTGAATTCGAGCGCCCGAAATTGATCGATCGTTCTCGTTTGTTTCCCGCGCTGCTTCTCTCTAATCGCTTTGGCACCTGTTGCACCACTTCTGCAATCCATAGGCAATTGGCCCGCTGGACTGCTTCTCATTGTGTTGCCGCGCGTCCAGTGCCAATTTGCCCGCTCGGACACACTCTTGGGTGGCCCTAAAGTGGAGCAAAAGGTGATTTTCACTCTTCGAATTTCTCTCCTGCCACTCGGCCAGCCCTAAGCTCGAGTCTGCCGCCTGCCAGCTGCAAGATCCACTCTCCGCCGGAAGAGAAATTAATCTGGCGCCCAGTTGGTCGAAGGCTCGTCGCTTCTGCACTGCAAGTCCAGTTGGCCCAAATCGAAGAGACGAAAAGTGGTTGCCAATTAATTAGAAATTTTTCACTCCTCAAAACTGAGCTCATTTTGCCTCAAATTTGCCAGGCTTAAAAATTCGCCTGAATAGTTGAGTTCTATTGCTTAGGTTAGCACGGTTTTCGGACGAAAATTTTTCTCCAAATCCTTTTTGTGGATCGTCTAAATGTTGGAAAAATTGGCCCAATTTGGAGCGCTTTCTGCCTCTCTGCGCCCATAACGAGCCTCATGCTCTGCTGGCTGGCAATAAATTATCTCTGCCCGTGAACTTTCTCCCAGCTGGACTCGCTTGACGCAAGTGGCCACCCAACGAGGCTGCCCTCTCGTTTGGCGGCCCAACGAGAGCGCACCAACTGGACAAAAGTGGACGCAACTGGGAGTCAAATGTAAGGTTCCGCTTCCTTAGGAGAAAGGTGGAAGAAGGTGGAACAGCTTCCAGTTGGGCTCAAAAGTGTGCCGCTCGAGTGAAAGGGCACGCAATTGGTCACTAGTGCACTAATTGAGCTTGCGAGCGGCAATTCACTGGCCCATTTGGTTGGCGACAAGATCAAGTTCAGACTTTTCAGTGTTTGTTCTGCTGAAAAGAGTGGCCACTCTTTGTTTGCTTTACTGTTCAGCCATTTCTCTCTCTCTGTGCTCACTTGCAAGCTTGGCTCCTCCACACAGTCTCAAACTGTGGCACCAAAACTCTGCTTTGTCTCTGTCTCTCTCAGCGAGCTTGTCTCCCTTTGTCTCGATCTGCCAAAACAAAGGCCACATGGAACCCTCTCGATTTCGGCCCCCTTCTCATGAATCCTAAGGGAAGGCAAAGTAAACGGCCAGCAGCACAGTGCCAGATGGACGCGGCCACTGATTTTGGGCTAAAAAAAGGGTGAAAAGTAAAAAAGATTTCTTGCAAAACGAAAGACAACAGAAAAAGTGTGCAACCTGTTTTTGCTCATTTTTGGCCAGCGTTTTCCTCTCTGCTGCTCAAGAGACCACTTTTGCGCAAAATCTCCTCGCCAAAAGTTTAGAGAGAGAGAGAATAATCATATGAAGATTTGGCGTGAGATTTGGTCGCTCTCTCTGGCTGTCTTAGCCAGTGGAAGAATGTTGTTTGTGGCAGCATTTGGTGTGCTCTAAAACATTTGCAAAGCTCACTCGCTCGCCTATTCGACGCTCTCCTCAGGCTCATTTATTATTTATGCAAATTATTATTATTATTTTTCCTCCTTCTTTGAATATATTTCACTTTATTCCAGCAGGGGGGAACCTGAACGATAACGGAAAAGCTTTGGCTGACTGGCAGGCTGCTTGCTGGGCTAGTTAGTGGCACTTGGCGGCTGACAGTGAGCGCCAGTCTGTATGCTCGCTTGGGCGCAAAGAAGACCACCAGACAGACAGACAGACAGACTGTGGTTCATTGATGAGTCGTGTGTGTGTGTTTATTTGGCTGCCAGTTGCTTGGTGTGATGTGAGAATTGCGAGTGGCGAAATGGCTGAGGGAGAAAAGCGGAAACTTGAGAAAGAGAGAGAGAGAGAAAAACAACACAAAACTCCAATCGGCAAACTGCTCCTGTTTCATGCATTGGCCAATGATTGTGTCCCGCCAAGACAGTTGTATTTTTCCTCCTTTTTGCCTCTCGCTGAGATTTGGGCGCCTTAGCGTTTCGTGCCTTCTCGAGTTGAAAGTTTGAGTTTGAGTTGAAGGAGAAAATTGGAGCTGAAATCGGGCGGACAATTTGGCGCGTCCGAGGGAAACTCTTGCCCTACTGCTAAGCACCAGCTCTCATGGAGTGTGCATTTTTGCCCAAAACTCCTTGGGGCTTTGCTGCCACAATGAGCCAGACTCGCACAGCAGCTAAGCAGCAGAACCGCAATGGTCGAGCCGCAAACAGTTGGCCCAACGAGACCAAAAGGCAAACGCCAGAAAGTCCACAGAACAGACTGACACCGATCGGACAGTGTGAACTGGATGAATGCAACCAGTTGGCACTCGTTGCCTTGCGTGTCCACAGTTTCTGCTCGTCAGCTAACTAACAAGGCGACCAAATTGGCCCTTGGCTCCACCCAATTGGCAAGCTTTTGCCAAACTTTTACCAAGCTCAGCAGACACTGTCCTCTGTGTCCAAGTGTGGCAAACAGGCGCCCCCCCTGGCCACAACTGACCACTGACTGTCCACAGCTAACCACTGAGCACTGGCCACGAGTGCACGATCAGGACGAGGAGGAAAACTGTGCGGCCAAGAGATTGCTCTTTCTCTGCTGCCTTTTCGGGCGAGCAACAAAAAAGAGCCAGATGAAAAACGGAAACGGAAACGGTCAGCTGCTAATCGATTCGCAAAATGCCGCGGCCAGTCTCTCGTCAGATGACAAGCGAACTGGCTTGGCCATTGGCTCTGAGCTTTGGGCTTTGAGCTTTGGATAGTCTCCAGCTGCACCGGCACTTGCAAATGGGCTCCCCCTGAGCACTGGCTGCCTCTCCTTCTCTCATTCTAGACTCTTCTCTTTTTCTCTTTCTCTTTCTCGTGCCAGCCACTAGGATTGCGATGGCCAAGCAACGGGCATGAAAATGACACCTGTTGTTGTTGTTTTCCGGCCGGAAGTTTGGAAGGAAATTACCATTTTACACTCACTCGTTCATGCGGATCGTGGTTGAGTGGCGGCCGATTCGTGGCGGATTGGATTGCCAGTGAGCAGAGTTTGAGTGAGTTTTGAAGTTGGCAGAGTTGCTCGCTGTTTGAATGGAGCCAGCCGAGTGAACGAATGAGAAAGGACGACGAGCATTCGGTGGTGGAGTTTTGCTTGGCGGCATTTGTTTGGGCCATTTGTTGACTGGCTCCGATGGAAGAATATGGAAAAGGGACGAAATTCGGGCAAATTTTTCTCCTTTTTTCTTCTCTCCTTTTCTTTCGCGTATTGTTCGGCCAATTTCTGGCGACAGTTGTCCATCGCCGACTCGCCTCAGTTCGCAGCCCAAGATGAAAGATGGCGGCCCGAAAATGAACGCCAGCCACTCGGCCGGATGGAAAGAGATGAAAAAAAGGGCACTTGTGCATGGGGCTGCCTTTGTGCAACAGTCTCGAGCACTCTTGAGACGCCGATTCTGCTCCGAAATCCAATTGGCCAGTGCTGAGTAGTGTTCGAGTGAGCGTGCCGTCGGGCAGTGCCGTTTTCGGTCAGGGATTTTTGCGTTTGCCGTGTTTGCCGCGAGGCAAACACGGCAGATTCTGGGGAGAGAATCCCCGTGCGCCCTAGCGCGGCAGCCCGACGGCAAAACGGCACGTGGCTCGTTGCTGCATAGAACAACGCGGTTTTGGATGTGCGACATCCAAAACGGCAGCCAGGCAGCCAAACGGCAAACGGCTGCCCGAGTGCCGTCGGGCGATAAAATTGCCGTCGGGCAGCCTAAAAAACCCCAGAATCTGCCGTGTTTGCCGCGAGGCAAACACGGCAAACGCAAAAATCCCCGACCGAAAACGGCACTGCCCGACGGCACGCTTACTCGAACACTAGCCCACACCAAAGCCTCCTTGCAGCTTGCTCCCAACCGGAAGTTGGGTGCTTCTCCGCGCTCATGCGGGCGCTGCTTAGGGCGAGCTGCAGCGAGCGGCAAGCTCGAACAGCAGCAACTCAAAGTGCGACAGGAAAAAACGCCAAACTCTGCAACTCGCAAGAACTGGGCGACAAAAAAAGCTCGCCGCAGATAATTCGGCGCCCCCAAAGTGATCGCAGCGGCGCCCAAGTGTTCGCCAGAGGGCCCCCTCCCAAGCTTGCAGCCAACTGGCCAAATGAACCGGCCGAACACGAGCCACTCAGCCGGCCAGACTGAAGTTGTGCTGTGTTGTTTCTGGCGCCGGAAGCGGACTCGCCGCCTCTGCTCCATGTCCGCGTCTCGCTCGTCCCTTCGGGCGCCGGTGCTTAGGCTCGTTTGCTGGCCGCCTGTGAGCTTCTGGCTGCTCTCTCGGCGCGCCCAACAGACAAGACGCGCCGCACACAAGGACCGGCCCAGGTGAGCGCGTGAAGGCGCCGCTCGAGGGCCGAAAACGTCGGCAAGCCGGCGCCAAATTATGGGTCTCGGCTGGCGGCGCTGGTGGCCTTTGGCGGCCGCCTCCAGACGGCCGCCAGAGACAGTTAGCGATTGAGTTGTGGGCCGGCTGTCTGGCGGCTGGAAGTGCCGCTGCGGCCGGCCAGCCAGAGAGTGTCTGGGCGTGTTTGGCGAGACTGTGCTTGGCGAGACTGTGCTTGGGGGCCCAAGTGGCTGGCTGGCTGGCGGGCGGAAGCCGCAACGGACTATTACTTGGAATGAATGTGAAAATTCGCCCGTGTCTCTGCTCATTAGTGGAGTGTGTGTTTGTGTGTGTCCATGTAAGTGTGCCTCTGCTTCCTCTGCAGACAGTCTGCGTGGGCCGCCCCGCACACACAAACAGTGGGCGCCAATCTGGCTGGCAAACAAGCGCCAGATTGCACCGACAACAAAGATAAGGTGGCCCAATCCTCAAGAGTCCGCGCGCAGCCCATTTGCTGCTTGCCGCCAGTTAATTTGTGTGCCTCTGCGCCAGCTTCAAACCCAAGCCCAAGCTCAAGCTCAAGCCCGAACGCGAGCTCGCCGCCAGACCTAAGCGGCGGCCGAGCCGCCGGAAGCAAACTGCCAACTCTCAGCCGGCCGGCAGCGCTCAGTGTGCCGTGCTCAGTGCCCAGCGTTCAGCCTCTTGAGCGACTCATTAGTTGCGCCCAATGCCCAGCGCTCAGGGCCCAACGGTGAGCGCCCACTGGCAAGCTACACTCCCAAACTGGTCGCCTCCTCCCGCTGGAAAGGCACACTCGAGCCGCCCGAGACAGTCTGGCGCTCTTTGCGGCGCGCCCAACCTCAAAGTCGGCGGCCAAGATGGAGTGTGTCTGATGACGAGCGGCCGGCTGACGTCGGAGGCACGTAATGATTCTGACCAGCCCGGCGAGCTTCTCTGCAGGCGTCTTGCCGGCGCGTCGCTTTCGAGGGCGGCCGATTTGTCCAAATGGGCGCCCCTCTGGACAAAGCTCCCCCACTTGCCGCAGACTTCGGCAGCCCAGAGGAGGCGGAAAAGGCGCCCCCTTTAGGCTAGTCTGAGGTGCCCCCTCTAAGCTAGTCTGAGGCGCTCCTTTGAGCTAGTCTCTGGCGCTAGTCCTCCTCCAGCGCCGCTTTCATCACGTTCGGCCGACCTCTCGAGCTGGCCGGCTCCAGTTGAGCGGCTTGTTCCAGTGCAGCTCGCCGAGCAGGAAATTGAAAAATTGTGAAAAATTGTCACCTCATCGAGTGGCCGCCAGGCGAGACGGGCGGCCAAGTGGGCGTTCCCCAAGCTCGTCTGCAGCTCTTTGGGCGCCACTTGGGCTTGGCCCCTCTGGCCCGCGTGGGAGGGACACTCTTCGGGCGAGGCGGCCGAGCAGAGCGGCGCTCGGAATGTCGCAAGAATTAGCGCCAACTCTTGCGGAAAACAAACGCCCCCCGCACACAATTTGGCCGCCTAGCTGCTCCTAGGCCCCCGGGCTTCCGTTCCGCGTCGAGCTCCAGTTGGACGGCGCGCGAACGGAGCTGCTCGAGCTTGCCAACGGTGCAAGCTTGCCGGCGGCGCGAGCTAAGGTGGCGCCGAGTAGGTGCGTTGCGAGTGGGGCCGCTCGAGGCCGGACGGATTTCCGCCGCTTGCAAATGTGCAAAGATGAAATGATTTCGACTCTGTTCGGGCAAACAAAGCGCCCAAAAGGAAGCCTCTCTGCTCGCCGCTGGCCCGGCTCAAGTGGAGAGAGCTTAGGTGCGGGCCTGAAGGGGAACAAGTTCGGAAGTTCAAATTGGGCCGAACGAGTTGAGGGCGAGAGGAGCTCAGGAGGGGAACCAGTTGGGGGGCCTGGCTGTGCGTGTGGCTCGGCGTGATGCTCGTGTTCATCATAAGAAGATATCCTTATGATGCCTGTGGCCAGACTGACTGACAGCAGCAAGCCAGACTGGCTAAGGTCTGGCTAAGAGGCCGCCAATTGAGAATGGGCAATGGGCAATTTAGTTTGTCTCTCGATGCTTGTGGCCCCTTTTCCACAACAGCAGTGCATCAATTTGGCCTCTCCCCTCGTTCACTTCTCCTTTGCGGTTCTGTTGTCTTCGTGCTCGTGCGACTTTGGGGCTGCTGAAAAGGAGCACGAGTCTTTGTCTCTATCTCGCCGCTTTGTAGCCCACACTCTTCCCCAACGGTCGGTGTGTCAGTGAGCCAAAGGGGTGAGCGAGGCGGAGCTGGCGAGCTAGCTTGCCGCGCGCGCTTAGCTGCTTTTGGGGGGCCCTTTTGGAGCGCGTCGACTGCAGTTGCTATTTGTTTTGATTAGACGACAACAAGCCGCAGAGGAGTTTGCATTTGGGGCTCGCGTGTGGGCTTAGAGAAATCGTCCAGCCGAAACAATAACAACTACTAACAAGCCAAACTGGGCCCAGTCCAGTCCACACGTTCGCCTTTTTTGAGTCTCCCCGCGAAGTGAGCTGAAGTTCAGAGTGGAGCTGGACTGAAACACAGGCTGAGCTGAGACTGGCTAAACCGAACTGGCAAGACAAGGAGGAGAAGGGTAAAAAAAGGAAAGGCGAAAGTTCTTCCTCAAGCTCAGGACTGAAGTGAGCTGCACCTCAGCTAAGCTAGCTCCTCAGCCGAGGGTGCCAAACACAACTGGCCGACAATGGTTCCTAATTTTTCGCCAACTCTTCGGGCTGCCACGCGCAAGAGCCAGTGTCTGGCACACGCAAAACAGGCGAGCCTACCTCTTCGTCTACCTTCTAGCTTGGCGCAAAACAAGTGAGTTATAATAATTTCTCCGCCCACTTTTCCACCTTCCGCCTCCTCCTCCTGCTCGCTCGCCGTCCTTCCTGTGGGGCGCCATCTCGCAATTTGGCCCCTCGTCTCGCCGGCTCCTTTTGGGCCCCGAGCCAAGTTCGAGCTGATTGGCCGGCGCGCTCCAGGCACAAGTGGCGAGCTCGCGAGCGGCGCCCAGCAGGCCGCTGGCCCCAAGGCTTGTCTCTTTTTGACGGCCGCTGATTTCGAGACGCACATTAGGCGCACCAGAAACGGCAACAACAACAACAACAACAACAACAACGACAACAACACAAGCAAAAGTGCAAAGTGGCGCCCCCATTTCGGCTGATGAATAGCAGCGGGAGGGATTTTTAATTGGCCCACTGGGCCACTGAAATGGAGGGCCACTTCATTGACAGTCAAAAACACGAGCCACTTTGCCGCCCTCAGCTCCTTAATCTTCGCCCATCGGCCCAATGGGGCCAGATTAAAATGGAAAAACACGCTAATTGCTCGGCGGCCAAATTCCTGCACGTCGCCACCACCTGTTTTTCTCCTCCCTCAGACATTCTTTCCCACCACTGGCTTGCCGCTGGCTTAGCAGCCCGACAGCTTAGATCATTCTCTATGCTCATGATAAACTTACCTTCTCGCTTCCGGCGGCGTCTTGCTCTTCTTTGTGGCCCACCACTCGCGCTCGAGTGGGACAGGCGAGCTGGCAGGGGTTGCGATTTGATGGAGGCGTGCAAATGGTGGCGCTCCTAAGGGAGTTTTACGGCTTGTCTCAATCGCACAGATCGCTTTTGATTCATCAACTTCAGCTAATTCAGCTTCGAGAACTATTTGGACACAAAAAAATCTCTCTCTCTCTCAAACAGATTCATTCATTCATTACTCCCTCAAGCTCGACAACCTTAGCTCTGGTTGCTCCTTGCCGCTTCTTGAACGGTGGTCCAGCTTCCGCTTGTGTTTGCTTGAGAAGTGTGAGTTTCTGTTTTCATTGAGCCGCTGGGCTGCAACTGTTTCGCCCCAAAGACTCTTCTGACTTTTTCTCGTCTTGCTTGCCGCTTCTGCTAATCTGGGCCCCCTCTTGCCTCGCTCTTTAGATGGCGGCCAAAAAGTAGCCTAATTCCATTAGCGCTCGTTCAGTCAAATGAAAGTCGATTTCGCCGGAATTCCACTCCCCCACCGGTGCTCCATTCATCTTTGGCCAGCCGATTAAGTTGCCTCGCTGGGCCAGTGTCATCGCTCTTTGATTTGCCGCCGGGCGACTGCGCAACACTGTCTGCAGCTCCCTTCTGCGCAGTCGCCCAAGCTTGCCGCCCGCCAGCATGTGAGAGGCCCCTTGGCAAGCCACGCGGCACACAGTCTCTAGTGCCTCGCTGGGCCACGAGGTGTCACCGGGCGACACTGGTTGAGAGCTGGGCTTTGTGTGGACCACACACAGCCACAAGGTCACGCTCAGGCTGGTCTGATTGCTGGTGAAAGAGTTAACTCACTAGAGACTGTGTGGCGGCCATCACCATGGGGCCTGCTGGCTTCCATGGAAGCAGAGATTTTGTTGAATTTGTTAAAAATGAGGCGATAAGAAAAAACAAAAACCGAAACGCTTCCTCAGCTCCCAAATTCGGCCGCCCAGCTGGGGCCCAAAATATGCTCGAGTGGCAACTCGCATGGCGCCACTCATGTACACCTAAGCTTAGGAGCTCTGCCCTCTGCACTGGCGCTATCAGGCCGGCATCAGCTGACCTTAGGCGAGCCATTTGCTCGCGCCAGGTTGGACGGGAAAAGTAGGCGTCTGCAGTTGACCTAAGCTCTAAACAGTCTGGCTGCTAAGTGCCTGTCTGATGGCATCAAGTTTAATTTTGGACCCACGTCTCGATCAGCAGAATGAGAGCGGCCATTTCCACCAATGGTTCTTTTGCCGCATCATCGAGACACAAGTTGCGTGCCATCCAAGAGGCACACTTGACGATTGTTCCTTGCGAGGGGAAACCATTTTGCCTCGAGCTGAAGTGGACCCCAAATCGAACGCTTTTCACTCCATTGGCTAGACAGAACGAAGGATGAGGGCCGAGCGTGTGATTTATGGAGACGAGCTCCATGCGATCTCCTTGTTGGATCAGAAGCTGGCAGCTAGACACGCTATCACTTTTTCGTCCTCGTTGGACGACAAACTGGGACTAGCTGGAGACAGTATCCGACATGCGAGGGTGTACATGCTCAGAGTGAGTCGCTAGTGTGAACTTGACACGAACTCTAATTCTCTCAAGTGGTCAGTGTCCAATTTCTTGCTCTTGCGAAGTGGAACCCAATGAGTTTTCTGCCTATACATTCTTCTCTTCGGGTGAGAAAGAAGTTCGAAAGTTGGAACTTTTGATTTTCAGTGGAGAACCCATCTATTAAGTTCGACAATTGGTCATCAGAGATACATCAAGGTTCTTCAATAAAATGGAAACTCTCATAGGAAATACTTGGGCCAAGCGAACTGGGAGTACCTCAATAGATTGAGACCCATTGGGCTCGTGATTTTTCTCCTGCAGCCCGAACCTTCCATTTTCGAAGAGGCATTAGGTGGCTAGAAGATTTAGAAGCGGAAGCAGAGGTCGAATTGGTCTAGATTCAAGCTCATAAATGGACACAATTTTGGTTCTCTAGACGAGCTACACATTCGCCAGAAGAGAAGGAACATTGAACGGGTCTTGAGTGCTGTTAATTGGATAGCATTTCACTTGATGCTCCTCTGAACAGCCTCTTCAGGCAGGCGGCAATTGCCCCGCCCGCAACCAGTTGCAACATGTGGATCTCGATGATACTCTTTCACATATGCCGACGCATCCACGACCACCAATTTCTACTTCGCTATTCTAACATCGTCTTGTTGTGGCTACCACTGGTGCATTTCATCAGGGTCTCTCGCGATGTTCGCCTGCACGTGCCGAAGGAGATCATGTGACACGCGAAGTTTTTCCTCGATCTAATCTTTCTCTGGTGAAATCCCTCCCTCGACCCGAGGAAACAGCTTGACTTTCACTATCCTCCCTTCCATCTTTGTAACCTTCAAAGATTCTCATTATTGACCAGGCTGTAGCGAGGAAACGATCCAATCGTCACCTGTACCTCTCAGGACTGGAAACCCATACTCACGCCTCAGACCAAACATAATTCGAAAACCAAAACCATCACGTCAACTACCCGATCCAAAGTATTAGTCTGCTTCTCAAAGGTCTCAGTCGTCAGCGATCACACAAAGACGATGGATGGTCCAAAAGTAAGCCCACCAAACCCATGGCAAGGAATGACACCTCACTCTGATTGCCAAATAGAAGCCGGAAATCACATCTTTCGAGCGGAAAAAGCTATCCTGCGAAGTCACTCCCTTTTCTTCCGGAAACTTTTCGAAGCTGATCACTCTAAATCGTATCAAACTTGTAACAGGTTCCGTGTTGATGCAATTGACGGTGAAACTATGGGTAAAATGATTGCTCTCTGCTATTTGCCAAATAATCCGGACTTGAAGTGCGACTCCCTAAATGACTTGTACGCCTCGGTGATCTTGGGGATGGATGACTGCGCGAGGCGATGCCTAACTTCACTGTCAAAAAATATGGATCCGTCGACAATACTGGATATCCTAGAGCTGCTAGTCTCTCACCGCTATGATGAGGACTTTGGCTCAGAAAGCAAAACTGCCTTCATTGACTACTGCAAGCAAAACCTCGATCTAGTCTTGAGCTATGAGGAATCATACGATTTCAGTCGAGAGGTACTAATTGACTTGCTGTCATGTATGGATGGAGAATCTTCGCAGTCCATGTATGAATCCCTTCATACAACTATAGTCAGATGGGTTGCGGCGGACTACCGTCGGAGGAAATCTGAATATAAAAAACTCGTGGACTCTTTGAATCAAAAGTTGGTGGCCTCTCGTCCTGATGAACCGTACCACTTTTTGAAAGACGGATCAGACTACGATTCAGAGTTTTGGAATGATGCAACCGCACAAAAGTTGTTCTTCGCCCGGACCACAGTAAAATCGCGAGGGAAGTACCAGTGGATTCCTCGATTTGCTGTTTGCAATTGCACAAAGCAGTTATTCACTGCGTACGACTGAAACTGATTGTTTCAGAGAGTTACTAGTATCCAGAGGGGAAGCCAGCCCTCACGCAAGTATGGATCTTGATATGCTCAAGACGAAAATACGTCTCGACCGAAGGCTGGGATGTGAGACACACAAGATCAACTCATTCAGTCTAGCGTCACCTCAACTATCCCGCAAGCACCAAGACCAGGTCCTCGCCGCCGATGGTGTTTTA